>Ga0075118_10002777_pt1 | contig 10701 bp, 4 predicted proteins | sample AntAceMetag02UKE_FD_69794 | JGI IMG/M metagenome (GOLD analysis project Ga0075118, IMG submission 69794) | Saline lake microbial communities from Ace Lake, Antarctica - Antarctic Ace Lake Metagenome 02UKE | ecosystem: Environmental > Aquatic > Non-marine Saline and Alkaline > Saline | place... | reverse complement strand
CGGGAAAACCCCATTGCCAATACGGTCACCAAGATTGACGACGAGCGGTTCAAGACTCACAAATACGGTATCGTGATTCGTCCGATTCCTTCGGTGTCGATTTACTACACGGATGCGGCGAATACCTTCCCTCAGAGCGGCGTCACTGACCGTTTCGCGGCGAATGACCAACTTGGTGATCCCTTGGATACCCAAGAAGGCACTTTGCAAGAATTCGGTTTCAAGATCGACCGCGATTTCACCGAGACGGTCTCTGGTTACGGTTCCTTGGTGTTCTATGACATGTCTCTGACCAATGTTCGCACCTTCGGTCCTTTGCCTCAGGCAACCATTGCCGGTGATCAAGGTATTATCCAGTCTCCTGGTGATTTGGCTGATGGCTGGGAAGTTGAATACGGTCTGCGGGTTAAGAGCGATGCTGGGGTCTTCGATCTCTTGGGCACTTATGCCGAAGGTAATTCGGCAACTGCTGGCGCAGGGTCCATCCCCGCGCAGGATTTCGTGCCCAAGAAGATCAGCTTGATGGGCAAGTATGAGTGGACCTCTGGCCCGCTCAAAGGCTTCATGATTGGTGGCACTTACTTCGACCAAGATGCGAAGCGTAATTCGATCTGGACGATTGATTTCCCTGCGACCTATGGCGCTTTCACGCGCTACGCATGGGGCAAAAATTGGAGCGTCCAACTCAACTTGAATAACATCACTGACGAACGTCACATTGTGGCGATTGCAGCGAATGGTTTGGTGCAGACCGAGCCCGGCTTCGATGGTAAGCTGGCTGTTAAATACAAGTGGTAATTATCCTTTGAAACTCAGGTGATCATGTATCCCGCTTAAGCGGCAACGAGATCATCCGATGAATTCAAATTAGTTTGCGACAGCGCCTGCCGAGAAATCGACAGGCGCTGTTTTTGTTTAGTGAGAGTTCCCGTGTATTCTGTGCGGCCCACCCCATGCCTATTCTCGAAATCCAATTTAGTAATGAAGACCCCATTTGAATTTTTAGTCAGCTCCACCAAGCGAATGGTATTTTTGCTGGCGGTGGCACTTCCAGCTTCCTTTCCCGTAACAGCAGCGGAGCATTCTGCGGAGACGCGTGAGCTTGGCACTGCGCTCCAATTAATGATCGATCGATCGATCGTGGATGTTTTCGAGGGTGAGGCGGCCTTGCGGATGGGAACTCCGATCGGTCGTGAGGTGGTGGTCGCTTCGACTGATCCATGGGATGGGGATGCCTTTTTCATTAGTTCAATTTACCAACACGAAGGCCTTTATTATATGCTCTATCGGGGGCGTGATTCGGGAATCGCAGATGAGCGTCCTTCCTCAACGTATCTTTGCATGATGACCAGTGAAGATGGCGTGAATTGGGAAAAACCGGAGCTTGGTTTAGTCGATTTTAATGGCTCAAAGGCGAATAACATCGTCTCGAACTCCGACGGCCAGGCGCTGCCGTTTTGTTATGTTTTTTATGATCCACGCCCAGGCACTTCGGAGAATGAACGCGTGAAGGCGATCGACATGCGCGACGGTGATCGACGTGCGGGTGGTGAGGGCAAGGGATTGCGTGCGCAGATCATGGGTTCCTCCGATGGTCGCGTCTGGCACGATCTGGAAATTGAAGCCAATTTGAAAAGCGATTGGGTCAACGCATTCGATGGTGGCAGCGTGAACTGGTCGGAAGCGGAACAGGCTTTTGTGGGTTATTTCCGCTGGTGGGATACCAAGGCAAAACCGCGTTATGAGGATTGGATGATTGTCCGTCCGGGAGTCCGCACTTCTTTTCGCTCGGTTTCCAAAGATCTGGTCACTTGGTCGAAACCGGAGCCGATGACTTACGGGGATACGCCTGATGAGCACTTTTACGAAACCTGTGCCGTGCCCTATTTTCGCAATCCGTCGCTCTATGTCGTGTTGGCCAATCGATTCAATCCCGGTCGCCGTGCGCTGACGTTGGAAGAGGAACGGCAGTTGGAGATTACCCGCTTCCCGGGAAACAAGGATACGCCGACCTATACGTTTGCCAGCGACGCCAACGATTTGGTGCTGCTGACGACCAAGCCGGGCAGTAGTGAATTTGACCGTCCTTTCATGGAGGCCTACTTGCGTCCCGGAACGGAATTGGGCAACTGGGCATCCCGTTGTAACTACACGAGCTTGAGCGGCGCGATAATTCCTACTGGTCCAGAGGAAATCTCCTTTTTTATCTCCCGTCACCATCTGCAAAAAACGAATTATATTCAGCGCATTTCGCTACGGACGGATGGCTTTGTTTCGGTCAACGCACCCTATGCCGGTGGTTTGATGACGACGGTGCCGTTTACCTACACGGGGGATCATCTGGTCGTAAATTATGCCACCAGCGCGGCGGGTGAAATCCGCGTCGAACTGCAGGATGCCGAGGGCAATCCACTGCCGGGATTCAGCATGAAAGACTGCGATATGCTGATCGGTGACCGGATCGACGGTGCTGTTTCCTGGCACGGCCAGAAATCTCTTTCGCGCTACATCGGTAAACCGGTGCGGCTCAAATTCCAGATGATGGATGCCGATCTCTATTCATTCGGTTTCCCTCATGCGGTCGACGATAAATAAACTGAAAACCCCATCTCCCATGAGTAACCTCCCTTTCGTTCCGTCGTCGGTCCATCGATCCCATGGCGGTTTCTGGAGGCTGGGATTGATTCTGATCATGAGTCTTACTATTAAACCAATGATGGCCGATGAGGAACCTTTGGGTGATACGTCACCACCCGATGTGATCGATCTGAGCCACCGCCTCGAATTGTTTGTGGATGATGCCCTGATCTCCCAAATGGATAATACGGCCCTCCGTTTGCACGAGCCCGTGAAGGCGGGAGTGGTGGTGAAGGTCGATCGTCCATGGGAAGGTCCCGCTAATTTTGGCAGTGTGGTGATCCGACATCAGGGGCGCTATCTGCTCTATTATCGTGCCATGACTTTGGCGAAGGGCGACGATACGGGGCAAGTGGCTATCGCCGTGAGCACCGATGGGATCACTTGGACCAAGCCGGCGTTGCGTCGGGACGCGCGATCAGGTCGCGTGGATGCCAACCTCGTGACTGATTCCCTGGGCAATACTTTTAAGGGAGCGGTGTGGTATGATTCCCGTCCTGGGATTCCCGCTGAAGAACGGATCAAGGCAATGATCGGCGTGCCGGTAAGTGGGGAAGCTCACACCGCCTTCAAGGATCCTAAAGGACCGAAGCGTCTCGAACTGATGGTTTCGAAAGACGGTATGATTTTTCGAAGACTTGAGGCGTCCCGTCAGCCCACCTTTGTCAGTGATTTGCCGAATAGTTTCGATGGCGGTAACACGATGTTTTGGAGCGAAGCGGAAGGTTGCTATGTGCTTTACTACCGAATCATGACGTCCACTGGCCAACGGACCATGGCGCGCACGACCTCGACCGATCTCGTCGAGTGGGCTGATCCGATTCCAATGACTTACGGACACACGCCCCCGGAGCAGTTCTACGTCAACAACACGACTCCCTATTTCCGTGCCCCTCATCACTATATCGCTCTGGCGGCTCGGTTTATGGAAGGCCGCAGTGCGATCACGGACGAGCAGGCGAAGGCCATCGACCTGAAGTCACCGCGTGGAATTATCTACAATCAGGATTGTTCCGACGGGGTGTTGTTAACGACACGAGCGGGATCGATTGAGTATCAAAGAACCTTCATGGAAGCGTTGATTCGTCCCGGAACTGGGGATGAAAACTGGGTCTCACGCACCAACTATCCGATGACAGGAATTTTCCCGCATGGCGCCAGCCAGATCATGTTTTTTGTGAACCGAAACTATCTCCAAGACACTTGGTATATTGAGCGACTGTTGTTGCGCACAGATGGATTTGTTTCGGTCAATGCGCCCTACGCGGGTGGTGCGATGACGACAGTGCCATTTACCTATACGGGCGATCATATGATCGTGAACTATGCCACCAGTGCAGCGGGCGAAATCCGCGTCGAATTACAGGATGCCGAGGGTAATGCCCTGCCCGGTTTCAGTCTCGAGGATTGCGATACGCTGATCGGTGACCGGATCGACGGTGCCGTTTCGTGGCACGGCCATAAATCTCTTTCGCGGTATATCGGCAAACCTGTCCGGCTCAAATTTCAGATGAAGGACGCCGATATTTATTCGTTCGGTTTTCCTTCTCCGTAAACGCATCTAGGTCGAAGAACTCCCCTTAACCCCATCATACACATGCCTCAGCGACTCTATCCCAAAAATCAGATATTCCACGTGGTGCTCAGTTCAATGATTGGACTCCTCTTTGCTGCGACAGGATGGGCCGGGGCTTCAGTCGGATCCATCGTGCAAAAAGGATTTGAAGGATTCCGGGGCGGAACATTGGGCGACTTCGGAGCGAATACTTACGTTTCGGCCGATGGAGGAATCCAGACTATTCACCGCTGGGATTTGAACCGGGATGGCGAACTCGATCTGATCTTCACGCAGGATCACAACTTTCACTACGCACCTGATGCGATGATCTACTGGGGCGGGCGCGATGGGCCGCAGTCGTTGCAACCGAGGCTCCCGCAATACCGTTCCGATTATGATTTACTGAAACGGGCAGAGCAGGCGTTGAAAAAAATCACCTGGTTGCCCAGTCTCGGGGGAGGGCGAGGTCAGATTGCGGATCTGAACAACGACGGTTGGTTGGATATCATATCCGGCAACATGATGCATAACTTTCGTCAGGATATGCCGGCCTATATCTATTGGGGCAGTTCCGAGGGATTTGAAGAAAGCGAGCGCACGATTTTGCCGGCCTATATCGCCAGTGGTGTCGCGGTGGGTGATTTTAATGAAGATGGCATGCCTGATATCGCGTTAGCTAATCAGGGCTACGAGCGGGGATTTGATCAACGATTCGGTCCAATGACGAATAACTTGCAGTCCTACATCTACTGGGGGCACCCCACGGGTTTTGATGTTTCCCGCCGGGCGGAGCTACCAACGATCTCCGCCGCTGATGTCGCCACCGGCGATTTCAATGGAGACGGACATGCTGATCTCGCGTTTGTGAACAACCTCGCTGAGGAGCAGAGTGTTTATGTTTATTGGGGGGATGGTCGCGGCGCTTTCAGCGAGGGTTCACGCCAAGTTTTGAAAATGGCTGGCAAGGCTGTTTCCGGCGACGAAACGAAAGAATTTAACACCGCCTATGCCGCTGATCTTAATGCTGACCAGTGGGACGATCTGGTGATCGCGGGAACTCATAGCGCAGTCATCCATTACGGGGGAAACTACGGTTTCTCTGCGGCTCAATCCTTGGTCTTGTCGGCTAATCATTGTCATGGTCTCGTCGCGGCTGATTTGAATGGCGATGGGCGGATTGATCTGGTCGTGGCCAACGCCGGCACCAAATCGGAATCCGCCCAATCGGTGATCTACTGGGGGCGCGAGGAGGGTTACGATGCGGGCGATGCGACTTCGCTTTCGACCTTGGGGGCGATGGCGGTGCAAGCGGCAGATCTGAACAATGATGGTTCTTTGGATTTGGTTTTTGGCAATGTGAACACATCCAAAGATGTGCCGTCGCAGATTTTCTGGGGCAGTGATCATGGTTTCATTGATTCTCATCGTTCGGACTTACAGTCATTTGGCGCGATGGGTGTGGGCATTGCCGACTTTGATCGCGATGGAAATCAGGATGTGGTCTTGCTCAACCATCTTTCCGGTAACGGCGAGCTGGGATTACCGACCCAGATTTATTGGGGGAATGCCGCGCACCATTACTCAATTTTTTCCGCGACCCAACTCCAGCCCGGTGGTTACATGATGTATACGACGGCGGATTTCGACGATAACGGTTATCCCGATCTTGTGCTGATCACATCGGGCCAAGCGTGGCTTTGGTGGGGGAGCGAATCGGGGTATGATCCCGCTAATCGAATGGAATTGCCGATCTCTTCTTTGACTGGAGGCGACGGTATCCTGGCCATGAATGTGGCTGATCTGAATCGGGACGGCTATCTCGATCTCGTCTGCTCAGGCAGATCCAAAGAAGGTCCCCGGGCGATCATTCTCTATGGCAATGCTGAGCACTTCAAAACAGCCCACACAGAAACGTTTATCCTCCCGGGCAACTCCGCTACCGTGGGATTAACGTCGCTCGCCATCGCGGATATGAATCGGGATGGGTATCTCGATTTGGTCTGTCCCCTGCAGGATCTCGGTTATGCGCAAATTCGATGGGGAGGGCCTGAGGGCTACAAGGCCGGTCGGATCACGAAACTGGATTCGAACGGTGGTTGCCAAGCAGCCGTGGCGGATCTGGATCATGACGGCTGGTTGGATATTATTTTTACGAGCGGTTTGATGGGGAAACGCAAGGAAGGCGATCCGGTGAAAGGGGGCACTGGTGTCGCGGGGACGACCCGCAACAGTTATTCCCTGATCTATTGGGGGAATGCTCAGGGTGACTACCGAAACCCGATGGAGCTTGAGACATACAACTCGCTGGATGTGACGGTGGCCGACTTGAATCGTGACGGGCATCTGGATCTGGCTTATTCCAATTACCTCGCCGACACGACCCGGGAGCTTCCGGCTTTCATCTACTGGGGCGATGGCACGCGGGAGGGTTACAGTGTGCGTAATCGCACGATGCTCGATGCCGCGTCGTCTTCCGCGATTGATGCCTTGGATCTGAATCGAGACGGTTGGCTCGAACTCATTATCACGAATCATCAGAAGAATTTCAGTCACACCAGCGGGACCAATATTTACTGGGGAAGCGAAGAAGGCTACTCGATCGCGCGCCGCGACAATTTGCCGACGATCGGTTCGCATATGGATGCGATGGTCGATGCGGGGAATATCTACGATCGCCACTATGAATGGGACTATCTCTCCTCGCCGATCGAAGCGATTGAGGGAAAGGCATTTTCTCGGCTTAAATGGAAAGGGGAGACTCCTTTCGCAACCGGCCTGAAATTCCAGATCCGCACCGCCAAGTCCGCGAAGCGTTTGGCCAAAGCTGCATGGAAAGGCCCCGATGGATCTGATTCCTTCTACACCGCTTCCGGTTCAGTCATTGAAGGAGTGGAGCGCAAGGATCAGTGGCTGCAGTATCGCGCCGTGCTCACAGCTCCTGACGGAGGAAACTCACCGATTCTGACCGAGGTGGAAATCGTGTGCGTCTCCGACTGAGAGCTGTTTACTCTGCTTTGTATACTTACCCCTAACCGCATTACCCCATGAAAAAGTCACCATCACAAAATGTCACACGCGTCCTTGTCCTGTTGGGCCCTCTGTTGATCTTCGGACTACACGCATCGGCGAAACCTCACTCGAGTGAGCCACTTGAGCTGGGCTCCCGCTTGGAATTATTTGTGGATGATTATCTGATCGATTCGCTCCGGGATTTGAGAATTCAGATGCATCGTCCGCAGGCAGCCGGAGTGGCCCTCGCCTTCGATCAACCGTGGGAAGGGAATGTGAGTTGGCCCGTCAGTGTTTTTCAGGATGGTGAGATCTATCGGATGTATTATCTGGGGCGGAGCGCCCCGGAATATGCCCGTGAGTCCGGATTGAAGCCCGGAGAAACGGTGATTCCGGAGCATCCTCCGTTTTTGTGTTATGCGGAAAGTGACGATGGAATCCATTGGACGAAACCCTCCTTGGGCCTGATCGAATTCAACGGATCGACCGATAATAATATTATCTACGGTGGTGGCCATTCGCTGGAGGCGGGACCGGGGACGGTTTTCCTCGATACTAATCCGGAGACTCCACCAGAGGAACGCTTCAAGGCGGTGGCGAGCACGGGCATCAACTCCCGTTGGCCCGAAAATTTGGCCAAGGATCCGGCGGGGATGCTCCTTTCGGTCTCGGCAGATGGACTCAACTGGAAGCGTTGGCAAGATGAGCCGTTGATGCGAACCAACCTTCCGAACGCTTTTGACAGTATCAATGTGATGTTCTGGTCGGAAGTGGAGGAACAATACGTTTTCTATCTCCGCTTCATGAGCCAAAATATCCGGACTTTTGCGCGGGCAACCTCGAAGGATTTACTGACGTGGACTGAGCCGGAGCCGGTTTCATTTGGGCAGAATCCGATGGAGCATCTTTATACGAATGCGGCCACGCCTTATTTTCGAGCCCCGCATCTGACGCTGGCTTTCCCCAAGCGTTACGTGCCATTGCGGAAGAAACACGCTGATGAGAAAATCCCCGGCATATCAGAAACGGTGTTTATGAGCAGCCGCGATGGGGTCAATTGGACACCGTTTCGCGAGGCCTTCATTCGCCCGGGGCGGGATGATCGTAATTGGATTCACCGCACCACGAGCACCTCGGTCGGTATCCTTCCGACGGCGGACGATGAAATATCTCTCTACGTTGCTCGGCACTATACTGCACCGAGCGTCCATCTCGAGCGCTTCGTTTTGCGCACCGATGGATTTAGTTCGATTAGTGCGGATGCGAAGGGCGGTGAATTTGTCACGAAACCGATGCTCATTTCCGGCGAAGAATTGATCATCAATTACGCCACGTCAGCGGCGGGCAGCATCCGCGTCGAAGTGCAGGATATCAACGGTCATCCCTTGCCGGGATTCGAACTCGAACGCTCGCAGACTATCTGGGGCGATGAAATCGAAGGTGTCGTGAAATGGCAGCGTCCGGAAGAGACTTGGACCGATGAACTCAAGTTGTCGGGTCTTCAGGAAAAGCCCGTGCGTTTGCGTTTTGTGATGAAGGACGCTGATCTTTATTCGCTGCGATTTAAGTAATCCCGTTGCGTGAATCGGAGGGTTTGCTTCGAATAGAAGTCCCCTGACTTCCGTGATCAACCGCCCGGTATGCCCCCATCGTTTTTAGATTCCCCCGATCCTGATATTTATATTCTGCGCACGACTGCGCCTGGACCGCAGGGAAAACTGCCGCTCACTGCTCAGCTGCTGAAGAATGCGACGAGCGGTCATGTTTTTGGGATGACGCAAAACGCGGGGATGGGCTGGGACCCGCAAAAATTGATGGGGAAGGAATTTCTCATCCTGAGCACGCAGGGTGGGATCCGTGCACCCAACGGGACTCCGGTGGCATTGGGTTACCACACCGGACATTGGGAGGTGGGACTGTTGATGGAGGAAGCGGCCAAAGTATTTGCGGCGAATGGTGCGACTCCCTTTGCCGGATATGTGAGTGATCCCTGCGATGGGCGTTCCAACGGCACGGCGGCGATGTTCGATAGCCTTCCGTTTCGGAATGACGCCGCGATGGTCTTTCGGCGGCTGATCCGCTCGTTGCCCACCTGCCGAGGAGTGGTGGGAGTGGCGACCTGTGACAAGGGGCTTCCGGCCATGATGATGGCGCTCGCAGGCACGAAACACTTGCCTGGGATTCTGGTGCCCGGAGGCACGACGCTTAAATCTGAAGAGGGCGAGGATACGGCCAAAGTGCAGACCCTCGCTTCACGTTTTGCACAGGGCGAAATCACGCTCGATTATGCGGCCCAGATGGGGTGTCGCGCGTGCGGTTCTCCCGGTGGAGGATGTCAATTCATGGGCACGGCCGCGACATCTCAAGTGGTGGGAGAAGCCTTGGGATTATCCCTGCCGCATTCCGCGCTCAGTCCTTCGGGAGCGATGATCTGGAGAGATATGGCGCGACGTTCAGCCTTGGCTCTGATCGCGATGGAAGAGTCGGGCACGGCTTTGGATGCTATTCTCTCCGAGGACTCTTTGCACAATGCGATGGTCGCTCACGCCGCCGTGGGAGGCTCGACGAATCTGATACTGCATTTACCGGCGATTGCGCATGCCGCGGGCTTGCCGCGGCCGACGGTTGACGATTGGTCGCGGATAAATCGTCAGGTGCCGCGCTTGGTGGATGTGTTGCCCAATGGCCCCAATCATTATGCCACGGTGGAGGTTTTTCTCGCGGGTGGTGTGCCCGAAATGATGCTGCACTTGCGCGAGCTCGATTTGCTTAAGCTTAATGCCCGCACGGTGACGGGCCAGACGCTGGGAGAAAACCTAGAATGGTGGGAAAAGTCGGAACGTAGGTCGCGTCTGCGGGAGAAGCTGCGCGAGCTGGATGGAATTGACCCCGATGAGGTGATCCTGACGCCGAAGCGTGCGCGGGCGGCTGGCATGACCAGCACGGTTTCATTCCTGAAAGGCAATCTCGCCCCCGAGGGAGCCTTGGTGAAAAGCACGGCGATCGATCCGGAGTTTCTGGATGACGAAGGCGTCTTTTCACACGAAGGTCCGGCGAGGATTTTTGGTTCAGAAGTCGCCGCGATTGCCGCGATCAAATCTCAGGGTGCTGATGCGATCAAGCAGGGCGAGGTGCTCGTGTTACTGGGGATTGGTCCTACGAGTGGCATGCCGGAGACCTACCAAATTACCTCAGCACTCAAATACCTGAGGAAGGCGCGGGGGATCGTTTTGCTGACTGATGGACGTTTCTCCGGTGTCTCGACGGGTCCTTGTATCGGGCACATTAGCCCTGAAGCGTGGGCCGGTGGGCCGTTGGGAAAATTGCGTGATGGAGATCGATTACGCGTGCGGATCGATACGCGGAAACTCGAAGGAGAAGTCGATTTCGTGGCGTCGGATGATGGCGAGGAATTGATTTCGCGTCCGCCCAACGCGGCGCTCGCATTGAATCCGGATGTGCCTGATGACACCGAGTTATGGGCCGCGTTACAAAGT
>Ga0075118_10002765_pt1 | contig 10723 bp, 8 predicted proteins | sample AntAceMetag02UKE_FD_69794 | JGI IMG/M metagenome (GOLD analysis project Ga0075118, IMG submission 69794) | Saline lake microbial communities from Ace Lake, Antarctica - Antarctic Ace Lake Metagenome 02UKE | ecosystem: Environmental > Aquatic > Non-marine Saline and Alkaline > Saline | place... | reverse complement strand
TCTTCTGTGGGGTATTTCTCAGAAAATTCTAGTATATTCATGTCTTATATTTGCTGCGAAGAAACTATCCACCAACGTAATCAATTTACGTTCTGGTATTTTTCGGGGGAATCAGATAAAAAAATTAAATCTACACTCGGATCTACAAAAAATACTTGAATACTGGAGACTTATTGCCACAGTGCTAATTGTGGTAATCGTTTTTTGGTCAGCAATTTTCCAGATAAGCACTGAAGAAGTAGGTGTTATTACTCGATTTGGAAAGTATGTAAGACAAGTAGAACCAGGATTAAATCTCAAAATACCTTTTGCTGAAGATGTTTATAAAGTACCAGTAGAAAGGCAACAAAAACTGGAATTTGGTTTCCGAACTGACAGAGCTGGAGTGACCACAAAATATAGCGAATCATTAAATTCAAAAGATGAATCACTGATGCTTACGGGCGATCTTAATCTTGCAGAGGTGCAGTGGGTTGTGCAATACAGAGTTGATGATGCTTATAAGAATTTGTTCAAAGTTAGAAATCCACAGAGCACACTCCGTATCATCTCTGAAGCTGCCATGAGACAAATTGTTGGTGACCGAACCGTAAATGAGGTATTGACTGTTGGCCGAACGGAAATAGCGAGTGAATTAGAGAAACTCATTCAACAGATATGCAGAGAGTATTCAATGGGCATCAAAATAGAACAAGTGGTGCTTCAGGATGTCAATCCGCCAGAGCCTGTAAAAGCAGCTTTTAATGCCGTGAATGAGGCTCAGCAAGAAAAAGAAACATTGATTAACCAAGCAAAATCAGAATACAATAAAGTAATACCCAAAGCGAGAGGTCAAGCAGAAGAAACCATTCAACAAGCCAAAGGGTATTCTGCCGAGCGGGTAAATAATGCGGATGGGGAGGTTGCCAGGTTCACGGCACTTTACAATGAATTTATTAAAGCCCCTGAGGTAACAAAAAGAAGGATTTACCTAGAAACAATGTCAAATGTGATTCCCAAAATCGGGAACGTAGTCATAACAGACCAAAAAGGCAGCAACGTATTGCCACTATTGCAAATGCAGATGAACAAAAAAACCGTAAACAAATGAAAAATAAATCCATCTTAATTACAATATCCATCATTATTATCCTGATAGGTTTAAACAGCAGTGCTTTTATTGTACAAGAACAGGATCAAGTGGTAATCACTCAATTTGGCAGGCCGGTTGGTGAGGCTATTATCGAACCTGGAATGTACTTCAAACTGCCGTTTATTCAAGTTGCTAATTATTTTGAAAAGCGCTATATGGAATGGAATGGTGACCCAAATCAAGTACCCACAAAGGACAAAAAATTCATTTTTGTCGATACCTACGCAAGATGGCAAATCACAGATCCGCTTCAATTTTTTAAACGGCTAACGAACGAACGAGGCGCTCAATCACGTATCGATGATATTCTAGATGGAGACACAAGGAATTTCATAGCAAATAACAATATAGAAGAAGCTGTTCGGACGAGTAACAGAATCCCTGAATCATCCGATACTGAAATTATTGGTGATTCTCTGGCAAAGATTTATGTGGGGCGGGATGAAATCCAACAAATGATATTGGAATCGGCCAATAAACAAACGGCAGACCTTGGAATTAAAATATTGGATTTCCGATTTAAACGCATCAATTATGTGCAAGAAGTTCAAAATCAGGTGTATGAGCGAATGAAAAGTGAACGTTTTCGCATCGCTGATAAATTCCGCTCAGAAGGTCAGGGAGAAGCCTCGCGTATTAATGGTGAAAAAGAAAGGGAACTTAAAAACATACAATCCCTTGCATTTAGGGATGCTGAAATGATCAAAGGTAAAGCAGATGCAAAAGCAGCTTCAATTTATGCAAAAGCTTACAATAAGTCGAATCAATCTAGAAGCCTTTATGGCTTTTTGAAATCAATGGAAACATTTGAGAAAACTTTTGATGGGAAAACATCCATCTTTATTTCAACAGATAGCGAATTGTACAAATACCTAAAAAAAATGGACTGACATTTTATGATGAAAAAACTGCACTTATAAAATCTAATTATTGATTGCTCCTTTTGCTCCTGTAGTTTACTTTTTCACGCTCTTTTTTGATAAATATGTATTCAAATTAAAAGCATAATAATCAGCAATGAGTTCAGAGGTATGTTAAAACCAAAAGAGTAATTTATTAAAAATAAATACTCAAAAGACAAATGCATAGTAAATAGCTGATTTAGAAGTGTATTGCACTAAATACGAGCTTATATGTTTTAATTAACCATTAATCAGGTCCATAATAAAAAACACAAAAACCTAAACGGACCTATAAGTGTGGAATAAAATCAATACTTTCACTGACATAAATTTAATACTAAAAGCAAAAATATATAGGCATGCTTAAAAAATTTACAACTACGGACAAACTCCTTTTTGTTGCTGCTCTTTTATCGTTAGTGTTTTCCGAACTACTCTACTTTCAAGGGGAAAAAGCAGATGGAACTTTTATTGGACTTTGGGTCCCTTCAATATTAGCGTTTGGAATTTATCTAAAACTAATTAATAACTCAAAAAATGATTGATATAATACCATATTTCGCAGGGTTAATAACGCTACTTTTTGGCTTTGGATTTTACTTAGCAATCAGAGTAACTAAAAAGTAAAACAGATAGTAGGCTTTAATCTTTAGTCAATAAACCTACTTCAATAGACTCGATTCTACGCTATTGGTTGTAGTCTCAAATTTTATTACAGTGTTGCACACCTCTAAATTTTATTTGTGAATACACTTCCAATAAAATACTGGACTGTCGCCTCGGACTAAAAAAAGTTGATAATTGTGAGTTGCGTTAAATACCTAGCTATTTAACGCAAAACCCTGCCCACTGAAAATTAACAAGACATTCATAAACAGATCGTTAACCTGATAATATTTTGGTTAGCGATTTTTTTTGATATTATCCTAGTCATAAATACTTCACTTCTATCCTATTAATTCTGGTTATTTATTTAAGCTTTCTAACAAGTAATCCGTTTGTAAAACCAATAATTTTGAACGCTATTAGAAAGCTTTCTGTCTATCCTATCGCTAAAGGCATTAACTTTAAAATAATTGAAAAAACGTCCTCCGATAGGTTGATTCAAAAGTCAATGGGAATTGTTATTAAAAGGGCGATTAACACAGTCCAACAGCCCAATTAAGCTATAATTTGCTGAGTAAACTCTTGATACTCTTTTTGAACACTGTCAATAACCAACATTTTATCCATTCCGGCAGTAGTATTGACGTTCATAGTAGGATGATAAGCTCTAACATATTTATCACTCCAAACAACGATTTCCAGAATCATTGGAGCTAAATCCATTCCTTTTTCAGTAAGTAGATAAATATTCTCTTTTTTATTTTCAGGTAACTTTCTTTTAGTAATCAAGCCAATAGACTCCAATAATTTGAGTCGTGATGATAATAGATTCGTAGCGAATCCCTCATCAGATGCTAGCAGCTCTTTAAAGGTTTTCTTCTTATCCATAAGCATATCTCTGATGATCAGCAAAGACCATTTGTCTCCTATCAAATCTAAGGCAGAGGCGATAATACAAGTTGACCGAAATTTTTTATCCATAATATACTTACCCTAATTACTTTAAATTTTAAAGTAATTAGTATTATTGCTTTAATTACTAAAGTAAAATTATCTAATTTTTTCAAATACTAGACATATATGTTAGCAGGACATTACACAACGGCTATGGTGGCCTATCAAAAATTTCCAAAGGGCACCTTATTGTACTTCATAATCGCTTCTCAATTGCAAGATTTATTATGGTTTACGCTGCATTACATCGGTTTAGAAACAACTACCCCAGTCGATGTGTTTGATGCTACGTTAAGCAACTTAAGTGTTGATATGCTTTTTAGTCACGATTTACTTCCACAAGCTTTTTGGTTAGTCGTTATATTCATTACAGGAAAGCTAATTTTCAAAAACATAAAAATTGGTTTAGTTGGCGCTGCCTTAGTAGCTGGCCATTTCGTTCTAGACATATTTTCAGGTCATGCGCACCATATTTTTGGAGCAGAATCACCAGATATTGCCTTAGGACTTTATGCTACGCACGTTTATTTAGCGATTGCCATAGAAGTTGTTTTTACTGTTGTTGCACTTTGGTATTTCTTCAAACAAGATATCGTAAATGGCGTTATTCGTACGACTAAAAACAAGGCCTCTATTATCGGATTATTCGTATTTGGAATAGTTTTTATGTTTTCAATTGCCACTGTTTCTTTCAGAGAAATGTTAGGTATTCCCGAATTGGATTTAGGTTTTAATTCTAATGTACCTACTCTATTATCGACTTACCTTGGAATGATCTTATTTCTAAATTATGTTTTACCTAAATTCACGGTTGGTAAAAAGCAATGAGCGTTGAAAACCTTCTTAAAAACATACAATTTGTGCTATCCTTTCTAAGTGAACTCAAAATCAGAAACGAACAGCTATTTTACTTTGGATTAATATGCCTTGGTATAGCTGTTCTTTTTCTGACTTTAACCAAAACAACTAGTGTTCAAGTTCACGGAGTAAATGCTTGGTTCAAACCCTTCAAGTTTGCTTTTTCAATATTTTTATTTGCTTGGGCAATGGGATGGTATTGTCACTACCTCACCGATTTCAATGTTACACCTTTCAATTGGACGATAATCCTATTGTTGGGTTTTGAAATCCTTTATATTGCGTTTCAAGCTGGAAAAGGTCAGTTATCGCATTTCAATATTAGTACACCGTTGTATTCGTCGCTTTACACGCTTATGGGAATTGCCGCAACATTGGTAACGCTCTATACTGCATATGTGGGATTGCTGTTTTTTACTCAGTCCTTCCCTAACCTTCCTGTCTATTACGTTTGGGCAATTCGCTTTAGTATTTTAATTTTTGTGATCTTTTCTTTTGAAGGCTTTTTAATGAGCTCTCAAATGAATCACAGTGTGGGTGGTCTCAATGACAATTCCAATTGGTTTATTGTGGGTTGGAGTAAAACAGTAGGCGACTTGCGGGTATCTCACTTTATTGGAATGCATGCACTGCAAGTGTTACCCTTTCTGTCTTATTACGTTTTTAAAAACACAAAAGCCACACTTATCGTTTCGTTATTGTACGGCATATTGGCAGCGCTTGCGCTCGTTCAAGCTTTACAGGGAAAACCCATTTTCTCGCCAAAAAAACTGAAAATAAAGTGAGCAAAGAGTAATGCCATTTAGCTGTAAAATGAGAAAGTCCTATTAAATTTGGCACCAGATTATGAGCGCACCATTAGACGAGTTGAAAGTCCTAAATTTGCCGTTCAAAAGCACAATTAATTTTCTTTAATGGCAAATAAATCACCTCAAAAAATGCGAACAATCCATCGCTATTTGGGTTTTACTTTAAGCGGAATAATGGCCATTTACGCTATCAGTGGTATCGTGCTTATTTTTCGCGATTCGGATACCTTTAAACAAGAAAAACTAATATCCAAACAACTAACACCCAATGCTCCTGCTAAAGAACTGGGTAAATTGCTTAAGATACGGCGACTAAAAATTGAAAAGGAAGACAACAACAGTATTTATTTTAAGGATGGTATCTATAATAAACAGACTGGTGTAGCAGACTATACTGTTAAGTCACTCCCTTTTATTTTAGACAAGCTGACTCATTTTCACAAAGCCAAATCGGGACAACCACTCTTCTTCTTTAACATCTTATTTGGACTCTCTTTGCTCTTCTTTGTAATCTCTGCTTTTTGGATGTACATACCAAGTAGCTCTATCTTTAAAAAAGGTATGTACTTTATGCTTGGAGGAATGGCTCTGGCCTTAGTCCTGTTATTTGTTTGATAATAACCGACAGGCTGAAAAGCAGATAAAATCAATTGGAAAATGCTGTTTTTACAAAACACACCAATAATCAACTGTTTAAGCGATTGTTAAGGAATGTCTATTCATTCTTATATAATTCAGCTAATTTTAGAAGTTTAAGATCCTTCTATGAAAATTACAATTAATCTACTCCTCTCTCTTCTGCTGTCCTCTTCCCTGCTTATAGCCCAAAGTGAGGTACATTCCGAGGTCCGTATCTATTTGAGTGGAGAAGAAACTATGGACAAACTCATTCAATCGGGAATTGACATTGACCATTATTCCAAAAACGAAAAGAACAGTATTGATGCAACCTTAAGTGCTGCGGATATCGACAAACTGTCAGCACACAATATTTCGCATAAAATTATTGTAGACGATGTACGCGCTGAATTTGTAAAAAACAGTCAAAACAATACCTCTGGATCAAGAGCTGGAGGGATTTGCGGACTCGACAATTTGAAATACGGTAGCATGGGTCATTACCACACTTTCCAGGAAGTTATCGATCAACTGGATTCTATGAAACTGCTCTACCCTGCTCTTATTTCTGCAAAAGACTCCGTTGGAAACAGCATTGATAACAGAGCCATATATGCTGTTAAAATATCAGACAACCCAACCTTAGACGAAAGTGCAACTGAAGGAACTACCTATTTTGATGCCTTGCACCACGCCAGAGAACCTATGTCCATGGAAGCATTGCTTTACTACATGTGGTGGTTATTAGAAAACTATGGAACTGATGCTGAGGCAACTTACTTGGTCGATCATAGAGAAATACATTTTATTCCTGTAGTAAATCCTGATGGATATGTCTATAACGAAATAATTGACCCCAATGGCGGTGGGTTGTGGCGGAAAAACAGACGACGTAATAGCGCATCTTATGGTGTTGATTTGAATAGGAATTACAGCAGTTCATTTGGCAACAGTATTGGAGCAAGTTCAAATCCTGCATCAAACAGTTACCATGGTACAAGTGCCTTTTCTGAACCAGAAACGCAGGCGGTACGAGATTATGTAAAGAAAATCAAGCCAAGCATTGCCTTTTCTTGCCACAGCTATGGTCAGAAATTCCTGATTGCTCCAGGTTGCAAGTTACCAAATGAAGATTACGAATCGTATGCTGAATTCTCTTCCGAATTTATCAATAATACCTTCGATGGATTTGGGACAACTTTCGAAATGCTCAATTATACATCTTGCGGCACTACCCGACATTTTATGCATGATGACGGCATTTATACCTTGACTCCTGAAATTGGAAGTAGCTTTTGGCCTCCTCAATCAGAATATTGCTCTACCGTTCAGAATTTTTTAGGTGCAATGAAATACATTTCTCATGTTTCAGGTTCTGCTCCCAAACTGTATGAATTTGTTGTTCTGAACTCAGGTGGAGTAAAACCTGGAGATACGCTCAAAATAAGAACGCGAATAAAAAATCGAGGTTTAGAATTAGAGGCAACCAATGTGTCTATAGAAATGACTTCAACTTCTACTAATGTTACTCCGATAGTTGATGTACAAAATGAGGCGAAAATTGGACCTCGTAGTTTTGCAACTCATGAGTTTAGTTTTTTGGTGAATCCTAGTACAAAATCTGGTGATTTAATATCGTTAAGTGTTAGTGTTACAGAAGATGGATTTGAGACTTCGATAAAGGAAAAATCGATTCGAATAGGAGAAACAACAACCCTATTTACAGATAATGGAGAACAAGGAATGACCAATTGGAGTGCTTCTTCATGGGACACCACGTTTATAGAGAGTCAAAGCGGAAAGTTTGCATTTAGCGACTCTAGATATGGTAACTACTCTAAATCAAGCAACGAAGTAATCAACCTCAAAAACGATGTTGATTTAACGAATGCGACCAAACCATATGCTACTTTTAATACCAAACGATCCTTTGAGTCCTTTGATAATGTTCATTTTCAAATTTCTACAAATGGAACAAACTGGAACACTTTGGCAACTTACACCAATCACGAACATTGGACAAAAAAGGAAATTGACATTAGTCAATACATGGGTCAAAAAATAAAAATTCGTTTTGAGCTTACTGCTGATGCTGGCGTTCAAAGTGATGGTTTCTACTTCGACGATTTTGAAGTGGTAGATTTCACTTTTAAGGAAGAAGTAAAAGAACCGGTTTCCTTGGCCAATTTTATTCAATTGACCGATGTTCAGTTCTACCCTAACCCAGCTAGTGGCGAAATTCAAATAAATATTGGACAACAAGAAACAGTTTCAATTAAGGTTTTCCATTGTTCGGGTAAAGAGGTTCTTACAGAATTACTGACCGATCAAGTCACTTCGGTTAATACCGAGGAACTGGCTAGCGGTTTGTATTTCGTCGAGTTGAGTGCTGGTGAACGAACGGAAACAAGGAAATTGGTGATTCGGTAGAAATAATGCACAGAAAAACGTACAGCTAACTTGTATTATTAGAATACGATACTCTGCTTTTTCTCACAGATTATGCTGAATTTATTTCAATATCTCAGTTGGAATAGTATGGAAACATGTTGAATTAAATTCAGCATGACGGTATGGATTTTATTTCAAAATGCCTTTCGCATTCTTGTCTCATTCTGTTTAAAGAATAAAATAAGTACTATCCACTAAAAAAATTTCTAGCTAGGTTCTTCCAACTGATAATTCTCAACAAATAACTCCAAGTACTCGTGTAATTTAGTTCCCAAATAGTAAGGTAAATTCATTAATAAGTAGGGCTTTTTACCTTGTGGCGTTTGGTGTTGTTCAACGCAAAATTCGCCTGCATACATTCTAACCGCAAAGGGATGCTTTGTGCGTTCAACAAATTGATGCAAGGACTTCAGTTTTCCTTCTTTTCCAGATTTTATTTCAATCGGAATTATTTTGTCTCCATGCTGCACTACCAAATCGACTTCGGCTGAAGCTTGAGCCTTTTCTCGAACCCAAAAATTAGGAAGTTGATAATTAATCGTGTTCAAGGAAATGAGTTCCTGAGTGATTAAATGAGGAATAATTGCGCCTTTGTAAGCAGCACTTAAATCATCAAGCGCAAGCATTTCGCCCTGAATTCTTAACTCGTAATTCACCAAACCCGTATCCAAGAATTGTAGCCTGGGCGATTTCTTAATATCGGGTTGAATTGGAACTTCAACAGCCGTAGTTGGATAAATGAGCTGTATAATTCGAGCATCATGAAGGTTGCGCATGGCCTCTCCTACTTCACGCGATTTATAATTTGAATTCCCGAAATTTTGGAATTTTATCCGTTGATCCAAATTCAAATGCGCACTATTCATGATGTGTTTGATAACTCGCGCATCAGTCTTATTACTAGCATACTTCTCTACATCGTCTTTGTAAGTTGCCCAAATGCTCTCGTATACTTTAGGTAAATCGGAGAGCGCCGAAGATTTCAAATAAGTATGAACGACTTCTGGCATTCCTCCTACAATAGCGTACTCATGAAAAAGATCTTTTAAAGTTTGCTGCGCAAAAGCTTGCAGTGGTATCTTGTTGAATTGTTCCAAAGCAGCCGCGTGGTTTTTGGCCATCAAATACTCTTCAAAATTTAAAGGATGAACGTACAAATACTGAACTCTCCCTACTGGAAAGCTTTTCACTTTTTTCATTACATGCTCCAATAGCGAACCTGCTGCAATGACATGCAATTCGGGAATGTCTTCATAAAAATAGCGCAACAGTGCAATTGCTTCAGGCGATTCTTGAATTTCATCAATAAACAACAGTGTATTCCCCTTCTCTTTAGCAGCTATATTTTTACTCAAAAACAAGGCCTCAACTATTGTCTTTGCATCGTCGAATTGTTGGAAGTATTCAAGATCCGATTTGCGCTCTAGGTTAAGCTGAATGCTGTGTTTGAATTCTTTGGCAAATTCTGTTACTAAGGTAGTTTTACCAACCTGTCGAGCACCGCGAAGCAACAACGGCTTTCTTTCCTTGTCATTTTTCCACTGGTGCAAGTGTTTTGTTATGTGTCTTTTATATCTGATATGAATCTTATTTGTAACAAAGTAAGGGTAAAATTTCGTATTTACTGTAACAAAGTAAGGGTAAATATATTAAAATAATGTAACAAAGTAAGGGTAAAACTAATAATTTGATTTCAAATAACCTGAATAAGCTAGCTTTTGATTGGGGTTGGGTTGGGTTGGGTTGGGTTTTACAGGTCATGCGAAATGTCTGTGTGATCAAGAGAAGTAGCAAGTCGATAATTCAAAGCACAAAAAAAGCCCCGATTCCTCGAGGCTTTTTCAATTCAATATGTTTTGTAATACTACACGTTCTCAATAATCATAGCAGAAGCACCACCGCCTCCGTTACAAATACCTGCACCACCGTTAAGACCAACCTTAGCAGGATCAAATCGCTATAGCCGATAACACAAACTAGAACAACTAAAAAGCTTTACTAAGGATTTACAACAAGACGCTTTGCTTGGCCATTGCTTAGTCTAATGATATATATACCAGTTTCCCAATCAGATACATTGATTTCTAATTTTTGACCCGAAACCAACTCTTCTGCCATTAGCTTTCCTTCAATATTAAAAACCTTTAATATTTCATTTTCTAAAGACTGGCTCACAACAACTGAAAACACTGAATTTGTGGGATTAGGAAAAACACTAAACACTCCCTCAGACTGGAGCAAATCATTAACAGTCAAAGGCGTTTCGTTAGACTCTTCAAATGTCGGATGTTGCCATTCAAAATTTCCCGTCCCATTTGGTACTCTAGAGTATGAGTATTCAGATTTATACTCGCTATAATTCACAAAATCTGCAACATTTCCCTTATCCGTAT
>Ga0075118_10002764_pt1 | contig 10727 bp, 8 predicted proteins | sample AntAceMetag02UKE_FD_69794 | JGI IMG/M metagenome (GOLD analysis project Ga0075118, IMG submission 69794) | Saline lake microbial communities from Ace Lake, Antarctica - Antarctic Ace Lake Metagenome 02UKE | ecosystem: Environmental > Aquatic > Non-marine Saline and Alkaline > Saline | place... | reverse complement strand
ACGGGGGCCCAGGGTGGCCGAGCCAGCTCGCGCGGTGATCGAGTCGCTGGTGACCTGAGAAAGGGAGACCCGCGAAGCATTGGGGTACTCATTTGAGGTGGTGAATCCATCTACGAGCCACACGATGCGACCGTCGATTACCGCCGGATAAGGATCTTGATCCAGTGTCAACCAGGGCGCGATTTTTTGTACGCGGATCAAAGGTTCGCGGTCCCACAGCACGCGGGATTTTTCATTGATCAAATCCGTCAGCAAGATATTGGTGTCTTGGAACTTTGTGGCAAACACGATGCGCTGGAACAGGCTGCCGATGGGCGAACCGCCATCACCGGTATAGGTGTTGTTCACCTGGCCCGTGGGGCTGGCGTCATCGGGGAAATCCAATTCCACCGGAGGTGCGCCTTCAGGTGCGCCTACGACGGAGAAATTTGGTGACAGTTCACCGAAGTAGATGCGGGGTTGCTCAACCCCGAGGATGCCGCGCGGGGGGATATCAAATTCGAAGAAATCAGGATTACCGTTGCTCTCCGCGGTGTTGTCATAGGCGGCAACAAAACCGAAACCGTGTGTGTACACAGCGTGGTTATTTGCCCAGTTTTGCTGATCAACAGGAATGGAATTGACATCAATTTCGCGCAGTGCAACCACGGCTCCACGTTGACCTTCATCAAGGTTGTAACGATCAACATCCAACCGGTCAGTGAAGGAGTAGTAGGAGCGAATCTGCTGCAATTGGTTGAAGGTCGTAGAAACCAAGGCCGGGTCTAGCAGACGAATATTGTCTAGCGTGCCTGCATTGGCGTTGATGACGGCTTCCGTTGGCGGCGACACGGTGCCGGGGTATTCCTGCACCTGCGCGTCCGCGATGTCAAACGCATCTCGAGTGGCAGCAATGTTGTTGGCAATAAAGGGTTGCTCGCGAACAAGTTCACTGGGGCGCACCTGGAATTGCTGCACAATTGCGGGGTACACGCCACCGATGATCACCGATGTCAGCACGAGCATGCCGAGGCCGATCGCCGGCAGAATCCAATTGCGAATAAAAATATTTGCCACGAATATGCCGGCCACAAGAACAGCGACGAAGGTCAAAATAGTCAGCGATGGCAGGACAGCGTTAGCGTCGACATAGGTGAGACCGGTAAAGCCTTGAACGAGCGGCTCACTTTTGATGGAGAGTCCGAATCGGTCGAGCCAGTAGGCCACGGCCTTAAAGAGCAAGAAGATGGCGACGAGGCTGGACAGGTGCACCTGCGCCGCAACGCTGGCTCTGTCGCCCTTGGGGAGTAAACGCAGCCCGCCGTAAAGGTAATGAATGCCCGCAGCGATCAAGATCGACAGCAAAATAATAGCGAAAGCGAAGCCGAGAACGAAGCGCAGGAACGGATAGGTGAAGACAAAGAAGCCCACATCGAGACCGAACTGCGGATCGGTGATGCCAAAGTCAGAAGCATTGCGCCAGCGCAGGAAGGTCTCCCACTCAGATCCCGCCGATAAACCGGCCAGCAGACCCAGCACCAGGGGCACCACGATCAGGATCGGGATGCGGAACGGGTGAATCGCCATGCGATAGCGCTCGAGGCTGGCCTGCTCGGGAGTCAACGTGGTGACGGTGGGTCGGAACCGGTAGGCCAACCACATGGTGGCACCGGTGACAAAAGCCATGGTGAGCCCGAAGGTGGCGAACAGCATCAGTCGAGTCCACAGGGTGGTGGTGTACACCGTGGTTTGGTCGACAGAGTCAAACCACAGCCAGTCGGTATAAAACCCGGTGAAGATCACGAAACCGATAACGATGGCCGCCAAAATGATGATGGTGGGCAGCAGCACGCGTCCGCGACGAGGGGCAGTGGGGGCAGTTCCCGTGGGCGTGGCAGTAGTCACCCATTCAACCTACGTCACCTTGAGGCCGCCGAGCCTCGCGCCCCCTTCGTGCGTCGCCTAAGCCGCCGGGCAACCAGCGGTGGGTTCACCGTTGCGCCATTGCTCCAGGGCGGTGAGTGCCTGGTCAACGCTGGTGACGGGCACCACGGTGAGGCCGTCGGGCACTGCTCCCTGGCTTTCTTCGCAGTGCTGTTCGGGCATGAGGAACAACTCCGCACCCGCATCGCGCGCACCGGCCAACTTTTGCCGGATTCCACCGATGGGCCCCACCTGCCCCTGCGGGTCAATGGTGCCCGTTCCGGCCACGAAACGACCATCGGTGAGCGACTCCGGGGTCAATTTGTCGATGATCGCCAGCGTGAACATCAGACCCGCGCTGGGTCCGCCCACGTCCTTCAGCGTGAAGTCAATGCCAAACTCCGCCGAATAAAGCAGGCCTACTGCAATCCCGACATAGGGCTGACCAGGCTCCTGGGGATTCTCCGCACTGGTCACCTCGATGCTTTCCGGCTCACCGTCTCTGATGACGTCAAAAATGAGAACCGACCCGATCGGTTCAGCCCGCACCGCGTCACCGACATCGGCCGGTCCAGCAACGGGCTGACCATCAACCGCGGTGATTTCTTCGCCTGCAGTCAAGGCTCCCTCAGCCGGGGAGTCGGCGACGATCGCGGTGATGACCGGGGTGGCAATGACGGGTCGGTCCAATACGGCCATCGCAGCAGCAATGGCGAATGACTGTGAGGTGGAAAAAAGTGCAGCATTGCGTTGCGTTACCTCGTCACCGGTGATGTCATCGGGGTAGAGCAACTCCCGAGGTAGCACCGCCCGGCTGGTACTCATCCAGGCACCGAGTGCCTCAAAGACCGAGATACGACTGCGTGGCTCACCAGCTTCACGCACGGTGGTCATGTCGAGGTGACCATCGGTGGCGAACGTCTCGGTATCGGTGATGACCACGAGCGGCACACCCTCAACGTCGCCGATCGTGTTGAACGTTGGCCCCGGCGACACGATGAGGAAGGGCACCGGCAGCAGTGCGGCGAGTAGAGCGAGGAGTGCAGCCACAAGACCGGCGACGATGGCATTGCGGCCTCGGATAGACATGCGCCGGCGGCCCTGGGGTGCGGTTTTTTCCGGCAGCGCGTCGGTGGCGTCAGTCACGCTGTGCGGTCATCGGTTGGCAGCGGTCGTGAGCGCGGCGTGGTGGCCTGTCGCCGTGACCGGGCAGCGGGCTGAGGCCGCGATGTCGTACCGGTCGGAGCATTTCGTGGCATCGGTTTTTGCATCGCCGCGCGGAAGCGCTTCTGGTCGGACATAGAGGAGTTCATATCAACGCTGCGGGCTGGCCGGCCACGCCACGCGGCCCAGGCCAGGGCGAGGAGGGTCGCGCCCAGTGGAATGAGCCACCACAGCAGTGCTGACACGCCACGCTCCTTCGTCATGATCAAGAAAGTCCTCGATGAAGACTTCGCCGGCCACTGGACAGGATACGCCCGCTCACGCCAGACCACACATCACGGCCACCTACCACGGCTGCCTACCACGGCTGCCTGGTCACGATCCCCAAGCGGGTCTACCGTGGAGGTATGAGCAACCCTTTCGACATGAATGCGCTCGGCGCAATGCTGTCTCAACTCGGTGCGATGCTCCAGTCCGGCGGCGGCGATCAGGGACCGGTGAACTGGGAACTCGCGCAACGCACAGCGCGCGAAGGTTTGGCAGCGCAAGGCGACCCTGGGGTGAGCAATGACGAACGGGTAGCGATCCTGGCCGCCATTCAACTCGCCGAAACATGGCTGGACTCGGTCACAACATTTCCCAGTGAGTCCGTCGAAGGCCAAGCATGGAGTCGTTCGGCCTGGTTGGAACACACCACTCCCGCCTGGAAAACAATCGTTACCCCGATCGCTGAACATGTGCAGTCAGTGACCAGCGCAGGTCCGCTCGGAGCGTCGGGCACCGCAGATATTGACCTGAACAGCATCGAGTTACCCCCGGCGTTGCGCGATGCTTTCCCCGGCGGCATCCCGGCGGAGGCAGCTGCCATGCTCGGCCCACTGCTCAACATGGCCCAGCAAATGGGTGCCTCCATGTTTGGCATGCAACTTGGCCAGGGTCTTGCCGCGCTGTCAACTCAGGTTCTCGGTTCCGCCGATGTAGGCGTCCCGCTCACCACCGATCATCGCCCCACTCTCGTGCCGGCCAATGTTGCTGCTTTCACCGAAGGTTTGGGGATCGATGCTGACGAAGTGCGGCTTTACCTGGCACTGCGTGAAGCAGCCCATCAACGCCTCTTCGCCCATGTGCCCTGGCTTCGGTCGCGGCTAGAGGCTGCCATTGATGCCTATGCCCGCGGTATCCATGTGGACACCGACCGGTTGCAAACCTTGATGCAAGAAATTGACCCGGCAGCCCTACAGGATCCCAATCAACTGGCCGACATGCTCGGCGCTGATGCCTTCACCCCCGTGGACACACCTGAGCAGCAGGCTGCGCTGGTGCGCTTAGAAACGCTGCTGGCTCTCATCGAAGGTTGGGTGGACGACGTCGTCAGTCAGGCGGCGCTCAATCGATTGCCGGCCGGAGATCGGCTCCGGGAAACCATGCGTCGCCGCCGGGCTGCAGGTGGCCCCGCCGAACGCACGTTTGCATCCCTGGTTGGGCTCGAACTACGCCCACGGGCGCTGCGTGAGGCTGCGGCATTTTGGGCGCTACTGCGCGAAGATCGCAGCATGGACGGCGTTGATGCTCTGTGGTCGCATCCGGACCTGCTGCCCACCCACGACGATCTCGACGATCCGATGGCCTTCCTCGTGCGTTCAGCAGAGCAACCTGAGGACTTCAACTGACCGTGGCACGCTCCACCGGTGCGGCGATATCTGTTCTGACCCAGTGGGAACCACCATCGAAAACGCAGGCGGCACTGCGCGAAGAGTTCCTAAACTATCTGAGCTCCGCCCACGTGACTGCCAATGCGAACGCCAGCGACCCACTGCACCGAGATTGCACGCCGGCTCATCTCACCGCGAGCGCACTCATCGTGGCTCCGACGAGTGGGCGCGTATTACTCACGTTGCACGCCGTGGTCGGTCGTTGGTTGCAAACCGGTGGCCACATCGAATCCGGTGATGCCACCCTCGCCGCAGCCGCACTGCGCGAGGCACGTGAAGAAAGCGGCCTGAGTGACTTAGCGCTCCTTAGGCAACCACTCCTGCTGGATCGACACGACGTAGCCTGCCGTGACTCCGCGGGTCAACGTCGCACGGTGGCCCACCTTGATGTGCAGTGGTGCGCGATCGCTACCGGCAGCACCGCGGCATCCATGAGTGAGGAGTCCCTAGATCTGCGCTGGTGGGACATGGATGCCATCCCGACCGCAGATGCCTCGGTGGTGGCCTTGGTGGCTGCGGCTCGTCGCGCCCTGCGCGCGGGCACAGCCGAACTCATGGGCTAGTGGCCGCATTTTTTTTATCCACACCCGCGCGGGCACTGTTTGCTCACGTCAGCCATGGCAGATTTGTCGCACGCACGCTGGTATCCACAGCACTATCCACCAGCCATCCACCGGTTCCGCCCACTTCATGGACACGTTGTCCGCAGGTTGTCCCCAGGCCGCGGGAATGGATGCTTCCGCAAACATTGACGACTGGCCACACCCACCCCTAGCGTGAGGCTCGCCCTCGGGATAACGGATGGTTGTGCACCAGGGGAAGGTGCATGAACATTGTGAGCCCCGAGGGCTTCTTCTTTGCTTCTTCGCTCAGCGGCCGGTAAACCGGGGCGTGCGCCGTTCACGGGCAGCACTGAGCCCTTCGCTCACATCCTGCGTGGCCAGGGTGACCGACTGCACCACTCCCTCCCACCGCAGGGCTGCCGCAAGATCTGCCGGCGCCCCCTCAGCCAGAGCGAGTCGGGTGAACTCCGCCGCAACCGGCGCGGTCGCTGCGATCACATGCGCGGTGGCCAACGCGTGCTGCAGCAATTCATCGTCAACGACCACCTCGGTCACCATTCCTAGCGAGGACATCTGCTCCGCATTGATGCGTCGTCCGGTGAGAAGTAATTCCCGAGCGGCACTGAGTCCGACGACGGCCGGGAGTAGATAGGTGATGCCCATGCCGGGGTGCAGCCCAAGGGCGGTGAAGGGCACCGAAAAGCTGCCCGACTCGGCGGCGAGGCGGATATCGCAGGCTAGAGCCAGCGCGGCACCCGCCCCTACCGCTGCGCCGTTGATTGCGGCGATGGTGGGCACACCGACATCTCTGATCGCCAGCCACGTTTGGTAGAAGGGCATCATGCGGTGCCGTAATTGGGCGACCGAGGCGCCAGGTTCGGCTCCCAGCCAGCCCAGATCTCCCCCCGCGCAGAAGGCTCGACCGGTGCCGGTGAGCACGACGCAGCGCAGGTCCGTTCGCCCCCGCAGGTGGTCCATGGCGGCCCGCCAAGCCTCAGTCATCTCCACCGACATCGCGTTGCGACGCTGGGGATCGTTGAGGTTCACCAGCACCACCCCGCCCCCATGGTCGTGCAACTGAACGATTCCATCGGGACCAAATCCCACTATTTGGTGCAAATCAGACATAACACGCCTCTCATTGACTGCCGCGGTGCCCCGATCAACCCCAAGCCTGGCCTAAGGTGTCAGCGGGTTGCCAACAGCGACCTGCCGGGTGTTCACCCGGACCCCGGCGTGTGCAGGCATTCCCGCCTGCACACAGGTACACAAGGAGGACCCTATGGCTGAGTCATACACGGGCGAGGCGTACTGCGTGAAGTGCAAGGAAAAGCGCGAGTTCACCGGCCACGTCGAAGAGACCAACGGACGACGCTTCGCTAAGGGCATCTGCCCTGTGTGCGGCACCAAGGTGACCCGCATTCTGGGTAAGGCCTGATCTAGACCCCATCTGTTCTGTCCGGGCGCGTAATCTCACCCCATGGCAGAGCACAGCCCCGCAGTAGGAACCGGTCAGATCCGTAGCGATCAGGAGCTGACCCCTGCAGAGCGCACTGTATTGAACGGCGTCGACACCACCGCGGTGATCGACGCCGTTCAACATTTAGTGGCCATTCCTTCCATCGGGGGCAGCGAAGCTGAGATAGATATTCAGCGCCACATTGCCCAGGCCTGGGCAGATGACGGACTCAACGTCACCACCTGGGACATCGACATCAACGAGGTATCAGCCCGCGAAGATTTTCCGGGCATGGAGGTTGACCGCACCGGCGGTCTCGGCGTTATCGCTCGCTGGCCGGGACGTGGCACCGGCCCGGTGTTGATGCTGCTCGGCCACACCGATGTCGTCCCACCGGGAGATACCCACGCCTGGAGTTCACCTGCTTTCACCCCCCTCCTCAAAGACGGCCGCATCCACGGACGCGGTACGGCGGACATGAAGGCCGGTCTCGTCGCTGCCTGGATGGCGGTGCGCACCCTGCGCGCACAGGGCATCACCTTGCAGGGTGAGGTGATACTGGCGGCGGTAAGTGGCGAAGAAGACGGGGGTTTGGGCACATATTCGCTGCTGGCGCAGGGCATTACTGCCGACGCCTGCATCATTCCCGAACCCACAGACCTTGATGTGGTGCCAGCCAATGGGGGTGCACTCACGTTCCGCCTCATCGTGCACGGCGCCGCCACACACGCCTCCCGGCGCACCGAAGGAGTCAGCGCGATCGAAAAATTCGCCCTCGCCCTGACCGCACTTGGCGAACTTGAGGCGCAACGCAATGCCACCGTCGACCCGCTCATGCAGCGTTGGTCGCTGGCATACCCACTGTCAATCGGCACCGTGCATGCGGGCGACTGGGCCTCCACGGTGCCCGACCTTTGCATTGCCGAGGGTCGACTCGGCGTTGCCCTGGATGAAACCTCTGAACGGGCACGCACCGCCCTGGAAAGGGCCGTGCAGGAATTATGCGATGGCGATTCCTGGCTGCGCGATCACCCCATCGAGGTGCAGTGGTGGGGTGGACAATTCGCACCAGGCCGCACCGATCCAGAGCACCCACTCGTGACGCTCATGCTCACATCGCACACGCGTCGCACGGGTGAAACTCCGCAGGTCTACGGCGGTCCCTACGGGTCCGACCTACGCCTGTTGGTCGGGGCCGGCATACCCACATTGCAGTACGGACCCGGCGACAGTCGGGTGGCGCATGCCCCCGACGAATGGGTACTCACCGACGACATTGTCACGTGCACCGAGGTGCTCATGCTCGCAATTATGGAGTTCTGCGGTGTAGCTGTGGACGACGCCGAGCAGGTGCCGTCCTAATCCTGCCACAGTGGCGCTGTGAGCACACAGACGCCAACGTTGCCCGGTACCAACACTTTTGATCATCTTCCACGCCGACCCTGGCTGCGTCGCGACGTGCCGCTGCTGTGGCGAACAGACACCTGCTTGCAGGTTGGCCTGGACCCACAACGTCGAGTGATGCTCGAAGTGGATCGACCCCTCATCGAATGGGCCAGAACGCTCACCGGAGCTCGCACCCTCGATGTCGCAATTGCTGAGGCGCAGCAGCAGGGCCTCGCGGTGGACGAGGCCCTACACCTACTGCAGTTGCTCCTCAGCGCCGGCGCATTGGACGACGCCGCTCGGATTCCGCGGTGCGTCAGCGACCTGAGCATCGACGAACGCGACACCGCCACCAGGCACCAGGCGTGCGCACGTCAGACCTACGCTGACGAGCGAGCGTACGCGGCCGTTGATGCCCGAGCCGAAGCGGTCATTGTGGTCCTAGGTCGCCAACCCCTGGCTGAAAACATCATTAATACTCTGCGCGCCAGCGGTTTTCGCCATGTGTTCACCGCAGATCCGGAACCATCAGGCAATCGAAAACACCGGGGGCGTTACACCGAACCTGCGCTACGAATCTTGGCTGACTCCTGGCATCCAGACGCTATCGGGGTAAACACGGTCAGTAATGGTCGACACGAATCTGCGGTGCTGCCCGTAGCTGCGTGGGGTCGACATGGGCATATCGGGCCACTTGTCCTCCCCGGACAGAGTTCTTGTTTGCGCTGTTGGACGCTGCACCGATGCGACGAGGATCCAGCGTGGCCACGACTCAGCGTTCAGCTCACCCATCAAAAACCCGACGTGGATGCGATAGATGCGGCGCTCTTGCAGGCCGTGAGCGCACATGTGGCCATGCTGGTCAGTGCTTTCGTTGAGGCACAGGCCGTGGGCGACAGTGGGGTGAGGTTCAGCGGGGTAACCCAAGGGATCGAACTTCCCGGTGGCGCGGTCACGACACGCGCGCATCAGGTGCATCCGCTGTGCGGATGCTCATGGCGCAATTAGTAGCCGAAACCAACTTCAATGGCGGGCAGGGCGATATCGACACATTCGGGACAGGTCAACTCGGCACCGGTATTGCGGCGGGTGAATCCCCAGGTGGCGCGGTGGGAATTCGGGGCAGTGATACCGCAGTCGACACAGCGAACCGATGCCTGCGCAGAACTAGGTTTATGAAGGAAATCTGTGGCGTGTGTCACACGTTCCATGATGGCCATGTCTCAACTATATCGCACGATTGTCACAAAAGACACCCCTGTCGTTCATAATTCTCTCGCAAAAATCACCGGGAAAGGTGTTCATGGACGAGTGCTCGACTCGATGAGGGCCAAAATGTCCTGCCCATAGCGCGTCAACTTGGCATTACCGATGCCGCTAATGGCGAGTAGCTCTGCCGACGTAGTCGGCCGCGACTCGGCGAGGGCTTCCACGGTGGCATCGGTGAGAATCTGGTAGGCCGGAATCTCCTTGGCCTTGGACTCCTGCAGGCGCCAGGCTTTAATCGCCTCAACCAATCGCTCATCGGCGGTTGAGGGACAGCGCCGGCAACGGCCGCGAGCGCGTTCTGCCGGGGTGACCAGGGCCGTGGTGCAGGTGCGGCAGTTGGCCGGTGGCCGTCGGCCCCTTGATCGCCCAGCACGCCCGCCCGCACCCGGTGCCACTGTTCCCGACCGTGGGTCTCCCCCAGGGCTAACGGTAGATGCGGGCAACGCCTCAGCAACGAACCGACTCACGGCACGGGTACGGGCACCGGAGGTCCGGGCCTGTGCCCAGCTCAGCACCAAATCGTCCTGCGCTCTCGTGACGGCCACGTAAAAGAGGCGACGTTCCTCGTTAAGTTGTTCGCGGGCAGTATCGGCGGCATCGGCGGACCAGGAACTCAGCGGCAGCACCCCCTCAGCCAGGCCAGCCACCACCACCAACCGCCACTGCAATCCCTTGGCAGCATGAATTGTGGCCAGGGTGACCGCGTCGGCCTGCGGCGCATGCTGGGCCTGGGCACGCCGATCAAGTTCACTGACCAAGCCGGTGAGGCTGCCAGATTCAGTGACGCTTCCAGCGTCCATAGTTTCAGCCAGCGCGTGTAGCGAGGCCAAGGATTCCCAGCGCTGTCGAATCGCACCAACCCCCACCGGTGGCTGAATAGTGAATCCCATGACCGCCAAGATCGCGCTCACCTGCTCGGCAGTTGTGCCCTCGAAGGTTTCCTGCCCGCGGGCTGCGCCGCGAAGACGGGTGATCGCCTCGCGTACCTCTGGGCGGTCAAAGAAGCGCTCACTTCCTCTAACGATGAGGGGAACACCCGCGTCGGCGAACGCCTGTTCCAGTGCCGGCAATTGCCCGCGCGTGCGCACCAAAACCGCGATGTCGCGCGGTGACCAGCCCCCCGCAATCACGCGGAGTACCTCAGCAGCAACACCGACGGCCTCGGCCGGTTCATCGTCAAATTGCAGTAACCGAGGAGGATCTTCATCGGTGACATTTCTGGTTGCCACCAACTTATCTGCCGCGGCGTCGCCGGCTGACAAAACGCGATTG
>Ga0075118_10002754_pt1 | contig 10764 bp, 13 predicted proteins | sample AntAceMetag02UKE_FD_69794 | JGI IMG/M metagenome (GOLD analysis project Ga0075118, IMG submission 69794) | Saline lake microbial communities from Ace Lake, Antarctica - Antarctic Ace Lake Metagenome 02UKE | ecosystem: Environmental > Aquatic > Non-marine Saline and Alkaline > Saline | place... | reverse complement strand
TCACCGGGATGACCACCCCACTCATGTTGGCTCGTGGCGGAGACATGGAAAAAGGTGAAGAAGTATTTGGCTCAGCGGTGCCCATGAAGCGCATGGCCCGGGCCAATGAATTGGCCGCAGCAATTTGCTTCTTCCTCAGCGATGAAGCCTCTTTCATCACCGGACAAACACTGCTCGTAGACGGTGGAGAAACTCTCGCATAACGAGAATTCCCCTTCGGATTTTCAGAATTCGTGCAATACTCACCAAACCAATTTCACAGAACTCGTTATTAACAGGTCGATCGGAGAAATTATGCCTCAGCACGAAAACATTGACCCGGAATCTTTGGAACCATTGGTAGCGCTGTACGCGGCTCTGCCAGGCGGTTTCAACGCAATCCCCGACATCAATGCACGCCGCGCAACGCTCAACGGCATGCTAGAAGCGATGACGGCGGACCTGCCACCCAATGAAAATGTGCTTTTCGAAGATCGAGTCATTGCTGGGCCCGAAGGCAACCCCGACCTCGGCGTTCGTATTTACCGCCCGGTCGGTGCTACCGGCCCATTGCCGGGCATCCTGTTTTTACACGGTGGTGGCATGGTCATGGGAACTCTCGACACGGATCACCTCACCGCGGTGATGCTGTGCGAAACACTGGGCGCCGTCATTGTCTCCGTTGACTATCGTCTCGCCCCCGAAAATCCTGCACCTGCTGCAATTGAAGACTGCTACACCGGATTGCAATGGATGGCAGCCAACGCAACGGACCTCGGCTACGAACCCACAGATCGCCTAGCTATTTATGGTGGAAGCGCCGGTGGTGGCCTCACAATCGCGACAGCTCTCGTGTCTCGGGACCGGGGTGGACCTGACATTGGATTCTTGATGGCTCCTTATCCACAGATCGATGACCGAAACGTGACGCCTTCCAGCCAAGTAATTCTCGACATTGGTATCTGGGACCGTGCGGGCAATATCGAAGCTTGGGAGTGGTACCTCGGTGGTAACCCAGCCGATCAGTACTCGGCCCCTACCCGCGCGACAGATCTCACCGGTCTGCCACCAACCTTTATCGACGTCGGCGACCAAGACATGTTCATGGATGAAGACGTCGAGTTCGCTACCAGGCTCAAAGACGCCGGTGTTCCTGTCGAATTACACGTGTACCCAGGCGCATATCACGCTTCCGAAGTCTTTGCCCCAACCGCCGAACTCAGTCAGCGAATTTGGGCAACGCGCATTACAGCTTTGAAAGCGGCTTTAGCCTGAGCGGATTCACCAAACATTCTTGCTAGTACAGAAGTGTTTCCCGCAAGCTATCGATCTTGGCTTGACTCAGTCCTTGTGAACGTGCCCACTCCTCGGCGCTGCCGTACCGGTTCGTCATGCTGACTAGGAACGCGCGCATAGTTTCTGGCTCTGATGCAAAGATCCAGTCGGGAGCTCCAGCCAAGCCATTGTCTTTGAATACTTGGGTGCTTCGAATACGTTCGATAATCGGGGCCATGTTGGTGCTGGTGACGTGGTAGTCAGCCACGATATTCTCGTGCTCCACACCAAGAATGTCCAGTAACACTGCAATGACAATTCCGGTGCGATCCTTACCCGCAGTGCAGTGAACAACCAAGGGACGGTTCTCCGGATTCGCCATCAACCGCAGAGCCTCAATAATTGATGGGGCGTTGATCTCGATCTGCTGCAGATAGTCGTCAACTAAATTGTCGGCGCCCCCCGCTTCGATTTGTTCCGGGGTAATTCCTGACTGAGGAAGCATTGGGAGGTGGACCATCTGCGCAGATTCATGACCGATTGTGTAACCCTCGTGGGTGACTTCGAGCACCATGCGTAAGTCAACAACGAGTGCTGGCGCAACGAGGTTGGATAAGTCCAACTGACCCTGATCGGTCATTCCCTTTGGGTTATCACTGCGGATCACTTGACGCGACCGGATCACCCGACCGTCACTCGTATGCAATCCGCCGAGATCACGAACGTTTACTAACCCATCAATGCAAAGTTCTTCGGCACGAGATTCACTCATGTGGCTACACCTGCAACTCGGTGGGCAGATGCGAGCATCTCGCGTGCCAGGGCGAGCGGATCAGTCGGATCGGATCGCCCTTTCAATGGAGATTCAACGGAAAGGATTGTTTCGGGGGCAAGCGCAGCCACGAATTCACTCACCGGGAGGTCACCCTCGTCGGGCATCAGGCGCCCATGCACACCTTCACTGCGCGCAGTCTGCGGATCGGGTGCGGCCCCTGCACCCGGGGCACCGCAGATCTGGGCATAATGAAAAAGCTCCGGTGGGTAAAGAGTCAGATCCCTTGGGTGTCCACCGGAGCGCGCCAGGTGTAAGGAATCTGCGAGCACCACAACATTGGGCGCCCCACACTGCGTGACAATCTGTACACACGTATCAAGATCTTTTGCTGCCGAAAACAACATGAACTCAACCGCGATAGAAGTGTTGTGTTCAGCCGCCAATTCGGCCACCCGTGCGAGCGTGTCCAATCTGCGCACTTGGTCTTCGTCTTCAACCGTGGCGATCACATACCGTGCCCCTAGTGCTTGGGCAGCCTCAAGTAACGGCCGTGATGCGTCTACAGAAGAAGGGTCCGTCATGCGGATCACTTCAACGTCAAGAATGCCGATGTCCTCTCCACTGACCGCGCGACACAGCGACTCAAGCGCCCGGTCATTACCCAAAACTAAGTGGTCGATTCCGGTTGAAGGACTCGGGGTGAGCCGAAAACCGGTGAAGTCGAACCCGGCCGCAGCGGCGACTGCCGCAAGTCGAGCAGGAGGAACCGACATCATTGATAGGTGTGCAAGACCAAAGGAGCGCGACATATTACGTACCCGCCAGTCGCTCGACAATCGGAAGATACGCATCCAGATGCGCGTCCCCGACCGTTATATAGGAGAAGCCGTATTCCTCGCGTCTACGCTGCAATTCCTCACATATTTCCTCGACGCTGCCAACGGCCGCATGCGGGAAGCGTTTTAGTTCGGCAAGCTCCATGCCGGTTCGAGCCACGACAGACTCTGCCGTGATTTCAGATCGGCCCTCAACTGAGATGAAATAGGTGGCTGTTTCCAATTCAATGTCACTGAATCGCTCACCCGCACCAGCCTTGATCCACTCGATTTTTTTGTGGGTTTCCTCTTCTGTTGAAGACGAAATGCTTCCCGCACCAACGGTTCCGCTGCTGTTATTGAAATTCACGCTGACAATGTCGGCGAGTTCCCCGGCTAATCCAAGAACTTTAGGTGCCCCACCACCGATCATTAGTGGTGGCCACGGACGCTGCACTGGTTGCGGCACCGCACGGTACCCCGATGAATCAATGAATTCACCGTGGTAGTCGACCTCCCCTTCGTCGGCGTAAGCCATGCGCATGAACTCCGCGGTTTCGCGAAGCAGTTGAATGCGTTGCCCTGCCGACTCAAATGGAATCCCAAGGGCTTCGTACTCATTCACCAACCAGCCTGCGCCTAACCCGATCTCGAGCCGGCCTTCGGAGAGAACATCAATTGAGGCCATCTCTTTTGTCAGGACAGTAGGTAGGTGGTAACTCACGCACGCCATTCGGGAACCGATTCGCAGTGTGGTCGTGGCCATTGCTGCTGCCGTCATTGCCGGGATGATCGCAAGTGTTTGCACGCGGTGTCCGGTGCCTTCGATTTTGCTCCCGGGACCTAACAGGTGGTCGGCCACGTGCAGGGTTGAATACCCGCTGTCCTCTACTTTGCGCGCAAGGTCAACCCATTCCTTTAATGAAGTGGAACTGAATGCCTGAATCGAGAAACGAAATGGACGGGTCACTTATGCGCCTTTCGTGCGGAGCGGAAGAACGAACCTTGCGAAGCCGTGAAGCCGCCGTCAACAAACAGCGTTTGCCCGGTGATCCACGAGGCCTGTTCTGAACACAAAAAACTCACTGCATTAGCTATGTCTTCCGGTGCACCCATCCGATTGACGGGGAGCACGCCCGCTATGGCGGCACGCGCGCTCTCGTCACCGTAATGTCCAGCGGTTCCTTCGGTCAGCACCGTGCCGGGACCAACCGCATTACAGCGCACGCCCATCGGGGCAAACTCCACGGCCATTGCCTGCGTGAGTTGGTTTATCGCAGCTTTGGACGCAGGGTAGAGAGATGTTCCCGCAGCGTGGGCTTGGGAAGTAATTGACGAAAGATTGATGACAACACCACCGCCGTTAGCCGCCATCACGGGGACGAGGGCCTGGGCCATCAGGACTGGACCAATAACATTGACATCGAGAATTGCATGCATTTCATCAAGTGTTGTGTGTAAAAGGTCTTGATAACGTTGGATCGCAGCGTTATTAACAAGTACCCGAACGTTCGGTGCAAGTGCCGTTACCGCACCCACTGCTTCACTGTCCGCGACGTCAACCACAGCGGTTCGCACGCCGAGTGACTCACGCACTTCATGAAGTGGACCCTGTGCCACGTCCAGGGCCAAGACTTCATAACCGTCGGTGACGAGTATTTCTGCAATCGCCCGACCAATACCTTGGCCTGCTCCAGTAACGACCGCGGTTCCTTTGTTACTCATGCATTCTCCTCATCAGAGCTTTCATTGTCCAAATTCTTCTGCCAAGCATCGCCGTGGACCGCCCACGCTACACATCGCCGTAACACCTCGCGGTATTCCGCAGATTCCCACGCCACTCGGTCCACAACACCCGTGTCGGCAATTCCCAGATCAGAAACGTCGAATCTCCCCCGGCAGTGACCGAGCGTGAAATACACAACTTCACCCTCCCCCTCAACACGAGTGAAGAGAACAGGGTGCCGAGTTCGAGAGCCCGAATGTGAAACCTCAAAACCGGGGCAGTCCCCGGTGAACTCAGTGTCAAGGATTACGTCAAGGTCGTCACGCAGTTCCATCACGTACAACTCGTCCGTGGTCACAAAAGATGGCACTCCCGCAACGAGTGGGTGTTCGGGTTGAACAACTTCAATGCACGTTGGTGCAATTTTTGGGTGAGCAAGAAATCTGTTTCCCAGCAGTGCGGTGAACTCTGGCATGGCGTCGGGGGTATAAAAGATCTTTGCTTCACTTGCAAGCGGTGCGTCAATCGCCGAGTTTGTGGCGTGCAGTGCCAAAAGACGTGCGCCTCCGCGAACTGCGCGCGCGAGCGCCAATGACTGTTCCGCAGTTGGTCTTACATCACACGTATAAGCAATTACGGCGTCAGCGTCTTCCAGCAATTCGATCTTGGAGTAATCGGCGTGAACTGTGCAACGAACACTGTTGTACTCGCCGAGCAAAGTCAGCAATTCAAGTCGAGCAAAATCAACGTCGTGCCAGCGACCGCCGACAACCAGAGCAATATTGATCTGATTGGTTGCTGTGATATCACTGATGTCGGGGGCGGCGCTGCGCACTTGATGTGGCATGCGATCCGCCACCCCCTTCAACACCGCTCAATCAGTTGTGGTTACAAATTTCGAAATGTCGTCGCGATTAGAACTGGGTTCGCACTGTCATGCCGCCGTCACACACAACGTTGGTACCAACGCAGTAACCCATGGCCGGGCTGGCCAAACCGACGATTACCGCAGCGACCTGGCTGGGCTCTCCCATACGACCCAACGGGATTGAACCGAGAACCTTTTCGTAGACCTCGGGGCGGCCAGCTTTGATCTTGCTCCAGTCACCCTCCTCGAAGTACACCGGTCCGGGTGAAACCGTGTTTACTCGAATCCCCTTAGGTGCGAGGGCGTGTGCTGCAGCGGAAGCATGTCGCACGATGGCTGCTTTGAAAGCGCCATAGGAGTTGGGGGAACTTGGCCACACGTTGTCAAAGCCAAAAGTTGAGGACAGCGCGATTATCGAACCGCCGCCTGCGGCTTCAAGGATTGGTGTGGATTCGTCGATTAGGTGAACCAACGGCAAAAGGTCGAGTTCCAAGCTCTGCTGCCATTGGTCTGGCCCCTTGATTGAGCCACCGGTGACGTTGGAAACCAAAATGTCCAAGCCACCAAAGTTCTCAGCTGCATCGCGGATGAACCCCTTCAACTGATCTTCCTTGCTCACGTCGATTGCCCGAGCGAAAACTGTGACTCCGGCATCGCGCAACTCCGCAGCAAATGCCTCAACGGCTTCTTCATTGCGAGCGCAGAATGCGACGGATGCACCTTCGGCTGCCAATAATTCGACGGTAGCGCGACCAATTCCGCGGGTGCCGCCGGTGACGAGTGCGCGTTTTCCAGTGAGACCTAGATCCATGTTGTTCCATTCTTTGGGGTGTTAGACACTGACCGTGCCAAAGCTAGGATGTCCATGTTATCTGATCTGAATCTCAGCACGCTGACGTTTCCCGATTCTGATCAAGTTCCATTCACCACATTTCACAGGAGGCGCCCATGAATCACGTGAGAGTCCTGCCGGTCGGCCTTGAACTCGAAGTGGCTGACGACCAGACCGTGATGCTTGCGGCACATGAGGCGGGCTACATCTGGCCCACTGAATGCGAAGGAATTGCCTCCTGCGGTCTGTGCGTCAGCATTATTCGCGAAGGGGCCGAGAACTGCGCCCCAATGCTCGATGAAGAACGGGAAACACTCGAACGAACCATGGGCATGATTGATTCATCTCGGCGACTTGCCTGTCGACTCTGCGTCACCGGTCCCGTGACCCTCACCAAGCGTGGCGTTCGCCTCCGAGAGGAGGCTTGACCCATGAGCGAATCTGCAAATATTGAGGCACTGGCCGAACGTCTTGAACGGCTCGAGACAACCGAGGCCGCCCGAAGCGCCCTGTACACCTACGCGCAGGCAGTTGACACTCGAGATTGGTCAATGCTCGGTGGAGTGTTCACCGAGGACGCCGTTATGGAAATGCCAGGTTTACAACTAACAGGACGCACCGCGATCGTGGAAGCAATGCAGGGCATGCTGCCCACCGAATTCCTTACCCGACACTTGATTGTCAACCCCCAGGTAACGTGGAAGTCGCCGGGCCGCGCGACCGTTCTTTCAACTATTTACTACACGCACGAAGGCAGTGGTTTCGAAGCTATTGGTTGGGGGGATTACACGGACGAAATCGTTATCACCGACGGTGTCGGAGCTATTGCGCGCAAAATCTTCAGGCCAGCACAACATCTCCCTGGCAGTGTCGCAACGCTTACAACACGCTTACAACAACTCGAAGCAGCCGAACTGGCTCGCGCAACGTCATGGCGCTACGCGAACGCTGTTGACACTCCCGACTTTGAGTTGCTCAGCAGTGTCTTCACCAAAGATGCCGTGTTGACCACGAGTAAGGGCTCACGCACCGGTCGAGATCAAGTACTCGACTATTACGCGACCGCTTTGGTCGCACCGGTCAAACGCAAGCATTTTTTAGTGAATCAATCCGTCACTTCACTCGGACCTGACCTAGTTTTGCTGGAGTCGTATTTCATATACACCTTTGCCGGAGACGACACTTCCATTCTGGGCTGGGGCAATTACGTCGACCGCATTCGGATCATCGACGGTGTCGGTTACATAGAGGACAAACGCATCACCGCAGAAATTCATGCTGACTCTCGCGTCGGTTGGGCTCGTCCGTGACTGGAGCACTCAATGGCAAACGGGTTCTTGTAACCGGAGCTGCACAAGGCATGGGTCGGGCAATTGCAATCGCATGCGCGCTACAAGGCGCCGAAGCGGTCACAGTCGCTGACATTCAGCGTGATGCCGCGCAGGAAACGGCCCAACTTGTGCGTAACGCCGGAGCAAACGCACTCGTCATCACTGCGGATCTCACGCAATCTGATCAGATTCACGACATGATCGAAACTTCCGCGACCTTTGCGGGCGGGTTGGACACTTTGATCAACAACGCCGGCGTGATCGACACAGCTTTCGTACACCCGGCGGGATTTGACACACTTGATGAAGCTACGTGGGACATAGTGATGGCCGTAAACCTCAAAGCTGTCTGGCTTGCAACACAAGCAGCTGCGCCATACCTGCGCGAATCTGACCGAGGTCCGTCCATAGTGAATTCAGCATCTGTTTCCGGTGTGCATGGAACAACGAGCGCTATCGCTTACGGGGCAAGCAAAGCCGGGGTGATTCAATTGACAAAATCTTGCGCGGTTGCCTTGGGTCCACACATTCGCGTTAATGCGTTCCTGCCAGGCAGTATCGACACCCCGATGTCTCAAGAGCACCTTGCTTCCGGAGTAGACCGCTCACAGACCGAGTTGCGCATGACCGGCACACAGGTAATTCCTCGCTTTGGTACTGCAGACGAAGTAGCGCAGGTCGCCTGTTTCTTGGCTTCGGACACGGCGTCATTTGTCACCGGCGGTGTCTACCCGGTTGACGGTGGCACGCTGGCTTGGCGCGGAATTCGAACGTGAACCTTCCGTACAACCTGGTAATGCTCGACCTCGACGGCACGGTTATCGATTCAGAACCCGGCATCCAGGCCGCGGTTCGGCATGCCCTCGCTGCCGGTTTTGATATAACGCCGACCCAAGCCGAACTCGAAGAGTTCATGGGGCCACCCCTATCCGAAGTACTACCACGAGTTTTTGGACTCACCGATCCAGCTGATGAAAAGATTTTTTTCGAATTATTTTGCGCCGTGTACTTCCACGGAATGGAATACAACTTTGAGTTGTACCCGGGAATGCCCGAGTTGATTGATGACCTGTGTGCCGAGGGCATTGTCATCGCCGTAGCAACCGCTAAGCCCGCTGAGTCCGCAGAGAGAATCCTGCTGCACGCAAACATTAATCGATACTTCACTTTTGTCGCCGGTTCAGCCTCCAACGGTTCCCGTCAGAATAAAACCGCAGTACTCGAGCACGCATTCACGCAGATGCAAGCCAATGCTGACTCACACCGAATTGTCATGGTCGGTGATCGGGCTCTTGACCTGCACGCCGCCCAAGCCCATGGAGTAGACAGCATTGCGGCCTATTGGGGCTACGCTCCAGAGGGTGAACTTGATGACTGTCACGCTACCCACCGGGTGACAACGGTTGCCGAACTAAGGAAGGTTCTATTACCTTCGTTGTAAATTAATAAGCGGTTAGCGCACAGCAGCATCAAGCAATGGAGCAAGTCGATCGGGTATCTCGATCCAATCTCGTGAAGACATGATTGTTGGGTCGAAGTTTGCATCAATGGAAACTGCGTCAACTCCGGCGGCAGCAGCGGCGGCTACCTCAACGCACAACTCATCAACACTGAGCGGACGAAGATTGGCAACGACCACCGGCGGATCGGTGAAAAGGTTCCAGCACATTTTTAGAGGTGCAAGATGTGCTGGACGCATGGTGGCGAGAAGTTTCATTGTTTCCACATGTTGCTCGAGTGTCCCCGAAGCCGGATTCCACCAGTCGAATTGTTCGGCGGTCCGCGCGAGACCTACCTCTGATCGCATGCCCGACATGAGTGGCGGGTGCGGTCGCTGAATTGGTTTGGGATCAACATCAGATGCGGGAATGGAAAAAAACTCACCCTGATGATTTACCGGGTCAGGGCCCCAGCAAGCTTTCATCGCGTCGATGAATTCACCGGCACGACGACCCCGCGTACGCGGATCAACGTCGTACTGCGCGTGCTCTTCGTCTGACCACCCGACACTGAAGCCAAAAACCGTTCGACCACCCGAAAGAATATCGAGTGTTGTAATGCGTTGGGCTAAGTCAACCGGCCGGTTGTAGCCCGCCACGAGAATGCTGGTGCCCAAGATTATTTCCGTTGTCCAGCCCGCGACAACCGACAACAATTCAAGTGGTTGCAGTACCGAGCGGTACGCCTCGGGGACCGCAAGACCTGGACGCGCGGAATAACCCGACAGAACTTCGTGCGGGTAAAACAGATGCTGTTGCACAAATAGATGCCCGAACCCGAGCTCCTCTGCCCGCTGGGCGAATCCGCGCACTGCGATGGCATCGGCATGAGGACCCAATTGGGGAAGTGCCAAGCCAACGCGCATGCGATTGGTCACGGCCAAAGACCGCCTCCAACGGTAACGACCTCACCGTGCATGTAGGGAACTTCGTCGCTTAGTAGCCACGCTGCGGTTGCGGCAATCTCTTCTGGCTCGGCGTACCTGCCAAGGGGAACGGCAGCACTCATCGCGCCTTTAAATGTTTCAACATCAATGCCGGCAAGACCTGCAAGGCCTTCCTCCAATGGACGCATCATGCGGGTATCCACCACACCCGGCGCCACTACGTTCACGCGGATTCCTTGCGGACCAGCTTCTTTCATGAGGGACTTCGACATTCCGATCACCGCATGCTTGCTTGCAACGTAGGTGGCAACACCAGCATCGCCTTTCAGACCAGCGATGGAAGCGGTGAACACGATCTTGCCGCGATCAGGTTGGGTCGCCATTTGTCGCATCGCGGCAGATGCTCCCAAGAACGCACCGAGAACGTTGACTGCAAAAACTTTTTCGAAGTCGTCAGGATCAAAATCAGCAACGGTGCCTACTTTGCTTTCAACCCCGGCGTTCGCGTAGAACATGTCGACGCTGCCAAACTTCTCGACCGTGGTCGCGAAAAACTTAGCGGTGTCTTCCTCACTCGTGACGTCAGCGCAAACGGCGAGGACTCGATCGCCTAACTCTGCCTGCAGTGCATCAATTCCAGCTTGACTGATGTCAACGGCAACAACATTTGCCCCTTCAGCGTGCAGTCGCCTTACGGCAGCGGCGCCAATCCCTGCAGCAGCGCCAGTCACTATCGCAGTTTTTCCAGAAATTCCTTTTAACATCAATTCTCCTTTA
>Ga0075118_10002752_pt1 | contig 10766 bp, 9 predicted proteins | sample AntAceMetag02UKE_FD_69794 | JGI IMG/M metagenome (GOLD analysis project Ga0075118, IMG submission 69794) | Saline lake microbial communities from Ace Lake, Antarctica - Antarctic Ace Lake Metagenome 02UKE | ecosystem: Environmental > Aquatic > Non-marine Saline and Alkaline > Saline | place... | reverse complement strand
AGTCCGACAACAATTATTGATAGAAAAGAATTAAAAAAAACAAAAACTTGTGAACATGGTAAAATAAAATACAAATGTAGATTTTGCAATCCGCATTTAATGTGCTTACATGATAAATTAAAAAATAATTGCAAGGTGTGTAACCCTGGTGCATTTTGTCTTCATAATACAAAAAAAAGTTTATGCAAATTTTGTAATGCGAATTTTCACTGTATTCATGATAAAAGAAAAGCAACGTGTGATCTGTGTTTTGGCAATCAAATTTGTCCTCATGGTAACATAAAATCAATATGTGAGTCATGTTTTGGTAACTCAATTTGCAAACATGGTAAAAACAAACAACGCTGTAAAGAATGTGGATGAAGTAATTTGTGCAAATCTAAATTTTGCGAAACTATAAAAAATAAAAAATATGAAGGATATTGTTTATTTTGTTATGTTCATTTGTTTCCTGAAAAAGAGATTGTAAGAAACTATAAAACTAAAGAAATAGATGTTGTCGACAAAATAAAAAACAAATACCCAAACTTGACATGGATTGAAGATAAAATAATTAAGGACGGTTGCTCAAAAAAGCGTCCTGATTTAATGTGCGATTTTGGGACGCATGTATTAATTGTTGAAATTGATGAAAATGCACACAAAAAATACGATTGTTCTTGCGACAATAAAAGAATAATGGAATTATCACAAGATGTTGGACATAGGTCAATAGTGTTCGTAAGATTCAACCCAGATGGTTACACAAATAAAGAAGGAAAAAAAATAAAATCTTGCTGGAAAATAAATAAAAAAACAGGATTAATGATTATTGATAATACAAAAGAAGATGAATGGACAAAAAGAGTGCATTCATTAAATAAACAAATAAAATATTGGACAAAAAATGTTCCAGGAAAAACAATTGAAACAATAGAATTATATTATGACGAGAATTAAAATATTTATTTATCACATTTTTTGATAAACTATAAAATAACGAGCTGTTGTCCCTAATATTGAAAAATTACCCAGGAAATTAATTTTATGTTTATTCATTAGAATCTTCATTTTACTGAAAAAGGTTTTATAGTTAATATTTCCAAGATATAAAATAATTATACCATCTTTTTCTATGACTTCAGAGCATTTATCTAACGTTTTAATTAAAAATTCATCTTCCCACTTTTCGTATGTTTTATACACTTCAATGCTTTGTTTATCGAAGATTTCCTTGTCTTTGCTCTGCACATACGCCTCTTGTAAATGGAAGGGAGGTGACCAAAACACAATATTAAACCGTTTATTCAATGATTTATAGTCTACTTTTTCGGAACAATCATCAATCATTGTAAATTTATGTTTATTTTTTTCTTCACATAAATCATCAATCATTTTTTGATAACATGGATGTAATTTAGAGTTTGGATCGATTCCAACATATGATTTAATTTTATTTTGCATTGAAATTGTTCCAATTAATCTATCTCCGTGGCCTGATGATAAATCCAAAATTTCAGGACAATCAACAGTTTTAAAGATTTGTACGACATTTTTAAAAATATATGGTTTGAATAGAGTGCAATATTTAATTTTATAATACAATATTTTCAAAAATATAATTGGATTGATTGAGTTTTCGACATTTTTATCAGAATAGTCTTTAAAATCAAGTTTTTTGATGAATAAATTACTTTTATTTTCAGAGTTTAATGTTAAAAAATAGTTATCAATAAAACTGGAATATTTTTGTTTATATGCTTCTTCGGGTGGTAAATTATCAAATACACTACATTCCAACCTAGTTTTCAGAATATAAAAATCCGAAATATTATTAATTTTAACAAAATGTTCTGAGCAATTATAATCGACAATCATTAAAATATTGTTCATGAATTTCAAAGGTTTTCCTTTCAGATATTTTTTAACATATGATTGTTCAATTATTGGAGTCTCATTTATGAATTTTATGAGAGAATTAAAATTACGTTTTTTTAATTCATCCATGTTTTTAAATGTCGAGTAAACATAAAAACATTGATTATTTACCAGGTTATTAAACATGTACAATATATCAGGCTTTGAATAAGTAAATAACGGTATTTTTTTGTTATAAAAATTATTGACGGTATCAATCCATTTTTCTTTTTCCTTATCAGAAAGTTCCTTATATTGTTTTGAATTATAAAAGGAATTATCAAAGTGGTCAGTAAAAGACAAATACTTCATTATCTTGATATTATACAATTATATAAAAATTGATTTTTTTTTAATTAAACTTAACCAATACTAATATCAAAATTAACACATAACACATAACACATATACCAATAAAACTGCGAATATGATAAATTTATAAAATAGTATTGAAAGTTTAGATGCAAAATCATCTGTTTCTTTCTTGGATAATATTAATGAAACTCACATTGTGTCTAAACCAAAAGAAGTAAAGTCTAATCATGATAACAATATTATATGGACAATTAAAAATTTTCTAAGTGATGAAGAGTGTAATGAAATTATATCAAAAAGTGAAAATGATGGATTTCAAGAATTATCTTTCATAAAAAGTAAACGATTGATAGCTTTTGATGATAACAGTAATTTAATGAAGACAGTTAAAAAAAGGTTGGATGATAATTTATTTGATGATGATTTTTATGAAAATAAATGGAAAAAACCGTGTGGATTTTATACAGACTTGGTTGATTGGAATAAAGATTTCAAAGTAAATCCTTGTTTTAGAGTTAATAAATATGAAAATTCAGGCTTCAATTTGCATAGAGATGCACAATTTACTGAAAATTATTTTGTACGCTCCAATTATACATTAATTGTATATTTGAATGATAATTATGAAAATGGAGAAACATGTTTTTGTGTTCCAAAAGTTAAAAAAAATCATACTCATGATGGAAAAACTATACGTGATGAAATATTAAACAAAGAATATGAACACATTAAAATAAAACCAAGAAAAGGTATGGCCATTCTTTTTGATCAGCGTTTAATTCACGAAGGAATGGTTGTAAATGGAACAAAATATATTTTAAGATCTGATTTAATAGCAATTGCTGATGGATGTAAAAATAATACTCACAATAATTTGAGCAAAATACATGAAATAAATACAAAATTTTGTTTGGAAAAAAATATAGAAAATTTGACAAAGTCATTATTTCGTCAAGCACAGTACAATGAATTAAATAATTTAGATTGCTCTGATTTATATGAAATAAGTATATCTCTAAGACAAGACCCATCAAAATTAACTAAATTCCCAGGTCATCTAAGTAAATTGATACAATATGACATAATTAATAATTTTATAACAAGCGAACTGAATTATCTAAAACGAAATGCAAATACACATGTGTTCACATATTCAACGCAGTTAAGCAATAAATTCAATTTATTGAAAACAGCAGTGTTATTTGCAATATTATCATTAACAAAAAGAAAAAATATTTTAGCTGATAAAAATGATGAAATGTTGAGCGCAATTAATAACAAAGGAAAGACAACAATCAATACAAATTTTGGAGGATACAATATCGACAGTCATCACATATTGTATAAAAAATCAAAAAAAATATCTGCACCAAGTATTAAAAATATAAATGCTGTCAATGTTAATACTAAAATAAACCCATTGTCGTCTAATAAATATTTTATGGATGATTCTGATGAAGATGAAGATAAAGATAAAGATAAAGATAAAGATAAAGATAAAGATAAAGATAAAGATGAAGATGATGAAGATAATATTGCCAATGATATTACAAATATTGGTGTTCCCACTTTAAACCAGGAAGAGTTTGATTGGGTTGAAAATAATAAAATGGTCGTTAAAAAAAAATCCAAAAAATCCGCAAAATATTTCGATGCAAATAAATCAAATGCATCACTGATTCCTAATAATTTTTTATTTGATGAGTACATAAAAACAAGAAATATTAAAAAAATTACTGAATACTCAACAATCAATAGAGATTTTGAAAGTAAATTTTTTATTAATGATTATAAAAATGGCGTCATGTTACCACATATTTATAAAAATAATAGAATAATAATGTCAGGAAATAATGATATTAAGGAAGTTATAAAATATTTATTTGACATTAATTATGATTATAATTATGATTATTGTAAAAATATTAGTAATTCGCAAGACATTACCCCGTTATCAACTGTTCTAAAATTTCATTTTGTAGTTGCTGATAAAACTTGTAAAGGGTGTTGGTCATATGGATGCTGTGACAAATATGCAACATATGACCACGAATATGTTGTTGGACAATCATTTGATGTGAGTTTTGATAATTATGTGATGAATTTATCAAATGTTATATTCAATACAAATGGAATCAAAGGCAAAATAGATATTAAATTACCATCAAAATCATTTAATCACGCAAGTTCTTGTGGAGGTGATGATTATTGTGGTGGCACAAAAATAGAATATAAATATATAGATTCATATGAACAAAATATTTTTATGATTAATTATGAAATTGATTTTACAATTACAGAAGATCAAATTGTGTTAAATATTGTGCCAATAATCGCAGTATAAAAAATTGATATTTTTATAACTTACTTTGTTTATAGCAATATTAATACTTATACTTATACTTGCACAATTATAAAAACATGATAAAATTAGAAAATAATATTGAAAGTTTGGATCCTAAATCATCTTTATCTTTTTTGGACAATGTTGATGCGTTTCATACCGTGTCAAAATCTGTCAAGATAAAATCATCAGAAGATATATGGAAAATCGATAATTTTTTATCAAATGAAGAATGCGATGAAATTCTTCTTAAATGTGAGACTGAAGGCTTTACTGAGCTAACATTTAGACCAAGTAAAAGATTAATTGCCTTTGATAATAACAAAAATTTAACTCAAACAATTAAAAACAGATTAGATAATGAGTCATTAAATCAGAAATTTGTGAAACCATATGGATTTTATACAGATTTAATAAATTGGGATAAAAATATCAAAATTAATCCATGCATCAGAGTTAATAAATATATTGATTCAGGTTTTGATTTGTATAGAGATGCACAATTTACAAAAAGTTATTATGCAAGATCTAATTACACTTTGGTAATATATCTTAACGATAATTATGAACACGGAGAGACATGTTTTATTTCTCTAAAAGTAAAGCAAGATAATAATGATAATAATAATAACGGAAAAACAGTAAACGAAGAAATGACTGATATGGAATATGATCGCATTGAAATTAAACCAAAAAAAGGAATGGCTATTATTTTTGATTTTTAAATTGACATTGTTAATTTAAAAATATTCCAGAAAATAACTTTGTTATTTTCTTGGGAATGACCAAAGATTGATTCACGGGGGGACAATTAACGAAGGAGTAAAATATATTCTAAGAACAGATTTAATTGTAACTTCTGATGAAAATAGTAATATCAATAAAATAGACACAACTCAACCAAAGTTATATTTAGAAAAAAAAATAGAAGACTTGACAAAATCACTTTTTCGCCAGGCACAATATAATGAACTAAATTCATTGCCATGTTCTGAATTATATGAAAGATGTATATCTCTAAGACAAAATCCTTCAAAATTAACTAAATATCCTGAACATTTGGAAGAATTGATACAATATGAAACAATAAATAATTGCGTCACAAGCGAATTAAAATATATCAAAAGAAGAGCCAATAAACATGTATTCGAATATACGACCAAATTAAATAATAAATTCAATTTACTGAAAACAGCGACATTGTTCACAATATTATCTTTGACAAAATCTATGTCAGATTTACAAGAAAAAAGCAATGAAATACTTAAAATAATAAATAATGATGGTCTAGTATTGATTCCTGGAATGTTGGATATTTATCAAGATGTCGATGAATCAGATTTAAAAAAATCTTCAACAGATTCAGATTCAGATTCATGTGTTGAGACAGAAGCAGATATTTTAAAGTCAACAAAAGAAGCTTGTGAAAATAATGACACATTTCTTCCTCGTTATTTTGCACAACATGGAAAAATTACAGAAAAAAATGTAAAAAAATTTATTAATGATGATGATTATGATTATTTAGTTGATGAAGAAAGTAAAGAAACGCTGAAATTTATTGACGGGAAAATAAATATGAACTGGGGAGATGATTTAACCGATGAACTATATAAAATTTATGATGAAAACGTCGAATACAAAACTGATGACACAGCATATGTTTTAAAATATTTATTTGATGTTAATGAAAATTATTTGGAAACATGTGATAATTCAACAACAATAAAACCATTGTCAACAATTCTTAAAAAACATACAGTAATTGCTGACGTTTTTGCAAGAAGATGTTACAGTGGATGCTGTGATGGATACACAATAAATGACGAAGAACTTTTTATGGGATATTCATTTGATGTTAGTTTCGATAATTATATTATGAATTTATCAAATGTATTGTTCCGAGAAGATATAATAACTGGAAAAATAGACATACAATTACCATCAGAATCATTTAATCATGCATCTTGTCAAGGACAAATTGTTAGCCGCACAATCATTGATTTATGTGAAGAAAATATTGAAATAATCAATTATGAGATAGATTTCACAATTAATTCAACTGAAATAATACTTGATATTGTACCAAAAATAGTTGTGTAAAAATATTGATAATTAAAATTTATATACATTGAAAGTAATACATAACTAAAATGATTTCAGTTGACTCTTTAACTGACTTAAAAAACAAAATTGATGTTTTTGCTCACACTAATTATGCAAGAAATTATAACAAATCTTTAAAATTGTATTTTTTGGATGAAGAAATTAAACATAAAAAAATAATTTTAAGAATGAAAGGATCTGCAATTGAGACTCATAGTTCAAGTATTTTTATTAATGATAGAAATAAAAAAATACAAAGAAGTTGTAATAAAAATAACAAAGCTAAATTAATGATTTATCATAATAATGATCAGTTAAATAGTTTAAATTATTTATTGATAAATTTTAGCAAAACACAAAATAATGACAATGTAATTAACTTTGCCATTTCTAATAAATTATTGTTTGCTAATTTAAAATTAGTTGAAATGATAAATTTTCATAAAACAGTGAGTAGAGTATTAATTAAAAAATTTAAAAATATTAAAATATCTGGAGACTTTGTTGACGCTGAATATTTATCAAACACAATCAAAAGTTTGGAATTAGCAGACATTCCATTATTCACTCTTGATTATTCAATATGCTCAGTTGAAAGATTTGATTTGAATAACTGTGGGTTCACTGATAAATTTTTAAATTTGTCATGTTTTAATAATTTGAAAACATTTTGCTATCAAGATTATTGTTATTATTCCACGTCAAAAATAAATGAATATAATTATGTGCCAACAAAAAATTATAAAAACAAAATACCGACAATAAAATTTTCATATAATTTGAAAAATTGCATATTATCATCAAAAATTAAGGCACTTGGAAGTTTGCATAAAATCCAATGTTTGTTGACAATTCCAAATATTATTCTCAGTAACAAAAAAAATAATTATGCTGAAAATGTTATTGTCATGAGTGCTAATAGTAATTGCGGAAATGAAGAAAATCAAATTGTAAGTAATCTGACAGCCAAAAATATGTTTATGTTGTTTGATATAAAAAAAAGTAATTTCAAAATAAGTAATTGCAGCATTAATTGTTTGTATTTTGATAATTTATCACATATTGATGATGTTGACAATAATAACGCTTTAGTAAAAAATATTGTAATTTTTGACGCTAAAGGGTGTGGATATTTGGATATAAATCACAAAAATTATCAAAAACATTGTGCTGAAGAATCAAGTAAATTATTCAATCCTTTATTTGAATGTACACATATAGATGGAGGTAGTGGATGTTCTTGCGATGTTAATGATTATTATAATGATTATAACATTACAAGAAAACGCTGTGGTTTTTGTTCTAGTGTATGGCATAATTCAAAAATAATGAACCCGAATGTTTGTTATAACGATTTAATGGGTAAAATTTTTAGTGTCAAAAATTTAGAGTATTTTGAATTTAAATCAAAATGTCATCATAAAACTCAAATACTTTGTGATAGATTTAATCCGAACGATCACACCGATTTATCAAAAAAATTAAAATTAATTGTAATAGGTTCAGACAGTCATTTAATTAATTTGCAAAAAAAATTAAACTCAAACTCAAACAATCATGCCAAAATCAATTACTAACATCGCAGGAGTAACTGCTATTTTGCAGCATCCCGATTTATTAAAAGCATTCAACGATTTGCAGACAAATAATGGATTGTATGAAAAATTAAACGAAATTATGGAATATCAAAAAATTATGAGAGAAAAAACATTTAACCAATTTGTAACTATATTTGTTACTGTTGCTATATTGATTATTGGACTTGTCATTGCTTTTGTTATTATGTATGAACATTTTGATGATATTGGCAAGAAACAAAATAGGGACATACAATCATTGGAAGCATCAATGCTATCAAACATAGTGTCAATTGGTACAAAATTAACTGAGCAAAATGACAAGCTGGTCAGAATTGAAAAAAAAATTATTGAACAAAATAACAAGTTAACCAAGATTGGAAAAAAATTTAATGAACAAACTATTGATTCGCTTTCTACATTGCTTCCAGGTGTTCATGTAGAAAATAGTGATAATGATGATTCAAGTTTTGTTGATGTTGATGAAAATGAAGATGATGAATCCATTTCTCATTTATCGCAATATGATTTCAGGGAAGTATTTTACGAAAAACTTGAAAGAATTGTTAAAGAAAATGATAAGAAAAAATTTGGCGGATTTGTTTGCTATTCACTTGTTGACGAAAATCAATCGCAAAAATATATTATTTCAAGTGTCAATTTTAAAGCATCAAATATTCATAAATTGTGGCATGCAGTTGATAATCATATGATTGAAAAAACAGCATCAACTTTGTATGATTACAAAAAATTTAAGAATTTTAAATGCAAAACAATGGAACAAACTATTGACAGAGTTATGGAAGACTTTTCTCTTGTGACTACTTTGGACAATGCTATTTATACACAAATTACAAGTAATACTAAGCATTAAATCAAAAAATATTTATTTAAAAAAAATTGAAAATTATTTTATGTCAACATATATATGTATTAATATAAAAAATCATCATAACAATCATGTTAGATATCACCAATTCTGAAGTATTTGCAATTTTGCAACAAAGCCCTGAAATATTTAAAGCACTAAATGCATTAAACAATACATTAAGTTTTATTATTAAACAACAAAATGAAGTATATAATATGATAACTACTATTATTATTATTGGGTTTGTATTATTGATCCTTACATCATTTGCACAATGCTTTCACGCAGAACATTATCGTGACGGAATAACAAAAAATTTAAAGATTATCGACGAAAACAATAAGGCAAGAACTGATAAAATAAAAACTGATTTTAAAGAATTGGACACTAAAATTAATAACTTTGATTTTAAAGTGCTTGACACCAAAGTGGATAATATTGACTTCAAATTGAGCAGAATGCAAAACTCATCATTAAACAATAAAATTAATACACCAAAATTAAATATTGACCCAAGGCAAAAAGAAATTTACGATGATGATAGTGATAAGTCAAGTATTCAAAGTTTTGTTGAAATTGAAAATGAACAATTTCGTATTGACCCAAAAATATCAGAGAAAGATTTTAAACAATTATTTTACAAATCACTTAGAACTATAATTGATGGCGAACATAGGTCAATTTATAATTATAATCGTATTAGTGACCATAAAAACGTCAACAACGACATGAAATTAACTATTAAAAGTGTTATGAATAGATTTCCTGGCATTTATAAATCTGCAAACTAAAATTAAAAAAATTTATTTATTAAAAAAATTGAAATTAATATCACATCAATCTATTAATAATAAAAACTTTAATAATTATGCTCACTGTTTTACAGAATCAAGAAATATTAAACATGTTACAAGCAAGTAACAAAATTCTGGACACATATAAAATAACCAATGACAATATCAATTTATCACTTGTGTGCATTAGTATTATTGTAATATTTTGCCTTTTTATGGGATTAATGGAGGAAAAACGTGACAGAGAAAATAAATTAAAAGATGATGTTTCGCATGAAGAGTTTGTGAATAAATTTATTGAAGAATTAAAAATCCTAATCGTAGAAAAATATAAAATATTGCCAAAACCACGTATTGATTATAAATATGAAACACATCGTTCAGAAGTGGTATGCGGTTCACCTGTTCTTGAAAATTTATGGATGATGGCAAATTCAGATGTTGACAATCCAAGTAGACCTGGTTTAACTATTGATGATTACATGAACTACAGAAAATATGGCATGAATATAGCAATGTGTCTTGTCATGCAAGAATTTTCATACAAAACTTATACTGAAAGCAAATAAAAATTTATATAATTTATAAAAATTGAATATTAAGTGCATTGCATCATATCAATAAAAAACAGCATTATGATTGCAAAATCATATTTAAAAAAAATAATATGTCCATCACTAACAATATGTTCTTTAAAACATAACTATTCATATAATGATTCTACAAATGAAATTAATACTTCGTGCGGAACACTTTAAACGTGTAAATTTGTATAATAATATATCTTTTCGTATTAACAATATAAAGTATAAAATTATATAATTTTATATAATAAAAAAATGTTAAATTATTTTTATTTATTT
>Ga0075118_10002751_pt1 | contig 10769 bp, 13 predicted proteins | sample AntAceMetag02UKE_FD_69794 | JGI IMG/M metagenome (GOLD analysis project Ga0075118, IMG submission 69794) | Saline lake microbial communities from Ace Lake, Antarctica - Antarctic Ace Lake Metagenome 02UKE | ecosystem: Environmental > Aquatic > Non-marine Saline and Alkaline > Saline | place... | reverse complement strand
GATGTTTCATTCAAGCGAGCCCGTTCGAGTTTTTCTCGGTGGCAGCCGGTAGCGGCTGCTGGGGCAACCCTAAGGATTTTGCGTCTCACGTCAACGTTTTTAGGGACACTTTTTTGATGAATTCCGGTCAGCCTTCTTGAATCGTTGAATTTACGGCGATAATGGACCCTAAAGTGCCGCGGAAAAGATCTTTGAACCTTGAAATATTAATTAGGATGTCTTAATCACAGGCTCGTCACGTCTCCTTTTCCACAAATCTCTAGTAACTCACGCCTTCCCGTCTATCGTTTCGCTTCGTGGCCTCAAACACGTTCCAGTCCCTTAATCTTCGTGCCGAGATCGGTGGTAACTCATACGCTCTCCATCTCAACGGGAGCACCATTCTCCTCGATGCTGGAATGCATCCCAAGGAAGAAGGGCCCAATGCCCTACCCCGATACCAGGAAGTTCCCTACGATAGCGCGGATGCCATCATCATTTCCCATTCTCATTTAGATCACATTGGAACCTTGCCTGTGGCGCAAAGAGACCAGCCATCCGCGCCAGTCTTTTTGACGGCTCCATGCGCCGCCCTTGGCGAGGCCCTTTTACACAATTCAGTGAATGTCATGAGCAGCCAACGCGAAGAGTTGGGCATCCCTGAATACCCTCTCTACCATCATCGCGAAATTGACTACCTGAAGGATCGCTGGATGATTCGTCCGTACGAGAAGCCGTTTTCTCTCGATCCTGAAGGTGACAGCGAAACAACGGTGACCTTCTTTGACGCCGGACATATTCTTGGCTCTGCGGGAGTTCTCATTGAGAAGGATGATAAAAAAATCTTTTATACCGGGGATGTTCACTTCCAAGGGCACACCCTGATCAAAGGAGCCCGGTTCCCTGAGTTAAACGAGCCGGATCTCTTAATCATGGAAACCACAAGAGGATCCGACGAACGCCCCACCGACTATACCCGGGCAGATCAAGAGGGCCGACTCGCCAAGAGTATCAGAGATGCCTTGAAGGCTGGTGGTTCCGCCCTAATCCCGGTCTTCGCGATCGGAAAAACGCAGGAGGTGCTGACGATGATCGATAACTTCAAGGCCGAGGGATTGATCCCCGAGAAAACCCCGGTGTTCATTGGCGGCCTGAGCACCAAGATGACCGGCATTTATGACAGCTTCTCTGGTTCCACCCGACGTCATCGTCCAAACTTCGAGATCCTTCGCGACATGAAAGTGAACACGGGCAACAAACGCCGGCGGGCTCCCATCGAATACAAGCCCGGAGCGATCTACTGTCTCTCCAGCGGGATGATGAGCGAGAAGACGACTTCCAATATCTTTGCGCGAGGCTTTCTCCAGAATTCTGCCAACTCACTCCTCTTCGTAGGTTACGCTGATCCCGCGACTCCTGCGGGAGTCATTAAGAGTGCCTCCACCGGAGACTTCATTCGCCTCGATGGCACGCACAAGACTCAACTCAACTGCGTCGTCGATGAGTTCGATTTCTCCGGGCACGCGCGGCGCGAGGAACTGGTCGATTTTGCGACCAAAGCACGCCCCAAAAAACTCCTGCTCGTCCACGGAGATCCGGACGCGGTGACATGGTTCCAGGAAAAGTTTGCCGAATCGCTCCCCGATACCGAAGTGATCGTCCCCCAACCAGGGGTCAAGATTCACTTTTAAACCCGGGGACCGTCTCGATAAGGATCTCGCGGATTGCCTTCTTTTCACGGGAACTGAGATGGTTCTTAAAATCACCCGAAAGCTCCTGCCTCAGGTGCGACAAGACACGCTCTTTGACAATTACCGGCAGCCCCTGAAAAGCCAAGGAGTGAATCATATAGGACCATCGATTCTTAAAAATGCGTCCATAGAGACGAAAGTCCCGTAAGCTCTTCCCCTTTTTCGACTTCAAACCCTTCCCTTCAAAGGCATCCGCAAACGCCCTTGATCCCTCCACGCCATCACCACCGGGATCCACCTCATCCGTGAAGAGAAACGCCTTGACGATCTCTTTCGCCGAGCTTTCCGCAGTCTTCCAAGACATTCCCTCCCGCGAATTCAGGTCCGCCCCCACGCTGTAAGACTTCTGAAAATACAACGCGCGCTCATACCCCATCTTGGCCTTCGTCATAAGATTATGCGTCCGACATTGATGCTCCAACACCATCAAGGCCACGATATCGCTGGTTGGCTGCAAGTATTTATCAGCTCAGAGAGATTTTCATAGTCGGTCACCTCCGCTTCCAAGTCAGCACCATCCAAGCTGCGGTCCGGAATCCAACGATTCCCCAAATGGGAATGATCCGACGAACCCGAAACATACCAACCACCCCAGCGATCCTTCAAAGGGGTGCTGTCGGTCACCAATGACGTCCCCGCACTCAGGATTGCATGACTATTTTGATCAGGCACAACCGAGCGAATAAACATCCCAGGGACCCCCGATATCCGGGAAGTCGCATGACACTGCAGGCAGGAGTCCGTCGCCCGTGAAATCTTGACCGGACGATCCCCATGGGGCGGATTGATCGTGTGAAAAACCGGTCCCAGTTTCTCATCTTCAATAATCACCTCCACTTTCCCGCCTGGGACCCACCCCACATAGGCATCCATTGAAAAGTAAATCGAACGCGGATTGTCGTTGTTAATGAGCGCATTCTGTAATGCTCGTCTTCGAAAAAACCAAAACTTGCGACTCTTCAAGAATCTCCAACTTCTGCAAAACCGCCTTTAAAAACGCTTTCCCATCCATCGGTCCCACCACCCAGTCCCCCCTCTCAATCTCACCCGCCAACCGCACCACCGCATCGTCACTGGCGGTCTCCGAATACTTGATGGGCGGGAGTTCAAAAAAATCCTGGCCCGCTTGAGAAAGACAAATTCCCATACAAGAAAAAGCAAAACACAACCCAAACTTCATAGTGGTATTTTTTTACGCCTTTAAATCAGGGAGTCTATCAAAACCTCTTTCACCGCCCGGACCGTCTTTCCAGCCTGCTCAAAGACCCGTTCACGATGCAATTCAAGCTCGCCTGCGCTCCCGAAATCCAAGCCAATCAAAGCACGGCCCACCCTCTCTCCCGTATAACTGTAATTGAAGTAGCACAAGCTGGTCATCGGACTGATTGCCCTCATAAACCCGAGAAGCGCGCCCGCCCGCTCGGGAAACTCGACCTCAACAAACAAGGGACTCATAAAGAGTGACTGCGTAAACGGAATCACACGAAATCTCGTCGCACTATGGCCCGTGACGTCCGCGGCGTGATCCTGATTCCGATCGACCCAACTCAAAAACTCTTCTTCAGCAGCGATCGGAACATCCAAGGTCAGCAAGGGAAGCTGGGGATCCCGCACCGTCCGTCCGTATTGCAGATCCATAATGCTCACGCCTTGCGGTAAATCCGTGAGCAAATCGACCAATGATCCCTTTTCCTCCGGTATACCAAAACGCCAGCTCCGGTTCCGGGTCGAATTGACACCGGCCTGCCTAGAAACATCCGCAAATTTCGCAAAATCCATATTTGCCCCACAAAGAATCGTAAGAATCTTTTCATCCTCGCCGATGAGACCGTCTCGATATTGCCCGAGAAAACCCGCCAAGCTCATTGCCCCGCTTGGCTCGGGAATCACTCGCAAGCCGTCCCAGTGCGCTTTGATCGCCGCGCAAACCTCCTCATTGGTCACCGTCACAATTTCATCCAGCAAGGTCTTACAAATCTCGAAAGTTAATTCTCCAACCTGAGTGACGGCGGTGCCATCACAGAAGACATCGACATAATCCAACGGCACCGGCTTCCCGGCCTCAATCGCCGCCTTCATCGAGGCCTGACCGACGCCCTCCACCCCGATTATCTTGACCTCAGGCCAAGAACTTTTGAGTAAGGTCGCCACCGCCGAGGCCATTCCGCCGCCACCCACCGCAACATACACCCGGTCAAACGGCCCCTCGCCGGACGTGAAAATCTCGTCCGCCAACGTCCCCTGCCCCGCCATGACCTCGATTGAGTCGTAGGGCGGGATAAAGGTCGCCCCCGTTCTCGCCGCATCCTCCAAGGCCGCCGTCTGGGCTTCCGAAAAACTATCACCCACTAACTCGATCGAAACACAATCGCCCCCATGCTCCATCACCGCCTTGCGTTTCACCATGGGCGTCGGCGTCGGCATGTAAATTCGCGCAGTCGTTCCCACTTTTTTTGCGGCCAGCGCAATGCCTTGTGCGTGGTTACCAGCCGAGGCCGCCACCACCCCGCCTCCCAGCTGCTCCGGAGTCAGGCAAGACATCGCATTATAAGCACCCCGCCACTTGTAAGCCTTGATCGGGCCCAAATCCTCGCGCTTCACCCAGACCGGATTTTTAACCCCATCCACCACCATTCGATCAAGCGGCGTCGGGTTACCGACCTGATAAACCCTCGCCCGCGCCTGATGAATCGCGTTTCGTAACTCCTCAATCCGGTTTCCTTCGCTCACGCCCACCACCATTTAAAAAAAATCCTCGGAAGGCACGCCTCAAAAACGCCACCCCGTAAAAATGCAGCAGCCCTGCCAGTCTCGTACGAAACCGAACAGGGCTGCTGTCCCCCCCAAAGTGTTAAATTCCACTGAAACAACCCTTTTTAAGATCCTCCATCAAGCACTTTGTTGCTCTAACAGCCCGACCTCCGAGGATTTACGCTGTTCAAGTCACCCACAGCTCCTAGAGTCCGCCCGAAATGAGCGACGAAAACACGCCCTCCCAGCCCCAATCCACTTCCGAGGAACTCATCGCCGTCCGGCGCGAGAAACTCGCGAAACTCAAGGAATTGGGCCTCGACCCCTATGGCGCCGCCTTTGAAACGACCACCACCCCGGGCGGACTCAAGGCAAACTTCGAGAACGAGAAACCGGTCAAACTCGGCGGGCGTCTTCTCGCCATCCGGGACATGGGTAAATCCGTCTTCGCCACCCTCGGCGACGCCCACGGACGAATCCAAATTTACCTCAACATGAAGCAAGTCTCCGAGACCGACTGGGCCGCCTACCAGCTTCTCGACATGGGCGACTGGGTCGGAGTTGAAGGAGAAACCTTCACCACCGGCAAAGGTGAGCCTTCCGTGAAAGTCGAAAAACTCACCGTCCTCTCCAAGTCCCTCCGCCCCATGCCCGACAAGTGGCACGGCCTCTCCGACCGCGAGACAAAGTATCGCAAGCGCCACCTCGACCTCATGTCGAACCAGAAAAGCGCCGACCTTTTCATCATGCGCTCCAAGATCGTTGCCGAAATCCGCAGCTTCCTCCACGAGCGCGACTACCTCGAAGTGGAGACCCCCATGCTTCACGACGTCGCCGGTGGTGCTGCCGCCAAACCCTTCGAGACCCATCACAACGCCCTCAGCATGGATCTCACCATGCGCATCGCGCCTGAACTTCACCTCAAGCGCCTCCTCGTCGGTGGACTCACCAAGGTCTTCGAACTCAACCGCAACTTCCGTAACGAAGGCATCTCCCGTCGCCATAATCCCGAGTTCACCATGCTCGAAGCCTACCAAGCCTTCGCCGACTTCGAAATCATGGCCGACCTCGTCGAAGAAATGGTCTGCCACCTCGCTGAGAAATTCTTCGGCACCCTCCAAATCGAGCACAAAGACGAAAACGGCGAACCCGTCCGCACCCTCGATCTGAGTCGTCCATGGAAACGCACCCCTTACCAAACGCTCATCAAACAAGCTGCCGGCGACGACTGGTTTGACCTCTCCCCCGACGACCGCCGCTCCAAAGCGAAGAGCGAATTTAAACTCGAAATCCACGACCACCTCGAGGACTACGAAGTGACCCAACAAGTTTTCGAAAAACTCGTCGAGGAACACACCTTCGACCCCTGCTTCGTCACCCACGTCGATTCCAAGCTCATCCCTCTTGCAAAAGAGAACCTTGAAAACCCTGCCGTGATCGACGTTTACGAACTCATCATCAACGGACAGGAAATCTCCCCGGGCTACTCCGAGCTCAACGACCCCGACAACCAGCGCCGTCGCCTCCACGAACAATCCGGCGGCGAAGCTCAGGAAATCGACGAAGACTTCGTGGAGGCGCTCGAGCACGGCATGCCCCCCGCAGGCGGCATCGGCATCGGCATCGACCGCCTCATCATGCTCCTCACCGGAGCCCCCACCATTCGCGACGTCGTCCTCTTCCCCCAGCTCAAGCGCAAGGACTAAGCGCAAGGAAACGTCATCCCAAAGCCCGCCCTCACCCCAAGTGATCGCGGGCTTTTTCGTGCAATATTCACACCGTCACTTACCTTCGAAGATTATGGCAAGCTGCCTCGGCCCCCACTCCTCCAAAACCCACTGGTTTCTATTCTTAAAAGGGATCACCCGAATCATCGCGGGCTTAACAATCACTTCTCTGGTATTGGTCAAGTTATACAGCGAGGTCGACAGCAATAACCTCGACTCACTCTTAGCGATCATCGGAGGCATCGTCACGATGCTCATCCTAAGCCCTCTCTGGCTTCAGCTCCACGCTCTCGTCCTAAAATGGATCAAAGGACCTGGCAGATCAATCGCCTCAATCATGATTCCCTCCTTCTTCACCGTCGCCTCCGTCCTGATCATCCCGGCGATCTTTACCTCCCTCGGTTTCCTCGTCCAAAAAATTGGAGCATTCTTCAATCTTTAACCGCCTAAAAACCAAGTCGTCGTCGTTCATAAAATTTCAGGAAATCCCCGGTTCCATCTCCCCACCAAGCACTCGAAATTCATAACCCGACGTTCAACGTTCACCTCCTTCCCATGCACATCCTCCTCACCGGCGCCAACGGCTACATCGGCATGCGCCTCCTCCCCACCCTCCTCGAAGCCGGCCACCGCGTCACTGGTATCGTCCGCTCCATCCCCCGCTTCCCCTCTTCCCAATTCCAGCCCTTCCTCGACAACCACCAACTCACCCTCCTCGAAGGCGATTTCCTCGGCGACCTCCCTCCCATTCCCGATGACCTCGACGCCGCCTACTACCTCCTCCACTCCATGGGTGCCGGCCGCGATTTCGAAGAACGCGAAGCCACCTGCGCCACCCGCTTCGCCCACTGGATCAAGTGTCGCCAAATCATCTACCTCAGCGGACTCGTCCCCGAAAGCGATCTTTCCGCCCACCTCGCCTCCCGCGAGAACGTCAACGGCATCCTCCGAGACGGCCCCATCCCCGTCACCACCCTCCGCGCCTCCATCATCGTGGGCTCCGGCTCCGCCTCCTTCGAAATTATCCGGGACCTCGCCGAGAAGCTCCCCTTCATGATCACCCCGAAGTGGACCGCCAACCGCTGCCAACCCATCGCCATCCGTAACGTCATCGGATACCTCACCGGCGTTCTTGGTAAAAAAGAAACCCTCGGCGAAGAATTCGACATCGGAGGACCCGACGTCCTCTCCTACCGCAATCTCCTCCTCGGATACGCCAAAGCCCGCGATCTTAAGCGCTTCATCATCCCCGTCCCTTTCTTCACTCCCGGCCTCTCCTCCCGCTGGCTCTACCTCGTCACCGCCGCCAGCTATCCTCTCGCCAAATCCCTCGTCCAATCGCTCGCCAACGAGACCATCTGCCGCGATACCCGCATACACTCCCTCGTCCTCCAGGAACTCCTCACCTACCAGCAATCGATCGAAGCTGCCTTCGTCCGTATTGCCCAAAATAGAGTCCCTTCTTCTTGGTTCGACTCCCTCGCCTCCGGTAATTTCCCACCCGAATTCCTCCAATCCGTGCAAGTCCCCGCTCACGGTATCCTCTCCGACCAACAAACCGTCCCCCTCACCTCCGCTAGAGAAAGCGCCCTCACCGCCGTCTGGTCCCTCGGCGGAACCAAAGGCTGGCCCTCCATGAACTGGGCCTGGAAACTCCGCGGCGGGATGGACCGCATCCTCGGCGGCACCGGCATCCGCCGCGGCCGCCGTCACCCCACCGAACTCTTCCCGGGCGACGCCCTCGACTTCTGGCGCGTCGTCCTCTCCGATCCCTCCGGTAAACCCGCCCGCCTCATCCTCGCTGCCGAAATGAAAATGCCGGGCGAAGCCTGGCTCCAGTTCGAAATCACCGAAGATCAACTCATTCAAACCGCCACCTTTCGCCCCCGCGGACTCCTTGGCCGCGCCTATTGGTATGCCATCCTCCCTCTTCATCTGTTCCTCTTCCCGCACATGGCAAAAAGACTCGCTGGAGGCGATTGATCCTCGTCGATTATTAGAAAAAACTCCAATCTCCTTTTGTCTCTAATCCTAAAATAATGAAGAAAAAGAACATCATCATCGTCATCGCATCCCTTATGCTTGTCGCCTCCGGCTGGTGGACACGTAACTGGACCAGCGCTGATAGTGCTAAGACATTCCAAGGAGACGTTGTCTCGCTCGACGACACTTCGGTGACCGTGAAACGCGGTCGCAAGGAATTGCCCTTCGAACGTGAGCTTTTCGCCGAGAACGACCAAGAAGGGGCCAAAGAAGAAGAGACCAAGGTCGCCACCTTGGCCGCCAAAGAAAAAGAAAAAGAAAAAGTTGCCGCTGAATTTGCTAAAAGCGATTTCGGAAAATCTCTTAAAAAGCTCCAGAAGCTCGAGGACACGAAGTTCGTTGATCACAAACTCCAAGAAGCTCCTAAATACTTTCTCCTCTATTTTTCAGCCAGCTGGTGAGGACCTTGCCGCGGAAGTGCTCCGCAGTTTGCGGAGCACTATCACAAAGAAATCGCCACCAACCCTAATCTTGAAATGATCCACATCTCCTTGGATCAATCATCAGATGCCGCTTTGAAATGGGCCGAATCCTTCAAGCAACCATGGCCTATCATGTTGCAAGAAGACACCGACCAAAAGAAATTGGTGGAGCCCTATAAGGTTCGCGGCGTTCCAGCCTACATCCTCGTCGATCGTAACGGAAAGGAAGTCGCCCGCGGCAAAGCGGCCGCCCTCGCTGCCGCAAAAAAGGACGAAGCGTGAACTCTTTCAAAACAAGAAAGGAGAAACGGACATCGCATGACATCCGGTCGTCGTTTTTTTCTCCCCGATTCCAAATCCCAAGTTAGCTTCCGCCATGATTCGACTTTTTCTCTCTTTCTTCCTCACCCTCACTTGCTTCGCCGAACACGGAGGCACCGCTTCCTGGCAGCAGAAAATGAGAGAACTTTCAGAACAACAGAGATCACTTGTTCAAAACGAAAGCCTCTCTCACCGATGGTCCCTGGATCAATCGAAGCTCTTCTATGGCCTCACCCAGGACGGGGCCCAAAAACAGTTCCAGCTTGATCTCAAAACCGGAGAAACCACCGAAGGCCCCACCGAAAAAAAGGCTCTCAAATCTCTCTCCCCAGAGAACTTCTCACCCTCACCTCGTCGCCACCGCGGCAATTCAGGCAGCACCTCGCCGGACAAGAAATGGAAAATCGCATTCGAGGAACACCCCATCCTCATCAATCTCGAATCCGGAAAGAAGAAGAATCTCGGCGAGGCTCCAAAAGACACCCGCTGGGAAACCCGCGTCCGCTGGCACTCCGACTCCTCCTGCTTTGCCCTCACCCACTGCACCAACCACGCCATCTCCCAAGTCCACCTCGTGCGCTCCTCCCCAAAGGATCAAGTCCAGCCCGCGCACCAACTCCACCCCTATGCCAAACCCGGCGACAAACTTAACATCGCCCACCCCGTCATCTTCTTCACCGACGAGCGCAAGCCCATCCCTGCTAGCCCCACCCTCACCAAAGATCCCTACGCCATCAACGACCTCCGCTGGCACGATGAGAAGCACCTCCTCTCCATGGCCTACATCGAGCGCGGCTTCGGGAAATACCGCCTCATCGAAATCGACGCCGACACCCGCTTCCAACGCATCATCGTCGAGGAAACCTCCGACAAATTCGTCTACGTCTTCGGTAATTGCTACTACCGCATCCTCCCCGACAAAGACGAGATCCTCTGGCTCAGCGAACGCACCGGCTATAACCATCTTTACCTCATCAACCGCAAGAATGGCGAAGTCATCCGTCCCCTCACTTCGGGAGACTGGATCGTCCGCAAGGTCGTATCCGTCGATGAAAAGGCCCGCACCGCCCTCCTCGAAATCTCGGGCTATTACCCCAAGCAAGACCCCTACTCCCTCCACTACGCCCTCGTCAAGCTAGACACCGGCAAGCTCACCCTCCTTACCGAGAGCGACGGCACCCATGAGCTCTCCTTCTCTCCCGATAAAAAACACTACCTCGCCAAATGGTCCCGCATCGACCATCCCCCCGTCTATGAGATACGTCGTACTTCCGACCAGAAACTCATCTCTACGCTCAACACCCCCGACCTTACCCCCCTCCTCGCCACCGGGTGGAATCTCCCCGAGCGCTTCGTCACCAAAGACCGCAACGGTAAACACGATATCCACGGCGTCATCTGGCGACCCCGCAACTTCGACAAGGATCAGAAATACCCCATCGTCGAAAACATCTACGCCGGCCCCCACGGATCCTTCGTCCCCAAAAAATGGTCCAGCTGGTCCGGTCACAAATCCGAAATGGTCGCCAGCGGCTTCATCGTCGTCCAGATCGATGGCCTCGGCACCAACTTCCGCGGCCGCGACTTCCACCAAATCGCCTACAAAAACCTCAAGGACTCCGGCTTCCCCGACCGCATCAAGTGGATGCAAGAAGCCGCCGCCAAATACCCCGAAATGGACCTCTCACGCGTCGGTATCTACGGCGGCTCCGCCGGTGGTCAATCTTCCACCGCCGCCCTCCTGCACCACGGTGACTTCTACAAAGTTGCCGTCT
>Ga0075118_10002744_pt1 | contig 10785 bp, 8 predicted proteins | sample AntAceMetag02UKE_FD_69794 | JGI IMG/M metagenome (GOLD analysis project Ga0075118, IMG submission 69794) | Saline lake microbial communities from Ace Lake, Antarctica - Antarctic Ace Lake Metagenome 02UKE | ecosystem: Environmental > Aquatic > Non-marine Saline and Alkaline > Saline | place... | reverse complement strand
CTACTTCTCCGAAGCATCCATGCTCGAACTGAGGATCATGAACACCGCCGTCGACACACTCGAGGAGGTAAACACACTGCCCCAACTCAGCGCCGCCTAAACTAAAACAACTGACCACCACGGTGACGGAAAATTACACCACTCAGCGGGACATGACCCCCGCCCGCACCCAGGATTCGCCGTCCGCTCGGTGCCAACCGAAGATTAAAAACGAGCTCCAGTTGTAATGGAGACACCGTCAGGACGTTACCGAGGTCTCAGCGAGACTGTCGCTCCCCCATATTTTTAGGAGACGATCCAATGCCCACCCTAAAAGCCCACATCAAGCATCAAATCGGGAGGCTTCCCCTGAAGCGTTTTGCCCGGAACTTCAGGCTTCTCATTCGCGGAGGTTCGAGGTCAACGGGGTATAAAGAAGCCACGACGATGGTGCTGGACGGTAGTTTCGAAATTGCTGGTTTACCGACTTTCCTCCACCGGGCTTTTACTGTGGCGAACAGAAGATTCAATAATTTACCAAGATGGATTCTGCGGATACACGGCATGTCTGGGAGGAGGTATCGCATTTTTATCAATGCCTTAATTGCAGAAGTTCCTTCTCCAATTTACCTCGAGATTGGGTCTTGGGCGGGGTCAACTGTATGTGCGGCGGTTGCCCATAATCCCGACGCACAGGCAATTTGCATCGATGACTGGTCTGAATTTGGTGGACCAAAAGACGCTTTTCTTTCAAACACTAAAAGAGCATCGGGAGAGAACGGTGGTGCTGTCAGCTTGCTAGAGAGTGACTTTAGACTCGTTGATTTTGAGAGCCTCAATCCGAAAGCAAACGTCTTCCTTTTCGACGGACCACACGCCGAGAAAGACCAAGCGGACGGTATTTCTTTGGCTCTCCCTGCTTTACAGAATCCTTTCGTTCTGATTGTCGATGACTTCAATTGGATCGACGTTCGGGAAGGAACGTTCCGTGCGCTTCGGGAGGAGAATCTCGAGGTAGTTTGCAGCATCACGATTCGCACTGATTCTCATGGCCACCTTCCGGAATCTACTTTTGAAAAATCCGACTGGCATAACGGGTACTTTTTTGCAGTAGTTTCGCGCCCGGTCGACTAGCGGAGACGCGGATTCTCACAATCGTGAAAACCAGTTTTAGGAGAAGACCCCGCCGCCAGAGCGAGCACCACTGGCGGGTCTCCACTCTCCAGCCTCACCCGCAGCTATATCTCCCGCGGTTCGTTCCACTGTGACGACTCTGGGGACCAGGTAGACCACCCATCCTGGCAGGGCACCCACCCTGGTAGGAGACACCGCCCCACCTACCGGCCCTCCGACTGAGGGTACTGTGGTCCGCTGTGTGTGCAAATTAGGAACCGTTACCCCCACGCTCCAGAACAGGACCACCCCCGTCGCCCCAAGGCATTTGGTGGTGGGTTCCATCTTAATAGTGCCTAGGATCGACACCCGCTAGCCCAGGGGATTGCGCAGATTGTCATAACTCTAGCGGTTCCAGTCTTGGCCATGCTTTCGCTCCGTGAGCTCATTGGGAAGCAGCCGAACGCCGCTACTTCTCTGAAGCTTCCATGCTCGAACTGACCACTATGAACAACCCGATCGAGATTCTCAACGAGGCGGTGATGCCCCCGAACTCGCCGCCGCCTAAGCTGGAACCACTGACCCGCAGGGTGTTGAGAAACCACACCACTCAGCGGGACTCGACCCGGGAGGAGGAATCATTCAGCTCAATCGGAGAGGGTTTTTCCAGGTTAAACCCGGCCCGAAAGAGCAGATACACTTCACGTATGATTGACAGCCCAGGGGGTAGGAAGAAACTCGGGTATTCCTCGGTCAAAGATGTGCCGGTCTTGCTCGTTGTTTTTAAAAGACCAATCCTCACGAGACAACTCATTAATCGAATGCGGGAACTAGAGGTTCGTAACCTCTTTATCTCCAGTGACGCAGCGACCGGTTCCGAAAACAGCGAGCTTGTAGCCGAAGTGAGAAATCTAGTTCAGACCGAAATTGACTGGGACTGCTCGGTCTCTCTCAACTTGCGAGAGAAGAATGTTGGCCTGCAAGCGTCCATGGTTTCGAGCATAGATTGGTTCTTCTCGCACGTCGAAGAGGGCATTATTTTGGAAGATGACTGCTTGCCGGGTGAAGATTTTTTTCACTTGTGCGCCGAATTGCTGCCCAGGTTTCGGGAGGAACCGAGAGTATTCCAAATCACTGGAGACAACACAGCTGATGTTTCGATCGAGCAGAATTGGTCATATTGTTTTATTAGATACCCCCACATTTGGGGTTGGGCAACGTGGAAGTCTTCCTGGGCGCGGTACGACCGAGACTTAGCGCTGTGGGCAGAATTTAAGGCGTCTGGAATGGTCAACTCTCTCTTTCCAGAGCCATTAGAAAGGAAAATCTGGGAGCCCATATATGACCGGATTCTCAACCAGGGAATCCCAGACACATGGGATTTCCAGTGGTCCGCGACCCTTGCGATGAATGACGGATTGTCGGTCCAGCCGTTAGTGAACCTCATCTCTAATACTGGGTTTGGGCCAGGAGCGACCCACACCAAGCAGACAGGGCCACGTTCAAATAGATTAGCGACTACTCTAGGTGAAATTAGGCATCCTGGGATTATTTATAGACACATCGAAGCCGAGCGACAGGTGCTTATGAACACCCACCTCGCCATAGCGATTCCGACGAAAAGAAAGCTTCTAAAGAAGCGCATCCGGAAGGGGTGGAGATGGATAGTGAGCGTGAGCAAGCATCACTCATCACGATTGTTCCGACTCACACGTCCGAATTAGATGAGGTGTCTTGGCTTCGCTTGAAAATTACATATTCGAACTCCCCAAATATTACATTTGTTCTTCCGGAAGGATGTTCTACGAAGGAATTCTCGAAGGTCTTTCCGCTCGCTGATTTTAGGTTTTTCCCCACTTCACGATTTGAAAGTTATGAGAGCTACAATCGCTGGCTTCTGACGCCGGAACTCTACGAATCTTTCTCTAATTTTACTTTTACCCTGATCTGCCAGTCGGACGCCATTCTGATTCGTCCTCTCTCTGAATTGGTCAATCCTTATGACTACGTCGGGGCCCCCTGGATACCGGGCTGGTTGATGGGGTGGCATCCAATTAGGCGAACGTTAACCCACAAAAAGGGCCTGGCCAAGAGGAGGCTTGAAGTAGGAAACGGTGGCATCTCGGTCCGACGTAACAGTGCTTTTATAAACTTCACCTCAAAGGTGCCCAGATTGGGAGAATGGACGGGTGAAGACATGGTCATTAGCTACTTTGGCCCTCGATACGGACTCAAAATCGCTCCGAAGACTTTCGCCGAAAACGTTTTTCTCGAGACTGGTCGCCGTGAAGTGCGTGAACTTTCGGAGATCCCGGGGCTCTACGGCTTTCATAACCTCCAAATGTTTAATCCGCTACTTGAGGAACATATTCTGAGACGAAATTCATAATTTGTCGTGACGATAGGTAAAGGCATGGCTGAAGAGAGATATTAACTTTGAAGAGATAGCCACAAGTAGGAATTTCTCTCAGTCTGAGATTTGGGCATCAACCTGCGAGCCGGGAGAAGCCCACTCTGCGAAATTTACCGTTCGGAGCGCAGCGGGTCCCCTGTTAAATCTTTCTAGGTTCAGCTGGAACCCTATTGCCGCCAGAATTTGTAGATGCCTTTATCTATTTCATATTCCACTTGCTTAATCTTCCTTGGGGGCTCTTTGGAAGCCCATTCAAACATTTCCTCGACTGTGTTTTTCAAAACTGTGTGGTCTTGAAAACCCAGGTCGGCGATTGCCTTCTCATGCGAGCAGAACGCGGCGAAGGCTTCATGCCTTCCCTCCACCTCCTCCATTTTCACCCGGATACCTCGTCCCTCAGCCACCTCTGCAACGATTTCAGCAAGCTCTCTAATGGTCGTAGGTCGATCGGCTCCAAGGTTGTAGATCTCCTTGTCCCCGCGGTCAATCAATTGCTCGAGCGGAACCATGTAGTCCCGAACGTCCGAAAAAGCGCGCAACTGGGTTCCGCCTCCGAAGAGGAGGAGGCTCTCTCCATTGAGCGCGCGCCTGATAAATATCCCCAAAACATTGCGATAATTATCCCAGATGTTCTGGTAAATCCCGATTACGTTGTGTGGGCGAACAATCGAGTACTTGAGGCCGTGTTGAACTCCGGCCACCTCAATGTCCGCCTCGACAGCTGACTTCGCGATTCCGTAAGGATCGATTGCTTTCCGTGGGAGGGTCTCAACAAACGGAGTCTGCTGGTCTCCGTACACTGCCATGCTCGACGTGAAAATCAATTTCGAGTCATTTTCTATACATCCATTAATCACAGACGCACTTGCCACGACATTGTTGAGGTAGTTGAATCCCCGTATAAAGGGTGAGAGCCCTTCGGCCGCGTAGGCAGCGAAGTGGAATACAACCTGAGGACGATTCAGGCGGAAAATACGTTGAATTTTAGCTCTGTTCAGCAAGTCTTCGCGATAGAACACAAAAGATTTGTCGTCCGTGGGCAGCCATTCTTTGTAGCCACCGGACAAATTGTCTATTCCGACCACCCGCCACCCATTGTTTAGAAGGTGGCGGCTAAGGTGGCTGCCAAGGAGGCCAGCAACCCCGGTAATCAGGGCAATTTGCTGATTTTTCTTGAATTTAGCCATAATCTTTATCTTAGCCGAAAATCCCGGGATGGATCGGGCCAATCGGGGTTCTGGCTTCCGGTGGTTTTTCGGTAGCTATGGCATTTGCACGCCTCATTGCTATTGAGTCTGCACGACTAGAGAAACAGGTTTGGAATCCCCGGTACAGTTTGGATGTGACAAAGAATTTGACGACCTGCGTAATCACAATTTGTCATCTCGCTCATGCGGATGTCTGGCGCTTGACATCGGCACTGCTTCCTCGGTTTGTAGAAGCAGATGAGTACCGAGTGTATGTTCCATCGAGTGAGATCAAAGCTTTTCTTTTGATTACAGATCCGGCGATACAGGTTTTACCGCAAGAGTCGCTCGGGAGTAGCTATGCGATTCCTCTAAGAAGAGCCGCTGATTCGAGCGAAAATGGCAAGCGATATGGGTGGTATTTGCAGCAGTTCCACAAGCTTGAGGCACTGCGGATCACCCCGGCGGATCGTTTGGTGATCTGGGATGCCGACTGCGTACCCGTAGATAAAATGGATTTTTTCGATCAGGATAATGTTCCTGTCTACATGACTGCCGGCGAGTATCACCATCCGTATTTCCTGATGATTCACCGTCTTTTGGGGATATCAAGGGTGCAGGACCATAGTTTTGTGATTCCAGGATTCCCAATTTTGAAGAGTTGGGTTGAGGATTTTATCCGAGAAGTTGAGGTGCGTAACGATGGCTTCACTTGGTTTGACGCAATAATTTTCCACACGGACCTCAGTTTGGCAAGCGGGTTCAGCGAGACGGAGACTCTCGGCACTTGGATTGCTAATGCCTACCCAGATGAGTGGAAAACTACAGAAATCGCCTGGGAAAGGCGAGGCCAATCTCGTTTCGGTTACGCAAAAGACCTGTCTACCGCTCAAGTTGTGAGCATCGGTAACCGGGAAAACCTCAAGGTGATTACTTTTGAAAACTGGGATGTACCTAAGGTTCTGGGGGCACGGCAATCTTTCAAGTCGATGGTAAGCATAGCTTCCAAAAAATTTCGCAGGCACTTCAAAGCTTCGTAATACCGTACTGGGTGAATTTATTGAAACCTGTAGCTACCGTCTGGGTGGCAGCGAAGGCCGCCTGTTTTTGATCTCCCGTAGATCAGGATAGGCGCCCCCGCCACTTGTTTTACCTTTGTCCCACTTTCGCCCACCAAGAGCTGTCAAGGCTCGTTGTACTGCGACCGGATCTAGCAATGGTGGCTCCGTGATGCCCTTAGGGTGGGTCCCATGCCGCCAGTACGGGGAAAGCGCACCCACCAAAGCTACCCGCTAAGGGTCTCCAGCAGTCAACGCTCGTTGAAAACTGGACCAAGAACGTTCTTTGAAAAGTAGACCATCCACGACAGACTGGATGTGTACGGCCACCAAGTGGTCTACTTTTCAAAAAGCAAAACTGGCCTCCTTTTGGAAAAGCGTCGCAGCGCGCTGCACGGACTTCCGGACCAAGTCGTGCCCCCGCGGTGTCCTTGGCGCGAAGCAGAGTATGCATCCTGATTAGGCACAAATCGAAGTTTTCGACTAGCCCTCGCTTCATCAGCCTAAATTTTCCGTAAAACCTGCATTATCCTCTCCGTAGCCGCACCGTCCCCGAATGGATTGTGGGCTCTGGACATTTTTTCATAATGCGACTGATCAGAAAGAAGCCTGCTCACCGAGGACACAATTTTCGCCCTCTGAGAGCCCACTAATTCTGCAGTGCCTGCTTCAACCCCTTCGGGCCTCTCCGTTACGTCGCGCATAACCAAGACCGGTTTTCCCAAGCTAGGTGCCTCCTCCTGAATACCGCCACTGTCGGTGAGCACCAGGTGGCAATGTTTCAAGAGGTATAGGAAATTCTTGTAGTCAAGAGGCTCCAAAAGTTGGACATTAGGAAGGCCACCAAGAAGGGAGAAAACAGGACCGCGAACGCGAGGATTTAAGTGAACGGGATAGACGAACTGAACTGATGGAAACGTCACAGATAAAGCGCGCAAAGCCTCACAGATCTCCAAAAAACCATCACCGAGATTTTCACGCCTGTGTCCCGTGACAAGGACAAACCTGGTGCTGCGCCAAAGAAAAGGCAACATCTCGTCAAGTTTATTGAGGATTCCCCGTTTTAATAGAGTGTCGCTATCGATGACCCGCAACATCCATTTCAAGGAGTCAATGACGGTGTTTCCGGTGAGGGTGATTGCCTCGCGTCCAATGCCCTCCGCAACCAAATTTCTCGCAGATTGCTCAGTGGGAGCAAAATGCCACCGAGCAATTTTGCTGATGACCTGGCGATTGAATTCTTCGGGGTAGGGCGCCTGTAAATTGTACGTTCGTAGCCCAGCTTCTACGTGCCCGACTGGAATGTGCGAGTAGAAACTTGCCATTGCAGTGGCCAGCGTTGTAGTTGTGTCTCCATGAACCAAAACTGCGTCCGGACGGTCGTCCATCATGAGGCCTCGGATTGCTTCGAGAGTCGAGGAGGTCAGGTGTGCCAGGTCTTGGCCAGGTTTCATGAGGTTGAGGTCAAAATCTGGGATGATTGAAAATGCTTCCAGAGCTTGGTCGAGCATTTCGCGGTGCTGTCCGGTCACACACACCATCAAAGAGAACGCTTCATCTTCTCTGAGAGCATGAATTACGGGTGCCATTTTTACCACTTCAGGTCTGGTCCCGACTACCGCAAGGATGGTTCGAATGGTTCTCGCCTCCCGTTCGTTGGCCTCCACTCCAAAAGGTAATGGAGATGCTGCTTCAACCTCGGACCGAATTCTACTAGAGCAGCTCTCTGCCAGCGTGCCGATATTTGTCAGAGAGGCTACCGGGGCACCGGCAGTGTCAGTGTGATTCGTAACCGCCTTTGTTCGCGGGATTTCTTCCCGCCGACGGGGGGCGACCGAAACAGCCGGACAACTATGGCTCAGGGTTGTCCGGCGCCGTCGAGCGCTCAAGGCTACTGCGCTCACGCTCACTCTTTTCTTCAGAAAAGCGAATGGGGCGACGCCCTGCGGTAGACGTACATCGGCACTCGCTCCTTACGGGGGCATCCCTAGATTTTTGGCAGGGCCCTGGACAATACTGTGCGCTGACCCAACACATAGCGTCTAGAAAATCGGAGCCCTCACTATTTGTTGGGAAAATTCAAGTTACCAATTGGCTACTGACGCCAGATAAGGGCCTTGGGGGACCGCGTCTGGCAGGATACTCCCACTCGCATGACCCCATTTTTTAGGTCCTGGACCTCAAACAAGGGGCAGGCCACCACTGTGTCGCATGAGCTCAAAGGCTCTAGACGCATAAAGGTTGCCAGCGCCAGAATCCCACACAGCGAAAGCGTGGGTCTACAGCATCTCCAATTCTGCAAGTACTGGAGTGGGGAATCATCTAGACTTCTTCTATCCGGAATTCGCTTTTTCTCGCGAGAAGTCCGCGGGGCTGGGGCCTTTCAATTCAGATGGCCCGGCTCTAGGTCCGAATCCGGCGGCAAAAAGGTAACGGGGTGGCAAGGTTGTGGTCCGCCGCATTGCAGAGCGTCGGTCACACGGGTCTCGAGTTTTTTCTGGGGAGGCCTGTGCCGGCAAAATTTCGTGGCGTGCTTCGCGGACTGATCATTCGTGTCATCAAGTCGCTAAAGTTTGTTAACGCCCGGCTTTTTAAGCTTAAATATCCGCTCCCTCAGTTGCTGGTCTTTGATCCTGAGCAAGTGTCGAGACAATTACTTCCTCACTACCCGATTCGGGTGGTGAGGGCTGAGGCTCTCCGTAAATTAAAGCCACTCGACGGGTCCCACGCAGATACATCACGGTCTAGCAAATCCGAGATTACTCCACTAAAGCCTCGTGTTGGATTCCTTAATTGGTGGCGCCAAGCATACTCATTTGCCATGCGTCAACCGGTGATTGGCATAGTGCCGGTCTCTCAAACCCTAGGAATTACCGCTGGGAAACCACTCTCAGAGCAAATTGATCAGGTGGATCAGATTTTTATTGATGAGCTCAATTCCTCGGCGCTGACAAAGTCCCATGGGAAAAGGGGTCGGGCGCTAGTTATCGTTTTGGCTGAAGAATATTCAAAAAACAAGGCCAGTTGGGCAGTCGCCCCCCACGTGTCTTCATCAGGAACGCTCGTTTCTTTTCTCTCTCCGACAGCTTGGCTGAGCCACTGGCGACCCGAAGAAGGAGAAGAGTCGTCTGACACTCCAGGCTTTGCGGACCGCGCAGACGAGGTTTTTTCCTCTCGCCTGCGGGCGGAGGTTCAGTTGCAAACGATTCGAGTGAGCGAGCGAGCTCGTCCACCCATCGTTCAGGTAGTGAAGACCTCCTCCGCAGGCTCAAAGGATGAATGGTCCTTCGGGTTTGGCGATATTTTACTGGGTGCAGCATTGGTCTTCGAAGAAGCCGAAAGGGAGGGCAGGCTGCCTCTTATCGACTGGAGCGGCTTTTCGGCCCATGGCGCGCTAAGTATTGCTCCGAACACGATCGACGTCTCGGTACTGACTTTAGACCAGACAGTTTGCCTTCAACTTGGGTCTGACGTGCCGGTGGACTTCTCCTGGGAGACGAGGGTATTCACAAACAGGAGGCCACTACGAGGTTTTTCCTCGACAGCCAGGGACTTCTTGTTTCGGAATGGAGCGTCCCCTTCCTCAGAAGTGAGCGAATCCATAAAAGACTTTCTGGCTGCTCACGGTCTGGAGGAAGGTGGCTTTGACGTGGTCCACGTCAGGTTTGGAGACGAAGATTCTCAAAAAGCTGATATTACTGAACGAATTCTTTCCGGTCTCGACCAACTTGCATCGTCGGAGGGAAACTACGTTGTTATGTCCGACCACCCCCAGAAGCTTCAGAGATTTGCCGCAGCGCCAGGCTTCACAGTTCGAGATGATGCGCCCATCCACTCCGGCCGCGGAGTTAGCCCCGAGCAGTTCGCCAAGACCCTCGAAGATTTTTTTCTGATCGGCAAGTCTCGACGCGTCTTTGTTCTCTCCCGGTACTCATGGGGCTCGGGCTTTTCCAGCACCGCCGCTAACCTTTTTGGGGTTCCGCTCACTCCCTGGGTGACTCATAGGACAAGTCATTATCCCCACGATTAATGAGCAATAATTGGGATTGCGGTTTTGAAAATCATGAACCTGGAATTGTTCCACGACACCGTCCGATTTTTATTCTTTTACCGCAGCCGGTGGGGCGCGCAAGAAGTTCATGAGTCTTAACAAAGCGAGGAGCCGTTGAGAGGTTAGCTATGTTGAGAGTAGATTCGGTACCTGTCCAAGATTTTCGCCGATGGCGCTACCGTACTGATAGTTTTTGAGGAGGGGGCAGTTGATAATTCTCCGTTCCCAGGGCCAGCTTGGTAACCAAATGTTTCTTTACTCTTCAGCTCTGAAGCAGCGCAGGAACAGGGAGTGGCTTTTATTATTTGGGTTCCTCGAGCTTAAGTCTCTGATAGCTAAAGGGCGCGTCCGAGTCCTGATTATTCCTTTTCCTCATTCTTCGGACAAATGGGTCAAGCGGCAATTCAAGAGGATGGCCCGAGTAAACCGAGCTGTGTGTCGCTGTGTTCGGGAAACTTGGGGCGACCCCTCCGCCCTGGTGAGAAGCGAACGATGTTTATGGCCGCTGGTTTTCGAGTTCGGCTTGTGCCAGTCTCCTGTGCTGGCGCCCGTGGCGCCCATCCGTCAGCACATGGGATTAGATTCCCAAAAACCAGAGTGGCTTGTGCAGTCAGAGGTTGATCTAGCTTCTCTAGGCATCGACATCGAGAACTTTGCTTTCCTTCATTTCAGGAAGGGTGACTACAGCAGATTTGATGTTGGCGGCTTTAACCCTGTGTTGCCACCGGAATATTTCCGGGACGCTATAGCAGCGCTGAGGAAAGACTTTCCGGATCTACAGCTTGTTGTGTTGAGTGACGACATGGGAGCCGCAACAGAGTTCCTTGAGCGAGATTTAAATCTGACTTTCTTTCCATTCGGAGGTCTCTCGAGTTTTGGAGTAATGGTCCTCGCTCGCCATGGCATCCTTTCCGCCAGCACTTTTTCGTGGTGGGGTGCCAGGTTGGCCCACGATCGCAACGGAGGGGGGACCTTTATCGCCCC
>Ga0075118_10002742_pt1 | contig 10807 bp, 12 predicted proteins | sample AntAceMetag02UKE_FD_69794 | JGI IMG/M metagenome (GOLD analysis project Ga0075118, IMG submission 69794) | Saline lake microbial communities from Ace Lake, Antarctica - Antarctic Ace Lake Metagenome 02UKE | ecosystem: Environmental > Aquatic > Non-marine Saline and Alkaline > Saline | place... | reverse complement strand
GATAACGATGAAAGCTGGTCCGAGGCGCTGAGCAGCGCAGGCGCCGAGATGATCCGCCTGCACGGCGAGATCTTGGGCGATATCGGTGACCGTCAGCGCGCCGATGCTTTTGTCCGCGACCGGATCGAAGGGGCGCGTGCCTGCATGATCGACCTGCAACGCCTGTGCTCGTACGGCCATTTCCGGATCGAGGCGCATCTGCTGACCCTGCGCGAGCTGCTGTCCGGTCTGGGCGAGGCGCATTCCGCCTTTGTCACCACGCTGATGCTGAACCGCAACGGCGTGAATGCCCGCTTTGTCGATCTGACCGGCTGGCGCGACGACGCACAACCCGATCTGGCAGATCGCATCACGCAGGGGTTGGAGGGGCTGGATCTGTCCGTCGATCTGCCCATCGTGACAGGCTACGCGCAATGCTCGGAAGGCTTGATGCGCGAATATGACCGCGGCTATACCGAGGTGGTCTTTGCGCATCTGGCCGCACAAACAGGCGCGTCCGAGGCGATCATCCACAAGGAGTTCCACCTGTCCAGCGCCGATCCCAAGCTGGTGGGGCTGGACAACGTCCGCAAGATCGGGCGCACCTCGTATGATGTGGCCGACCAGTTGTCCAATCTGGGTATGGAGGCGATCCACCCCAATGCCGCCAAGATCCTGCGTCAGGCCGATGTGCCGCTGCGGGTGAAACATGCCTTTGAACCCGAAGACCCCGGTACCTTCATCGGCCCCGAGGGTGGTGCGGCAGGCCGTGTCGAAATGGTCACCGGCCTTGGTGTCTATGCCTTCGAGGTATTCGAGCCCGATATGGTGGGTGCCAAAGGCTATGACGCCGCCATTCTGGATGCGTTAACGCGGCACAATGTCTGGATCGTGTCAAAAACCTCGAACGCAAATTGCATCACGCATTGGCTGGACGGTTCGCTCAAATCCATCCGGCGCGCGGAAACCGATCTGGCCAAGCGTTTCCCCAATGCCGAGATCACAACCCGCAATCTGGCGCTGGTGTCGGTGATCGGCAGCGATCTGTCCACGCTGGGTGTGATGCGCCAGTCACTGAACGCACTGGATGCGGCGGGGATTCACCCGCTGGCGATGCAGCAGGGGACACGCCGTGTCGAGATGCAGGTCATGGTGGACAAGGCGCAGATGGCCGAGACTATCAAGGTCCTGCACCATGCCTTGATCGAGCAAGCGCGCGACGGTGATGTCGCCCCAGCAGAACCTGCGATAGCAGCAGAGTGATCGGATAAAAGGGAGCCAGCGGCTCCCTTTTCTCTATACTGATCCACATGATGAAGGGGCGTCGCCTGTCCGCCCCTTCGTGCGGGCGATGCCCGGGCCGCCAAAGCGATTGTTCCGGGCAAGGTTTCGGACAAGCCGCTAGCCGCGTGTAAACACAGCCATCTGGCTGGCCCCGCCCAGATCGGGATGCGCGCCTGCAATATCGCTGGTCCGCACGGCATAGCCCTGACGATCCGCCACGCCCTGCGCCCAAGTGCGAAACTGTGCCCGCGTCCATTCAAAATGGTGGTCAGGTCTGCGAAAACGCGTGCGCGGCACGCCCAGCAGGTCATTGAACTCGGCATTGGGGGTTGTCACCAGCACCATCTGCGGGCGCATCACGGCAAAGAGCGCCTGCTCCAGCGCGATCAAGGCCTTCAGCGGCAGATGCTCGATCGTTTCCACCAGACAGGCGCAATCATAGCCTGCCAGATCGGGATGGGCCGCCGTCATCGAACCCTCGCGCACCGTTGCAATCAACCCACGTGGATGCGCCGCAACCCTTGCGCGGCACCGCTCCAGCGCGGCGCGGTCAGGGTCAAGCCCGACAATCGCGCTGATCTGCGGCAGATCCAGTAGCGGCAGCATCAGATCGCCCGATCCGCAGCCTAGATCCAGCACGCGTGCAGCCCCCGCTGCACGCAACGTGGACAGCACCGCCTCCAGCCTTTCGCTATGCCACCATGTGCTCATCCGCCCGCTCCTTTGCGCGCCACGCTCTAGCACGCGATGTCCCCCCTTGCACAGCCCGCCCCGCTATCCTAGGTTTAGTGCTTAACCGTTGGGGTGCCCGCAAGGGCTGAGAGGCGTGAAGCCAACCCATCGAACCTGATCCGGGTCATACCGGCGTAGGAAACGGTATCGCATCAAGGGCACCCGCCTTTTGCCCGTCTCTCACCGCCGCTGATCCATTGGCTTGAGGAGAGACCGGCGTGAGCGCCATCGCATTGACAATCGCAGGCTCGGACAGCGGGGGCGGTGCCGGGATTCAGGCCGATCTCAAGACATTCTCGGCACTTGGTGTCTATGGTGCCAGCGTGATCACGGCGCTGACAGCGCAGAACACGCAGGCTGTGACGATGGTTGAACCCGCCAGCCCCGCGATGATTGCTACACAGATCGCGGCAGTGTTCGACGATCTGGATATCCGCGCCGTCAAACTGGGCATGCTGGGCGGGGTCGAGGCGATCCGCACAGTCGCCGCGGGCTTGCAGGGGCGCAGCATCCCCGTCGTTCTTGATCCTGTCATGATCGCCAAATCCGGTGACGCGCTGCTGCCCGATGATGCCGTGGCAACGCTGCGCGCAGTGCTTGTGCCGCGTGCCACCCTGCTGACCCCCAACCTGCCCGAGGCGGCACGCCTGCTGGACTGTGCCATGGCGCAGGACAAGGCCGGCATGCTGGATCAGGGTCATGCGCTGTTAGCGCTGGGGCCACAAGCGGTGCTGATGAAAGGTGGTCACGGCGCAGGGGACATCTGCACTGACCTGCTGATCACCGCCAAAGGAACGCTGCACCTGACAGCGCCAAGGCAGGCAACCCGCAACACCCACGGCACAGGCTGCACCCTGTCTGCGGCCATTGCCGCAGGGCTGGCCCAAGGCTTGGACATGGCGACCGCCGTGACCCGCGCGCACACCTATCTGCAAGGCGCAATTGCCGCTGCCGGTAAGCTGAGCGTGGGCCATGGGCACGGGCCGGTGCATCATTTCCACGCGGTGTGGTCACATGGCTGATGTGACGATCATCGGCGCGGGTGTGGCGGGTCTCTGGGCGGCCTATGCCCTGTCGCTACGCGGAATCACCCCGCGCCTGATCGACCGGGCGGGCGCGCCTGCGGCGCATGGCTGTTCATGGTGGGCGGGTGGCATGCTGGCCCCGTTCTGCGAGGGGGCAACCTCGGAACCTGCCGTGATCGCCCATGGCCAACGGGCTGCGGCAGATTGGGCAGAGATCACGGACGTTTATAACACAGGCACGCTGGTCGTCACGCTGGCACGTGACCGCGCCGATCTGGATCTTTTCGCACAGCGCACCGAAGGGCATCGCCGTCTCACAGGCGCAGAGCTGGCCGCGCTGGAGCCGGATCTGTCCCAAACGGGGCGCGAGGCGCTGTTTTTCGCGACCGAGGCGCATCTGTCCCCGCGCCGCGCGCTGGCCGATCTGACCGCAGCGCTGGCTGCGCGCGGGATCACCGTTGAGCAGGTCGAGGTCACGCCGCAGGACATTGCCGGCACGGTACTGGATTGTCGCGGTTTTGCTGCCGCAACCACGCTATCCGGCCTGCGCGGTGTACGTGGTGAGATGGTGATGCTGCACAGCGCCGAGGTGACACTCTCGCGCCCTGTGCGTCTGCTGCACCCGCGCCATCCGCTCTATATCGTGCCGCGCGGCGATGGTGTGTTCATGTTGGGCGCGACCCAGATCGAATCCGAACAACGCGGCCCCGTGACAGCGCGCGCGCTGCTGGAATTGCTGTCAGCGGCCTATGCCCTGCATCCTGCCTTTGCCGAAGCGCAGGTGATCGAGACGGGGGCCGATCTGCGCCCCGCCTTCGCCGATCACGTGCCGCGCGTGGTGCAACAAGGCCGCGTGCTGCATTTGAACGGGTTGTTCCGCCACGGCTATCTGATGGCGCCTGCACTGGCGCGTCAGGCGGCGGATTTTCTGGACACCGGATTGAAAGGAGATCTGTTTCATGCGGATTGAAGTGAATGGCGACATGCACGAGGTCACGGGCGCGACCCTCGCCGATGCGCTGGACCAACTGGGCTGGGGCAAGGCCAAGGTCGCCACCGCGTTGAACGGTGAATTCGTCCCCGCCAGCGCGCGGGCGGAGCAAGTCCTGCGCGATGGCGACCGTCTGGAAGTTCTTGCCCCGATGCAGGGAGGCTGAGATGCGCGATTTCTACGGCGTCACGCTGGACAGCCCCCTGATGCTGGGCACAGCGCAATACCCCTCGCCTGCAGTGATGGCGGCGGCGTTCCGCGCCTCTGGCGCGTCGGTCGCCACGGTGTCGCTCAGGCGCGAAACCGGCGGCGGGCAGGCCTTTTGGCAGATGATCAAGGGCTTGGGGGTGCATGTGCTGCCAAATACAGCCGGCTGCTATTCGGCGCGCGAGGCGATCACCACGGCGCGGATGGCACGCGAGGTGTTCGAGACGAACTGGATCAAGCTCGAGGTGATAGGCCATGCCGATACGCTTCAACCGGACCCGTTCGGCACGCTGGAGGCTGCCGAAACCCTGAGTGCCGAGGGCTTCGAGGTCTTTCCCTATATGACCGAGGATCAGGTGCTGGCGCAGCGTCTGGTCGACGCGGGCTGTCGCGTTCTGATGCCTTGGGGCGCGCCCATCGGATCGGGGCTGGGGCTGAACAACCGCTACGGGTTACGGACCCTGCGCGCGGCGTTTCCGGATATTCCAATGGTGGTGGATGCGGGGATCGGCCTGCCAAGTCACGCAGCGGATGCAATAGAAATGGGCTTTGACGCGGTCCTGCTGAATACGGCCGTGGCGCAGGCAAGCGATCCTGTGGCAATGGCCGAAGGCTTCGGGCTGGCGGTGCGCGGCGGCGCGCTGGCCCAGCGTGCCGGTCCCATGGCCCCGCGCGATATGGCGGTGCCCTCGACCCCTGTTATCGGAAAGGCCTGGCTATGATCCTGCCCCGTTTCTACCCGATTTTCGACTCCTCGGCTTGGCTGGAGCGTGCCCTGCCCTTGGGCATCAAGCTGGTGCAACTGCGGCTCAAGGAGATGGAGGATGCCACCTTGCGGACCGAGATCCGCACAGGGCTGGCGCTGGCGCGGCAACACGGGGCCGCACTGGTGGTCAATGACCACTGGCAGATCGCAATAGACGAAGGCGCGGACTGGCTGCATCTTGGCCAAGAGGATCTGGATACCGCCGATCTGGCAGCGATCCGCCGCGCCGGGCTGCGGTTGGGCCTGTCCACCCATGACCACACCGAGCTTGACCGCGCATTGGCACTGACGCCGGATTACATCGCTTTGGGGCCGGTCTATCCAACGATCCTGAAGCAGATGAAATGGCACCAACAGGGGCTTGAGCGGGTCACCGAGTGGAAAAAACTGGCAGGTCGCGTGCCACTTTGCGCGATTGGCGGGCTGACGCCGGAACGTGGCCGCGCCTGTCTGGAGGCGGGGGCTGATACCGTTGCCGCAGTCACGGATATCACCCTGAACCCAGACCCCGAAGGCCGGATGCGCGACTGGCTGACGGTGACCGGATGAACCGCTATGCCCGCCAGATGATCTTGCCGGAGGTCGGCGCGCAGGGGCAGGCACGGCTTGCGGCGGCACATGTGCTGGTGGTGGGCGTAGGCGGGCTGGGCGTGCCGGTGCTGCAATATCTATGCGGGGCTGGCGTGGGTCGGATCACATTGGTCGATGGTGACCGGATCGCGGCGCATAACCTGCACCGCCAGCCGCTTTACCGGATGGATCAGGTCAGCAAGTTCAAGGCCGAGGCTGCGGCAATGGCAATGGCCGCGCTGAACGCGGATGTGCGTGTCACCCCGGTCACCATCTGGCTTGATCCCGCAAATGCGCGCGATCTGGTGGCGCAGGCCGATCTGGTGCTGGATTGTGCCGACACATTCGCCGTCAGCCTGACCCTGTCGGATGCCTGTATGGACGCAGGCAAGCCCCTGATCGCGGCCTCCGCGCTGGCCCTGTCGGGCTATGCGGGCGGGTTCTGTGGCGGCGCGCCCAGTCTGCGCGCCCTTTTTCCCGACCTGCCGGAACGAGGTGCCACCTGTGACACGGCGGGCGTGCTTGGCCCCGTCGTGGGGATGATCGGGGCTTTGCAGGCGCAGATGGCGCTGGCGGTGCTGCTGGAGCTGACCCCGTCCCCTCTGGGGCAACTGGTCAGCTTTGACGCCGCACGCTGGCGCTGGGGCGGGTTTCGCTTTGATACAGCCCCTGAGCCTGCAACCGCCCTGCCCTTTGTTGCCCTGTCGCAGATCGCCACCGATGATCTGGTGATTGATCTGCGGACCGAAGAATCCGGCCCCTTCCGCGCCGATGCCCTGCATCTGCCCCCTGATCAGGCGGCAACCCTGATCCCACCGCACGGCACGCGGCGCGTAATCATGGCCTGCCGCACCGGGCTGCGCGCGCATCACGCAGGAACCGCCCTGCAAACCCGCTGGGGCGGCACGATCGCCCTGCTCGCGGTCCCGCCATCTGACACCTGACCCCGAAAGGCCATAATGATGAAAACGACCCTCACCACCCTCGCCCTGACACTTGCGCTGGCTTTGCCCGCACAGGCACAGGACAAGCTGACGCTGATGCTGGACTGGTTCGTGAACCCCGATCACGGGCCGATCATTCTGGCGCAGGAACTGGGCTATTTCGCGGATGCCGGGCTTCAGGTCGAGGTTGTCACGCCCTCGGACCCGAACGATCCGCCGCGTATGGCCGCTGCGGGCCGCGTCGATCTGGCCGTATCCTATCAGCCGCAATTGCATCTGAGCCGCCATGCGGGCCTGCCGCTGGTGCGGGTTGGCACGCTGGTGGAAACGCCACTGACCTGCCTTGTGGTGCTGGCGGATGGTCCGGTGCAAAGCATGGCCGATCTGAAAGGCCGCAAGGTCGGTTTTGCCGTGGCGGGCGTGCAGGAAGTGATGCTGAACGCGATGCTGGCCCATCACGATCTGACCCCCACGGATGTGGAACAGATCAATATCGGCTGGTCGATCAGCCCTGCCCTGATGTCCGGTCAGGTCGATGCCGTGATCGGCGCCTTTCGCAATTTCGAGCTGAACCAGCTTGCACTCGAGGGTCGCGAGGGGCGGTGTTTTTACCCCGAAGCCGAAGGCATCCCCGCCTATGACGAGCTGATCTATGTCGCCGACCCTGCACGCATGGATAGCGCACTGGTGGCGCGATTCCTGCAGGCCACCGAACGCGCCGCCCTTTTCATCACCAACCAGCCCAATCAGGCTTGGCAGATGTTCCGCGACACGGACGCAGCGCTGGATACGGAACTGAACCGGCTGGCATGGGCTGATACCTGGCCGCGTTTTGCAACCCGCCCCGCTGCGCTGGATGCGGGCCGTTACCAGCGGTTCGAAGCGTTTCTGGCAGACGCAGGCGCGACACCGGGCGGCATCCCTGCAAGCGATCTGGCCGTGGATGTCACCGCAGACTTTGCGGAGGCCACACCGTGAGCCGCCCTGATTATGGCCGCGCCTTCGCGATCTGGCGCGCGACCGCCCCCGACTGGCAAGCCTATACCCATCACGCCTTTGTCGCGGGGTTGGGCGATGGCACACTGCCCCGTGACGCCTTTTTGCACTATCTGCAGCAGGACTATGTCTTTTTGATCCATTTCTCGCGCGCTTGGGCGCTTGCCGCTGCAAAGGCGGGAACGTTGGCGGAGATGCAGGCGGCAAGTGCCACGCTCCACGCGCTGGTGCATGTCGAGATGCCGTTGCATATCCGCATCTGTACAGCAGCGGGCATAGCGCCACAGACGTTGGAACAGACCGAGGAAGCACCCGCAAACCTGGCCTATACCCGCTATGTTCTGGAGGCCGGATATAGCGGCGATTTCCTTGATCTGATGGCAGCACTGGCTCCTTGCGTGCTGGGCTACGGCGAGATCGGCGCGCGACTGGCAGGATCGGGCGGGCCCTATAAGGATTGGGCCGATACCTATGGCGGTGCGGATTACCAGAACCTGTGCCGCGACGTCGGCGCGCTGATCGACACGGCCCTGATGCAGCGTCTGGGACAGGAATGGCCCGACCTGCCCCGCGCGGCCAGCCTGTCCGCACGCTTTGCCACCGCAACGCGGCTTGAGGTGGGGTTCTGGGATATGGGCCTGCGCCCTGCCTGTGGCGGATGAACAGCGCACCTGCCCTGCACCTGTCGGGTGATTTGTGCGTGGCGGGGCGTGTGCTGTGCCAGGCCCTTGATCTGCACTGTCAGGCAAGGGCATGGACAGCGCTGCTTGGCCCTTCGGGTATCGGCAAATCCACCCTCGCCCGCCTGATCTGTGGTCTGCCCTGCCCCGCGCATCTGGGCGGCGGGATCACGGCGGATGACGGCGTATCGCTGCAGGGTCGGACCACTTTGATGGCGCAGACCGACCAGTTGCTGCCTTGGGCCGATGTGCTGGCCAATGTCACGATTGGCGCAAGGCTGCGCGGCACCAGACCGGACCGCGCCCGTGCAAGGCAACTGCTGGAACAGGTGGGGCTGGCAGAATTCGCGCACCGCCGCCCTGCCACCCTGTCAGGGGGCCAGCGCCAGCGCGTCGCCTTGGCGCGCACGTTGATGGAGGATCACAGCATCGTCGTCATGGACGAGCCGTTTTCGGCGCTGGACGCCGCCACCCGCGCCACCATGCAGGATCTTGCCGCACGGATGCTGCAGGGGCGCACGGTGATCCTGATCACCCATGACCCGCTGGAGGCTGCGCGCATGGCAAGCCGCGCCTTTCTGCTGGGTCCGGATGGCGCGCGACCTGTCGATGTTCCGCAAACACCCACCCCGCGGGGGGTGTCCGATCCTGCCACGCTGGATGCGCAAGCCGCCCTCTATCGCCGCCTGATGGCACAGGGACAGACAGCATGAACTCTATCCTGCACGCGGCACTGGCGCTGATCTTTGCGCTGACCCTCTGGCAGGGGATTGTCTGGGGCACAGGTGTTCCGCATTTCATCCTGCCGGGGCCTGCCCGCGTGGGCGCGGCATTGCTGGACAATGCAGCCCTTCTGGTCCGACAGGCGGGGTTCACCCTATCCAATCTGGCTATGGGCCTGACCGCAGGGATCACGCTGGGCATTCTCAGCGCGCTGAACCTTGCCATGTCGCGCTCCGCGCGCCTGTTTTTGCGCCCGCTGATGGTCTTTGCCCAAGCCGTGCCGATTTTTGCACTGGCCCCGATTGTGACCCTGTGGCTGGGATATGGCGCGCCCTCCAAGATCGTGATGGTGGCCCTTGTCACCTATTTCCCGATCACATCCGCCTTTTTCGACGGGCTGATGCGCCTGCCACCGGGGCTGGACGACCTGACCCGCCAGATGCAGGCCCGCCCGTGGCACCGCCTGCTGCTGGTGCAACTGCCCCATGCCCTGCCCGCACTGGGATCAGGTCTGCGACTGGCAGCCGTGCAAGCCCCCTTCGCGGTGATCATCGCCGAATGGGTCGGCGCGTCGCGGGGGCTGGGTCATCTGATGCTTTTGTCCAACGGGCGCGGTCAGGTCGATCTGATGTTCGCCGCCCTGTTCGTACTGGCCGCAATCAGCCTGTGCCTGTTTCAGGCCACCGACCGTATTGCGCGGCGGTGGGACCGTGACAGGTAACACGTTGTTATATAGGTATCTGGTGGGTGATAACGGACTCGAACCGCTGACATCTTCGGTGTAAACGAAGCGCTCTACCAACTGAGCTAATCACCCGCTGCGCCTGAGTAGCCAAAGGCTGCGCAGAGCGCAAGTGCCCAATTGCCCGCAAAGCGTGGCTTTTTACGCGCGGTCAAAGCGGCCTGCGGTTTGATGCAGCACGCCGCGTAGCTGTTTCAATCAAGGGAAAATGGTGGGTGATAAGGGATTTGAACCCCTGACATCTTCGATGTGAACGAAGCGCTCTACCACTGAGCTAATCACCCGGTCGAGGCGCTTTTAGACTCAGTCTTCATCCTCTGCAAGTGCCTCTTTATCGGCTTTTCCGCCACCGCCGCCCTACCGCAATTTGCAGATCAGGATGCGCCCATTGGCGGTTTCCTTGATGCGGGTTGTCTTGAGCCGCCCCAGAGGTTGCAGGATCAACTCGCGCCCTTCGGCAATGGATTCGCCCAGAACGGCCAGCATCGCCTCGACCACCAGCTTGGCGTCTTTCTTTTTGACGCCAGAGCGTTTGGCGACCTTTTCCACCAGATCGCGCTTCTTCAATTCGGGCCCTGTCGCAACAGGCACTGTTGACGTGACCAGCTTCGGTTCTGCGGCAGCGGCGTCCGTGACCGGAATAACAGGAGCCAGACCAGACATCGGCGTCACCGCGGCCATCTGGACAAGCGCAGGTGCCTTGTCCGCTTTTGCGGCGTCGGGCTTTGCATTTGCACCCTTGCTCCGGTTGGCTTTGGCGTCGTTGGCCTTGGCTTGCGCCGCTTTGGCGGTAGACCGCGGCGACGCAGATGTTTTGCCCACCGTGGTTTTCGACTCTGACTTCTTGGCTGCCGTCTTGTCCACGTCTTGCAAATTGATCACCTTGGCCATGGCCCATGTCCCCGACATTTGTTTCCTGTTCGCAAACACATAACGCGGATTCGTGAACAGTGCATAGAGAATATTCACAAACGGCGGCCCGTTATGGGCCGCCGTTTGCTACGTCAGATGGGTGTCACGACTGGCGCAAGCGTCAATGTGTGACAGCACTCGATGGTTCCGGTTTGGCCACGGCAGCAGCGGCTGCGGCAGCTTCCTCGGCTTCCTCGTCCCATTCGATGGGTTCCGGCGCGCGTACCAGTGCATGTTTCAGCACTTCCGAGACATG
>Ga0075118_10002741_pt1 | contig 10807 bp, 11 predicted proteins | sample AntAceMetag02UKE_FD_69794 | JGI IMG/M metagenome (GOLD analysis project Ga0075118, IMG submission 69794) | Saline lake microbial communities from Ace Lake, Antarctica - Antarctic Ace Lake Metagenome 02UKE | ecosystem: Environmental > Aquatic > Non-marine Saline and Alkaline > Saline | place... | reverse complement strand
ATAGCAACAATCGATCCACCCAGACCAACCCCACGATTTCCCGCTTGAGCGCTTCTCCGACGCCAGGCAACGATCCGTGTCACACAAACCCAGCGCCCGGCGTCCGAGAAACCTACACCGAATGCTGCAATCAGCACCGTTGTCTGCTATGCCAACAAAAGCCGCCGTTTATTGAGGCTGTTGTGCTTGTCCAGTAATGGATGGTAGCGGTTTTCACATAAAGTCAGTGGCTTGCGCGGTGCAGTCTGCCGTATGTACTCACGTTCTGATCACGCTACATTGTGCCAAATAGTTTTGGCTTCGTCTCCCTCTAAACAAGAGGCGGCGGCGAACTCGTTCGCGAATGGAGCGCGAGCGCGAAGCGAGTCCGAGCACTATCTGAACTTCCGTCTTCGTTTCGAAATGATGCGTTTACGCAGGATTTCGGCCAGAGTGCCGAGGATCAAGCCAACCAGTGGATTGACGAAGAAAGTGCCCAGAGCGGTTATCGCTATGACAGGTCGGCAGGATGGGCGCGCGTCGATCAGGCGCCGACTGAAAGCAAGCTCGATGGAAACGATCAAGAGAAGTGCGCCAAGCGTCGCTGCCGGTATGGAGGTCAGCGCGATCTGTCTGAAGTGATCCGGTAGAACCGCCAAGCCGAGCAGGGCCGCGCCGAGCATGATTGGTGCCCCGCCTGTTCGCGCCCCAAAACGATGATGCGCCGTAACACCGCCTGCGCCGTGACACATTGGAAGAGCGCCAAGCGGCGCAAGCAACAAGTTGGCGGCCCCGGACGTCAGGGACAGGTTACGCGGCGTGACCCGTTTGGCGCGATTGCCGAAGCTGTCCTGTGCAATCAAGGCGGTCAGGAAGACAGCGTTTGTCAGGGTCAGGGCCAGTTGTGGAATGGCGAGGTCGGAAACCGCAGTCTGCCAGTCTTCGGTCCCGATCCTGCCCAAGACCCATGCTTCCGCCGGTACCGGAAGGGATGGTAGCCCGGGTTGATCAATCACCATGCCAAGCACGAGACCGGACAGAAGTGTCGCAAGAGCAGCGTGTGTTCCGAAGCGCAAAGCGGCGAGGGCAATCACAAGCGAAACCAGCCCCACCAGTAGTTGATTCTGCATCAGGCCAAGGGCGATCCACCCCAAAGAAAGACCCAACCCCAATTGCAGACCAGCCAGAACGGATTGCGGCACGAGGCGCGCAATGCGGTCGATAAGTCCGCTCGCGCCCAGAAACAGCAGCACCCCGCCGATCAGCATGCCGCTCAGCGCGATGGAAGCGGGCGTGACCTCGCTCACCAAGGCCATGGCCGCGATTGCTTTCATCGGCTGTACTGGGATCGGAAGCCGGTAGATCACACCAGTCGCAATATAGAATGCTCCAAAGCCAAGAAGCACCTGAGATGAGGAGAGGCCGACAAGGGCGATGGTCCCGAGCATGAGCGGCAAAAGCGTACCGATGTCGCCGAGGGCGCCATTCGCTTCGCGCAGATCAAAGCGAAAATGAATTTCACTATGCGGGCCGTTCATGCGGGTCTCTCTTCATTGTTGGCGTTGATTTCGTCATGATGAACCATACTGTAAGTCTGGAACACCAACAGTGGGAGATACGAAACATGTAACTCAGCGCCCGGAACAAACTTGCAGGCACCATCACGGCAATCGACAAGGGCGCGGTCAACGCGACTGTGCAGATCGATCTTGGTAGTGGCGCTGCAGTGACTGCCATGATCACGAATACGTCGGTCGAGGAGCTTGGTCTGGAGGTCGGCAAGACGGCCTACGCGATCGTCAAGGCGTCCGACGTCATCGTCGGGACGGATTGAGCGCCGAGCGTCGGCAGGCAGACTTTCCGGCCCGAAGATGTTGTCTCCACCGAGACAGAAATTCCATAAACCGCGCTGAGGTTCGCCCCGGTCAGCACATCTTTTACGGGGCCATGCGCATGGGTCGTTCCGTCCTTCAGCAGCAGGACCTGGGCGTCGAGGGCGAAGGCCTGGTCGGGATCATGCGTCGACAGGATCACACCGCGGCCTTCTTTGGCTTCGGTCCGAGCCAAGCTCGTGATCTGGGCCAGAACCTGCGCCTGGTTGCCGAAATCAAGGCTTGCCGTGGGCTCGTCCATGACGATCAGCGGAGCCTCCTGCGCCAGGGCGCGGGCAATGAGGACCAGCTGTCGCTGCCCCCCGGACAGGCGCGAATAATCCCGCTGCGCAAGGTCTGCTATCCCGAGGCGGTTCATCGCGGTCAGGGCGATGTCCCGGTCCTGCCGCCCCGGCTGGCCGAACAGACCAAGCCGGGCGGTGCGTCCCATCAGCACGACCTCTAGCGCCTCGAAGGGGAAAGGCGGCGCATGGGCCTGCGGGACGTAGGCAATCTGCCGGGCGATTTCGGCGCGACTTTGAGCGGTGATTGGGGTCCCGCTCAACAGCACAGTTCCGGAGAGCGCAGGCAGAAGTCCAAGTAGGGTGCGGAACAGCGTGGTCTTGCCGCATCCGTTGGGCCCCAAGAGACAGAGGATTTCCCCACCTCCGGCATCAAGGTTCAGGTTCCTGCCGATTTCAGTTGCGCCATAGCCGATGGCGAGGTCCCGCGCTTCCAGCATCACGACCAGCCCTGCCGTCCGCGCGCCAGCAGCCAGACGAAGAACGGTGCGCCAATGACCGCCGTGAGGATGCCCAAGGGCACTTCGACCTGTGCGATGGTGCGTGCCAGGGTATCGACGATGAGCAGGTAACCCGCCCCGATCAGCGCCGAGACCGGTAGCAACCGCCCGAAACCGGGGCCGACCAGCATCCGAGCGATATGCGGGATGACGAGGCCGACCCAGCCCACGACGCCCGCAAGCGCCGTGACGCTCGTCGTGATCAGCGTGGCCGCCGCAATCACGAGGAACCGTGTCCGCCCGACTTCGACGCCAAGCGCGCGGGCTTCTTCGTCGCCAAGGCTCAGGACGTTGATCCGCCAGCGCAGCAGGGCCAGCGGCACCAACCCGATCAGTACTATGGGAAGGGCGGGCAGGATGTCTTCGGTCGTGATGGCCGCCAAAGACCCCAGCAGCCAGAAGGTGATTGCGGGCAGCTGGTCATAGGGATCGGCCATGACCTTCAAGAGCGATGTCGCCGCCCCAGCCAGCGCGCCGATGACCACGCCGATCAACACAAGCGTCAGCGTCCGGTCAGTGTTTTGCACCATCGACGCGACCAGGGTCACAAAGCCAACGGCCACCATCCCGCCCACGAAGGCCGAGGCCTGGATTGCCGCCACCGGCAGTGACAGGAAGATGCCTGCAACAGCGCCAAGGCCTGCACCGGCCGAAACACCAAGGATGTCCGGCGACACGAGCGGATTGCGAAACAGCGCCTGATAGCTGGCCCCGGCAGCCGCAAGCGCCGCGCCCACCAGCAGGGCGGCAGCGACACGGGGTAGGCGGATGTTCCAGATCACGATTTCGGCCTGACGGTCGCCCTGTCCGAGCAGCGCGGCGAGCGTCTGCGCCGGCGACAGGCTGTAGGGGCCGATCATCACGGCGGCAAAGGCCAACGCCGCAAGACAAAAGGACAACCCCCCGGTCAGCGTCAGGACGGGCGGTCGCAGTCTTACAGTGGTGGTCGTCCCTCGGCCCATTCGAGCAGCCTTTCCAGTTCATCGTCAGTCAGATCGACATGATAATAGAGCTTGTAGAACGCGCGGGTATCTTCGCGCAGATCGCCTTGCCATTTGTCTGGGTAGAGGAGCCCGGCCATCCAGATCAGCCCCATCATCCGGTTGAGCGAGGGCGGCCTGTCAATCCACCCGAAGGGCGCAGTCGGTGAGAGGTAGACGCGCCCGGTCTGGACTGCGTCGATGCCTTGCCAAAGCGGGTCATCGAAGACCATGCCGTAGAAGTTCGGGTCCCAGGTCACGATGGTGTCGGGGTTCACCACGATCACCTGTTCCATCGATGTCTGCACCAGACCGCGCGTCGCGCCGCCGTCGTCCGCTACGTTGCGCCCGCCCACGCGCTCGATAATTTCAGTGTTGATCGAGCCTTTCATGCCGGTCTCAAGCCCCTCGGGTCCGCGGGCAAGGTAGACGCGATTGCGCTCTTCCTCGGGCACGTCTTGGAGGATGGCCTCGATCCGGGCAAATGTCGCTTCGACATCGACCGCCAGTGCCTCGCCCCGCTCCGGCACGCCAAGTGCCTCACCAAGGATTCGCAGCGCCTCCGGCGTGTTCTCGAATCTTCCGTCGATCAGGATGTAGGGAATGCCCGTCTGCTCCTGAACCCGGTTTGCGAGGTCGACATAGGTGTCACGAACGGACCCGAAGTCGATGATCAGATCGGGCTCGATCTCCAGCACGCGTTCAAGGTTGGCCTCGCCGCCGCGCCCCGTGATTCGCCCGGTTTCCGGCAGATCGCGGAAGGGTTCGGCGATATAGTCGCGTTCCTCGGGGCGCAGGGCTCGGGGCCATCCGGTCAACGCCTCGGGCTTCATGATATAGACAAGGATGGAGGCCGGAGGACCGGCAGCGAAGACGGTGTTCACGTCCTTCGGGACCTCAACTGTCCGGCCCGCACTGTCCACAATCGTTCGGGCCTCGGCAGGCAGGATCGGCAAGGCCAGAAGGGCCAGAAAGGTCAGCAGCAGGCGCATGTCAGTCTCCTTTCGGCAGAGCTGCGGCGTCGAAACCGTAATCGGCCAGAACTGTCTGCCCGGCAGGTGAGAGGATGTGCATCGCAAGACGCCATGCCTCCGGCGGGGCACCCTCCAGCACGATGAGGCCGTAATCCGCACCAACTGACAGGGCTTCGGGGACCTGGACGATTTGGAGGTCTTGGACCTCTTTCCGCGCCTGCACGGCGTTGGTGCAGTAGGTCAGAAAAACATCGGCCTGTTCGCTGTCCAGCACCCAGGCATAGGCGTTGCGCCCTTCGGACGGCGCCGCGCTGTCCGGCCCTCCGGTCAGCTGCAACGCCTTCGACTTGAGCGCATCGGCATGTCCGGATTTGTCGAAAAGCTCGAAGGCGTAGTCGCCGGACGGGTCGGCTTTGGGTGTTGATGTGCCAAGGCGGATGTCGTCGCTCAGCATCACGTCGAGCAGGGTTTCGGTCGAAACGGCAACCTGCGGGCGGGCCAGCGCGCACAGACTGTTGCGCGCGAAAAGGGTAACCGGACCGCCTTTGCCGGCCGCTTCGAGTGTTTGCGGGTGGCGCATGTTCGCGGAGGCGAAGACATGGGCCGTCTCTGCGGCCTCGATGCGTTCGCGCATGAGGCCGGACGGCCCGAAACTGGTGGTCACAGCCGTACCATAGGTGTCCGTATAGCCTTGGACCACCTCCGAGAGAGCCGCCTTCAGGCTGCCCGCAGCAAAAAGTGAAATGTCATCTGCGGCCGCAGGCGTCATGGCGAGCCCGAGCAGAGCCGCCAGCATGAATGGTTTTTGCATTTCTATCCTCCCCTAGATTCTGTGACTGTGTGTGTTCAAGTCGGCGCATCGCCCGGCTTTGGCGGCGCTTTGGGCGTAAAGGCGCAGCGGTCCGGCTTGATGTCGATCAGCGGTGTTCCGTCGAGACAATCGAGCCCCCGCACATGGAGCGTGCCGGCGTCGATCCGCTCCAGTCTGACGACCGAGGTGCCAATCGGATTGGGGCGCACGGGTGAGCGCAGGGCGAAGGTTCCGACCGTGTGGCCATCACTCTTGGGGCTCTGCAGCACGAGATCGCGGCGGCTCTGGTCCAGCCAGTAGAGCACCTCGATGGTGTCGAACGCTTCGAGACCTTTCAGGGCCTCGTGCCAGACCGGATCGACAACCAGCGCGCACGGGGCGCCATCGAGGCGCCCTTGCCTTGGACAGGCATCGCGGGTTTTCCACGGTGTCCGGATCACCCCGATAAAGCGCAGCGTGGCGTCCGACGCAGGCCGCAGCTCGACACTCCGTTCATTCAGCCGAAGTTCATTTGTATCCGTCACGAGCAACTCAGGAAATTTTGCAGTTCTTTGCGAGAACTCAGCGTGCAGCATGCACGCAATTTTAGCCGAAATCCAGCCTTGAACTTCCGGGGTGTTGCTGTATAGATCGTCGCTGACTGCATTATATACTATTCGGGGGAAATTTTGCAAAGCATCGGTGAGGCCTTGAGCTTGGCGATCGCCCTTGTTCTGTCGGGCGATGCGGATTTGCTGGAGATTGTTCTTCTGTCGCTTCAGGTCAGCGTGACCGCGACCGCGATTGCCTGCCTGATCGGACTTCCCGTCGGGGCGTTGGTTGCCATTGGCCGCTTCCGGGGGCGCAATGCGGTTTTGATCGTGATGAATGCGCTGATGGGTCTGCCGCCTGTGGTGGTGGGGCTGCTGGTATATCTGTACCTGTCGCGGTCGGGGCCCTTGGGGTTCCTTGGTCTGCTGTACACGCCGACCGCAATGATCATTGCCCAGACCATTCTCATCACGCCCATCGTGGCGGCGCTCTCGCGGCAGGTGCTGGAAGATTTGCACGCCGAATATGCCGAGCAGTTCCGCTCGCTTTGCCTGACGCGGTTTCAAACGATTCAGGCGCTCTTGTGGGACGCGCGCTATTCGCTGCTGACCGTCGGGCTTGCGGGCTTCGGCCGTGCTGTGGCGGAGGTCGGCGCGGTGATTATCGTCGGCGGCAATATCGACCACCTTACGCGCGTGATGACCACGGCGATTGCGCTCGAGACGTCGAAAGGCGATCTGGCGCTCGCCTTGGCGCTCGGCATCATTCTGCTTGTCATCGCTCTGGGCGTGAACGCAGCGGTGCAATCGGTCCGTATGACGGCGGCGCGGCACGCTTATGTCTGACGCTATGGCCATGACAGCCGTCTCCGATGCGGCCGAGGCGCAGAGACCACCCGTCCTGCCGCTTGCGGTGCGGGACCTTGTGCTGCGTTTCGGTGACGTGACCGTGCTAGACGGGGTGTCGCTCGATCTCGGCGCGTCTGGCTGCACGATGGTCATGGGGCCGAACGGAGCGGGCAAGAGCCTGCTTCTGAAGCTGCTCCACGGCCTCCTACAGCCCACCGAGGGCCAGATCCTGTGGGGTCGCGATGCAGCAGCGACTGTCACCGCGCGTCAGGCGCTGGTGTTCCAGAAGCCGGTGCTCTTGCGGCGGTCTGTCGCGGCCAATATCGACTTCGTCCTCAAGGCGCGCGGCAAGGACCGCGCCCGGTGCGATGCCTTGCTCGAGCATGTCGGTCTGGCGCATAAGGCGGATCAACCTGCGCGGCTCCTGTCCGGCGGCGAGGCGCAGCGGCTGGCGCTCGCACGGGCGCTTGCCACCGATCCCGAGGTCATGTTCCTCGACGAGCCGACCGCCAGCCTCGACCCGGCCTCGGTGCTCGCCATCGAGCGGATCGTGGGCGAGGCGCGCGACAAGGGCGTACGCATCATCTTTGTCACCCATGACATGGGGCAAGCGCGGCGCATGGCCGATGACGTCGTGTTCCTGCATCGCGGGTGCGTGGCCGAGCATAGCCCGGCGAGCGAATTTTTTCCCGAGCCCCGCTGTGCCGCGGCCCGGGATTACCTGAACGGCAGAATCGTCGTCTGAAACATCAAGAAAGGGAGAGAGCAACATGCTTGCAAAAAAACTTATGGCAACAATCGCTGCACTGATCATCGGGGGCGCCGCCTGGGCGCAGGATCAGTCCATCATCGTCCAGTCGACGACCTCGACGGCCAACTCGGGTCTCTACGATTACCTGCTGCCGATTTTCCAGGAGGAAACCGGCATCCAGGTTAATGTCGTGGCCGTGGGCACTGGTCAGGCCATCAAGAACGCCGAGAATTGCGACGGCGACGTACTGCTGGTGCATGCCAAGCCGTCGGAGGAAAAGTTCGTCGCCGACGGGTTCGGTACCGAACGCACCGACCTGATGTATAACGACTTCGTCATTGTTGGCCCTTCTGCCGATCCGGCGGGCGTCGGTGGCATGGATGACGTACAGGGCGCGCTGGCGCAGATCGCCGAGGAAGGCGCGCTTTTCGCGTCGCGCGGCGATGACAGCGGCACCCACAAGAAGGAAATGGCGTTGTGGGGCGACAGCGGCGTCGATCCGACCGCCGCCTCGGGTGACTGGTATCGCGAAACCGGATCGGGCATGGGTGCGACACTGAATGCCGGGATCGGCATGGGTGCCTATGTCATGACCGACCGCGCCACATGGATCAGTTTCGGTAACAAGCAGGACTACACTATCGCGGTGCAGGGTGACGAGGATATGTTCAACCAATATGGCGTAATCCCGGTGAACCCCGCGAAATGTCCCTCCGTGAACGTGGATGCTGCGCAGACCTTCGCCGACTGGCTGGTGTCAGACGAGGGACAAGATGTGATCGCAGGCTACAAGGTAGCCGATCAACAGCTGTTCTTCCCTAACGCACCGGAAAACTGATAAGACTGTCCGGGCGGGGGCTATCCTCCGCCCGGACACATCAATCGAGTTGCCATGACGGATCTTGCCTTTCCAGACCATGAATACCTGACCGTCAAGGAATTGGCCGACCTGTTGCGGCTCAAGGAGCGCAAGATATACGACCTTGCCGCCTCGGGGAGCGTCCCTTGCTCGAAGGCAACAGGCAAGTTGCTGTTTCCCGCCGCCGAGATCCGGGCCTGGGTCGAACGGTCCAAGTCGGGCGGACTGGTTGGTTCATCTTCAGCGGCGTCTGCTCGGCCGCCGATTGTTCTGGGGAGCCACGATCCACTTCTGGACTGGGCTATCCGCCAGTCGCGCTGTGGGCTGGCAAGTTATTACGACGGTTCGCTCGACGGGCTTGACCGCTTCGTGCGGGGCGAAGGGGTTGCGGCTGGTTTGCACATCCACGATGCAAAAACTGAGTCCTGGAATGTGCCGGCCGTGTCTGACATGGCTTCGGATCAGAACGCCGTCCTGGTCACGTTTGCCGAGCGCAGTCGTGGTTTGGTGTATCGCACTGACGGTTTTGCACCCTCGGCCGTTCGCGATCTTGCGGGGTGCCGTTTTGTTCCGCGTCAGCCGGAATCCGGGACGGATACCCTGTTTCGCGAAATCGCAATCAAGGAGGGGCTGGACCTGTCCGAACTGAAGCTTTCGGAAGTGGCGCGCACCGAGGATGAGGCCGTTGAGGCCGTGCGGCGTGGCGATGCCGATTTTACGTTTGGCCTCGAAGCGGTCGCGCGCAGCTACGGGCTGGAGTTTCTGCCCGTGGTCGACGAGCAGTTTTCCCTGCTCGTGGAGCGCAAGGCGTGGTTCGACGCACCGATGCAAAAACTGATGGCGTTTTGCGCGACCGAAGCCTTTGCGAACAGGGCGCAGGCCTATGGTGGCTATGACATAGAGGGCCTCGGCACGGTGAACTGGAACGCCTGAGAGGAAACTCAGGGGGAGGTGATCGGTGGCGGCTTGCGGAGCTTGCCCGAAGCCGCGTTGCCCGCGATCGCCGCCAGCAGGACCATGCCGCCCAGCAGCGTGTTGATGCTCGCCGTTTCGCCCAGAAAAAGCCAAACCCAGAACGGCCCGAGCAGCACCTCGGCGAGCGACAACAGGGCAAGCTCTGCCGCAGGTAGGCTGCGCGAGCCGAGCGTATAGAGGATCAGCCCCGCCCCAACCTGGAACACACCCATCCCCATCGAAATCCCGCCATCGCGCGCGCCAATGATCAAGGACAACCCCTGATACTGACAAATGCCGACGGTAATGACGATGGCGAAGAGACCCGACAGAAAGACCGAGGGCAGCATTTCGCCTGTTTTTCCCCATCGCAGCGCGACTGTGAAGACTGCAAACCCCAAGGCCGATCCAAGGGCAGCAAGGCTTCCCATCAGGGCAACGCTGCCGGATTTGTCCGCCACCATGATCGCAATACCCCCGATGGCAAAGGCGATCGCCACCCAGGTTGCCCGGCGCACCGGTTCGCGCAGAACGATCCAGCCCAGAACCGCCGCCATAAAGGGCGCGGTCGCAAACAGCAGCATGGCATTCGCCACGGACGTGTTCTGGATTGCGTAGATCCCGCCGGAATAGGCTGCAACCAGCGACAATCCGGCAATGACGGCGGGCATGCCGGTGCGACGAATTTGGGCGAAGGGGCTTTTTCCTGACCGGATGCGAATGACGAGGTACAGAAAAACCGACATGCTGATCGACCGGTACAGCAGGATCTGCCAGACCACGGCCTCTTCGATCAGCCGGATGCCAAGACCGACAGTCGACCAGAGGACGCCGGCCGCAAAGACGAAAAGCACTCCATACTTGTGTGCATCGGCAGATTCTGCTTGGAGAGCAACGGTCATCGGATCATTTCAAATGAATTCATATTCCCAGGATAGCGGGCACTGCCCGCTCGTTGATTGTCGTTTGCGACATTTCCGCGCTTCATCGGCGCGCGCGGTCTGCCTCAGGTCAACTTGGCAATTCGGGCTGTTCTTTTCAGAAAATGATTCCTCAATTTCTTTAGTGGTCAATTACGAACGCTACCCCAAGTCTATGTTCTCGAGGAGTGGCAAGACTGTCCTTCAATATCATGCTATTTATCGGTGAAGGCGCGTAATTCGCGTGCATTCCAATCTGAAAGTTCGCAAAGCCGGCTGAACCGGTCATTGGTGCAAGTGCAGCGAAAGCTCAATTCGTCCGCGATGTGTCAGTTCAGGCGTGGTGCAGCGAACGGCGGGCATTCCCGAACCGGCCATCGGTGATCAACGCAGCGAATGTGTCAGGAGAGCCCAAAGTGTGAATTCGGTTCTTGTACTGCGCGCGCTCGCAGCGCGGAATTTGCCGCAGTTGCGAAGGCACTCAGGTTGCAATGCAGCCGTAAGACCGGACTTTCAGGCAAACCGCA
>Ga0075118_10002737_pt1 | contig 10813 bp, 8 predicted proteins | sample AntAceMetag02UKE_FD_69794 | JGI IMG/M metagenome (GOLD analysis project Ga0075118, IMG submission 69794) | Saline lake microbial communities from Ace Lake, Antarctica - Antarctic Ace Lake Metagenome 02UKE | ecosystem: Environmental > Aquatic > Non-marine Saline and Alkaline > Saline | place... | reverse complement strand
GTTTTTCTTGGCCGTAATGGTGGCTGGACCGGTGCTATTACCCGCCTCTTTGGGCTCTCCCCTCCATCGCGTCGCCGCCGGCGTAGCGGCCGCAATCGTGGTGATTTATCTTTGGGGCATGGGGGTATTTGCGACAGGCCTACCTCCGTGGATGAGCCTTCTCGTCTTTCCCGGGGCCGCGATACTGGGATGGAAACGGCGGAGCATGATTCACGAGCTTTGGCAGGATCGGGAGCTGCGCCTGAGCGCTTGGGCGGCTGCCGCTGTCGGGAGTGGGTTGTTAGGGTGGCAGTTTTTGGTAAACAGCTATTCCGGCGGCACGTGGGCGGGCGACCACTGGGAGCACTACCAACGGGCTCATTTTTTCGCGCATCAGCTCCCCCTCGACACCACGTTTCTAGGAATCTACTCGCTCGCAGCACGGCCTCCGTTGGTCAACGTTTTCGTGTCGGTATTTCCGTATGGGGACGGCCAAGGGTTCTTCGTTTTCCAGACGATTATGGTGCTCCTAGGTGCCACAGCCATCTGGCCGGTGTTGCTGCTACAAAAGTATTTCCAACAGCCAGGTCGCCGGCTTCAGCCCGCCTGGACCGCCCTGCTGCTGCTTTGTCTGCCCGCCTTCGTGCAGCAAGCCACCTACCCTTGGACCAAACTCGTGGCCGCCTCTTTTATCCTGTTGGGGATAGCCCTACTGCTACCTCGCGAAGCCACGTGGCGACAACGTCTGGCTGGCGGTTTGGCGTTGGCCGCGGGAGTGCTGGCCCACTATTCCGCTGCTCCTTGGACGATCGGAATCATCGCCGGATTGGCGATGGGCGGCCGCTTGCCTCTCCACCCACGAGCGGTGCGCGAGCATCTGTTGATCGCCGGTTGCGCGGCCCTGCTGATGGCGACTTGGGTCGGCTGGGCCGTTATGACGTTGGGATGGGCGGATACCTTTGCGTCCAATACCACGGTGACCAGCGGAGAGGGACTAAGTTGGGGAATCCGTGGTCGCTTTTTTCTACTCAATATTTGGCTCGCGATCATGCCGGTGCCGTTTCGCACCGTCGATCTCGGGGTGTTCGCCGCGACTGACCCGCTGGCCTATTTGCGAGATACGTTTTTTACGTTGTATCAATCCAACGTGATCGCGATGGCGGGTTCCACCGGGGTCGTCCTTGCCGGGTGTTTAATGGGGCGCAGCGAAAAAGGCCAATCGCCCGCCGCCGATTGGCGGTTTTGGGGCCCCCTCATCGCCATCTCCCTCGGGGTCGGCACGTTCGCGCATACCGAGTATGTGGCGCTGGGTCTGGCGCACATCGGCTTCTTGCCCCTACCGCTGATCTTAGTGGCATGGCTCGCCGCCCGTGCTCCGGGTGATCGGTTGATCCGCCGGTTACTACTGGTGGGAATCAGTTTCGATTTCGCGCTGGGAATCCTACTTCATTTCAGCCTGCAGTCGTTCCTGCCCTTGCGGTGGATGTATCCGTACTACCCAGAATACGATCTCGTGCACCAACTCGGACTCACCAGTCGTTTGAACTGGGAAGGCAAACAGAACGAGGGCATGCCCTACTTAGCCGATCTTACCGGGAGCTTGCCCATCGCTGCGCTCCTGCTTGGCACCGCTTTGGTTTTCTTACGCGTCTCCGCGCAAAGGTCGCCTGACCCCATAAAAACGTGAAACCGAGTTCACTGGCTGAAATCGTTTACGGCTATCTGGCGCATCGGACGATGCCCCATCTGAGGCCTGCCGATATCATTGTGGGGTTCGGACATTTCGACCGGCGGGTCGCTCAGCGCTGCGGCGAACTTTGGCAAGCGGGTCTTGCTCCTCGGATTCTATTTACGGGCGGAGTCGGCGCTGGCTCTGCCGACCTCGATCAACCGGAAGCTGAAGCGTTTGCCCAAACTCTTTTGCGCGAGTATCCCTCGTTTCCTCACGAACATTTGATCATCGAGCCCGAATCAACCCACACCGGCGACAACATCCGGTTCTCTTTGGGACTGATAGCCGCAGCGCGTTGGTCGGTGCATTCAGCGATCCTCGTGGCCACTCCCTTCCGGCAACAACGCGTGCGACAGACATGGGCAAAGGTAACCCCCAGTATCTCGCAGCAAAGTGCCCCACCTCTTTCCAGCTTGGATACTGACATCGAGGTGTTTGCCCAAAAGGGCGAAGACCTGATCGCCCAACTTCTTGGCGAGATCCAACGTCTTCGCGCCTACCCGGCGAAAGGCTGGATATGCTCCGGCGAAATTCCTGAAGATGTCACTGCCGCCATCCGCAATCTCTGAATACCAAGCGCCGGATCGCCGCAGTGGATTTGTCTGTGGGGAGGCACAACAACTGCCCGAATTCAGCCGCTTAGGTTAAATTCGGCTTCGGCTCACGGATCGCTTGGCCGGGATATGAGTGGCCAAAAAAAGCCCCGTTCCGCGAGGCGGAACGAGGCTGAGAGTTTTTTGCTGGTGAAACGGTCGGATGGCTGATCACACCAAAGTCCCGCATGTCGGGACCGAGGCGGATTAGTACATTCCGCCCATGTCACCGCCGCCGCCTTGAGACGGAGCAGAACCCTTGGGCTCAGGAATCTCGGTGATCATACACTCGGTGGTGAGCAACAGACCGGAGATTGACGCGGCGTTTTGCAACGCGGTGCGCGTCACCTTGGTGGGATCGACAACACCCGCCTTGATGAGATCTTCGTAGACATCGGTAGCGACGTTGTAGCCGTTGCCTCCCTTGCTCTTGAGCACGGTCTGGACGACCACGCCACCATCAATGCCAGCGTTACGGCAGAGTTGTTTGAGCGGGGATTCAATCGCCCGACGGACGATGGTAGCACCGACGGCTTCGTCGCCTTCGAGCTGAATCTTGTCAATGGCACTGGCTGTGCGGAGCAGAGCGACACCGCCACCGGGGACGATACCTTCTTCAACCGCGGCGCGGGTGGCATGCAGGGCATCTTCCACACGGGCCTTCTTCTCTTTCATCTCAACTTCAGTGGAGGCACCGACGTTGATGACGGCGACGCCACCGGCGAGTTTGGCGAGACGCTCTTGGAGTTTTTCGCGATCATAATCGGAGGTGGTCTCGTCGATTTGGCGACGGATTTGCTTCACGCGGCCTTGGATGTCGGAGGACTTGCCGCCGCCTTCGACGATGGTGGTGGTCTCCTTATCGATGACGATACGCTTGGCCTTGCCGAGGTCTGCCAACGCGATGTTCTCGAGCTTCAAACCGAGGTCCTCGGTGATGCACTTACCACCGGTTAGAACGGCGATGTCTTCCAACATGGCCTTGCGGCGATCACCGAAGCCTGGGGCCTTAACGGCGCAGACATTCAGGGTGCCGCGAATCTTGTTAACCACCAAAGCGGCCAAGGCTTCACCTTCGATATCTTCAGCGATGAGGAGGAGGGGCTTGCTGCTCTTGGAAACGGTCTGGAGCAAAGGCAGGAGTTCCTGCAGGGAGGAGATCTTCTTCTCGTGAATGAGCACGTAAGCGTCTTCGAGGACGGCTTCGAGGTTCTCTTGGTTGGTGGTGAAGTAAGGCGAGAGGTAACCCTTGTCGAACTGCATACCTTCCACGACATCGAGGGAGGTTTGGATCGACTTGGCCTCTTCGACCGTGATGGTGCCGTCCTTGCCGACCTTGTCCATCGCGTCGGCGATGATGTCACCGATCTCGATGTCCCAGTTGGCAGACACGGTAGCGACTTGGCGGATTTCTTCGCGGTCGTTGACCTTCTTGGAAATCCGGTGGAGCTGCTCGACGGCAGCCTCAACGGCCTTGTCGATACCACGCTTGAGGAAGATCGGGTTGCAACCGGCGGCGACGTTCTTGAGTCCTTCGCGGTAGATGGATTCGGCGAGCACGGTCGCCGTGGTGGTGCCGTCACCGGCGTTGTCGGAGGTCTTGGAAGCGACTTCCTTAACCATTTGGGCGCCCATGTTCTCGTAGGGATCAGGAAGTTCAATTTCCTTGGCTACGGTCACACCGTCTTTGGTGACGGTCGGCGAACCGAATTTTTTGTCGATGACGACGTTACGGCCTTTAGGACCGAGGGTCACCTTGACGGCGCGGGAGAGGAGCTCGACGCCCTTGAGGATTTTAGCCCGGGCGGCTTCGTCGAAGAGAAGTTGTTTAGCTGACATAATATTTAAATCAGGATTGCTGAGTTTTCGGTTGAGTGGGATTAAGCGATGACACCGAGGATATCATCCTCGCGCACCAACTTGAATTTTTGGCCGTCGAGTTTCACCTCGGAGCCACCGTAGGGGCTGAGGAGAACCATGTCGCCGACTTTGACTTCGAACGGGATCGTTTTGCCCGCTTCGTCTTTTTTGCCAGTGCCGAGGGCAATGACTTTAGCCTCTTGGGGCTTTTCCTTAGCGGAGTCTGGGATGATGATACCATCACGGACTTGTTCTTTTTCTTCGAGATGCTGCACGAGCACGCGATCGCCGATGGGCTTGATGCTTACTTTGGCCATATTAGTTATTATTTAGGGTTCAGATTGGAGGGTTGAAAAAGGCGCAGTTCGGGAGAATCCCAAGCTGCGCCACAAAATTTAGTCTTTCTTCTTGTCGTCTTCGTCCACGACTTCGAAGTCGGCATCGACCACGTCGCCATCGACCTTTTTTTCGGGCTTAGGCGCAGCGCCACCGGCGTCATCGACTCCCGCCGCAGCGGCTTCAGGGTCGACTCCGGCCGCTTGGGCGGCCTCGGCGACTTTGGCATAGAGCTCTTGTCCGACGTTGGAGAGGTTTTCCATGGCGGCTTTCATCTTAGCGACGTCACCGGACTCAAGGTCCTTTTTCGCGTCGGCCACGGCTGGCTCGATCTTGGCTTTGATGTCGTCCGGCAATTTGTCGCCGTTGTCTTTCAGGGCCTTTTCCATCTGGTAGATGGTCGAATCGAGCTGGTTCTTGGTCTCGACGGCTTCCTTGGCCTTCTTATCTGTTTCGGCGTGGAGTTCAGCGTCCTTGGTCATCTTGTCGACCTCTTCGGCAGAGAGCCCAGAAGAACCTTGGATGGTGATCTTTTGCTCCTTGTTGGTGCCTTTGTCTTTGGCCGTCACGTGAAGGATACCGTTGGCGTCGATGTCGAAGGTGACCTCGATCTGCGGAGCGCCGCGCGGGGCGGGCGGGATCCCATCTAGGCGGAAGGTGCCGAGATTTTTGTTATCCTTGGACAACTGCCGTTCACCCTGCAGGACCACAATCTCAACCGAAGGTTGGCTGTCTGAGTAGGTCGAGAATACTTGGGACTTCTTGGAAGGAATCGTGGTGTTGCGATCAATCATCGGCGTGGACACGCCACCCGCGGTTTCTATACCGAGAGTCAGCGGAGTCACATCGAGGAGGAGCACGTCGCGCACGTCGCCTTGGAGCACGCCACCTTGGATGGCGGCGCCGATGGCCACGACCTCGTCGGGATTAACGCCTTGGTGAGGAGCCTTGCCGCCGAGTTCCTTGGCGAGTTGAACCACTCTGGGCATGCGGGTCATACCACCGACGAGCACCAGCTCATCGATGCCTTCGGACGCGAGGTCAGCGTCGGAGAGGCAGGACTTAAAAGGAGCAACCGTACGCTCGAAGAGGGCATCACAGACTTGCTCCATCTTCGAGCGGGAGAGCGTGATGTTAAGATGCTTCGGGCCACTGGCGTCGGCCGTGATGAACGGTAGATTGATATCGACGGATTGAGCCGAGGAGAGCGCAATCTTGGCCTTTTCAGCCTCTTCCTTGAGGCGCTGCAGGGCCATCGGGTCGCTCCGCAGATCGATACCTTGTTCAGATTTAAAGGTATCTACGAGCCAGTTGATCAGGGCCTCGTCCCAGTTGTCGCCACCCAAGTGAGTGTCGCCGTTGGTCGCTTTGACCTCGAAGACTCCGTCACCGATTTCGAGAATGGAAACATCGAACGTGCCGCCGCCCAAATCGTAGACCGCGATTTTCTCTTCGGTCTTCTTGTCGAGGCCGTAAGCCAACGATGCGGCCGTGGGTTCGTTGATGATGCGCTTGACCTCAAGTCCGGCGATCTTGCCGGCATCCTTGGTCGCTTGGCGCTGGGCATCGTTAAAGTAAGCCGGGACGGTGATGACCGCCTCGGTCACCGTCGTGCCTAGGTAGGCCTCGGCATCCGCCTTGAGCTTCTGCAAAACAAACGCGGCGATCTGCTGAGGGGCGAATTGCTCCGTCTTGTCGCCCACCTGAGCTTCAATGTAAGCGTCACCGTTTTTGCCTTCGACAATCTTATAGGGCAGATTTTTGGCCTCCTCTTGGACCTCAGAGAACTTCCGACCGATCAGGCGCTTGGCCGAGAAAATCGTGTTCCGAGGATTCGTCACCGCTTGGCGCTTGGCGGCTTGGCCAACTAGGCGCTCGCCCGACTTCGTAAAAGCGACGATGGACGGAGTGGTGCGTGCTCCTTCTGCGTTGGGGATCACCACGGATTCTCCGCCTTCCATGGTGGCCATGCAGGAGTTGGTGGTGCCTAAATCAATACCGATAATGCGGCTCATGCTGTGGGTGCTAGCAATCCCTATGCCTCGGGACCTTTTACAATCTTATTTAATTGTTTACTAAATACTTATGATATACTCAATCAATAAGCATCATCGTAAAATCCCCCTTTATTGTGCCATGATGTCCCACACATGACACAGTTAGCTGCCCTGAAAGTGCGCCATGTCACAAAAAGCGAAGCGGACTTGAACCGAGGCGGGTCTCGCGCCACGTTCCGAGCGTGGAAACAGAAATCGTCGTGCCGAATGAAATCGCAGTAATGACCCTCCCCGAGGTGGCGTTTTTTCCTCAGGCGCTGATGCCGCTGCACATCTTTGAACCGCGATACCGTTTGATGCTCGAACACACGCTCGCCACCCACCGTATTTTTGCCATCGCCGGCCTGGATCCCGATTCCGACCCGACCGAGGAACTGGGCCATCGCATCGCCACGGCCGGAATTGTGCGCGCCTGTAACCAAAACGAAGACGGCACCTCCAACCTTTTATTACAGGGCCTCACTCGAGTGGAGTGCCTAGGCATCGTCAGCGAAGACCCTTACCGCATCATCCGCATCCAAGCTCTGGCGAATGACCAAGATGACACCGCTCAGCGCAGCGATCAGTTGCGCCGTCGGGTCGAACGCCTCCTCACGCTGCGGCGGCGATTAGGGGCGCCCACTCCTGATGGTTTCACGCAGTTTCTGCGCACGGTTCCAGATGCAGCGACCTTCATCGATCTGGTCGCGTTTACCCTCTGTCCCGATCCGGCTTTCAAACAACGCATGCTTGAAATCCTCGACGTGAACCAACGCCTCCAACTCTACGGCGACGCGCTCCGGACGGAGGTCGAAACCTTGACCCTACAAAAGAAGCTCCAAGGTATGTTGCCCGACGAAGGCATTGACCGGAACTGACTACGGTTCGGTAAACGCTGACTAGAATTAGACTTGTTCCCGGGTAGCGTTCGCGCCCCAAAGCTGACCGGCTGACCAAATGCCCCGATGCTTTATCGCCGTGTTTTTCGCCTTGGTTGGCTTTTCAACTCTGACCTTGGGCGCCACCCAAAAGAACGTGATGGTGATCGTGGTGGACGATCTTCGCCCTCAATTGAAAGAATTTGGCGCGGGGCCCCGTCTTCACGGCGAATCACTCATACGCCCCCCCCGCGATCGATTCGTTGGCTGAAGACGGCACGATCTTCGAGCGCGCCGATTGCTCCGCACCCATCTGCGGCGCTTCCCGGCTGAGCCTACTGACCGGTTCGCGCCCCTCCAAAGAATTGGGCCAAAACTGATGCCGTCATTGGACCTACCCGTCGCGGTTGGATATTGCAGACCGCGGCACCCCAGCTGGATTGAACAATCTAGGGATCACCTTGCCGCAGCATTTCAAGGCCCACGACTACGTGCTCCACTCCATTGATAAAGTGTATCACAATAAGGGTGACGATGCGGCGGTCTGGGATGATCTCATAAAAGAACAGAACCCAAGAGTGACATCCCTGCTTTCGAAATCAGGGTAGGCGATAAGGCGCAGGACCAAGCCTATCCCGACGACAGAAACACGACCGACGTCATCCGTAAATTCGACGACCTCAAGGACACTCCTTTTTTCTACGGCGTAGGATTTCCCCGGCCCCACCTACCTTTGGGGGCTCCTCAAAAATACGGGGATCTCTATCCCGCTGAATCCATCACGCTGCCGCTTAATTACAGCGCGCCGGTAAATGCGCCGCGGGCTTCCCTGCACAATGGGGGCGAATTCCGCAACTACCGCGACGTGGCCTATGCCGACGCGGAAAAATCCCGCGTGAGACGACTACGCCCGCACCCTCATTCGAGGGTATTACGCATCCGTGAGTTACGTGGATGCCCAAATCGAGCGGATCGTTACCAAACTCAAAACGAACTATGATCGAGACGACGTAGCCCTCTACGACAAGACCATCATCGTGCTATGGGGGACCACGGTTGGAATCTGGGCGAACACTCCCTTTGGGCCAAACATGCCCTCTACAACACCTCGACCCAGATTCCGATTGTCGTGCGCGATCCCGATATCGCGGGGGGAACTCGCGTCTCGTCACTCATCGAATCCGTCGACCTCTACCCCACCCTTTGCGAGCTGACCGGGATCGGGCGTCCGGCTCCGACGACCGACAACGATGGGTCGATCTTCAATCTTCACGGATCAAGTCTGGTCCCTCTGCTCAACAACCGCAACGCGCCCTGGAAACCGGCGGTCTTTACCCGCTTCGGAAAAGGCGATTCCGTGCGCACCGCCCGTTTTGCCTACACCGAGTTCGTCGATGTGAAAGACCATCCCGTCTCCGCCATGCTTTACGACCTCAAGCATGACCCCGACGAGAACTACAACATTGTTGCCGATAACCCGGAACTACAGCGAGCCCTGCGCCAACTTCTCGGCGATACACCAACTGCCAAACGCAACGCGTGGCGAACGCTAGTCGATGAATCAAACGACAATACGCCTTGGGGCACGGAGCTGAATCTACCCGAGATCAAGCACCCCACGGACTACCGAGAAATTCTCGCTGAGTTTCAGTAATGACCGATTCGCGGATCAAAATCTGAACTACCCGCCTCAACCGTCGGGGAAGCCTGGAGCCGCTTATCGGAGTCGAACCGATGACCTACTCATTACGAATGAGTCGCTCTACCAACTGAGCTAAAGCGGCGTCTCAGAATTGACGGAAGAAACCTCTCCGTCGCTGCAGGGCAAGCCTGCATTTATTCTTCTGAGCTTCTTACCTTCTACAACACCGTTTCCTCACCATTCGGATATCGATGTAATTCAAGCTTCTAAAACATCGAATTGGCCCGCGCAAAACGCAGTCTATCGTTATAAATCATTGGACTTATCCTTTTCTCTACCCACCAACGGTCGCTGCTACGCGAATAGCTCCGGCGCGGGGGGTCTGCGAGGCCGGCAGGCACCGGGAGGTAGGATTTCACTGCCGGGCAAACCGCTGGAACGCCACGCTCGCCGCTAGGCCGATCAGGGCGAAACCGCCGATCACGCTGAAGACGTGCTGGTGGCCTACCACGCCGGGTGAGGCATCGAGTAGCGCACCCATCAACGGCGGCATGAATACGTCCGGGGTGTAGCCTAGAACCGAAACGATTCCTACGGCGGTTCCAGTCCATGCCAGCGGCACCCGTCCCTCGCCCATCACCGCATAATAGAGCCCGCGCAAGGCAAAGATTCCTAAGCTCGCCGTCACGACACCGACCAAGAACCATGTCACCGTTGGTACCCGTCCCGAAGCCAGCAACACGGCCCCGGCGAACAGCAGCATGAAGCTGACGATCGTCATTCGAGCCGCCCCGAATCGATCGGCGAGGAAGCCGGCACCGATCGCCGCGACAGGTCGCATCCACAACGACACGGTGGCCAGTCGAGCCGCCTCGACATCGTTGCTGCCGAGCAGATCGCGGGCGTAGAGCGAGAAGTCATCGGTCGCCTTGAAGCCCACGTAGGCGCAGACGATGATGACGGCTTGGAGCCAAACGGTCGGGAGGCTGAGCAGGTGTCGGACTCCGGACCACTGGAAGCGGGAGGCTTCGTTACCCGGACGTCGGCCTCCCCCCGGCAGGGCGACCAAGACCAGCGCGGCCACCGCCACGCCCGCTCCGGATAGGATGATGATGATCGTTCTCAGAGCAGTGGTTTTTTCGTCTAGGTCGGCCGAAGCCGGATCGGCGGGCAGCAGCGCGGCGAAAACGGCTACCAGCAGCGAGCCCGCGAGCGCCGTCACCAAGCCGCGCCCGCCGTCGAGCATTCCAAACGCAAGCCCCTGAGCCTCACTGCCGCCCCACTCTCGGGTTGCACGGATCAGCGCCGACCAGAACAACGCAATCGTCGTGAAGCCCCAGCACGCGTAAAGCATCTTGAGCTCAGCCAGCGAGGGTCCGGCCGCCATCCACAGTCCACCGGCCGCGGTGGAGAGCAGTGCGAGCGCAATCATCCAACGCGGTGGGAACAGGTCGGCCAGCGGCCCGCTCGGTAGGTAGGACACCATGGCGACCACCCCATAGATCGAGAACGCGATCCCAAGCTCGAGGTTGGTCAGCCCAAACACCTCAAGTACGGTGGGGCGGAAAACCCGCGCCAATACAAAGGGTAGAAAGAAAATCGTTTCCCCCGCGGCAATCAGAGTGAAGAGCGTCAGCAGTCGGCGCGGTCTGCCGCCGGAACCGGGGGGAATCGACATCAGCGGCGAGTTACTCGATACCGTGCTTTGTGAGGAAGTCATCGGGAATCGACGCCGTCAGTCGCCCGACCATGCCGTA
>Ga0075118_10002735_pt1 | contig 10824 bp, 4 predicted proteins | sample AntAceMetag02UKE_FD_69794 | JGI IMG/M metagenome (GOLD analysis project Ga0075118, IMG submission 69794) | Saline lake microbial communities from Ace Lake, Antarctica - Antarctic Ace Lake Metagenome 02UKE | ecosystem: Environmental > Aquatic > Non-marine Saline and Alkaline > Saline | place... | reverse complement strand
GATAGAACATGTCGAGACCGTTCGTCTGCAGTTGAATGCTATCCGCCGCATGATCAGTCAGCTCAAACCAGGCACAAACGCGGGTGAATTCCAGTGACGTCCGATTCTCCGATCAATCCGGCTGATGACCCTTTGGTCCGCGAAGCTCGCCTGCGAAGGTCGCAGTGGGAGAAAGTGGTGAGGTAGTGTCAGGTTAAACGACTTGATCGGGGAGGGACTGTTCCGCTGCTTTCGACGATGAGAAACCCCTTCCGCTATTTCAACAGTTCGCCCGAGACGCAGCTAAGTGTGACTCGGTTCCCGACAGCCCGGCCCGAAGGGTGTGCCCGGAAACCAGCGGAATGATAGGAGCGTTCAGACGTTGGCACTACTTCTGTCTATGCAAAAGTGATTGATACCAGCGACACGCCGTTGGCGTGGCTAAGGGAGCGTCGTGCCGAAAACAACCACACATTGAATCGACTGAGTCGATAAATCCATTCAGTACTGGAGTTGAAAATCTACTGCTGCCACCCGTCGTATAGTGACTCACCGAGTTGGCAACAACTGGCGGAACTCACTGAGCAGCAGATATCTCGTTCGTGCCAACCGTCTTAACGTGAGTCTGACGCAGTTTCTCGGGTGTTGCTCCTGCCACTTCATCGTCTGGAACAAGCATATATACCCAGGGCTTGCCCCCGGCCTCATTTTCGTGGGTTGAGGCATGCTCGCACCATTTCATTGCCGCTTCAGCTTTTGCTAAAACATCCGCCGCTTCCATTTCTTTGCGCATTTTGATTTCGACTAACCACTTCTCGCTGGCCATCTCAACTACAAAATCCGGCTCATAGTAATGGCCTGCGCCCCATTCGATTTGCATCTGTTTTCGTGCGGGCTTCATCCACTTAAGGACCTGATCGCTGTGTTCAAGAGCCTCAGCGAATTGCCGTTCGGGGTCAGAGTGAAACTTCTGCACAGGATAAAGAGCGCGCTTGAACCCGGTGAACAAAGTCCGAAGAAGTTCTTCCTTCGAACCGGGCTTGTGGCTGAAAGGGCGCAACGGAGCATCGCTTGGAGCAGTGAAATCCAGCGCCTTGAGGGTGGTGGTGCCTCTCGTCACCCGTGCTTCGTATTCCGTTGGAGAATTCCAACGGTGCTGGCGCATCTGCTCGACCAATCGCCCTGCAAGTGGACGCTCGAATTGGTAAGCAACCTTTTCAACGGCGTCCTCATCAGGCAGGTAGCTACGTAGGTGATTAACGACGGCACTGGTCAGTTTTTGCATCAATTCCGCATGCTCGTCATAGTCAATGTCACCGTGATCCAGCATAGCGCGTAAGATATAGTCTTCTGGGCGCGTTTCTTTCAGCGCAGCCCGCGCTTCAATCTTTGCCCGGCGCTTCCCAGTTCTTATCTCTTGGATAATAATATTTTCTTCCAAGGGCGTGTAGCTGATCTGAGAAAGGTCTTTTGGCTCGAAGTCGTTGTAACCGAAACTTACATCGTCTTTTGGCACAACAACGACCCGTGGAATTGAGATTGATTCCCTCTCGGCATGTTCTGCGATAGTTTTCAGAACTTTCCTGATATCGTCTTCCGCTGGCGAACCACCTTCTTCTCGAGAGAGATCAGGGTCTTGCGCCGCACTTTCCTTCACGGCCTCCACAATCTCCGTATGCGAGTTCGTGTCCGTCACATCCAGATGGGAACCGGGCGTTGAAGTCAGTTTGAAAATTGCGGTAGCGGTCTTGCGCGCCTCCGGGGTCGCCAAGCCTGGCGGGGGCGGGGTTTCGTCGCCCGTACCTTCCTGAGCATCATCAAAGTATATGACATGTGCAAGTTCGCCGCCCATTTCCGGCTTCCCGAAACCGGGTCGTTCGCCAGTCATCTTACTTTCGAACCGTGATGGCACATGAACCGGCACTTCGGGGGTGCGAGACACCGTCCCGCCCTCACCAATCGTGAAACTCTTCTTTATCAGCGAATCGGGATTTTGAGCCGCATCCACGATAGCCTGGAATCGCTCATGGGCGATGATGGTTAGTGTGTCCGCAGTTTCGTTCCCCGTCCGTTTCCCGTAGGGGAGTCGCAGGCCTCGTCCGATTGTTTGTTCTGTTAGAATGTCGGAGGTTGACGCACGAAGTGGCACGATTGTGAAGAGGTTCGTCACGTCCCAACCCTCACCCAGCTTGTTCACGTGGATTACGATCTCGGTACGTTCGTCTGGACTTTCTATCTGCAACAATCGGGCGATGTTATCGTCCTTCATCTCACCTTTGAGATTTGAGTGGACCTGGATTACATGGTCCGCATAGCGACCATCAAAGAAATCCTCAGACTTGATGTAGGCCTCAAGCTCACCGGCATGCGTTGTGTCCTTTGCCACAACAAGCACAAATGGTTTAACCCGCGCCACTCCTTCAGACCGGGCAAAGACTTCCAGATCAGCCTTCACCTTCTCGTGGTAGGTGACGCCGTCCTGCAATTTGATACGGTCCAACTCTTCGTCGTTATAGCCGGAGGGGTCGAAGTTCTCACGTGTTGCGACGGCGGGTTCCTTTACAAACCCGTCTCGCATTGCCTGGCCTAATGAATAGCCATAGACCACATTTTTGAATTCTAGACCGCCTGCGCCCGCCGCCTTGGGCGTGGCTGTGAATTCCAGTCCCAAGATCGGTTTGAGTGCGTTGATGGCCTTGGCACCGGCGCTGGCCCTATAACGGTGTGCTTCGTCCATCAGCAAGACGAGATCATCGAGACCAGCGAGATAGTCGAAGTAAGATTCCCCAATGTATTCCTGCAAACGCCTTACGCGCGGCACGCCTCGAACGTCCTTGTCGGCATTGATTTTCGAGATGTTGAAGACGTTGATAATGGTGTCGCCTTCGAACCCAAGCCGGCCCTGACCGGCGCCAAGCCCATCCTCAACCCGCACACCGCGTCCATCTTCGTAGTCATCGCCTGTGACCAAGACAGGGGGGGTAGTGCTAAAAATGGGAAGTCCCTTGAACACGTACTTTGGCGTGCCGGGGGTGAAGTCGAGCTTCAGCTTGTCGTAGATCGTGAGGTTTGGTGCCAAGACTAGGAAATGGCGACTGATGCCGGCTTCGCGTAACCAGGCGATAAACGCCCCCATGAGGCGCGTTTTGCCGACGCCAGTGGCGAGCGCGAAGGCGAGCGAAGGGAAGTCGCGCTCAAAGTCGGCGACGTGAGGATAGGCACCCTGCACGATGCGCAACACGTCTGCGGTGTCGGCATCTTTCAAAGCACCAAGCTCGTCGACCACACGGGTTGCCACATCGCCCAGGATCGCGAGGCTGTTAGATTGGGGCGGGCGCAGGGACAGGCGTTGTGCGACGGCGCGGCCAATTTTATCCAGTTCAGGTATATCGGTCATTCTGCGGCCTCGACGGTGTCATCATCGTCCAGGTCGCTCTCGGTGATCGGCTCTGACGGTGCCTCCTGAATGTTCAGGGAGTAATCGTCGCGGCCCCACTCGCATTTGGCCATGACTGCATGAGGGATTTTACGGACCGTGAGGTTGTCGAAGGTGTTTTCGTCATGGGCGCGGCAACAGACCAGCAGCGTGCGGCCTTCGCCGACCTCATGGCTCAGCTTGCGCAGGGCGTCGTGGGTCAGGCGCTGCGTGGTGACATAGATGTAATCATTTTCGGTCGAATGACCGTGACGCCAGAAGTAATCCTGACTGGGGGCATAGGTGAATCCCATGAGCTTGCTGACCGCCTCGGCTAGCATCTCTGGCTTGTACTCCTTAGAGATCACATATTGGCCCCACTGGTCCTTTTCTAAGAGCGAAGGGGCAAGGTGGAAATAGCGGTAGCCGCCGCCGCCCTTCCAGCCAGTTGCCTCGGTGACGCCACCTGGGTCCTGACCGTCGATAACCTTGTTTAGTCGTGGTACTATATGCGTCTCAGCATGGTCGCCCAGTTCCACCATGATCCAACGTCGGCCCATTTTGTGGGCAACTGCGCCAGTGGTGCCAGAGCCTGCGAACGAGTCGAGGACAAGGTCTCCCGGATTGCTTACCATTTGGATAAGCCTTTTTATCAAAGCCTCTGGCTTCTTACCCTTCGGGAACGTCATTCCTCCTTCTTGCCCCACTCCACCTGTTGTCCGGATATCTGACCAGAAATCGCCTGGATGAACCATTAAGTGTTGATCGGCAAAAATAACCTGAATACGGGGCTGTTTAGCGGCGTGATCAAAACCGGTAAGGTGCAAAGCAAGACCCCCGCGTGAGGCCCGCGCTGCTGCTATCTCTTGATCTGCAATCGAGCTATCCTTCGCGAGACGGAGCACACTGCTCGATCCCACGGCTTGAATTATTCGCCAGGCATTTTCGTACTTCCAGTCTTTTTGCTTTGCTTTCGCAATGCTCTGTGCCTTGAAAAATGCAGAAATAGATTGGGTATAGCCATCTTCTAAGATTGAATTAGCCTCAGAAGCCTCGTCGACAGATATCGTGTCCTGACCCATAAGTTCTTTTAGACGGTCCGATTTTTCACGATCAATTCCTAGCAACACCGTTTTATATTCATCATTCCAATCGGCAGCGGGAATTTTCTCAATATTGAATTTTGGCGAGCCACCCTTCTTGTACACTAAAACAAATTCTTTAAATTTGGGGAGTCTGGACCCAACGTGGCTCATCTTTAGCCCAGAAGCTTCACTCATCTTGACAGCCACGATGTTTATCCGGTTTTTTCGGCCGAAAATCTCATCGCATAGGACTGTAAGATAAGGCATTTCCCGATCATCAATTTGAGTGAAAAATACTCCATCATCGGTCATTAAGCGATATATCAGCTCTATACGATCTCGGAGCAACGACAACCAAATAGAATGCTCCAATCCATCATCATAGTTATCCTGAGCTGCGTTAATATTGTAAGGCGGATCAATATAAACAACTTTCACGCTGCCTTTGAAACGACCTTCAGCCTCTAACGCTTTTAACGCCAGTAGGTTATCTCCCTTTATTAAAATGTTATCTCGCAAACCGAGCGACCCATCCGGGGCTGGGCAAGAGTGCCCCATGGCTTCGTCCTCGATCAGAACGCGTGGCTCCAGCTTCTCGCGCTCATCTTTGCCGATCCACGTCAGCTCCAGTTTCGTCTTGCCCGCCACGTTATTCTCCCAATCCGGCCACTTTATCTGCAGCCCCTCTTTTCATTTTCACCCGATGGTCCACTCAATAGAAACCAGAGGCTGCCATGTCGCGCCCATCGCCAACATCTGTTCTACGCGGTCAAGAAGCGTGTCCTGCTCTTCCTCTATCCGAATTTCTTCATCATAGAGCGACATCTGACGGTCGCGGCGCTGTTTTTCGAGCGCTTTCGCTTCGCGCTGTAATGCCAGCTTTTCATCAAGGGCATTTGCCCTGCGCGCCCCGGTCTTCAACTGCTTGATCTCGCGTCCCATGGCTTCAATTTCAAGTTTTCCTGCCGCTTTTGCTTCGTCGGCCCAGGCGTCGAGCTTGGTTTGCTCTTCGGCATAAAATGCCTCGTCCTCTTTGGCAGCCCGTGCCCGCCGCTCTGCAAGTGCCGTCTGCACGGCATCTTCCAGTGCCTGAGGGTCGAACACGGGGGATGGCACATCGGCCTTGGCCGGAACCAACAGAAGGCGCGCAGCCGTGTCTTCTGCCACCGGGGTGCCGTCATCAGCCTGCATGACCAGAACCAGTTCTTGGCGCGCCTTGAGACTGGTCATCGTCATGACCCCTGCGGTGAGGGTACCCGATTTCCCCCGGAGTGCGACCACATCTGCCAAGTGTCCTTCATACGCGTCAGGGTCAAAGATCAGGCGCGCAGGAGGCAATTCAGCCACCTTGGCTGTCTCGACTATGTGATCCGCCAGAGGTGTTCCGAGCCGAAAGAATGTCGCCGGTCCAGTCTCAGCTTCGCGCCAGTCCAGCGTGTAAGCTTTACCTCTATGGTGGAACCGATGCCCGTCTATCTGAGCATCTGGCCAGACGCCGCGCACAAGTGCCAGCAGCCGCCGCTGGAACAGGTCTAGCTGGAGGCCCGTTTCCTCTCGCCGCCCTTTCAGGCGCTCTGCCACGGTCTCGTCGAAGTGTTCGATAAGTTTGGCACGGGTTTCGGTGTCTTTCTCAGCCAGCAATGCGTCCATTTCAGCCTGAAGATCATCGAAGGCTTGTTCGACCTCGTCCGTTGATCGGCATTGCTGATAGATGTCGAGAATGCGCCGTTCGATGTCTAGGCCAGATTCTAGCGCCCCCAGGATTTCGTCGGAGGCCCCAAATACGCCGTCGAACAATGCGAATTTTTCTTCCAGAAGCTCGAATACACGCTCATCCGCGCGGTTTGCACGGTTTATAAAGTTGACCACAACCACATCACATTTCTGGCCATAGCGGTGAACCCGTCCTATGCGCTGCTCTACGCGCTGAGGGTTCCAGGGCAGGTCAAAGTTCACCAGAAGTGAGCAGAATTGAAGATTGATCCCTTCGCCGCCAGCCTCGGTTGCAATCAAAATGTCAGCATCTTCACGGAACGCCTCAACGATTGCAGCCTTGGTGTCAGCGGCCTTGGAGCCCGATATGGCCGATGAGCCCTTGTGGCGTTCAACCCAAGCTTTGTAGCGTAACCGGCTGTCCGGATCGTTGTTCGAGCCGTTCATCAGAACGATTTTGCCTCCATAGCCGTTCTGGCTAAGCAGATCGCGCAGGAACATTTGTGTGCGCACGGATTCTGTGAAAATGATCGCCTTGCGCTGTCCACCCAGCTTATCAACTTCGTCCATCGCGCGGTGCAGGACTCTCAGGAGCGCATCGGCCTTTGCGCTGCGCTGCACCCCAGCGGCCAGTTTCTTTGTCGCTTTCAGCTCTTCCAGCTCAGCCGCCAAAGACAGTTTATCCGCGTCATCTTCATCGCTACCATCGAAGCTGTCTTCGTATTCACCGCCTGTTTCGAAATCGTCCAGGTCTTGTTCCGCCGCCTGCTGCTTCAGTTCCAGGCGAGCTACGATTTTGCCAAGCGCCCCTTCGATTGCCGTCGGAGAAGAGGCTAAAAGCTTACGGAGGACCAAGGTAACAAGGTGACGACCCTTTGGATTAAACGCCTTCAGATCGTCGCGTTGAAGGTATTCTGACATACGTTCATAGAGCGCCTGTTCCTCGGCCGATGGCGTAAAATCCTCGGTAATCGACAGTCGCCGTGTGAATGAGATTCCGCCCTCGGCTTGCACCTGGCGGCGTAGCGTCCGTGCACATATGCTGTTTAGCCGTTCACGAAGAACGGGCAAATTCTGGGCCCCGGTTTTTCCGACCATATAGTTGGCACGAAAAGATGCTTCGGGCCCAAAGAAGTGGTCGTCGATTATGGTTACCAACCCATATAACTCGATAAGCGAGTTCTGGAGCGGTGTTGCTGATAATAGTAGCTTCTGACAGCCATCAAAGGCTGCCTTGAGGGCCTGGGCTGTCGTGGCTCCCGATTTCCTCCAGACGTTTCGAAGCTTGTGTGCTTCATCAAAAACGACCAGGTCCCACGGCACTCTTGCCAAGTCCGATTTCTTGGATGCAGCGAACTGGTAAGAGCATATGACGATTTCGGGATCGGTGATTGGTCGCACCCGGTCAAAAGGGTTTGCAACACCGTCACGCCGTTCCGCATTATAAGCTTTCGCTTCAAGGACAACGCTTTGGAGTCCAAATTTTTCTTGCAGCTCCTGCGCCCATTGTTTCCGGAGCGTTGCAGGGACCACAAGAATTACACGTTGTCTTCGCTCGGCCCATCGTTGAGCAATGACCAGACTCGCCTCAATTGTTTTCCCGAGTCCAACTTCATCCGCCAAAATCGCGCCCTTAGATAAGGGGGACCGAAGAGCGAATAGCGCGGCCTCAACTTGATGGGGGTTCATGTCCACGCGTGCTCCTGCCAGCGTCCGCGACATGTCAATTGCAGGGCTACCTTCCAACGTCAGAAGGTGGGCAAGCAACTGCGCTTGATGTGGAAAGATCCTGCTATTGTCCGTCGTCATATAAATTGGAACAATCACCGGCCTGATCTAAAGGAGGATCTGGCTTATTTGGTTCAAGATATTAAGCGGCGTATTTGCGGTATTGCAAGGGCCGGGCCTTCGTCGTTTTAAGCTTGATCCTTTCTCGCTGTTTTAAAATGGCCCGGCCCCGCCCAAAGTAGGCGTCTGCAGGCGTGAGGTTCTCAATGCCGAATGGTTCACGACGACAAAGCTGGCCCAGACCGTCATCAACCAGTGGCTCAGGCAGTACAACCACATCCGACCGCGTCAGACCCTGAACATGCGACCCCCAGTGCCAGAAATTCTAATCAGAAATAGTACGGAACTCGCGGCCATTCACTCCATGGTGTGCAAGGTTAAGCTGGCCATGATTCAAGAACTGCCTACCGTATGGATTCAACTGGTATGACCGGCAAGTTTTCGACCGGCGCCATAACTCGCGCGACCACAACGCCAACCACAACGCCATACGGAATCGAACGTCACTGTCATCTTCTCGCTGCGTGGGCGGCCAGCCGAGCCGCTTCGGTAAAAGGGTGCCGCTTTTCGGTAGAGCAAGGCCGCGCCATTCTCGAATCTGCCGGGTTTGATGACAGTTATTCAACGCCTGAAATGTTGCCAGCCCCGACGGAAATGGATGAGAAGCATTGGGCATGGCGCGCGGCTCTCATCGACGCTGCTGAGGTTGAAGGGGTTAAGTTTACCAATGGCGTGGCCGCAAAGCTCGTCAACGTTTACCTAAAAATCCGGTTCGTTTGTGGTGGGCATCATGCCCATGAGCGCGTGCACCAATTACATCCGCCGATAGACGCCGTACTGCTGAAGAAGCTTGGCGCCTTCAATATTGGCGGACACGCGAAGGCATGGCGAAAGGCGGAGCTGACGCGATGGTCGAAATTCAATTCGAATGAGTATGAAGCCGTGATCGGGTTAATCCGGGATGCCCTTCAGGGTGAACCGCTCTGGATGATCGAGGAACACTGGCAGGGCAATCAATAAGTGGTCTCGGCCGGCTTGAGCGGAGCGGGGGTGGTTCGTAGCGACGTCGGATGAGAAATCCGTTTAGTTATTTCAACAGTTCATATGAGATTATCTGCCTGACGGTGATGATGTACGTGCGACACTCGATGTCGCTCCATCTACAAGCGAACCGCTCGGCCGCGCTGGCCGGGTAACGTCAGTTAGTGGCATGAAGACGCCGTCGCCAGCGATTTTAGAGAATGGCTCGCATTACGCTGACAGCACCCAAAGATAAGCTTTCAGGACCCATGCGTTAGCAATCCTGTCTGAGGAGGTGCTCAGTGTAAATCGCTGCTTTTGCATTGAGTTGTGGTTCAAGTGGGAAGATGATTTGTAACCTATAAGCCGTAATGCATTTCATGGAGAAATACGCGTAGAACCAATATCGTTGGTGAGAAATATTGCGATTGAGGGGTTGAGTATCATAACGACCAAATCAATCTCTTTCCGCAGACTTCGAATGCAAAACATCGGAAAATGGGGGAATCGCGTGGAAGTTCAGGAATTAAAATTGAAGGATCTGACCACCGATGCTGATGCTTGATCAGATTGTCACGTCCCACCCGCTAACCGGCGCTCAACGCATCGTTACGACAGACCTTCTGCGTGAAGCTTACTTAGTACCTAATGTACAGCCAGTCGAAATTGGTGCTTTGATCGCCAAAACCGACAGCCCATGGAGCGAAAGCTACAAAAACGCACCTCGCGAAACAATTTCTGCAGTGTCTGTTGCTCTTCGCGAAATGATGTTGGCCACCCGTCAAATCGACCCCGCAGAAATTGAGATATCTAAACTCAATCTCAAAACCAGACTGCGTCTTCACATCGAAGCGCTATTGGACCTTTGGTTGAGTATGGGTGATGCAATACCAATTGATCTTCAGGTAATGCGTCAGGTTATTCGCTCGGATGGTGGAGATGCTCTTGAGGCCTTGCCCATTATTGATACTGGGGAACTTCAATTTGCTTCTCGTGCGGAAGTGGAATTGCGATCAACCCTTATCGGTCACCACGGAATGGCAAATTTGGAAGCTCAACGCTTTTGGAAGGACCGGCAAAATTCTATTTATCGCGGAGCAATACAAGAAAATGCCTTGCGGCGTGCCCAACGCGGATTTCTAGGAAACGAAGACGCACCATTGCCGCCGGATAGCACTCTCTCATTTTGGGGTGTTCGCGATCTTGCAGAAGAGGCTGAGCTAGCGGCAGCTATCAGCCAACGCCTTATAGATCAGGGGGCCTCCCTAGAAGATATAGGCATCATATTACCCGAAGAGTCTGGCTACCAGCAGCATCTGGATAGCGCGTTTTATGCAGCTGGTATTCCTTTATCTGGCTTGCCTCCATCAGCCCATAAACGTGATATCGCGACAGAGACGCTACTGCATTTCGGATTGGCCCTGAATGTCCCCGCTCCAGTCATGGTGTTAGCTAGCCTCTATGTGTCGCCTCTTATGCCATGGTCTTCCGAAACAGGGGCTGCTCTTGCGCGCGAAGTGATGAAGGGGCGCTTCGAGCCAAGCGCAACAAAATCGTTTGAGGGGAAGGCGAAGCGACTGTTCGGAGCACTTCGTGATGACAGACCAAGGAATGCGGCTGATATTTCCGCACAATTCGACCTTCTTTCTCAGTGTTTGACTGACGATGATTTTTATCGAGATGATGTAGAGAATCTTCGATTGCAGATTCCAGGCCTTAAAAGTCTGCTTGCTACAATGGAGCAGATGAACTGGGAACGTTTGCTCGAGGAGCTTAACCCGGCTGCCCCCACTTCTTTGCCCGCTGAGCGTTTCGTGGAAGGTG
>Ga0075118_10002733_pt1 | contig 10834 bp, 7 predicted proteins | sample AntAceMetag02UKE_FD_69794 | JGI IMG/M metagenome (GOLD analysis project Ga0075118, IMG submission 69794) | Saline lake microbial communities from Ace Lake, Antarctica - Antarctic Ace Lake Metagenome 02UKE | ecosystem: Environmental > Aquatic > Non-marine Saline and Alkaline > Saline | place... | reverse complement strand
CGATGATCGGATCGGTTGCGGCAACGATCTATATTCTGAACATGGATGCTATCGGGGGGCTGGAGGGCTTGCTGGCGAATGAGCTGGTGCAGAGTAAGATGAGCCTTTTCCCGACGACGGCAGACACCTGGGTGGCCATCTTTATCATCCCGATTGCGCTGCAATGGTGGACGGCTTACTATCCGGGCGCTGAACCGGGTGGGGGCGGATACATTGCGCAGCGGATTCTTGCGGCCAAGGACGAAGGACATGCCACCAAGGCGAGCCTCTTTTTTAATGTGGCCCACTATGCCTTGCGTCCGTGGCCCTGGATTCTAGTGGCCCTAGCCTCGTTGGTGATCTTTCCAACGCTAGAGTCGATTGGGACCGCCTTTCCCCATTTGGCCAAGGATAAGTTGGGTCATGATGCCGCTTATCCCGCGATGGTGGCGCAGCTCCCAGTCGGTCTGAAAGGGTTGGTCTTGGCTTCGCTCATTGCGGCCTATATTTCGACGCTTTCGACTCAGGTGAATCTAGCCTCTTCCTATCTGACAAAGGATTTTTGGGTGCGGTTCTACGAACCGCAAGCGAGTGAAGGTAAGCAGGTGATGGTCGGTCGTATCACGAGTGCCTTAGTGCTGACTCTGGGGTCCCTGGTGGCGCTGGTGCTGACCAATGCGGCCCAGATGTTCGAGTTGATCCTGATGGTTGGTGCGGGGACCGGGTTGGTCTATCTCCTGCGCTGGACCTGGTGGCGGGTCAATGCGTGGAGTGAGATCTCCGCGACCGTGGCGGCCATTATCTCGAGCTATCTCTTCGTGGCGAAGGATAAGTTACCCTTTGCCGATCCCTTCGGTTGGGCGGTTGCGATGGGGCCGTGGGCCTATGTGGGCCCGGTGATTTTGACCACGGCTGTTTGGTTGGGGGTGACTTTTCTAACGAAGCCGGAAGCAAGAGAGACCCTGACGAATTTTGCGGAGAAGACTTCTCCTCCGGGGAAGAGCTGGGATCGCTTTCGGATTACGGAGCGCGACCCCGACGAAGTCTCGGTGGGGAGTGATTTGATCAAGGCACTTTTCGGAAGTGCCGCGATTATCGCGATCTTGCTGGGGACTGGTTGGACGCTCTATGGCGACCATCTTCAGGGGGGGCTTCTTTTGCTTTCAGGAGTGGCCGTGCTCGTGCCGCTCTTTAAAAAAACAGGTTGAAACGCACATGCCTGACCATCCTCTTTGAGACTGGCTCCATTTTCAGCGCGCCGTGATTTCAAGATCGGAAAAAGTCGTCGGGATATCGACGACGCGAAGCCCAACCGTGCCCTTTTTGTAATCAGAATCGGTGTGAGCGAGGACGGTTTCACCGTTCAGGCTGATTGTGAAATTTGCGCCTATTGCGGCGACGGTGAGACGCTGTTTTTGTGAGACGTCAATGGGGAGTCGCTTGCGGGCAAGTTCTTTCCACCTGGAGCCGTCCATCTTGCCGAGCAGGATCGAATTCTCGCTTGGTTTGAGGCCCGCAAAGTAGCCTCGGTGAGCATCATAACCGACGGAAGGGGCGGTGGTTCGGAAGAGGAGACCGGCGCCGCGGCCCTCGCTCTTACCTTGGAAATCGAGGGTGACGGTCGCGGTGAAGTCGTCGGGGACGGTCTTGTGCAAGAGAATCTTTTCGCCACTACGATAGGGATTAACGGGGTCGCTGGTGGGAGCACCAAGTCGAAGTCCGTCAGCGGTCAATTCGTAAAATTGGTGATGCCCAAAGTATGAGTGATCGGTGTGGAGATCGGATTTGTAAGGGACCTCGAGTCTCGAGGTTTTTTCTCCTGCGGGGCGTGGGGAAGAAGTCGCGGGCTGAAGGGGACGGCCGAATTGTGGGAGGCCTGCTTTGGACCACTTGTAGGGTTGAATGAAGAGGGCGCGCTGCCAGCCGGGGGCGCGATCGCGCTTGGCATGAAAGACGTGCCAAAGTTCGGATCCATCAGGAGACTTTACGAAGCAGGAATGTCCGACGCCGAAGGTTTCTTGGTGTGATTGGAAGACGGGTTTGTCGAATTTTCGCCACGATTTCGGGTCGAGAGGGTTCTCTCCGGTCAGTTCCAGGAGGCCGAGTTTATAGCTCGGGAGCCAGGAGGCACCGCAGGAATAGGTGAGGAAGGTTCGGTCTCCGTTTTTGAGGACTTGTGGTCCTTCATTGAGGCCGCGTCCCTTGTCCCCGGGTTCGGTCATCTCCCAAGGGTGGTCGTTATTTTGGCAGATCAGGACTCGTTTGGTGGCAAGTTTGACCGGAGTCTCCATTTCGGCAATGTAGAGAAACTGTTGGTCCGTGTCGGGGCCGTCCCAACCGGACCAGAGGGCGTAGAGTTTGCCCTGATGCTCGAGAGGAGTCATGTCAATGGCCCAGAGGTTTTGGGCTGCGGTCTCGCCAGTCTGGAAAGGACCGTGGAGGTCGTATTCTCCGAGGGGATCGTCGGTTTTCGACTGCAGGGCGTAGGCGAGGTGATTCTTGTTTTGGCCATCGGAGGCGGCAAAATAGATGAAATATTTGCCACCGATAAAATGGATTTCGGGGGCCCAGACTTCTTTGGAATAGGGCCCAGATTGGGGTGCGGTCCAAACGGAGTGTTTTGGGCCAATGGAGGAGAGATTCGCGCCCGTATGAAGGGCGAGGCCATGATTGCCATCGGAGAAACACCAGAGATAGCGGTCGGCATTGGGATCACGGATGACCCAGGGATCAGCACCTTCCCCGATGGGGTTCACAAAGTGGTCGGTCGGGAGAGCTCCGACTTTCTTAAAAGCGGGGTCAGAGCCATCGACCGGCATTTGGGAATTCCATTCGCGAAGGGCTTTGTCGAGACGGGTGACGACTTCCGGGTTTTCCTGGGCAAGATTTTTGGATTCTGAGGGATCGTTTGGAAGGTCGTAGAGTTGGGGGGTGGAGCGATCGTGATTGACGAGGTATTTCCACTGACCCTCGCGCACCGCGAGGTCGGGATTGTCTTCATCGTAGCCATGACCAAAGCCGGGGCGGTCGGGTGGACGCCGCCAGAAGATGGGCGCTTTACGGGAGTCGGTGGATTTTCCAAGGAGAGTCTCCGAGAGATCTTCCCCATCGAGCTCTTGGGCGGGTTTGGCTCCGGCGATGGCGTAGAGCGAGCGGTTGAGGTCAATGGCGGAAAAGATGGAGGTTTCGTTTGTGGTGCCAGTCTTGTCGGCGGGAATGAGTCCGGGGGCCCAGATGATGAGGGGGGAGCGAATGCCACCTTCATACATCCAGGTTTTGGCTCCACGGAAGGGATCAGAGGTGCCTGCACCAGGTTCGTGGCCATTGTCGGAACAGACCGTGATGAGGGTGTTGTCGCGGAGGTTGGGATCGTTACGAACGCGATCGAAGAGGCGGGCGAGTTGCTCGTCCATGGCGTCGAGGACGCCTTGATAGAGTTTGCGCTTGCTGCCGCCCCATTTGTCGAGCGGGGGCCACCAAGGGCCGTGGACGTCGTCAGGCCAGAGATTGATAAAGAAGGGCTTTTCCTCGGTCTGGGATTTGTCGATGAAGGTGAGGGCTTCGTCGACGAAGCCGGTGGTGATTTCGGACCGCTGCCTCCACTGGAATCCTTTGCCAAGGCGTTCGGCATCGGCCCAGATTCGACCTGCGATGGGCTCACCTCCGGCAGGGTTTGGCTTCATGGTCAGGGGGAGAAGTTTGGGGCCCATTCCCTCGAAGTTGCTTAAACTCCGATCGAAGCCGTACTTCGAGATTTCGGGAGCGTCATCGACATCGCGCTGGCCGCCCATGTGCCATTTGCCAAAGTGACCGGTGGCGTATCCGCTTTTCTGAAGTTGGCGGGCGAGGGTGGGGGCCTTGGGGTCGAGCCACTGGGCCATGCCTCGTTTTTTGTTGTCGCGGCGGTTGTTGAGGTAAGAAGTGATGCGGTGTCGCTGCGGGTATTGCCCGGTGGTGAGGGCGACGCGGGAAGGCGAACAGATCGGTGAATTGACGTAGAAGTTGGTGAATTTGAGTCCCTCCGTGGCAAGGCGGTCGATGTGCTCGGTTTTTACACTCCCGCCAAAACAGGAGAAATCGGAGTATCCCATGTCATCGATAAAGACGACGATGATGTTGGGTTTGACTGCTGAGAATCCCAGGTTTGTGAGGAGGGACAGGATGAGGTATTTCATGGTGTGAGCTTGAGGAGAGCTTGGATGAGTGCGATGAGGAAAAGCGGCTTCATGACTGACAAGGGGTATTCTTACGATTTGGGGTCATTGATTCTACCACTCGACTTTAACGGGATCCGAGGAAAAGGGATGAAGTGGGCTTGAGCCTGGGGTGAGTCGCTTCTAAGTTCCCGCTATGGATGAATCTCCTCAAGCCAACCCAAAGCCACGGCCCCGCTGGAAGCTCCTTATCTGGGTAGAGATCATCTTGGTCCTTCTCTGGATCGTTTTGAAGAAGATTCCCCGCTTCGAGGACTTTGGCGCAGGGGGGGCGATTGATTTACTCTTCGTGGCTTGCGTCCCCGCCAGTGCCTTGATTTGGTTGTTATTTTTAAGTCGGCTCCGTTGGATGATTCGCTTGATTGGTTTCGGGGTCGGGCTCGCAATTGTGGGGATGGTGAAGATGGATGGCCACACCGGGAGTTTTTTCCCTCAGTTTTCGTGGCGGTGGTCCAAGGATTCCGCGAGGGATATCCCGAAACTGACCGGGACCGTGGCGGAGGCCGGGACCGTCATCATGACCAAGGGGCCCGAGAATTTCCCAAGGTTCCTGGGCGCAGAGATGAACAACCGGGTGTCCGATGAACTTCTGCCCGATCGTTGGTATGCCTCCAAACCGAAGGAACTTTGGCGGAAGAAAATTGGCGAAGGTTGGTCCGCGTTTTCGGTGGCGGGAGGGTTTGCCTACACGATGGAGCAACGGGGCGAGGTCGAGATGACCATTTGCTATGAACTCATGACCGGCGAGGCGGTCTGGCTCCATGGCGAGGGGGTGCGATTCGAGGAATCGATGGGTGACGATGGCCCCCGGTCGACCCCCACGGTAATCGATGGAAAGGTCTTTTCTTATGGCGCCACCGGGATTCTAAGCTGTCTTGACGCACGAACGGGAAGCTTGATCTGGGGCAAGGACGTTCTGGCTGAAGTTGGCCAAAGTGTTCCGAAGTGGGCGAAGAGCTGCAGCCCCTTGGTGGTGGATGGAAAGGTAATTGTGACTTTGGGAAGTCAGGCCGAAAAGAATCTGGCCGCTTTCGAGGTGGCGACCGGGAAGCCGGTCTGGCGGGCGGGCGATTACAGTTCATCGTATACTTCGCCGGTGTTGGCTGTTTTGGCGGGGAAACGACAGATTGTCGCCTTCCAGCAAGAATCGGTCGATGGCTACGATGTGGCGAGTGGCGAGATCCTTTGGTCCTTCCCGGTTGGAAATGACCAGGGAAACTGTGCCTCACCATTGATCGTAGGCGATACCGTCATCACCAGCAGTGGCTATGGCTACGGGACCCACCGGATCAAGATCACTCGGACGAGCGATGGCTTCGAAGCGAAGGAGCTTTGGTATAGTCGGAAGTTGAAGGCCAAGTTTGCGGACATGGTGGTGAATGGTGATTACCTCTACGGCTTGAACGAAGGTCGCTTGGTCTGTCTTGATCTTGCCGATGGTAAGCTGAAATGGCGGGGGAGTAACTTTGGCCATGGTCAGTTGCTCGGCGTTGGTGAGCACATGATTTTGCAGGGCGAACAGGGAGATGTTGCGATTCTCAAGATGACTTCAGAGGGAGAAGAAGTGATTCAGGAATTTGAGGCAATGGATCATCGGACTTGGAATCACGCGACTCTGGCGGGTCGGATTCTCTTGGTTCGTAATGACCGTGAAGCGGTTGCCTTTCAGTTTTAAACGCGAAGATTCTTCCCCGAATCAAGATCTCTTTGTGAATCTTGCTTGGAGCGATTCGTAGCCGATCATGCGAGTGTAGTCGGGCTCACGCTCGATCGCTTCCACCGATGCAAGGATTTTGACTTGAGAAACTTGGTCGGCGAGAGCGCGGATCAATCCGCGCATGATGGCGCGGGAATGGTGGACTCCGAGGCAAAGGTGTATGCCGAATCCGAAGGCGACGTGGGGGTTCGGTCGGCGGTCGAGTTTGGTGAGGTTGGGTTCGTGGAAGACCTCGGGGTCACGGTTGGCGGCGGACCAGCAGAGGGAGACCCGACCCTCCGCTTGCACCTCGAATCCGTGGACCTCGGTCTTAACCGGGCAGACGCGGCCAATATGGGTGAGGGGAATAAAGAGGCGGAAGAATTCTTCTGATGCGAGATTGATCCGCTTGGGATCTTCTCGGATCCAGTCGAGGTCGTGAGGGTTTTCGGCGAAGTGGGCAATGATGCGGGTTGCGGTGTGGATGATGGTGTCGCGACCGCCGGCGAAGGCGATGTTCGCATAGCCAAGCTTCTCTTCCATGGTGAGCAAGCGCCCCTCGAATTCGACCTGATTGAGCGCGGAAAAGAAATCGTCACCCGGATTTTTGGCGGCGGCTTCGAACATCTTCTGTGAGTAATCTTCCATAAAGGGGCCTTTTGATTTCCCGTCACCATCCTTGAAGACATGAAGCCCCCAGCTCACCCAGAGTTGGGCTTCTTCTTCAGGGACATTGAGAAGATAGGTGAGGGCGTAGGATTGGAGCGGGATGGCGAAGGCGGCGACGACGTCGAGTGAATCCGCTTCGAGCGCTTTTGAGAGGAGGGAGTCAATCAAGCCGTTAATCTTCGCGAGAACGTCCGGCTGTTTTGGGCGTTGAAAGAAGGGTTCCACGACTTTGCGATAGGCTGCGTGAACCGGTGGGTCGACTTCGAGAGGATACTGGCGCACGGTGCGCACGTCTTCCTCTGATGGAATAGGGACGCGCAGCGGGGCATCGGAGCTGAAGGTTGTTGTGTCTTTTGCGGCTTCCCGGACGTCCTTGAGACGCAGGATCATGGGGACGCGTTCGCCTCCAAAGGTCCCGATGTGAATCGGGCATTTCGCGCGTGCTTCTTGGAAGGGGTCGTCGTGATTACTCATAGTGGGACTGGTGGAGCCTAGAGCAGTCCCGGTGGTCATTCAAATCTTGTTCGCGAGGGAAGAGCTTTCGGCAACGCATTCATTTTTGGACAAACCTTTCAGGGGGCTTTCCTTCGTAAAGGGAGGTCAAGCGTCGCTCTTGCGCTTGATCTCCTTGGCCGCGCGTTGCTCATTCGAAGGTTGCCTTACTGTGCAAGAGAGGCATTGTGACCGGATGAAAACAATCGTCTTGGTTTGGCTGGGTCTCTGCATGTTGGTTTGCGGGGAGCCTCGTGATTGGACCGCCGGAGGAGAGGACGGAAAGACGATCAAGGCCGACTATGTGAAGTCAGGGGATGGCAAGGTGACGATTCGGCGAACGAGGGACCGACGTTTGTTTACCATCGATCTTGCGGTTTTGTCGGAGGCCGATCGAGAATGGGTCAAGGCCAAGGAGCTTGAGGTCGAGGACGAAAAGACTGCTGGCGAAGGCAGGGAGGCCTCGGACGAATTTGCAAAACTCCTGAATGGGGAGTGGGCGCGGACGGAAGGTCATGGCTTAAAATATCGTCTCTTCGGGGAGCGTAAGATGAAGCGTTCCAAGGATGCCGGTTATCCGCTCGTCGTCTGGCTGCATGGCAGAGGTGGTGACGTCATGACGCCGAATGAGCCTTGGATGGCAAAAGTTTTTGCAAGCGACGAGAATTTTAAAAAGCGTCCCTGTTTTATCGTTGCGCCGCAGAATCCCGACCAGTTAGGCTGGAATGGCGAGAAAGCAAGCGGGGTTGTTGCGATCGTGCAGGAGCTTTTAAAGAACCTCCCAATCGATGAGGACCGAGTCTATCTGGCGGGATACTCGATGGGGGGATATGGGACTTTCCAGATTCTCTCGGATGAGCCCAAGCTCTTTGCCGCAGGAGTTCCGATTGCCGGTGGAGGCCGCCCGGCTTCCGCCGCGAATTTCAAGAAGGTCCCGGTTTGGGTCTTCCATGGCGCCAAGGATCCTGTTGTTCCTGTGAGTCAGAGCCAGGGAATGGTCGCGGCCTTGAAGCAAGAACGGGCCGAAGTGAAGTATACCGAATACCCCGACGGCGATCACGGAGTCGTGGGCCAGGCCCTCGCCACTAAGGAACTGCATGAGTGGCTCTTTGCGCAAAGCCGGGGGAAGTAAAAGTGATATCGTAAACTGTCCCGCAATCCTGCGATGTGTGGTGAAGAAGGAAGGGGTCTCTGCATGAGAATAAAAAGCAAAGGAATCAAGATTCCGGAGCCGGAGTGAAAGAGATCGGGATCCAAAAGACTATTAGAATGCTGCTTCCCATCTCCGACCCAGTGGGGGATCTCATTTTTAATTCTACAACTCGCTCCCATCTTATGACTCTCAATCAACCTTTCTCAACCGCCGTGTTCCTCGCGGCCACTTTCTCCACCCTCCCGTTCACTTTTGCCGACGTCACGGTCTCGAAGGTTTTTGGGGATCACATGGTCTTGCAACAGAAGGCCCCAATCCGAGTGTGGGGAAGAGCCGATCCAGGTGAAGGCGTGACCGTTTCGCTCGGCGGTAAAAGCGCCAAAACGACAGCGGCCAAAGAAGGCACTTGGCGCGTCGACCTACCCGCTCTCCCCGCCGATGGTAAAGCTCACACCATGACCGTGAAGGGCCAGAACACCATCGAACTTAAAGACATCCTCCTCGGTGAGGTCTGGATCTGCTCCGGCCAATCAAACATGGAGTGGGCCGTGAACCGCTCGCTGAATGCGAAGGAAGAGATCGCAGCCGCGAACCACCCGCAGATTCGCCTCTTCGACGTCCCCGGCCACGTCGCCAAGCCTGATCCGGAGAACGAGGTGCGCGGGCAATGGCAGATCTGCTCGCCGGAGACCATCCCAGGTTTCAGCGCAGCCGGCTACTTCTTCGGGCGCGAACTTCAAATGGAACTCAAGGTGCCCATCGGATTGGTCGGGACAAATTGGGGCGGAACACGGATCGAGCCATGGACTCCACCCGTCGGTTTCAAGGCTGTCCCGAATTTGAAAGACTACGTCGAGAATCTCGAAGCGATCGCAAAGGCGCGCAAAGAAGGCGGTAAGCCAGGCAAGCCAAAGGGCGGTGCGGTGCAAATTTACAACGGAATGGTGCATGCCCTCACCCCGCTCAGGGTGCGTGGTGCGATCTGGTACCAGGGGGAATCAAACGCTGGAGATGGCCTGCGCTACGACGATCTCAAAGAAGGTCTCGTGAAGGGCTGGCGCTCCGCATTCGAAAACGACGACCTTTCCTTCTACTGGGTCCAACTGGCAAACTTCCAGAACCCGCAAGACAATCCCGAGGGCGGTGGGTGGGGACCGGTCCGCGAAGGACAGCGTCGTGCCTTGCGTCTGCCCAAGACCGGCATGGCCGTCATCATCGACATCGGTAACGCCAAGGACATTCATCCCAAAAATAAGCAGGACGTTGGCAAACGCCTCGCCCTCCTCGCCCTCGCCAAGGACTACCATAAGGACGTCGTATCCTCTGGTCCGCTTTACAAGGGGATGAAGAAGGAAGGGGCCAAGATTCGTATCTCATTCGACCATGTCGGCTCTGGACTTATGACGGGCGAGAAAAAGGGGCTTGATCCCGTCAAGGAAACCAGCGGTGCCGAGTTGGCCCGCTTCTCGATTCAGGACAAGGCCGGCAAGTGGCACTGGGCCAAGGCTAAGATCGATGGTGAGGCCATCGTGGTCTGGCACGACGAGGTAAAGGCTCCCCAGCACGTCCGCTTCGGCTATGAGTCAAACCCGGTCGGGATCAATCTCTATAATAAGGAAGGACTGCCAGCGTCACCGTTCACGACAGACTGAGGAAAGGCGTTGGCCCATCGTGGCTCAAAGCAAGATTCCCAAGCCCCAAAGCAGGCGCTCAAAGGTGTCCCCAGGCAACGTCTGGGGACCCTCCCGGCCCCTGCAAGTCATTTGCCTTATCAGCGCGATCTAAATCCCGCCCTTGCAAATCCTCCCGTCACAGAAATCTTCCCAACTCAATTTTTGAACCCTGAGACATTCAAAACCGGGAGTCCGGCGTCTGGCGTTCTGAAGGGCGTCCCGCCCCGTTTATCCCACAGCGCGCTGATCCAAGGGACTCACCTACCCAAGCGCAAATCCTAACGATACGTATCAATATGGTTAGCCTGATGAAATCTCCTTTCCACATCGCTAACTTCGATAAGGCCAAAGCCGAAGAAATCGATCATTGCACGCGAGGTCGGAATGACTCTCTCAATCCTACCAATATCGTCTGGGTCTGCCTTCTCAAGGGCTGTTCGGCAGGAATTCCCCTGGGTGCCATTCCGACATTGCCGCAGGACCTTGAAGAGATCGCGAGCCTCTCCAGAGAGTTTTCAGCCGAAGCGATGGTCCTCCGAGCATCTGAGGCCTTAATCCGCGAGCAAGTCGCGGGAGAGTAAGGAACGGCGAGGGTTCTAATTTTGCGCGTTACTCGCGCTACGTCGAGACGAGCCGTGATGAGATTTCTAGGCATTCTTTTTGGCGTCTGGATCAGACTCCCGCGACTTCGATCTGAGTTCGTGATGTTCACTTTGACGTTATGCCTCAGTGGTTCTGCGTGACGCTTGTTTACCCGATAGCGTGCGTGACGACATCCGTCGGGGAAATGCAGGTGCCCGTAACGCTATGGGGCGTCACGTGGCTGGCCTTGAAGGCGCAACTCGTCGATATCTGAACCCTCTCAGGTCGGGGCCACCCCGATGCCTGTGGAAGCGCCGTTGTGGCCCGTGACCTCTGCGGTGACGGGTTGGCCGGCTGAGGTTGCGGTTGCTGATAG
>Ga0075118_10002728_pt1 | contig 10851 bp, 9 predicted proteins | sample AntAceMetag02UKE_FD_69794 | JGI IMG/M metagenome (GOLD analysis project Ga0075118, IMG submission 69794) | Saline lake microbial communities from Ace Lake, Antarctica - Antarctic Ace Lake Metagenome 02UKE | ecosystem: Environmental > Aquatic > Non-marine Saline and Alkaline > Saline | place... | reverse complement strand
TCTCCGCGTATCGCTCAGCAAAGTAAAAACTGATATCCTGCGTGCCCGCGCCGCCCTGGCCCAGGTTTTAACCCGAAGTGGGGCCACTCACGAAACCTTGACCAATTAATACCATGTCGAAACCTAATCCAGAGGATCTCGAAAAACTCATCCATGCTAGCCTACGCTCCCTGCCGGAACGTCGCGCACCACATTCGCTTGAGGCGAATGTATGGGCGGCGATCGAGGCACAGCAGTCCCTGCCTTGGTGGCGACAATCTTTCGCGCATTGGCCGATGGCGGCCCGGGCGACTTTCCTCGCATTCACGGGACTCCTCGCAGCTGCCTTGATCGCTTCGATTATCCAATGGGGAGGGCAGGTGGATACGTCATCAGCCTTGTCTGGCCCGGAAATGGTTTTATCGAAACTAAAAGGATTCAGCTCCGGCTTACACAGTATCTGGGCCTTCCTGCTTCGCGCCATCCCCACGGCTTGGCTCTATGGCGGGCTCGCTCTCCTCGCAGTGATGTATGTGACCCTGATCGGGGTTGGCGCCACCGCTTACCGCACTTTGATTTCTAAACGTTAATTTCCCACCTCTTATGCGAACTCGCTCCAACAACATATTCGTTAACGTGATGATTGCTCTCAGCTTCGCTTTTGCGCTGGCGTTGATCTCACGTGCTCAAACTCCGGCGGAATCGTCGGCTCCGGTCGTCGCTTCAGAACCGGCAGTGGCCACGGCTCCATCTGAACCGACTCCACCGGAAACCGCCGAAGAGCAGCCGGATAATTCCGAACTGCGCCGGCTTGATGATGCTGAAGCTGGCACCGCAGCTGAGTCGGAAGGTGTCGAAATGGAAAAATCCATTGCGGTGATCATCGCCCTTAGTGACGAAGACGAGAGCGTCACAGTTGATGTGGATACCGCAATCGAAGAGCTGTCAGATGATGAACGGTATGAAGATAACCGCGGGCAGGAGCGGATTTCATTTGGCGACACGACTGTGCCTCGTGGCACGGTGGCATCGGAAGTCGTGACGTTTATGGGCGATACTCTGCTCGAGGGGGAAAGTTTTGGTGAGGTCGTGTCGATATTCGGGAATACAACCGTCACGGGTAAAGCAGGCGGCGAGGTATTAGCTATCTTCGGAGATGTCTTTATCGATGGAGAGGTCGGAGGGGAAGTGGTCTCGATTTTCGGCAACGTGACGCTGGGATCCAAGTCGGTTGTGGAGGGTGAAGTAGTCGTGCTGGGTGGTCAGTTGCACCGCGATGACAATGCGGTGGTGCATGGTAGCGTGCAGGAAATTCACTTCATGGGTGATCAGGCTAATCTGGATGCGATGCGTCTGTGGATTCATGAGTGCCTATTACTCGGCCGACCCCTCGCGTTTAACAGCGGTCTGCAGTGGGCATGGGTTCTAGCGGGTGGTGTATTTGTCTTCTATGTCTTGTTGGCCCTGATGTTTCCGAAGGGGATCAATAGGTGCGTGGAGACCCTCGAAGAGCGCCCTGGATACTCGATGTTGGCGGTTCTCTTATCCGTCCTCGCTACTCCTATCCTAGTCATCCTGTTGGCTGTAACCGGTGTCGGGATCCTCCTCCTGCCGTTTATTTTCATGGGAGTATTTTTTGGCACGATCTTTGGTAAAGCGGTGATGAGTGCTTGGTTGGGCCGAGGCTTCACGCGGCACTTTGGCGATGGCGTTCTTAACCATGCTGCGGTGGCCACTCTCATCGGTGGAGCGCTCGTATTGCTTCTCTACACCGTGCCGTTTCTGGGATTCTTCATCTGGAAGGTCTTTGGAATCATTGGATGGGGCGTCGTGATTTACACCTTGATCCTCGAGATGCGAAAGAATCGCCCGATTCCAGTGGAAGCGTCAGCCGTTGGGGCCGCTCCGATTGCTCATCCGGATGAACCTCAACCACCAGAGCTTCCTTTAACCTCGATGCCTCGCGTCGGTTTCTGGATGCGGATCGCGGCCTCACTGATCGATGTGATCGTAGTCGGTATTGTCGGCTCGGTCCTGTTCCTTTCCGAATGGTTTCTATTGTTGTTCGCGATTTATTGCGCGGTGCTTTGGGTAACCAAGGGCACCACGATCGGTGGAATCGTATTCGGTTTGAAGATCGTGCGTTTGGATGAAGGCCCGGTAGATTGGTCGGTCGGTATTGTGCGTGTCTTGGCCGGTTTCCTCTCATTGGTCGTCGCTGGGCTTGGATTCATCTGGGTCGCTTTTGATCCCGAGAAGCAGTCATGGCACGATAAGATCGCTGGCACGATTGTGGTCCGCACACCTCGCGGTGGGTCTTTAGTCTAATCTGATAACAATGAGTGCCCTAATCCTATTCTTAGCTTGGTGCTGCCTCGCAGTTCTCGCTTGGCCGATCGCCTTGCTGGTTTTGCTGATGCTGCCCGTGCTTTGGCTGATCGCTCTGCCGTTCCGATTGCTGGGCTTAGTAGTCGCGGCTGCTTTTATCTTTTTGCGGACTCTGCTCCTGCTGCCCTCGCGTTTGCTGGGGTATCGACCGCTTTGAGCTAATCGATTTTCGATACTGACAGCGCCGCGCGCGGCCCAATGATACGCTCCATGGCAAAACCAGTGGTTGGAATCATCATGGGCAGCACTTCTGATTGGGAAACAATGCAGCACGCCGCGGCGATGTTGGATCAGTTGGGGGTGCCGTATGAAAAGAAGGTCGTGAGTGCGCATCGCACTCCGAAGTTGATGGTCACTTATGCCGGCAATGCCGCGAAGCGTGGCTTGAAGGTGATTATTGCCGGCGCTGGTGGGGCGGCTCATCTGCCCGGAATGACGGCGTCGATGACGACTTTGCCTGTTCTCGGTGTGCCGGTGCAATCGGCGGCGTTGAAGGGAATGGATTCGCTGCTTTCGATTGTGCAAATGCCGGGAGGCGTGCCCGTCGCCACGTTTGCGATTGGCAAAGCAGGCGCGACCAATGCGGCGTTGTTTGCCGCGCAGATCATTTCTCAAGGGGACAAGCGGACTAAAAAAGCGGTCGAATCTCATCGTGAGACGCAGACGGCGACCGTGTTGAAATCGCGATTACCCTCGGCGTGATGGAATTTTCTTCCCCCGTTTGGGCGTGTGCGCCTTGGTAGATGGCTTCATGTCTATGATTCTTCCCGGTAGCACAATTGGCATTCTTGGTGGCGGTCAGCTCGGCCGCATGTTGGCGCAGGCGGCGCAGACTTTGGGCTATCGTGTGCATATCTATGAGCCGCAGGAGAATTGCCCGGCCGGGGCTGTGGCCAACCAGGAGTATAATGCTCCTTACACGGATCTGGAACATTTACGCGAGTTCGCGCGCGGGTGCGACATGGTGACTTACGAGTTTGAGAATATCCCCGCCGAGCCGTTGAAGGAGATAGAATCGCTCACGCAATTGCATCCGCATTGGTCGGTGTTGGAGATCTGCCAAAATCGCCTTCGGGAAAAGCGCTGGCTGCGGAGTAATGAGATCCCTCACGTAAACTTTGCAGAAGTGGAGGAGGGAGGCGACATCGCGGCGGCGATTAAAAGCGTGGGGATCCCGTGTGTCGTGAAAACCGCGGATTTCGGATACGACGGCAAAGGGCAGTTAAAGGTGACCGATGACGATGGAGTCGCTCGTGCCAGGGAGCAATTTGCTGAGCAGCGCGCCGTGGTGGAGCGCTACATTAATTTCAAATGCGAGCTTTCGGTCGTGGTCGCGCGTTCGGCCAGTGGCGAAGCCAAGGCCTTTCCGGTCGCTGAAAATATCCACACGAATCACATTTTGGATTTCTCTATCTTACCTGCTCGCGTTGACGATAAGATCAAGGCGAAGGCTGAACAGTTAGGGCTATCGATTGCCGAAAAGCTGAACGTGGTTGGCTTGATTGCAGTTGAGCTATTCTTAACCGACACGGATCAGCTGGTCGTCAATGAGATGGCGCCTCGTCCGCACAACTCCGGGCACTATACGATGGATGCCTGTGTGACTTCGCAGTTTGAGCAGCATATCCGAGCGGTCTGTAATTTGCCTTTAGGTGATCCTAGCCTGCTCAGTCCTGTGGTCATGGTGAATATATTGGGCGATGTGTGGTTAGATAAATCCACGCGGGAATCTAAGACACCTGATTGGGCGGCCCTCCTCGCCGAGCCAGCGGTTAAATTACATTTATATGGTAAGGCGGAACCGCGTATGGGCCGCAAGATGGGCCACTACAATCTCACCGCGACGACGGCTGATGAGGCGCTCCAGCAGGCGCGAGCGGCTAAAGCCCTTCTTTGAATAAAGCAGCGCGAATTTGCTGCTTCATCGTTTGTGAGGGGGGTATTCCCTAGGCCTGTCCAGGCTGAGGCTATACTCCATATAGCGTAACGTATCTGTAACAATTATGTTTGATTCGGAGTTGGGGCGGCGGCTTTGTCATAAACAAGAGAACATGATGACCTTAGTGTCGTCCTCTTCCCTAACACACACAACACACACAACTGAACTATGAATACACTTCCCGACGAGAAGGCGTGGAACTTCCGCGTCTTGTTGGATCGCGTCGCATTGCTTGGCATTCAAGCTAAACGACTTGCCGCATTCGCGGCTCTAGCCGTGTTGACGACCTTGGTCGTTACCAACACAGGCTTTGCTCAAACAAATACTACCGGATCAATCTCCGGTAAGGTCGATGCAGGTAGCATCGTGACAGCCGTCAGCGTTGATACCGGATACACTCGTAACATCACCGCTTCCGCCAACGGCTCATTCGTTATCACTGCCCTGCCTCCTGGCCGGTATACGGTGACTGCTGAAGGTGAAGAAGCACAAGCTACTGTTGATGTGGCCTTGGCGACTACATCCAACGTATCATTCGCCGCCAGCGATATTATCATGCTCGAGAAATTTCAAGTTTCCGGAGCGTTGTTCAATCCCATTGATTTTGGGCGGACAGAATCGGTTACGGTCTTTAACGCAGCTAAGCTCGAGAAGCTCCCGGTGGCGCGTAACACGACCGCCATCGCTTTGATGGCGCCGGGCACAGTCCAATCCGATCCTGGTTTTGGTGACCTAGTTTCGTTTGGTGGTGCTTCGGTAGCTGAAAATTCGTATTTCGTTGACGGCTTCAATTTGAGCGATTTCCGCACTGGCACGAAGCCAATGCAGGTGCCTTATGAAGCCTATGACCAGTTTGAGATTAAGACGGGTGGCTACTCTGCTGAGTTTGGCCGTTCGCTCGGTGGTGTGATTAACGCGACCACGAAATCTGGCACCAATACCTACAAGGCGGGTGCCAATGTGTTTTACACTCCTGATGCCGGATACGAGGATCGCCCTGACAAATATTTTACCGATCAGAGCGGCAATGCCAATCAGGTCTGGCAGATCAATAGCGAAGATAAGCGCGAGAGACTCGATGCCAATGTCTATGCTAGTGGCCCGATCATTAAGGATAAGCTCTTCTTTTATGGTCTCTACAATGTCCGCGATATCCAAAACACCGATCTTATTTCGAGTGGCACCCGTATTCGCCGGCAAAAAAGTGATGACCCGTTTTATCTGGGTAAGATCACCGCGATTCCATTCTCCGGTCACACTATTGATCTCACTTACATGAAGGCGGAGAGAATCACGATCAACAATGACTCAGACTATGATCCCGTGGCTCGAACAGAATTGGGCACCAGCCCCAGCACGATCACTTCCACTCTTGGTGGTGAAGTAAAGATCGGTCGCTATGTAGGCAGCATTACGGATAATCTCACAGTTTCTGCCATGTATGGCGAAGGTGAAAATGCTCTCTCGACTTTGAGCGATGTAGATACCGAAGCACTTGTCCTTGATGCACGTAGTGGTAGCACTCAAAGACTGGCTGGTTCCACCAGCATTGTGCAAACCGGCTTGGATACACGTAAGGCCATGCGTTTCGATGTGGGCTACAACTTCTCCTTCATGGGAGAGCATCAATTGCGGGTTGGATTTGACCGCGAGAAAAATACCTCTGCTGATAATTCTGCCTATTCCGGTGGCATTTATCACCGTTATATTACCGTCACGCCAGGGGCTTCTCTCGCTGGAGGCACGGTTCCAGCCGGGGTTACTCAAGTGTCGCGCGATCGTGTTTACTCAGTTGCTGGCGCTTTCGAAGTGCAGTCGGATGCCTATTACATCGAAGACAACTGGTCCTTGATGGATGGGCGTCTGCGACTGCGTCTTGGCGCGCGTAATGAATCATTCACCAATCTGAATAAGGATGGCGATGTCTTCATCGAAATTTTGGATCAGCTCGCTCCTCGCTTTGGAGCTTCCTTCGATCTGCATGGAGATAAGAAGACCAAGATCTATGCTAACTATGGTCGATATCACATGCCGGTCGCATCGAATACCAATGTTCGCCTTTCCGGCGGTGAGCTCTTCACTCAGGAATATTTCGTGCTCAATAGCGTGAATGCTAACGGATCCCCGAACAAAGGGGCTGCTATTGGTAGTAAGTCATTCTTTTCCGATGGTAGTATTCCTGACAAGGACACCATCGTGGATCGCAACATCAAGCCCATGTATCAAGATGAGGTCATCGCTGGTGTTGATCATGCGATTAATTCTGAGTTGCGTGTCGGCGCTCGTGGCACCTATCGCGAACTGAAAAGCACGATGGACGATATGATCATCGACCATGCTCTAACTGATTATGCCCGTAACAATCTGGGTCTTGCCGGCGCTGATTTCACTGATTATTATCATTATGTTCTGGGTAATCCCGGCGCAGGTATGCAGACGGCATGGGATTTCGAAGATGGCAATGGTATCGTCCCTGTGACTCTGACCGCTGAGCAACTCGGCTATGAAGAGGCTGTGCGTAAGTATGCGGCTGTGGAACTCTTCTTTGAGAAGGTTTGGGACGGTAAGTGGTCCGCCCAATTGTCCTATACCTGGTCGCAAAGTTACGGAAATACCGAAGGCTGGGTCCTATCCGATAATGACCAAGATGATGCTGGTATTACGCTGCAGTTCGACACTCCGGATATTCAGCGTAATTCCTATGGCTATTTGGCAAATGACCGTCGCCATGCCTTTAAATTCTTTGGTTCATACGCTCTGACCGAAGAATTACTACTCGGTGTCAATGGTCGTTACACTTCCGGTCGTGGTATCAATAAGATCGGTTGGTATAATGACTCGGTGACTGGCTCGGGCTATGAAGATAACTATTACTTGGTTCCTCGTGGTAAAGCCGGTCGCTTACATTGGGTTTTCGAGGGTGACCTAAGTTTCCGTTACACTCCTAAGTGGGCTAATGGTAAGTTTTCAACCCAGCTCGACATCTTCAATGTGCTCAATCTTCAAAACGTGATTGAAGTCGCTGAGGTATCGCAGATCGATTTATCTGGCACCCCGGATGTGACCTACAGGCTTCCAACTGCTTGGCAGACTCCTCGGCGCATCCAAATCAGCGCTAGCTACGGTTTCTAATTTAGAAATCTAGTTGTTCTATTCTTCCAATGGCGGCCGGTTTATCCGGTCGCCATTTTTTTGCCCGTAGAGTAAGCTTCAACTGGCCGGGGGCATGGCTTACGTCGATCTTGAGTTGTTGTGAATAGGAGAACTAGGGTCGCATCGTGAACGCGAGTATCCGCCAGATTTTTATTTCGCCGGGCCATAATTATTTTGGTCACCACGGTAAGCCCGCGGGCGAAGACCCGACGGTGGAAGTCGCTACCATCAAATGCGTGGCCAATCGTGGTATCGAGGGAGATCGATTCTTCGATTACAAAGAAGACTATAAAGGCCAGATCACGTTTTTCTCATGGGAAGATTACGAGGCGATCAAGGTCGCGCTTAACGTTCCCGATCTCTCGGCCGGTGCATTTCGTCGCAACGTGATGGTGGCCGGAATGGATTGGCCTGCTCTGATCGGCCAACGCTTCGAATTGCAGGGGGTGCTCTTTGAGGGCACGGGAGAGGCCAAGCCTTGCTACTGGATGGAACAGGCAGTCGCGCCGGGAGCGGAGGAATGGTTGAAAGGTCGCGGCGGCCTCCGTGCGAAGATCTTGCGCGACGGATCCCTCACGACCGGTTTGGCCGAGCTGGTGATCAAAGAGGCCGAGCTTAGTTCCGCTTCTGCTCAATCACCTTCTCTAGTTTAACGATATCCTTGGCGAATCCACGGATTCCTTCGGCGGTCTTTTCAGTGGCCATGGCATCCTCGTTCATCGCGAGGCGGAATGATTTTTCATCGAAGCTCACTTGCTTGACGTCAGCGTCGGCGGCTTTTGTGGGATCGAGTTTGCGAGAAATGGGATCGGTCGAAGCTTGTAGTTCGCCGAGGAGTCCGGGCGAGATCGTCAGCAGATCACAGCCAGCGAGTTCTAGAATCTCGCCGATATTGCGGAAGCTGGCTCCCATGACTTCGGTTTCGTGACCGAACTTTTTGTAATAGGTGTAGATCTCCGTGACGGATTGGACGCCGGGATCGGCTGCCCCAGTGTAATCTTCACCCGTGCTCTTCTTAAACCAATCGAGGATGCGGCCCACAAAGGGTGAGATCAGTTGCACCTTGGCTTCAGCGCAAGCCACGGCTTGGGCAAAGGAGAAGAGTAGAGTGAGATTACAATGGATACCTTCTTTCTCGAGGGTTTCAGCGGCTTTGATGCCTTCCCAGGTGGAGGCGATTTTGATTAGGATGCGATCCTTGGAGATGCCGGATCTTTCGTAGAGCGCGATGATTTCGCGGGCTTTGGCGATGGTGCCTTCAGTATCAAAGGATAATCGGGCGTCGACTTCGGTGGAGACACGACCTGGCACGATTTTAAGGATTTCGATTCCGAAGAGAACGAGCAGTTGGTCCATCACGGTGCCGAGCGAGGCATCGGCTCCGGCGTCGGCGATCGCCTGATCGAGGAGATAGGCGTAGTCCGGCATCTCAGCAGCTTTGAGAATCAGGCTAGGATTCGTCGTCGCGTCTTGCGGAGCATATTGCTTCATGCTCGCGAAATCGCCGGTATCGGCGACGACTTTGGTGAATTGCTTGAGTTGATCGAGTTGGTTGGAAGACATGATAATGGGGGTTAAAGCCTAAGTTAGTTCGAGTGGGTGTTCGCGCAAATGCTTTTGCATCCAAGCCACCCCTGAAGCTTCGTCAGCGAAGGCTCCGTCGAGCTGAGCCTCGAAGGCAGAGTTGAGGATGGGTTTGAATTGAGGCGAGGGGTCGTAACCGAGATTTAACAAATGCCGACCGAGAATAATTGGCTTGGGCGCATCTTCTTGGAGTGCCAATTCGTGAGCCTTGGCCGCGAGTTCGCTGATGCGGTTTAAGGTATCTTCGGAATGCAGCGGTGGTCGGCCATCGTGATCAGCCCGCATGACCAAGCAGAGATCGTTGATGGTGGCCGGAGCGAGCTTACGAGCGAGCCGCCGAACGCTGCTGTCGCTAAACGGCGGTTGGCCGTGATGATGGTAGAGATGGAATTGCACGAGAGGGCGCACGTGATCCTTCAGATCGTGAGGCGCTCCGAGCCTGTTCAAAAACTCATCAGTCAACGGTGCTCCGGCGGCTTCGTGGCCGGGGCTGATCCAGCGGAGTTTACCACGACGTTCGCCTTTTTCGGTGGTGCCGGGTTTACCAAAATCATGCGCGAGCACCGCGAAGGTAAGCTGACGCCGATGAGCGGGTGGGGCGTTTTGCCATGCCGGCAAAGTCACGAGCGCATCGAGGCAGTATTGGGTGTGCGCAAACGCGTCGCCTTCGGGATGCCACTCGGGATCCTGGGGGGTGCCGTGCAAAGCGGAGACTTCCGGGAAATGCCGCAACCAATTTGTGGCGAGCAGCACTTCGAGACCGCGCGAGGGTTTGATCGATTGCGTAGCCCACTTATCCCATTCGGCCCAAACGCGTTCTACTGCGAGTTCGCTAAATGCATTCGAGATCGAACGGCACAGCTCAACCGTCTCGGGCGCGACGGTGAGATCAAACCGGGCAGCGAGCTGGAATCCGCGTAGCACTCTTAGCGGATCCTCAACAAACGCATTGCTCGTATGACGCAGCACGCGCCGTTGCAGATCCTCGCGTCCACCATGTGGATCGATGAGCGCATTTTCGAACGGATCGTAAGCGATGGCGTTGAGGGTGAAATCGCGGCGGGCTGCGGCTTCGGCATCACTGAGCCCTGGATCAGATTCGACCGCGAAACCGCGATGGCCGGCACCCGTTTTGGATTCACGGCGAGGGAGGCTGAAATCGTGTTCGCCTGCGGCCGTGCGAAGTTTGATCACGCCGAAACTTCGCCCTACGATGTTGGTCGCACCGTAAGGCGCGAGCGCGCGCTGGAGCGTGTCGAAATCAACGCCCGCTACTTCGATATCGAAATCTTTGGGCTTCTGCCCGAGCAGCCAGTCGCGAACGCCACCACCGACAATGCGGGGGCGGCCCACTTTGCGCACGGATTCCATGACCGCGCGCAATTCCGACGGAATTTTCATGGGGCTATGCTTTACCATGTTTGATGCCTGCGATCAGGATGTAAATCCAACCTAGCATGAGGGCCACGCCGCCCAGCGGTGTGATCGGCCCGAAAATTCTGGGGCCACCCAAAGCCAAAATGTAGAGGGAGCCGGAAAAGAGAATCACGCCAGCGACCCAGAATCGGGCGACCCAGGCCAGGTATCGTTGCACGGTAGCCTCCGAAGATGGGATCATTGCCGCCACGCCGATCAGAGCAACTGCATGCACGAGTTGATAGAGCACTCCCGTTTTCCAGGCATTGAGGGTGCCGTGATCGAGTAAAGTCCCTTGGAGAGCGTGGACTCCAAACGCGCCTAGCGCGACGCCGGTGAGGCCGAATATTGCGGCGCTAATGAGGGAAAATCGTAAAAACATGATATTTTTT
>Ga0075118_10002724_pt1 | contig 10867 bp, 17 predicted proteins | sample AntAceMetag02UKE_FD_69794 | JGI IMG/M metagenome (GOLD analysis project Ga0075118, IMG submission 69794) | Saline lake microbial communities from Ace Lake, Antarctica - Antarctic Ace Lake Metagenome 02UKE | ecosystem: Environmental > Aquatic > Non-marine Saline and Alkaline > Saline | place... | reverse complement strand
CAAAGGTAAAAGCCCAATGGATGTAAAAGCGATTCTTCGTAAGATCGTAAAGAAGCCAGACATGATTCAAAATGTAGAGAGAACAACCAAGTCGCAACTTCGTAAAGCATTCATGCTAAAGGCGCAGGGCAAGGATGAAGATGAAGACGTTTAAGACATTTACTTTAGCAGCAGAAGCTAAAGGGAACTATTTATACAAAACACAAGCTGCCGCCAGAAAAGCATTCAGAGAAAATGATGGTATGCGTAGGGATGAAGGTGGGTCTAAATATTCTAGATGGGATGCAGAAGATGCTTTTAAAGACATGTTACAACCATGGATTAAAGATGAATGGGTGCCTAAAACTGCAACCAAATGGACATTATACTGAGGTAAAAGATGAAAACATTTAGACAATTCATAGAGGAAAAAGATCCTCGTCTTGTAAAAGCTGGAGTATCTGGTTATAATAAACCCAGAGCAACTCCTAGCCATCCAGGTAAAAGCCACATTGTAGTAGCAAAAGACGGTGATGAAGTTAAAACCATCAGGTTTGGCGAACAAGGTGCTAGTACCGCCGGGGAGCCCAAAAAAGGTGAATCGAAGAAAATGAAAGCAAAGCGGAAGTCATTTAAAGCTCGACATGCGAAGAACATTGCAAGAGGTAAGATGTCTGGTGCATACTGGGCTGATAAGGTTAAGTGGTAACAGTATTTTATAAATAAAGGTGAACAACTAATAATACCAAAAATGATCTATCATAGATTAATTCTTGGCAAAACAAATTTAAGAATTAGAATATAAGAGGAAATCTAAATGGATCATTTTAAAGAGTTGGTAGAAAATACCATTCAAATTTTTCTAGAGTCGGATAATATGAATGAATCTGACTACAAGATAATGCACAATTCATTCACTGATGCTGTTGGTGAAGCCAAGAAAAAAGCAGAAAAGGCTGGATATACAATTGATGATGACGTATGGTTCAGAAAAGTATCATCTGGCCCAAGAAAGCCGGGTACCGACAAGACCAATCGTTATAGTATTGAGTTACTTACAAACAAGGGTAATGATGCAAAAAAGGCTCTCCAAATACAGATTTACAATACCGGAAAAGCCTATGAATTGAATACATACATCAACTAAAATTCATAAATATATCACTGTCATAAACAAAAATAAGGAGAGACACTATGGCCCTATGGGGAAAAACTGACGCTCAAGCAAGTGCACCAACATATCTAAATGCAACTGATCTAGAAGCTACTTATTTTGTAGATACAACAGAAGCAGCAGTAGAATCAAACCGTGACCGTGGTATTAAAACACCAGGTTGGATGCTATACAACACATATACTGATGCAAACGGCGCGGTTCGTAATAAGTCAGAAGTATTAGTTGTAATGAAAGTATCAGCTAGTGATGCAGGCGATGCTGGTATTAGCGGTGACACTACTATCGAAGATTCAACCGTAGCTGATAGTTAATAATGATTTTAACAGAACCAACTTTTCTTCTATATGCTGCCAAGCATTATGAGAATCCGCATTGTCATGATGAAACTGAATTTGAGGAAGACTTAAAGCGGTTTCAGTATCTGCGCAAACTTTTTAATAAGTATAAGCAAGGTGGTGATTTAAAAGAGAGGTTGGTTCTGAACCACTTAATTATCATGTATAATGTATTCGGCCCAGCTGCAACTGATATGTTATTCATGAGATTGGAAGACTATCATGATTGCTTGAAACCCTTTGTGGTTTATTTGAACTATATGCCTATCTATATTAGATATGATGGAAAACAAATTTATTCCGAAACAATAAAATCTGATCAATATATCACAGAAATACTAAAAGGAATCTAGTATGAGTATTAAACAATTAATTACCGAAATGGTGCAAGATACATTATCTGAAATGAAACAGCCGTACGTTGTAATTGACACAGCAGATGGTGATAAAGTAGTTGCAATGGCTTCTGATGAAAAGGGTGCTAAGTCAATTATTACAACCTCCGAGCTACCACCAATGAGTATTAAAGATAAGAATATACTCAAGATTGTAAAGACTCGTAAAAAGCAATCCATTGGTTATCCACTATCAGAAGAAGTAGAGCTCGATGAAGCAGTAGATCATCATAACAATCTCAATGACCTCATTTTCGATTTTCAAAAAAAGATTATGAATTATGGCAGATCAACCCTTGATGCAAACATAGCTAAAAAGCTAAAAGTGATTGATAATGACCTCGATGATCTTCGTGGCGATCTGTTCAAAGTCCGCAAAGGAAGGTAATATACGATGATAGATCTGTTTCTCATATACCAATTTATTCGTAGGCTTGCTACCCCATTTAAAGATTGGGAAGCTTACAAGCTTGGTATTATTGATGAAAATGGTAAGATATTAAAGAAGAGAAAAGATCTTCTTACCGTCAAGGAACGTCAAGCCTTTGGTGTATTTGATCTTATGATCTTAAATCTAAAAAAACTACTTGCAAAGGTACCAGGCGGCTCATCACGCTTGGCATCTTACGCTGCTGCGCTCTATTTGATTCGTGAATGGAATCATTTCTCCGATTCAAGTCTCTTAACAGAAGACACTACGGATAAAGAGATTATAGAATCGGTAAACCAATTATATAACGGATATTCCGATTATATCACACTTATAGAAACTGTCAACAAAAAAATGCACATAAATGAATTATTTGAACAAAAAATATTAGAAACACCGACAGTAAGTGCTGGCTCAGGTGCCGTTGCAGGTATTGGTGTAGGTGCAGATGGTGAGCCTGGCTTGACACCCGCTCAAATGAAAAGATATAAAAAGCGCAATAAACCATTAAAACGTCTAACAGACTTTACTAAAGGAATATGACATGTTGACATTACAACAATTCTCAAATATAATACCTACAAACAGAAACCCAGAGCCTTGGTTTGATGCTAGTAAGGAATTATTTGAAAAATATCAAATAAACACACCAAACCGCATTGCCGGCTTTATGTCTCAGTGTGCACATGAATCAAAAGACTTTACAGCATTAGAGGAAAATCTTAATTACTCCGAAGATGCTTTAAATAGAGTGTTTGGTAGGTATTTTGGAAAAGGCAAACGCAATGCTGCAGAATATGCTCGTAAGCCAGAAAAGATTGCAAATTATGTTTACCAAGACGAGTTTAGATCAAAAAAAGGTGCTCTTGGTAATACACAAGCTGGTGATGGTTGGTTGTTTCGAGGTAGGGGCATTAAACAGCTTACTGGTAGAAGTAATTATGCTGCATTTGCAAAGACCGTGGGTATGACAGCTGAACAAGCGGCAGATTATGTTGCCACACCAAAAGGCGCTATAGAATCAGCTTGTTGGTTTTGGTCTGTCAGAAACTTAAATGTAGTAGCTGATGCCGACGATATTGTTCGTATGACTAAAATTATCAATGGCGGTGATATCGGCCTATCAGACCGTAAAGCAAGATATATCAAAGCAAAATCAATGTTGGGTAGTACAGCACCTTCTGCTTCAGTCGTAACTGAGTTAAAGCGTGGAGCTCGTGGTGAGCTTGTAAAACAGGTTCAGCATGCACTTGGCTTGGGCGCTGATGGTATCTTTGGTATGCAAACTGATGCTGGAATAAGATCATGGCAGCGTATAAATAGATATACCGTCAATGGTATTTTAAGCCAAGAACAAATCAACAAACTTACAAGGAGAACTTAAATGTCAATCAAACAAATTATTCAAGAATCAATTAACAAGAATCCAGTAGGGCTCAAAGAAGCTCTAGAAGAAGAACTGCGTGCTCGTGTTCAACTTGCACTTGAAGCAAAAGTTGCTGAAAGTGATCACGACATGGAAGACGAAGATGAAGATGATATGGAAGATGAAGATGAAGACGACATGGAAGATGATGAGTAATTAATCTTTTATGAAATCCTGGATCATCATAGGTATTTTGATTGCTCTAATGAGTAGTGCTGCATATTTTTACTACAGCACTACTCAGGCAAAACTTGCATCCCTTATTGCAAACAATGCTACTCTTGTATCAAATAATCTTACAATAACCAATGCAAATAATCAGAATATTCAAACCATTGATGATCTACAATCTGAATTTCAAAGAGTTCAGGAAGACTTTTCACGAGTACAGTCCGAGTTTCAAGTGTCACGATTGCAGAATAATGAGTTACGGGAGCGTCTAGGTCGCCATGAACTAGACGCTCTTGCCGCAGCTAAGCCAGTACTTGTAGAGCGAACAATTAATAATGCATCAGCAAATGCTATGAGATGTTTTGAACTGTTATCTGGATCGCCCCTTAATGAAAAGGAAATATCGGCAACCACTGAACGCCAATTCAATGTGGAATGCCCTTGGCTGTGGGAGGAGTTAACACAATGAAAGCACTATTGATACTTCCACTTATTTTAGCGGCATGTGGATCAACAAATATTGAACCAGTAGCACCAGTTGAAGTACGAACAATTGAACTCCAAAGGCCTGCTCCTATTGTTCCTGCCGTAGATCAATTGAGACTCAGACCAATTACTTGGATTGTCATTACCCCTGATAATATAGATGAACAGTTTGCAAAAATAAAAACAGGAGAGCTTGTTTTATTTGCTGTTACTGCTGATGGCTACGAAAACATTGCTCTAAATCTATCTGATATTAGAGCACTGATTGGACAACAAAATCGTGTAATAGCAATCTACAAAAATCAGTATTGATAAATAGATGAAAATGTTTAAGGAAGATAATTGGATACAGAAACATTGGAGACCTGCTATGGCTGTCGTGTATATGGCAGTCATTGTTTTTGACTTTATTGTTTTTCCTATCTTCTGGAGTTTAGTACAAGTATATGGTTTTGGTGTAGTTTCTTTGCAATGGAATCCGATGACATTATATGCAGGTGGTGTTTTTCATGCTGCGATGGGTGCAGTACTGGGAGTGGCTGCATGGACGCGCGGCCAAGAAAAGATACAGAGATTAAAAACTGAATACGAGGAAGACCTGGATGGGCGGTGAAGAAATAAACAGCTTGAAAACCGATATTGCTTTGATACAAAAAGATGTAAAGCAAATCGAGCGTGTTTTCAAAAAAGTAGATGACGCCGTTGGCCAATTAACAGAAATATTAAAAGTCACAGCGGTGCAAGAAAATATGCTAGAAAATAACGACAGAAGAATAGAAACTCTAGAAGAGAATCTCAAAAAACACAACGAGCAAGAGGAAGCATTTCGGAAAGAATTCAATAGAAAGTTCGAAGAGATGAAAGAAACAGAACAAAAAGAAAGAGAGCGCCGTCACCGTGAACTTCTAGAATCTATTGAGAAATTGAATGCAAAAATGTCCGACAAGCTTGATAACCAAGACAAACGAATCCGCCAACTAGAAAACTGGAGATGGTATATACTTGGTATCGGTGCCGTTTTATTATTTGTGCTAAACAAACTACCATGGGCAACCTTTTTCGGTTGACATACGACCTCCAAGGGTTTATAGTAGTATAAACCAAATTGGGTAAGGCAAATTAGATGGTAGATTATGTAGAGTTGCAATATGCAACCATGCTCTCTGGTAGACTAGAGAGATTTAAGGTTAAATCCACAAATCCGTATCGCATCAACTTCAGATGTCCAATCTGCGGTGATTCACAAAAGTCAAAGTATAAAGCCCGGGCCTGGTTAATTGAGGACCGCACAAAAGGTGGCTTCTATTTTAACTGCTTTAACTGTCACTCTCCTGTTGGTAAACTTGGCAACTTCTTGAAACAAGTCGACCCGATGTTGTATAATGACTTTATTGCAGAAAAATATGTAACTAAAGCCAAGGACGAAACAAAGCTTCCCGTTAAGGAACAATTTAAAAAGCCAGTTTTCGCAACTGATCATCTAAAGAAACTCAAAAAGGTCAGCCAATTAAGTCACGATCACCCAGTCAAAAAATACATTGAGCAGAGACAAATACCTTCTAATCAACATTGGAAACTATACTATACACCTAAGTTTGTTTCTTGGGTAAATTCAATCATCCCAAACAAGTTTGATGAAAAAATACCAGACGAGCCTAGATTAATCATCCCATTTAAGGATAAAGACGGCAAGGTATTTGGTGTGTCCGCTCGCGGGTTTAATCCAAAAGGTCTACGGTATATCACAATTATGTTTGATGATGATAAGCCAAAGATCTTCGGGCTTGATACAGTAGACTTTAGCAAGAAATACTATATTGTTGAAGGTGCTATCGATTCCCTCTTCGTTGAGAACTCAATTGCAATGGCTGGTGCTGATGGTAATACATCTGGTTTATCAAATGTTGAAAATGCAGTATTTGTTTTTGATAATGAAAAGCGGAATAAGGAAATTCATAAACAGATTGACAAACTAATAAAAGTAGGCCACTCTATTTGCATTTGGCCATCATACATTGAGCAAAAAGACATCAACGATATGTACATGAATGGAATAAATAATATCAAAGAGATAATTGACAAAAATACCTATAATGGGCTTGAGGCTTCACTTAGGTTTATGAGCTGGAGAAAAACATGACGGTGAATTCTATATTAGCACACGATGAAAACTATGGTATAGGTAAAGATGGCAAATTGCCATGGCCACATAACTCAGCTGACATGAAATGGTTTCGTGATTGCACCAACGGTCATGTTGTTATCATGGGTCGTAAAACATGGGAAAGCTTGGGTTCTAAGAAACTACCTAACAGAACAAACATTGTCATAACTCGCTCCGAAATTGCAGGCAATCCTGACGGCACATACCACGGTGAAATGTCCACACTTGTTCAGATGATAAAAATGGAATATCCCGATCTAAAGATTTGGATCATAGGTGGTGCAGATATCTATAAACAAGCACTGCCATTATGTGAGCATATATATGTTACTGAATTTCCCGGTGACTATCAATGTGATGCTTTTGTTCCTATGGATGAATACACGAGCGGTTATTCTAATATGGCAAAAAAGACTAGTGATGGGTTGACATTTTCAATATGGAGCAAAATATGAAACAATATCATAAATTATTAGAGGACATACTAGAGCATGGCGAAGAAACAACAGACCGAACTGGTGTGGGAACGAGATCTATTTTTGGGTACCAGATGCGATTCGACCTCTCGGCAGGCTTCCCGGCAGTTACAACGAAAAGGCTTGCATGGCGATCGGTTGTCGGGGAATTAATTTGGTTTCTCGAAGGATCTACAGATGAACGCCGATTGGCTGAACTCACATATGCAAACGACAGAACAGAGCTTGTTGGAAAAAGCACTATCTGGACCGCTAATGCTGATAAGCAAGGTAAAGACCTCGGATACGAAAACCACGATCTCTATAAAGGACTTGGGCCAGTTTATGGGTCACAGTGGCGCAACTTCGACGGCAGTGTCTCTCGCCGAGATGGGAAAGACCAAATTCAGTGGTTACTCAACGAAATTCGAACCAATCCAGATTCAAGACGACTCATCCTATCAGCCTGGAATCCTAACGCCCTGTCTAAGATGGCATTACCACCTTGCCACTATGCGGCACAATTCAGAGTCACTAATGGTAAACTTAACTGTATGTTAACTCAGCGAAGCGGGGACAGTTTCTTGGGAATTCCATTTAATATAGCATCCTATGCTCTACTGACACATATTATTGCTCGTGAATGTGATCTAGAAGTTGGCGACTTTGTCCATACCATTGGCGATGCACACATTTATCTAAATCATATTGATCAGGTAAAAGAACAATTATCAAGAACTGAATATCCGCTACCAACACTAGAAATCGCAAATGATTTTATTCTATCAGATGGTCTAGAATATGAATTTGATATAGATAGTGTTGATATGTTTACACTTAAAAATTATCAATATCACCCTACAATCAAAGCACCTATGGCTGTCTGATAACTTTTTAAAAATATATGTAACATGTCTATATGTAGAGGTTTTATACTAATAAATAATACATGTCGACAAGCCAAGTCGAAAAAATCAATATATTGACATCTACATAACTTATTTCAGTTGGGTTGTGTTTTGTTCTCAACTAATAAGAAAGACTATTGGAAGACATGCTAGATTTTAGAAAGTTTATCTTAGATAATGGCATAGTCAATCTGGAAACCCTACGCAAGAACGGTAATAAGACAGGAAAGTCTACACGATTTTATGCAGAACATGAGGGAACATTTCAAGCAATTTTCGAAAAGCACGGAACTGATAATCTACTAGAAGCAGTATTACTCGAATTTGGTATGATATCAAAAAGAGACTGTTTGATGTGCAAATCACCTACCAATTTCTCAGAACGAAATAGAGACTATCTTCAGTGCTGTTCTAAGATGTGTCAATCAAAACTATCTAACACTACTAGGACTAAAACATATTTAAAAAAATATGGAGCCAGTCACCCTATGCGAAATGATGCAATAAAGGAGAAACAAATCAATACAAATCTAGAAAGACACGGTGTTGCAAATGTTTTTCAGAGTACCGAAACCAAAAACAAGATAAAAGAAACCAATCTTCACAAGTATGGTGTTGAGCATTCTTCGCAAAGAACAGATTTTATTGAAAAACTGAAAAGAACCAACAACGAAAGATACGGTGTAGATTTTCCTGCTCAATCTAAGAAGATCCAAGGAAAGATAAGCAACACTTTAATCGAGATATATGGCGCAAATACACACCAACCTATTGCTAATTATCAGGACCTGAATGCGGACTTCATCACAGAAACTCTCGTAAATGATTCTGGTCAATTGGAAATAGATACGGTATTGGAACATTTTCAGTGCAGCAGAAACTTTTGGGTAACTAAAATTCGACCACTAGTAGCTGGTAAAATAGCAATCAAGAAAGCAAGGGGTAATGAGCAGAATAAGATTGCCGATTACATTCGTGAATTATACAATGGGATAGTTATACAAGACGACAGAAAAGAACTGGGTGGTCTTGAATTAGATATATATGTACCAGATAAAAAGTTTGCTATAGAATATAACGGCACCTATTGGCACAGTTTCACCGTTGGTGACGATATAGATAAAAACAGACACGTACAAAAAACCCAAATGTGCGAAGAAAGAGATATACAACTATTTCATATATGGGAACATGATTGGAAAAATGAACAGAAAAAGGTCATTCTAAAGTCCATGATATCAAACAAGTTGGGAATAAATAGTAGACTGTATGCTAGAAATTGTGAAATAAGAGAACTTGACTCTAGTACAGCAGACACTTTCTGCAAAGCAAATCACATTCAAGGTGAGGCTAGATCTTCAGTACGATATGGTCTTTTTCACAATGATGACCTAGTATTTGTTATTACATTTGGGGTTCCTAGATTTAACAAGGAACATAAATGGGAATTGATTAGATCTTGTTCTCTTCTAGGACATACTGTGGTAGGGGGTTTCCAGAAACTACTTAAACACTTTATGATAAATTATAAAGGTGCTATTATATCTTATGCGAATAGGAACTATTCAGATGGAAATGTATATAAGTTAAGTGGATTTACTGAACTAAATGCATCTCCGCCTGCTCAAAGTTATTGGAAATCAAATACTGATATTATTATTAAAAGATATCAAGCTCAAAAACATAAACTAGAAAAACTATTGGAAACATATGATCCAGATGTTTCGGAACAAGAAAACATGTTAAATAATGGTTATCGTGTCATGTGGGACTGTGGTAATAAAGTATTTTCATACGGCAAACAAGAAAGGTAATAAATGTTGGATTATTCTAGCACACAAAATAAGGTACTATACGTGCTCAAACGAGACGGTTGTACCGAAAACTTTAACTCAGACAAGATCACTACAGCAGTGTCAAAGGCTATGAAATCAATCGGGATTCGTAGCAAGTCAATCCCCTCTGAAGTAGCCAGCGAAGTTGTTGGTAAGTTAAACCAAGACGCGGCTGATGCTGTAATTGCAGTAGATGCTGTGCATTTGGCAGTAGAAAATGTGATTATGGATATGGGTCTTCATGACCTTGCGCGTGAGTATATTCTATACAGACATAATAATATGCCAAGCATATTTCGGAAGAGAACAAGTCTTAAACCGTACGAATATCCACAACTCGTAGAATTTACCGATGCTATTCGTCACTCGTACTGGGTACACACCGAATTCAACTATTCTTCAGATATCCAAGATATGAAAGTCAATATGACGTCTGAGGAAGTAGAAATTGTTAAAAAGGCTATGCTAGCTATTTCTCAAATTGAAGTTGCGGTTAAAACATTTTGGGCAAAGATCGGTGATCGTTTTCCAAAGCCAGAGGTAGCTGCGGTTGGTATTACATTTGGTGAATCAGAAGTGCGTCATGCTGATGCGTATTCAAACCTTATTGAGATCATGGGTCTTAACGAAGAGTTTGAGAAAGTTGTAGAAGTACCTGCAATTAAAAAGCGTATCGCATATCTTGAACAGTCTATAGGTACCCCAGTTGATGATAAAGATTACTTCCATAAAGTGATTTTATTCAGTCTATTTGTCGAAAATGTATCTCTATTCTCTCAATTCCTAATTATGATGGCATTTAACAAACACAAGAATGTTCTCAAAGGAATTTCCAATGCTGTGGAAGCCACTTCAAAAGAGGAAGATATTCATGCTCGGTTCGGTATTGAATTAGTTAATATCATCAAAGCTGAAAATCCCGAATGGTGGGATGCAGGGGCGGTAAAAGAAATCTCTAGATTATGCAGAGAAGCTTTCAAAGCAGAAAATGGTATAATTGATTGGATCTATGGTAATGCCGATCTAGACTTCCTCCCAAAGGAAACTGTAAAGGAATTTTTGAAGCATCGGTTCAATCAATCTCTACAAGCCATTGGGATGAAGCC
>Ga0075118_10002723_pt1 | contig 10873 bp, 10 predicted proteins | sample AntAceMetag02UKE_FD_69794 | JGI IMG/M metagenome (GOLD analysis project Ga0075118, IMG submission 69794) | Saline lake microbial communities from Ace Lake, Antarctica - Antarctic Ace Lake Metagenome 02UKE | ecosystem: Environmental > Aquatic > Non-marine Saline and Alkaline > Saline | place... | reverse complement strand
GTCGTATAACAAGAGAATACTCAAGCGAGTACGATCTTAAGCTGAAACCGCTTGCGAGGATGTATAGCGACAAAATGATAGCTTGTTTACTACTGGTTTTCTTTAATCGGCTTTAATCGGCTTTGTTCTTATCCCGCTTGTGTTTATTGGATCAGTTCACCACACTAGCGAAATAGGTAGTTAAACAACGGTTTCTATGATGCTTAACAGTTTGCAAAATATAGCTCAAAAACTTTTAGTCGCAATGTTGGGCGCTGCGCTTGTTGTGACAACTGCACTAATATTCGCACCTAACCGAACCGCACTATTGTCTTCAAAATTCTTTTTAGCATCTTCAGACATCCGCTTATCAAATTTGGAGGGCCTGACAATCGGCTGGGGTGAAATTAATTTCGATGGTGTAACGATGCTAATTAGTGAAAAAGGTTCAGCGACACTAAAAGGTGGCAACGTATCCTTTCAGCTTTTCGAGTTACTCGCAGGAAAACTGGATACCATTGATATTGAACAGGTCCAGTACGTTGAATTGAATCCAGCTAATGATGAACCTAACAACGAATCTTTCATCGATCTGGAGCGGCTTAATGAGATATTGGCAAAAACACCTGCACTGCCCTTTAATCGATTAAAAATAAATAGCGCCCAAATAAGCGTAAATGAAATAGATATCGACGCTGAGCTTTTACTTTCTTTGCAACCGTTGAGCCTCAATTTTAAGATGAAGCAAATGTACAGCCAAACATTCGGTTTAAGCGGTTCGCTGCTTCAAGACTCTGCCCAGAACTTTGAAGGCACGCTCTTGTTTGACGAAAGCAGCAAAGTGTTTTTAAGCTCAGAAATCAGTATTGTTATAAACGACGCAGAATTGGAATTTATTGCGCGCAGCGAGGCAATACCGCAAAAATTAACCAATTACTTGCAAAAGTTCACTGATCTCCAAGGCATCTCCAGCTCCGCAGATCCGTCAGCCTTTACCTTTGCGCTTCGCTATCTTGACGCAGCGTCCAGCATAGTCAATTTCGACTTTACCTTTACTGAACAAGCACCAACTATTAGTTTCAATCCGCAATTAGTAGATGTACAGGTTAACCTTGTCATTCCCCTACCAAGCTCTATTGCCGGCAGCTATGAAGTCGCTCGCCAGCATTTACAGCTTGCTTTGAGCGACTTTGCCAGCGAGCTAGAAGCAAATTTAGCAGAAAATATAATCGCGAGCGACCTTACCCTTAAACAAAATAGGGTCAGCTGCAACTACTTTACTGAGTGTGATATTAAAACATCAATAGCGGCAATATCTACTGTTGATGCAGGCTCAGACGGCTTGCTGGAAAATTTTTCAGCAGAAACAGCAATCCTAGCTTCTTGGGCTGGCACAGTCCTTAGAGTAAGCAGTGAGAGCTTGGCGTTCTCCTTGCCATCAATAGTACAGAACAATCTCGTCGGGGAAGCCGATGTTGAAGTCACGAAGCTTATCCTCGAACAAGATTTCAATCGTCAAGTACTCTCAGCTCAGGCAAGGTATTTGGCGCATGATATTAAGTTAAATAACCTCACGGTAGAAATCAGTGACATGAGCGTCTCTGGCGACATCGACATCAAAGACGGTAATTTAGAGATGTCTGCTCGCTTTGTCTTAGCAAATCAGCTCACAGTCGACACATCATTAAAGCACAATTTTAATGATGGACAAGGCCATGCTGAGACTGTCTTGGACAGCTACAGTTTTAGCCAGATCACGCCAATGAGCAAACTCATTAATTTGAAAGACTATGATATAGAACTTGTTGCCGGCACAGTGACAGGCCAAAGTGAATTTCATTGGCGCCAGGCCGGGGACGGGAAATTCAAAATTGGGGGGCCTATCAACTTTATGCTAAATGATCTCAGCGGATACTATGATGAACTATTTTTTATCGGCTTTACAACGGCAGTTAACGCAGACCTCACCCAAGCTTGGAGATTTCGATCAACTGAGCCGATGCTGGCTGAAATTGCTACAGTCGATATAGGGATTCCTACTAATGATATCCGGTGGGATTACAGCTGGGAGTATTCCCTAGAATTAGAGAATGAATATAGCTTGCTGTCGATAACTAATCTAACTGCAGCACTCCTTGGCGGCGAGGTCTCGATTCCTCGAATAGACTTCGATAGCAATCAGCCACACAGCGATTCAAACATTGTTATTAACAGACTAAACCTAGAAACCATAGTGGGATTGGCCGACTATCCAGGCCTAAATGTTGACGGCTACATCAGCGGCTATTTGCCGGTCTCACTAACCGAATCAGGCTTCAGTCTCAGCGATGGACTTATCAGTGCGCTAACCCCAGGGGGCACCATTAACTATCTACCGAGAACCGCTGCGCCAGTGTCTAACTCAGGATTGAAACTAGTTAACGATGCCCTTAGCAATTACCAATATAGCCGCCTAGACACGAATGTTGTGTATGCTAAAAACGGCGACCTAACCCTCGCGGTTCAGCTTCAAGGCTTCAATCCAGACATGAACAAAGGCCAAACGATCAACCTCAATGTCAACGTAACTGACAATATCCCCAACTTGCTAAAAAGCCTGCAGGCAAGCCGCTCGATAACCGATGTGCTGGAACAATCACTCAGCAAATACAACAAAAGCGAAATCCAGCGGTCTAATAATCAGAAGTAATTCAGCAATGGTTCATTCTTATGCGCTATTCTTCACAAAAGTTATCAACGGATGCAATTAGCCATGGATCGAAAAATAGCAATTTCCCTATCTTTTGTGGCATTGATACTCGCCGCCTGCTCCCCCACTGTTCAGGTTGCTATACCTAATGAACCAATCACTATCAATTTAAATGTACGCATCGAACATGAAATTCGCATCAAAGTTGAACAACAATTAGATGATATTTTCGCCAGCGATAGCAACTTATTCTAATCATCGAAAATAAAGGATACCGTAATGAGAAGAACACTGACTCCCCTATTCTCCTTAATTCTCTGTCTATTGATCTTCCCAACTGCTTTCGGTCTAACGCTGCAAGAGGCCAAAGAAGATGGGATCATAGGAGAGCGCCGGGACGGCTATGTTGGATTCGTTATAAGCGGTGTCGCGGCTGAGGTACAAGAGATGGTTCAAGACGTGAATCGACAAAGGCGCGAGCGCTATCAGCAAATAGCCCAACAAAACCGGATCAGTGTTGAGCAAGTCTCGGCATTGGCTTATGACAAAGCGGTAGAAGCCACACAAAGCGGGCATTACTTGCAGGGTCCATCTGGCGCTTGGGTAAAGAAATAGCTTCTTCAGTTTTATCTGAACAATACTCGAGTGGTCGCTGAATATGAAAAACAAACACGAAAATATACTCTCTACAATTGGTAATACCCCCACCGTAAAAATAAATACCCTTGCCCCAGAAAACGTAAATCTGTATGTAAAAGTGGAAGCCTTTAATCCTGCGGGGTCCGTAAAAGATCGCTTAGCGCTTGGGGTAATTGAAGCTGCCGAGGCTAGCGGCGAACTGCTGCCGGGTCAGACAGTGGTAGAGGCAACCAGTGGCAACACAGGCATTGGCTTGGCGATGGTTTGTGCTCAGAAAGGCTATCCGCTGGTCATTGTTATGGCTGAGAGCTTTAGTATTGAACGCCGCAAATTAATGCGTTTTCTCGGAGCTCAGGTGATTTTAACGCCTGCTGCTCACAAGGGCAGTGGGATGCTCGCTAAAGCTGCTGAGCTAGCGAAAGCTCACGGCTGGTTTCTAACCCGCCAGTTTGAGAATGAGGCGAATGCACTAATGCATGAACGCACAACTGCTGTTGAAATATTACGAGATTTTGAAGACGAAAGGTTAGATTACTGGGTGTCCGGATTTGGCACTGGCGGGACCCTAAATGGGGTTGCTAATGTTTTGAAACAGAAGCGTCCAGACACAAAAATTGTTGTTTGCGAACCCGATTCAGCTCAGTTAATCGCCAGCGGTGTCGCTCAACCTGACGCAACTGATCAAGGCTCAACTGCAAGCCACCCCGCATTTAATCCACATATGCTGCAAGGCTGGACCCCCGACTTCATCTCGGCTTTAGTGGGTCAAGCAGTCTCGCGCGAACACATAGACCAGCTAGTTTCTGTATCTGGCAATGAAGCCATTAAATGTTCAATCGACTTGGCTAGGAAAGAAGGAATTCTGACTGGTATTTCAGGCGGCGGCTCTTTCGCTGGAGCCTTAAAAATCGCCCAACAAGCAGAATCTGGCAGCACGATTTTGTGTATGCTGGCCGACACCGGAGAACGTTATTTGAGCACGCCTCTTTTTGCAGATGTTGAAAATGAGATGAACAGTGAAGAGCAAAAAATATCCAAATCAACACCAAACTATCAATTCTAAATAATTTTAGTGATCAACAAAAAAGGCCAGCATTTGCTGGCCTTTTTTATGCGCGTCTTGTGTGTACCTGCTAGCTAATGAGTATCCTGCAAGCTGCTCTTGTAGGTTTCTGTGAGCATGACAACACAAAGCAAAGACAGCCCAGACGCGATCGCGATATAAACAGATACCCAAATAATGTCGTACTCGTACCATAGGTAGGTGGCAATGATCGGTGCGAACGCACCACCGAGTATGGCGCCTATTTGATAGCCTAGCGACGCCCCAGAATAGCGAACTTCGGTACTGAACAACTCGGTAAAAAAAGCTGCCTGTGGGCCATACATCAAACCAAGAAATACCAGCCCTCCACCTATACCTAAAACGATAAGCCAGAAGTTGCCTGTGTCTATTAACGGAAACAGCGCAAAAGACCACAGCCCAGTCAACACAGCCCCAACCATAAATATCCCTCGACGGCCGTGCCTATCGGAGTAAGATGCCGCCCAAAACTGAGCTGGAATCTGTAGCATTGATGCAAAAAGTACGGCAAATAACATATTTTCTCTAGACATAGCTGCGCCCTCGGGATCACTCCCATAGGCCAGCACAAAACCAATCAGTATATAAAAGGTGACCTGAATAGAAAGAAAAGCCCCTGCCGCCAAAGCAATTCGTTTAGGGTATTTAGCCAAGGCTACCAACACCGGAGAGCGTTGAATTGGCGCGTCGGCCGGAGCCTGCGCCTGCTTTTTATTTTTCAGCGATTCGAGCTCTTTAAAGGCATCGGTATCTTCCATATGTAACTGGACATACATACTAATACCAATCAACGCGACGCTGGCAACGAAGGGAATTCTCCAACCCCACTCCATGAAAAATTCTTCAGATACACTGCGACTAATAAGGATAAAGGCAAGATTAGCTAGTATCACTCCAACAGGTGCACCTGCTTGAGCGAAAGCCCCATAGAAGCCACGTTTATCCGATGGCGCGCTTTCAGTGACTAGAAGCATTGCGCCGCCCCACTGACCACCAATTGCCAAACCTTGGGTGAAGCGTAAAATACTTAATAAAATTGGCGCTGCAATACCAATTGTCGCAAAAGTAGGCAACAAACCTATCAAGGTTGATGCCACTCCCATCATCACCAAAGCGATAACAAGGGTTTTTTTGCGACCAACACGATCTCCCCAATGCCCAAAGATAATGCCGCCGAGCGGGCGAGCAATAAAGCCAAAGGCAAAGGTACCAAAAGAAAAAATAAGACCAATCGCAGGAGAACTGTCAGGGAAGAAAGCAGCGGGGAAAACTAATGCTGCGGCGGTTGCATAGAGGAAAAAGTCATACCACTCAATACTGGTGCCCGCTAGGGCAGTCAGCGCCACCTTTCTCATATTGGATTTTAGATGAACTTCATCGGCTGGCGCATTAACATCTGTGCTCATAAACTCTCCGTTTGCCATTATTTTTATTGATGACCGACAATAGCAGCTTAAGTAACAAGGTCGCAGTAATATACGCTCAACGACCCGTTTTGCAGTATTATTGGGCTTATGATTTACAGTTTACTAGGAACGCTACATCTTATTGCCATATTCGCACTGGTCGGGGCTATAGTGATCGAAAATATAGCGATAAAGCCTACAATTACTAAAGAAGATATCATTAATCTTGCTCGGGTAGATGCCGTCGCAGGAATCAGTGCTATTTTGACACTAGGGTTCGGCCTAGCCTTGTGGTTTGGCGTTGGCAAGCCAGCAGAATTTTATACCAGCAACCCTATTTTTCATGGGAAGTTAGGGCTATTCGCCTTATTAGTGGTATTTGCTGCTTATCCTGCCATATTCTTTTTTAAGCAACGTAGTGCCCAAGCAGACACTATCGACGTCCCTAAATCGATAAGAGTCTTTCTTAAAATTGAATTACTTATTGTCTTCATCATTCCTCTTTTGGCCTTTTTAATGGCAAGAGGAATTGGCCTACCAAGCTAATTAAGCGCCGTGCTTGTAAAAACCAAATAGGTTGTGAGATGAACAAACTGACAATGATCATGATTTCTACACTGACAATGACCACATTGCAGTGCTCATTGGTGCGCGCCCAAAGACTGGACCAAGCCGCCCTTTTACAAGCTATTTCTGGCCCTGACCGAGAGGTAAGCGATTTCATTCGCGATCCAGTTCGTAAGCCAGTTCAGGTTCTGGATTTTCTAGGTGTCACACCAGGAATGACTGTACTGGACCTCTACGCGGCTGGCGGCTATTACACTTTTATTTTTTCAAAAGCTGTCGGTCCCGAGGGCACGGTGTATGCACAGAACACAGTACGCGCACGGCAGTTCGTGGAAGACCGGCAAGATATCACTCAAGGCCAAGCCTTAGATCAAAAAATACAACAAGGAAAACTAAGCAACGTGATTCAGATTGTTCGGCCACTGGCAAGCTTAGGTCTGCAGCCTGGCTCCTTGGATACAGTGATGGTGGCTCAAGTGTTACATGACTATTATAATCCCAATCCTGATCGAGCTTTGAACATGCTCTTGCAGATCAAGGCCTTATTAAAACCAGGTGGGGTTATCGGAATCACCGATCATGTAGGAATTGCTCGCTACGACAATAATGACCTGCATAGGATGACAATAGCGCAAGCCACGGCTGTGGCGGAACAAGCAGGATTCGAGGTTTTTGAAAGCGATCTGCTACGGGTGCCCAGCGATAATCATAGTAGAAGTATCTTTGACCCGAGACTCAACCGTACTACAGATAGGTTCTTACTCAAGCTCAGGAAGCCAGAGCAACAGCCCTGACCTGACCTGACCTGATCGTAATTGATCCTGAGCATAAGCAGCTTGGACCTTTTAATCATATTTGATAGTCTGATTCCTATAGGCCAATCTCACTTTGAATTTAAAGATTGCGCGAAACGAACATAAGGACCTAAACCCCATGAATGGCAAACACAAAGCAGGCCTCAACCAGCTTTATCGCGAGAACCCTACCGAGGCTGACAAACTTCTATGGGGACATAAGCAAACTAGCAGCAGGCGGGGCTTTCTAAGCAAAGGCGCTACCGCTGTAATGGGCGCCGCTCTTGGAATGAGTATTCCGTTTTCTAAAAATATGCCTGCCGGACTTATCCCAGCAGCATTTGCTGCCGACAATGCGCCGCAGCAGATCGAAGGCAAAGACGGACTAATTGTTCTCAACGACCGTCCGATTAACGCTGAAACACCAGCTCACCTTTTAAATGATGACATCACACCAAACAACCGCATGTTTGTCCGCAACAATGGCATCCCTCCAGCAAATATCAATCCTGACACATGGAAGTTAGAAATCGCTGGCGAGTCCTGCTCGCGCCCGACAGACTTTACAATTACGCAGTTAAAAGAGACCTTCGAAACTGTCACTTTGCAGCTGCAATTGGAATGCGGAGGCAATGGGAGAAGCGAGTTTATTCCCGCCGCTAGCGGCAATCAGTGGAGCACCGGAGCAATAGCCTGCCCTACCTTTACTGGGGTTCGGCTACGAGATGTCCTTAATTACTGCGGCATTGATGCTGATGCGAAGTATATCGGGTACTACGGCGCTGACAGCCATTTAAGCGGCGACCCAGAGTTAGTGCCTATTTCGCGGGGCGCGCCCATTTCAAAAGCCATGGAGCGTGAATCACTAATCGCTTGGCAAATGAATGGCGAAGCTATCCCTAAGCAAAACGGCGCGCCATTACGTCTAGTGATGGCTGGATGGCCCGCCTCAGTTTCTGGCAAATGGCTCAACAAAATCGTTGTCAGAGACCAGATTCACGACGGTGCAAAAATGGCAGCTCCTTCTTACTCCGTGCCTAAAATGACAGTAGCACCCGGTTCAAAGGTACCAAATGGCGACATGAGAATAATTGAGTCCATGCCCGTTAAATCTCTGATTACTTTCCCTCAATCGGGCATAAGTCATGACCTCAGGGAAAGGTTGATCATTAGCGGTCACGCTTGGGCCGGCGACGATCAGGTAAGCGGTGTTTTCATCTCCGTGGATTTCGGTGCCACCTGGCTCCCATCAGCATTGCAACCCGCCGCTAATCGATTAGCCTGGCAAAATTTTCGAACCTGGGTTCAGCTTCCTCAAACCGGTTACTATGAAGTCTGGGCAAGAGCCATGGACAGTCAAGGCCGATCACAACCAATGGTTGTGCCCGGATGGAATCCACGCGGGTATTTGAATAACGCCTGCCATAGAATTGCTGTACAAGCAGTTTAGGGACCTTACTATGAAACCAAAAAATATAAGCGCCGCGACATTTGTCGCACTCACTGTCGTACTCATGGCAGCTGTTTCCAACAGTCAGCTATCTGCACAAAATTCGGCAGATAGTGGAAGCGGGCTAATTCAGGAAGACGGCTGGCAAACAGTGCAAGCGAATTGCACAGAGTGTCATTCTGCGCAAATGATTATCCAAAATTCGGGTAGTCGAGCAGTTTGGAAGAGTCGAATATTGTGGATGCAAGAAACTCAAGGTTTGGGGGAATTGAGTGGAGATACCGAACACGCTATTCTTAACTATCTTGCCAATAATTATGGCCCCAAAGAAGCAGGCAGAAGAAGCGGTTTAGCTGTTCACCTAATGCCTGCCAACCCGTTAGAGAGTATGGACTAAATGGCTACCGATCAAATTTCTATGTTTGGAGATGCCCCGCCAACTCCAGAGCCTACCGAGAAACCTGCAAGTTTTACGATCAGCAAAACCTTCCAAGGCAATGCTCAAAAGGTGTTTGATCAATGGTTAATACCCGTGTTTATTGGCAAGTGGATGTTTAACAAGGAGATCATTGGCGAAAAAATAGTTAGCCTTGATAATACCGTGAGAAAAGGCGGTGACTACAAGTTTATTGTGGAGAAGAAAGGTAAGACAATCGAGTACAGCGGCCAGTATTTAGAATTAAAGATCCCAAATCAACTCGTCTTCAGCTGGGTTAAAGACGGACGAGAAGATCGCTGCAGCAGAATCAGTCTGCGCTTTGAAGAAGACGGCACTAAAACAAAAATGAAATTCTCAATGAAATTAGATCCAGCTCTTAATGATCAAAAAGAAAGCATTAAAAGAGTTTGGAATGCTCGCTGCACGGCTCTCGCCGAGCGCCTAAAATAGAGCCGCGATTACTGCTTCAGTATTTAGCGGCCTATTTGCGATTGCCGCGCTTCACGCAAAGTCCTGGTAGCTGCTATTGGCAGAATAAACCCATCTTGCAGGTTTTTATTGACCACTTTAGTCACTTTCTCTAGATAGTCTGCATGGTCTGAATACAATGATTGCAATATCTGCTCATTAAACGGTTCGTGCGAGCCATAAAGGAAGCAAAATCTATTAGCACCCGTGTTCATACCTGTATTTGTAGCGGTTGGTACCGCATGCTCCGCGAGGCGAATACCACCTAACACATTGCCATATTCATCTCTGGCAAATTCAAGTTCCGGCATCATTCTAGAGACTTGCAAGGGCTCTCCAATTGGTGGTGCGATGTCCTCTTTCACCCAAATGACAAGATGATTAAAGGCAGCATCCATGACATCTCGAAATGGGACAGTGCTATATGCCGGCAACTCACAACCCGACTCTCTAGGGGTAACACCATCCAGCGCTAGTCCGTCTCTTAAACGGCCAACTTTTCCATACTCAATTTCAAAGGGCACATCAACATGAGATGTTCCTGCCACTTCCCACTGCCTAAAGGTTTCAGTGTTGGGCTGGGGCATTGCTGCTCTTCGCGACATATCTGTCTCGGCCATTATTTTGAAAATTTTCACGCCTTGGTCATCGCGAATTCTGCCGCCACCACCGTGCACCATAACGCCATCATAAATAGGCTCCAGAGGGTGAATGTTATTCAGGTAAATCGCTAAGCGAGATGCTGATTGTGAATGTCCTGTAGCTAAAATTTGTTCGGCTTTCAGCCCGCTCAAAATATCAACCGAATTACCCGATGTTTCACCAGTTCTGTTTATCGCTTTGCCAACGCTTGAAAAAATATCATAAGAAAGCTCGTCTCGTGTAGCCATCCCGTCATGGGTCACATCGAGACTTGAGTATCTGCGTGAACTCCAATCCTGCATGGTATCAATGCCCATTTGTTGCGCCGAAACCGCCACATAAGCATAGCCATTTCGAATAAAATGCTCACCGGACTGCCACCAGTCAATATCCTTATCTGGCCCACCCGTAACGTTAATCCACTCTACTACCACGACGCCATTGAACTGCGCTGCAGACACTGGCCGGCGAACAATCAAACGCGTTTTATAGCGGTGACCAAAATCAACAATGACTGAATTCTCCATCTCAGAACTCGAATATCGATTAGCCGAACCTTCGATGAAATACTCTTCCTCGAGGTAGCCTCGACTAGCTAGCTCAATAGCCGATGCGCTATAAATCGTGTTCAAAGAGGGATGGCCTGCTGGATCAATAGGGATTGGCCCATTAATAACAGCACCGGGGACGGCCGCTGACAGTGCGCCACTAAACAG
>Ga0075118_10002722_pt1 | contig 10875 bp, 14 predicted proteins | sample AntAceMetag02UKE_FD_69794 | JGI IMG/M metagenome (GOLD analysis project Ga0075118, IMG submission 69794) | Saline lake microbial communities from Ace Lake, Antarctica - Antarctic Ace Lake Metagenome 02UKE | ecosystem: Environmental > Aquatic > Non-marine Saline and Alkaline > Saline | place... | reverse complement strand
ACGTAAGGCTTTAAAGGCATTCTTTCCATCCTCATCGGCTGTTTCTCCATATATTTTTGGAGAGGGATGCTCAGGATATTGTGCGTGAAAAACTCGTGTGTGTAAAGCTTCAACAGCTTTATCTAAGATCTCTTTTTGTGCAGATGTCAATCCCATAACTAACGTTTGTTTGGCTTCGAAATTAAGATAATGGATTGAGAATTAACAGACTTGAATTGCTATTATTAGACCCAATTGAAGAATATAAACCTTCTTATTGACAAATCTGTCAGCCTGAATCGACTCAGAACCTGTTTTATTCAAGTAAGTCCACTAAATTCAAGCATGAAAAAACTTCTAATCATCGTTTTCCTAATTTCTTTCTTCTCCGCATTCAGCCAAGAAGATAAAAGGACAAAAATCATTGTTCGCACCAAAGCCAAAGACGCCAAATTCATTGGCACAAGCATGGGTGGATCGATGATTGTATTGAGGGATGCACTCACCGATGAAATTCTTGCCAAAGGCTTGACCAATGGCGGAACTGGAAATACAGACTTAATTATGAATGCTTCGATTGAAAGGACTACTGACATAACAGAGGGTTCGGCATACTATGAAGCAAGCTTATACCTGAGTAAACCTCAATTTGTTACCATTCAAGCATTATCACCTGTCAACCATGAGGAATCCCGAGTCTTTGCTCAAACACAAGTTTGGATGATTCCTGGTAAGCACATGGATGGCGCTGGTATAGTTCTCGAGATCCCTGGCTTTGTAGTCGAAGGACTTTATCCTCAAACACATCAAGGTTTTTCAATTGAAACAGACAAAACCTTAGAATTGAAGGTCAACATGGTTATGATGTGCGGTTGCCCCATATCAAAAGGCGGCTTATGGGATTCGGAAGAAATTGAAGTGGAAGGGATGGTCTATATTAACGGAGCCTATTGGAAAACCATATCAATGTCTATTGCTGAGACGAATACTTTCACGGCAGAACTCACTTTAGAGAAAACAGGTAGTCACGAAGTGATCATTACCGCCTATCACCCTAGGTCTAAGAATACGGGAGTAGATCAGTTAAATTTCAGAGTATCTAATTAAAAAAACATGAGATTTTTAGTAGCCCTTAGTATTCTACTTTTTACGGCTCCCCTCTTCGCACAACAAAACGGCCCTTACGTTATCTACAATGCCAAGGGTAAAAAGGTGTCTTATAAAAAGATGATGAAGCAGCTGGAAAAACCTGATGTCATCTTCTTTGGCGAGCAGCATAACAATCCCATCGCACACTGGCTGCAATACGAAGTTACCACCGCTTTAAACGAAAAACGTGAATTAGTTTTAGGTGCCGAAATGATTGAAGCGGACAATCAAGACGAACTCCGAAGCTACCTTAAAGGAGAGATTGATGCCAAGGCATTGGATACCCTTGCTAGATTATGGCCAAACCATGCAACTGACTACGCACCGCTTGTCAATTTTGCCAAAGACAATAACCTAGATTTTGTCGGAACAAATATCCCTAGAAAATACGCCAACCTAGTCTATCAAAAGGGCTTTGAAGTGCTAGAGCCTTTATCAGATGAAGAGAAATCGTGGATAGCACCTACTCCGATTGTTTTCGACCCTAACCTCCCGCGATATGTGAATATATTAAGCATGATGGGTGATCACGGTACACCTAACCTAGTAAAATCTCAAGCATCAAAAGATGCTACAATGGCACATTTCATCAATGAATTTCACCCAGAGGGAAAGCTCTTTATTCATTACAACGGAGCATATCATTCGGATTATCATGAGGGGATTTTATGGTACCTGAACAAGTTGAATCCTTCGGCCAAGGTATTGACAATATCTACTGTTGAACAGGACGATATCTCCAAGCTATCAGCCGATCACATTGGAAAAGCAGACTTTATTATTTGTGTCGATGCCAATATGACGAAGACCTATTGATCTACAAAAAATAGTATTTCTATAAAACATTAGTTGCCTTTATTCGGTATACCTTTGCGATAGTAAATTCATTTAAATGAACGATCGCAAGACAACCAATTTATTACTCCTCATCATTGTGATTCCACTGGTCTTTTACCTGCTTAAGACCCTGTCCTTCATTTTCATTCCGTTGATCTCATCCATGTTCATCGCTCTACTTTTTCTTCCGCTGATGCGGTGGTTGAAGAAGAAAGGAAGTCCTAAAATAATCAGTCTGATCATAGTCGTTTTAATCATTGCAGCATTCTTCAAGCTAAGCGGGGAACTCATCCAACTCTCGAGCAAAGAAATACTCTCCACCGACAACGCTTTCTTTGATAAGGCAAAAGACAAGCTTGCCGCACTGATCTTTTCCGTTGAGACTTTCTTTGGCATTGATTTTCTCCAAGATGAAAACACCTTGGCGTCCTTCATCAATAAAGACACCTTAAGTAAAAATTTCGCACCAACCGTTGGGTTCATCACGGATACGCTCACCATGACTTTATCAGCTGCCTTTATGGTCATTCTACTCCTAGCCGGCTCTGTAGACATTCAGAAGGTCTTGAATAACACCATTTTCAAAAAGCAATTTTCGTCTGTTAAGACCTTTATGAAAATTGAGCAGGATCTAATCAAATTTATCAAAGTAAAGTTCTTTGTCAGCTTATTTACGGGTATTGGTATAGGGCTAGCCTGCTGGGGCTTCGGTGTGAGTTTCCCTGTGTTCTGGGGTCTGTTTGCATTCGCCATCAACTTCCTGCAGATGGTTGGCTCGGTCATCAGTGTGGTATTACTAGCAATATTCTCCTTTGTTGAACTCGAATCTGCTTCTTATTTATTATTCTTCATAATTACTATAACAGGCGTTCAGGTCCTTTTTGGAGGCATCCTCGAACCAATTTTTATGGGTAAATCATTCTCCATTAACGTGATCACCATCTTGGTAATGCTCATGCTTTGGGGATATGTCTGGGGTATTCCTGGTTTAATCATGTCTATTCCAATCACTGTATTCTTGAAAATATTGTTTGATAAGTTTCCAGCGACACGGGTAATCTCTGGCCTAATGTCGGGCAACTCCGAAGGGGTAAAGATTAAAATCGGTAGATTGTAGGGCAGATTTCAATACGTGTCATGAAAAAAATTGGCCTCAGTTTACTTGTTGTATTAGTCCTTTTCATAGGATTTATTTTGGTGAAAACACTCACTTTTACTTCCAATCAATTTCAGGTAGCCTTAATTGAAAAAGCTGACATCTCAGATAGTTCAATTGAAAGGCTGCAGCAAGCCTTAAGACTTAAAACCATTTCATTTGAGAACGAAGAAGACTTTGATTCAACTCAATTCGAGGCTTTCAATCAGCTTCTCAAGAACCAGTATCCAACTATTGACTCATTACTCGATCATCAAGTATTCAGCGAGTATAGCCACTTATACAAATGGCAAGGTTCAGACAATCAATTAAGACCTATTGTCCTCATGGGACATATTGATGTGGTACCGATCGCTTCTCCCGATAAATGGTCAGTCGATTAGTGTCAGTGATCTAAGCATACAAAGTCCCCTCTTTCATCCCTTCTAATCTAAGAGACTAAGATACAATATTTAGAGGATGGATATTGGTCTAATACCTTATTACTTAAGGGTTTCTGGCCAAGTATAATTCACTTGTTCCATTTTTGACTTAAAGCTTTCTTTAAGAAACTTTACCTTTTGCACTCTAAATTCGTCATCCCTCATGCCACGAATGCCTAAATCAAAATCACGCCATATAAGTTCTTCAAGTATTTCAATTGCCTTCTCTTTTTTTCCTAAAAACACATGCTTCCAAAACTCTGAGGTTAAAAATTGCTCACTCTTCTTTACTCTGTTTTTTATCGATCCAATTGCATCCGCAATAAAAAAGATACTAATCACTAGTGCCACTTGAATAAGTATCACTAGCCCTATTATTATGTTGATTGTTTCTTGTTCCATAACTAATAAATTAATTGAATTATATTCCTTTCCCCTCATATAGGGCCTTGAAGAAGTAAACGTTCTTAGATAAAGTAACTGATCCGCCAACCAAGCCCCCCCAGAACCCAGTAGCCCCTGCTAGCTCTCCCGTTTCTACGTTTTGAATTAGGTGAAGTTTCCAGCCTCGGCCAATAAGGTAGTTTACAATAGACATTTCAGAAAGCAACTTAATACGCTTCCCTGCTTTATCTGTCAACACGTAATTACCGTTCACACCATCATCTATTACTACTTGCCAGTAACTACTTAACTCAGGAGAGAAAGGGTTAACTTGAACCAATAGCTCTTTTCCTATTAGGGCAGAATCTTCTAACACACTTATGCGCTCATTTACTTTAGGTGCCTCAACGAATCTAGCTACTCTAGCTCGTGGGGTCTTTCTAAGTGTGGTTGTGTCATCGCTATCCAATAAGTAATAATGATATTCCTCAAGAGTGGTCCGTACATGTCTTACAGGATATACACCTCCCCCCTTTATATAAAGGGAGTCTGCTGTTTCAGATTTTATTCTTCTCAATCCTGGTAGTTGGCTGTAAGCCTGTAGACTAAGTGTACAAAGTATTACGATTAGTATGTTTTTCATATTAGTAATTAGTTACCTACAAGTGCTTAATTCTGTTCATTAAACAAAGTTGGTGCTTCAATATCTTTTTCTTTTATTTTTTTTTCCACCCTTTCATTCGCAATATTAAAATAATCTTCATTCATTTCAATTCCTATCCCGTTTCTATTAGTGTTCTTACAAGCTACTAAAGTACTTCCACTTCCCATTGTAAAGTCCAAAACAGTTTCATTTTCGTTTGTGTAGGTTTTAATTAAATATTCCATTAGTAAAACTGGTTTTTGTGTTGGGTGCTTATTGCCTTTTCTATTTGCATTTGATATGTCTATAATACTTTTAGGGTTTTTTCCTTTTGTTGTGTGTATTTCATCCCCTGTCCCCTTCTTACCAAAACTCTCGCCTCCTCCGTATTTGTCTTTATAATTTCTTACTTTATCTAAATCGGTTTTAATAGGGTTAAAACTATCTTTTGTGCTATTAAACACAATTATATTTTCGTGCCCTTTTCTGGAGAAATCAAGGACGGGAAAATTTGGGGACGAGGTACAATCGATGACAAATTTTCAGTGATCGGCATACTTGAGGCGGTCGAAATGCTTCTAAAAGAGGAATATGCACCGGAAAGAACAACCTACTTATCCTTTGGTCACGATGAAGAAGTTGGCGGTGAAAGAGGTGCCGTTTTGATTGCTGAATACTTGAAAGATCAGGGCGTCAAAGCAGAATTCGTCTTGGACGAAGGTTATGCGATTACACAAAAACTAATCCTTGGTATTGAATCCGATGCAGCGATGATCGGCATAGCCGAGAAGGGTTCAACAACTATAGAATTTACTGTAGACATGGAAGGTGGTCACTCATCACAACCGGCCAAAGAAACTGCGATTGACGTGCTCGCCAATGCGATATCGAAATTGAAAGCTAACCCGCTTGAAGCAACTTTATCAGTACCTATGCAAGGCTTCATGGATCAACTGGGTCCTGAAATGGGCTTTATTAATAAGATGGCCTTTGCTAATAGAAGCATTTTCAAAGGAATGATTATTAGCACCTACGAAAACGCTAGCGGAGCCGGTAATGCACTAATAAGAACTACCACTTCTCCTACTATTTTCGAAGGAGGCATTAAAGAAAACGTAATCCCTACTTATGCTAGAGCTGTGGTCAATTTTAGGATCATTCCAGGCCAAACTGCTGATGATGTAATGCAGCATGCCCAAGACGTAATCAATGATGATCGAGTAGAACCTCAATTCTATGGTTTCAATACAAATCCTTCCGCAATCTCTCCCATGGAAAGTGACGGTTACAATGTGATCAATAGAACAATCAAGGAAGTTTTTGAGAATACCCTGACTGCTCCAAATTTGGTGATTGCCGCAACAGATTCTAGGCATTTCGATGCAGTGAGCAGCAATATTTATCGCTTTGTTCCCTACCACATCAATGAAGACAACATCACCACTTTTCATGGTATCGATGAGCACATCCTAGTCGAAGATTACAAAGATGCCATTCGCTTTTATAGACAGTTGATTCTGAATAGTAACCAATAAAAAAGCCCCGATTAATCGAGGCTTCCATTTCAATATTTTCACTATGCTTAGAACCAGCCTGCGCCTAAGTTCCTGAATGGCCAAGGGATTGAAGCCAATATTAGAATCAATCCTATTAAGTAGAACGTAGCAATTGAACCGAATTTCTTGGCATCGCTAGTTGCTCTTTTTGCCTTACTGTATCCCACTGTAATGAGTGCAATAGCAATTAACATTAAACTAATATGCTCTATGGCATAGAAACGCAAGACACTGTCCTTCATAAAACCTTCAGCAAAACTTACTTTAGGACTGATGAAATAAAGCACTAAGCCGATTATTAATTGAACATGAGTAAATATCATCGCGAAGAGCGCGATCTTTTTGTTCTTCGCTGTCCAAACACCAGTCTTCTTTTTTGAGAAAGCGTTAAAAATTGCAGCGAGTAATAGAATGAGCACTACCCATCTTAGGCCGGAGTGTGCGTGTAAGAGTCCGTTGTACATAGCTTAAAGTTTGTTACAAATAAAGCACAGAAAATCGAGAATTGTTTCTTTAATTCGTTCAGACCACACCAAAGTCGTTTTTAATGAAAGCAGCTTATTACAGTCAGTTTCAAGGACCTATAACTATTGAACAGTTGCCAGATCCCACTCCTGTCGAAGGGGGAGTTGTGCTGAAAGTGGAAGCTACAGGTGTATGCAGGTCCGATTGGCACGGTTGGATGGGGCATGATAGTGACATCAAATTACCTCATGTGCCTGGCCACGAATTAGCAGGAACAATCGCAGCGATCGGTAAAGGAGTTACGAAATTTAAGATAGGTGATAGGGTAACGGTGCCCTTTGTAGGCGGCTGTGGTAAATGCGAGGAATGCGCCTCGGGAAACCATCAGGTCTGCAATAATCAATTTCAACCTGGCTTTACGCATTGGGGTAGCTTTGCCGAGTATGTAGGCATTCACTATGCTGAGATCAATTTAGTACACCTTCCAGAAGAAATTACTTTCGAAACAGCGGCTAGCTTGGGCTGTCGCTTCATCACTTCATACAGAGCAGTGATCTACCAAGGACAGGTCAAAACCGATCAGTGGGTTGCTATTCACGGCTGTGGTGGAGTCGGCTTATCGGCTATTATGATTGCAAAAGCGAAAGGAGCAATTGTTATCGCTGTCGACATTAATCATGAAACTTTAGCCCTAGCAAAATCTCTGGGTGCAGACTACGCTATTAATTCCAATGAAGTGAATCCCGTTGAAGCGATTAAGGAACTCACCATCGGGGGAGCACACGTTTCTTTAGATGCCCTTGGCAATAAGATCACTTGCTACAATTCGATTGCGAACCTCAGAAAACGAGGAAAGCACATTCAAGTTGGCTTAATGGCGGGAGATGATTATGAGCCACAAATTCCGATGCATTTGGTGGTGGCGAATGAACTAGAGATAATCGGCAGTCATGGAATGCAAGCGCATGTCTACCCTGAAATGCTCGAATTGATCAAAACGGGAATTCTCTCGCCAGAGAAACTCATCGGAGATCTGGTGACGCTAGAACAAGGGGCTGCATTACTCCCGAAAATGAATGAATTTAAAAGTCACGGAGTAACGGTAATCAATCAGTTTTAAATCTTAAAACTTCAATGCAGCGTAGCCTTTAAGTTGATAGGTAGTCATTGTTGTCAGCATCGAAGTAGCTGTCTCTATACCAGGCAGCAGTTTAGTGTGGTCTATTTTCCTTCCCATCATGGACTGTGAACACACAACGACTTTAACACCCGCTTCTTGGAGTTCTTTAAATAAAGGAGCGTGAGGGTTATCGATGCCATACTTCTCATTGTACTTTTCATTGTCAATTACAGACCAAACAGCCCCACCATGGACAGCCAGAACAATTTTCATATTTTCTTTCTTCACACCACCCATAGCGTGCAAGTTCATTAAGCGTGCTACGTTGACGATAGAGTAAAATGGCTCGTCTACTTTGGAGTCACCTGTAACTACATCAATAATAACCTTATACTCCATGTTTGGATCAGGCTTTTCTGTCGCGTGAGGTGCATCAAAAATACCTCCATAACCTTTGATCACTGGATTGATCATCTCTTGTGAAAGAGCTGTCTGGGTAATGAATAGAATGAAGAAAAGTGGAATAATACGATTGATAGTAGCCATAAGATGATTGATTTGTCTTTATCTCTAAATAGAGCGATTTTTTCAGACTTATTCAATCATTCTTTTATCAAGACTAGCCCATCTTAAAGAAAGCATACCCCTTAAGCTGATAAGTGCTAATAGCAGTAAGTGCAGAAGTGGCAATTTTTATCTGAGGTACCACATCCTCAGGTTGATGACCGAACATATTCAATGACTGACCGCAAACAATCATTTCTACACCTGCCTCGTCTAATGCCTTATAAAACTTAACATAAGGGCTTTCTACCTTATATTTTTTCTCATAAGCCTCAGCGCTAATTACCGAGTTTGTCGCAGAAGCATGAATGACTACAACTACCTTAAGGTTCTCTTTTTTAACTCCGCCAATCGCATGGAGATTGATCAATCGAGCCACATTATTAGCATAGAAATTTAAGCGTTCAGGCTTTTTCATATCATGAACTATCTCGATTAGAATTTTATACTCCATATCAGGATCTGGTGTCACAGCCACATTCTCCAAATCAAGAATCTGCCCATAATCTTTGATCATAGGATTTGCCCAAGGTTTTTCCTGACCAAAAGATTGATTAATACCAACAGTTATAAATAGCAGAACAATAAAAGACTTGAGCTTCATAATATGTGATTAGAATAATAAATAAGAGATTATACACCGTGATATCAAACCGGTTATGGAAAACTAGAAGTATTTACGAGAATAATGAGCTCAAGTTCTATTAGGTTTTATATACCGTTTGGTATATTTTTATCCTAAGAATGAAAAAGTCGGATAGAACCAAGGCCTTCATTATTGAAAGAGTTGCACCCATCTTTAACAAGAAAGGAGTTCATGCAACAAGCCTTTCAGATCTTACCAAAGCTACGAATCTAACTAAGGGAGCCATTTATGGTAACTTTCAAAGTAAAGATGCCTTAGCTATGGCTTGTTTCGAATTTAACTTACGGTTTCTTCAAAAAGGACTTTATAAGTCAATTGCTATCAACGGAAATGCAGTAGACAAACTTGGCACGTTAATCGATTTTTATCAGGAACATTATCAAGAAGTAGCGGAAAATGGGGGTTGTCCATTGATGAATGGAGCCATTGAAGCTGATGATGCCCACCCATTATTGAAAGAAAGGGTTCAAAAGACTTTTAGCCTTTGGCATAATGAGCTTGTCGGAATAATAGTGGAAAGTCAAAGAAAAATGGAGGTCAATCCAGTTGTGGACCCTGTGCGCTTTTCGAATACCCTGATCGCTATGCTTGAAGGAGGGATTCTGGTTGCAAAAACCATGAATCAACCTGAGTACTTTAATCAAGTAGCCAGTAGTATACACATATATATTCAAACGAATCTAGAACTTAAGAGTCATGCGTAGAGTAGTTGTAACAGGGATGGGAGCCTTAACTCCTATTGGAAATAACCTCGATAGTTTTTGGACAAACCTTAAGGCAGGAAAAAGTGGCGCAGGCCCGATCACTCGATTTGACACCACTAAGTTCAAAACGAACTTTGCTTGCGAGCTGAAAGACTTTGACCTAAATGAATTTATCCCAAAAAGTGAATCTAGGCGATACGACCGCTTTACTTCTTATGCACTTGTCGCAGTAGAAGAAGCGATCAAGAATGGTGGAATTGACTTTGAAAGCCTAGATAAAAACCGTGTTGGTGTAATCTGGGGTTCCGGTAATGGCGGGATAGAGACCTTCACTGAAGAAATGATTGAATTTGTCAAGAACGGTGAAACGCCTCGCTTCAATCCATTCTTTATTCCCAAAATTATTGCTGACATCGCTTCAGGTATTATCTCCATTAAATACGGGCTGAGAGGACCAAACTTCACAACAATTTCTGCTTGTGCTACTTCTACGACAGCCATTATTGAAGCATTCAATCATATCCGTTGGGGAAAAGCCGATATGATTGTTACTGGTGGTTCTGAAGCACCAATTACCATTGCCGGCCTTGGCGGATTCAATGCCTCTAGAGCCCTTTCTACTAACAATGATGATCCAATGCGTGCCTCCAAACCTTTCGATGTCAACCGTGATGGATTCGTTATGGGTGAAGGAGCTGGCGCCCTAATACTTGAATCTCTGGAACATGCGCAGGCTAGATGTGCATATATCTATGGAGAAGTAGTAGGTGGCGGTATGGCTGCTGATGCGTATCACCTGACAGGAACACATCCTGAAGGAGAAGGTGCCTTTTTAGGTATGAATGAAGCCCTAAGAGAAGCAGAGATAAAAGCTACTGACATAGACTATATTAACATGCATGCAACGTCCACACCGATGGGAGACGCAAGCGAACTGAAAGCAATTGCTAGAGTTTTTGGGGAAAACCCTGATCTAAACATCAGTGCTACTAAATCAATGACAGGTCATTTACTAGGTGCGGCAGGTGCTATAGAAGCCATTGCAAGTATTATGACCACAATAGATAATGTGATACCTCCTACCATAAACACAAAGGATGTAGACCCGGATTGGTCTGGTAAATACGACTTAACAATTGGCAAGGCCCAGAAAAGAGAAGTGAACTATGCGATGAGTAATACTTTTGGGTTTGGTGGACATATTGCCACCGCGATCTTTAAGAAGTATAAGGCTTAATAATAGACAACCT
>Ga0075118_10002717_pt1 | contig 10888 bp, 10 predicted proteins | sample AntAceMetag02UKE_FD_69794 | JGI IMG/M metagenome (GOLD analysis project Ga0075118, IMG submission 69794) | Saline lake microbial communities from Ace Lake, Antarctica - Antarctic Ace Lake Metagenome 02UKE | ecosystem: Environmental > Aquatic > Non-marine Saline and Alkaline > Saline | place... | reverse complement strand
AAACCACCGATGTCCCTATTGCACCCACCGCAAGAGCGCTCGGCGTCTCGGCCAAAAAGACAATATGCGGTATCCCAAAGGCCATCAAACTACGGGAGCAACAAAAAGGGGCAATCCTTACTGTTTGACATTTATTAAGTGCTGGGGCCGTGCAAGCTAAAGAAGTCGAAGTTGAATTATATCAAATAGTAAGGATTGACCCTTTTGGCCGACTCCCTAAGCGACTCCCTAAGCGTTTGACCCCTTTAGATTGCCCCCCTGTAGGTGATGTTGATTCTAAGCGTTTGACCCCTTTAGATTGCCCCGGTTTGGAGCGATTCCAGCGCCCGGATGAGAACCTGCTTCACTTCCTCCACCCACGCTTGCGCGTCGCGGTCACTGATCGATTGCGGAATGGGAACCTGATGCACGAACAATTCATGAACACGCTGTTTGCGCAGGAAGGTGCTTCCTGTTCCGGATGGCTCATAGGCACCCTGCCACCTTGTCTGCGGCTGCTCCCAAAGCCGGCGCTTGCTCAAGTCAGTCAGTTCTTCATTCACCAACTGCTTTAGACGGTCGACAATGGCCGATTTTTGCTCCTCCGTGATTTCCGTCTGCTCTGACGGCCACTTCAGGGGGGATTCCAGAAAGCGTGTAAGAACATTACGGGTCAGACTGATGAGGGTATCAATCGGGCGCAGCCAGTAGCCGTCGAACCATCCTTCCGCGTGCCGACGCGACATCGCTTTGATGCTTTGCCATGCAGCAGGGCTGATACCTTCGACCCGTTTATAGCCCAGACGGGCCTCCCAAACCTCTTGAAAGGCGACACTCGCTTCGCGAACGGCCAAGCCAAGACTTTCAAAGCTATATTGAGGCACACTCGGCCGCAGTTGCTGCGGATTCGCTCTCTCAACGAGGTGCTCTGTTATCGACCACAAATCCGCTCCCAACGATTCATTGAACACCGCTTTGGCTTCGGCATCCCAACTCTCGGGATACTTCTTGGGATCAAGGTAACCCAGATAGAACGTGCTGCGCTCCAGGTGCACAGCTAGTTGCTGGGCTGCATCCCGGCTGACATTCCGACTCACTTCGTTCTCGATCAAGCTGCGTAGTCCGCTGAACGCCTTTCCTTTCCTGTCTTCCGCTGTGGGAATGTCGTCGCCGACCACGAGATCCATATGGGTGAGCGCCACCGTGAGGTTCGCCCTGTAACCAGAACCAGCAATCGCCTCCATCACCTTCCTGGCCGATTGGCTCTTAAGACCGTCCTTACCGGACTCGACGAAAAGAATATTCTGCACCTTGGCAAACATCGAGGTCGTCTCGCTGGATAACTCGGTCGTTGGTTTCTCATGATCTAGTCCCTGAGTATCGACAAAAACGTGTTCGTAGTTCTGCCCGGCAGGCACCCAATCGGGCTGAAATGGACCGCTTACACGGATGCCGGTAACCAGTGGGGTTAGCAAATGCCCCCACTCCTCACTCGTGTTGGAACAAAACCACCGAACGGCCTTTAGAAAATCGTCGCGCTCGTGAGCGGCCATGTTGAACGCCCATGCCTCCGGCCACCCGGTAGAAGATTTGCGGAATTTTCCTGCGGGCAGTTCCTCAAAGCGTGCTTCGATCTCCTCCATGATGTCCGAAACGAGGTCTTGGAACGACTCCGTCGCTTCGCCCGCTCGCTGCATTTCATCCAGTGCATATGAGCGATCTTCGTCCTTCAGTGTCTCCAAGGTTCCGAGAATGTCCTCGGTTTCCGCACGTGCTTTAGCCGCAATTTCTCGGATGGAAGTGAGCACGGATTTGAGAAAGGGCGAGGATGTGGGTGGAGTGCTCTCAGTATCGCGTTTTGCGGGTGCATCGAACGAGAGATTTCCAGCCGCCTTAAGTTTAGGCGAATACCAACCGCCCAGAGTGTATTTCAGACGGCACCGCTGATCCGCATCGTCCAGAAGGCTCTTCATTACAGCGTCGTCGGACTCGCCTCCAATTGCTTTCAGCACCGAATTCGATAGGGACTCGGTGACTTCCTGTTGCGCTTGATGCCGGGTAAGAAAGGTCACCGCCGCTGAAAAATCTTTCCGGCCGGTAATGATTTCGGTTTCACAGGTTGTAGTTCTGTTGACTGAAATCGCTGGGAAACGATCGCGTTCGGCATCGCAGCCGATCAATCGCCGAAGCAACGTCGTCTTACCAACCCCGGAGTTGCCGAGAATTAAGGTTCGCACCGCTTCGCCTAGTTTCATGGTCGGCAGTGGAAGCAACTGGTCGCGGAGATTGCGGTGGCTGGTGGCCGACGGGTCGAGGTCTCCGTAGAATATCTCGACAATGGCGGGGTCGAAGTCACCCGAGGCGGATGCAGCCGCACGACTACCGACCGAGTGCAAGTCTTCCCGCCCAAGCAGGGCGTTCATCTGCGCCTCCAGTTTCTTGGCGATACTTTCGTCATCCGTTCCCAAGCCCTTGAATACCTTCCTCCCTGGTCGGCCGTTCTCGGTTTTGAGCGGGTGCCGGAAAGTGATAACGTAACCTTTGCGGCCTGGATTCTTCTTAGCAGTGGCGGTGTATGATGTTTTCATGTGCCGGTGATATTCCATGGTATTCCAAAGATGTCAAATAAAAATATGGAATACCTTGGAATACCGTCATCCACCAGCTTGGGTTGATCGAAGCCGGTTTGGAATTTGCTGGCCACGATGAGGAACCGGTATTCATCCCCCTCGAAGCGATCTCCCGTCGCGGCCTCGGGGAAGCCGTTCATCTTGGCTTCCGTATATTCCTGGCCGTCCTTGGCGTCCTTCATCACGTCGGTGAAAGCCACCAGCGCCTTGGAGGGGCTGCCCATCGCGTTCAAAGACGCATCCACCGCCAGCTTGTAACGCACCGCATGGAGGCGGAGGGAGCATCAAATGTAATCGCCGAACACCGTCCGCGTATTGGCGTCGGTCTTCTCGATGGGCGTGCCGGTGACTGGAGGGAGGCGGGGCCGACCGACAGAGACAACGCAACGCGTTGGGCGTAGCCCGACCGAGCGGCGGCAGCGAGGGAGTCAACCCGAAGAACGACGCATCTGGCAAGGCGTCGCGCAGGTTGCTGGCGAAGCCGTAGGACATCTCGCCCTTCTCATTTACCCGCCCGCCGAATCCGTATTGCGAATGGTGCGCTTCATCCGCGACACCACGATGTTCTCGCGTCCGCTGAGCGCCGCACGAACACATCAGGGCGCTTCACCGAAACAGACGCGGACGCCGGTCTTCTGAAACTCCAAACGAATCGAACCTTCCACGATACCTTTCGCCCCCTTTGGCTTGTGCAGGGACCAAAGTTCGCTTGTTCCCACATGCCGATGGAGTCGGTCGGGAAGTTGGGTGCAGGCGAGGCGAATCCTGTCGGCAGCTTTCGCGATGGCGGCGACTACCTTCTCATGGGGAGTGTCGAACTTAGTGCGGTGATTTGAAAAAATCACGACTTCCGGTGCCACCATTCGGGTAATTTCAAACGCGAATAGCGTGGTCTCCGATTCGCTGCTGGTGCCGGGTAGTCCGCCGTGGTGAGGGAAGACGAGGACGCACGCAGACACCTGAACTTCTCGTGCCTTCCACTCGTCGAGACAATCAAACTCGATGTCACCTCCGAGTATCACGGATGATTTCGGCCCGCAGGAAACGCGGATGGCAACACTCATCGAATTGGAGGTGAGTTGTTTCCCCGACTTGGACTTGCCGCCAACTCCCGATAAAGCGACTACATCAGGGGGATGCAGAACTTCGATGCTCGCACCTTTGCGTTTAATGTTTGTGCTCGTGGTAAGTCTGCGGTCAATGCGGGTTGCTATGCGTTGGTTCGCTTCGGCGAGGGCGTAGCGCAGCTGCTCAAATACGACGGAGGTCTTTGAGGCGTCCGAGTTAAGCAAGACCTCTTCAATGTGCAGTGCTTTATCCAACAACAGGGTCACCGCACCGCCGATATGGTCGGCGTCTGCGTGGGATAGGAGCATTGCCTGAACGCGTTTCACGCCTGCCCCCTGCAAGTGACGGCCAACATGCGCACCTCTGCCAGTGTCGAAAACAACCGTGCCACCCTCGTCGTGCAACACGGAGGCATTTCCGTGTCCCACATCAAGGACGATCAAAAAGGGATCTGGCTTTTTCGAGGGCATCAGCGTTGGGCAGTTCAAACTTATCGAAAAACAGGTCTTCTTGGCGGGCGGCTTCGATGTTCACCTCGGCGATTAGCATGCTACCGGGTCGCACCGCTGCTTGGAGTTCCTTGGGAACCAAATCCAGTGGAAAGCCGACTTCCTGCGTGACGTCCCATTGGCTCATCATAACCTTTACTATTTTATTGGAGCCATAAGGATTTACGCGTTGAACGGTCATGATGGTTCGATGGGGAATTCGCTCTAGTGAGGGGGAATGCTCTCGAACTTCGCGGTCGGCCTGTAGTAGAGCTGCCTGGAGCTTACCTCGGTCGAAATCTTCCGGAGATCGGATCAGGGCCGGGATGTGACGACGAAAACGGCGCAATGAAAGTTCCGCATCATCCTTCTCAAACGCTGTAACCAAAATCCCCCCAATACCCTGGCGGTAACTCTCCGCAACGGCTTGAGCTCCGTAGTAAGGCGCATAGTCGCCCTTTTCCGAAAGATGGTGGTCACAGATCACCAACTGGATATGCTGAGACGCGAAGAATGCCTTGAGCCCGGTGAGTTTGGGAGCGGGCGCATCGATGGGCACTGGAACTCCGCCACATAATTTGACCATGCCAGACAAGCGTTCTCGATTCGTCGGGCTGTCTTCGAGGATGGCAATACGCCGGTTGGATAGAGTGATTGCTGCCATATCAGGTTTTCAGTGGGAGGGTGATGGTAAAGGAAGCGCCACCAAGTTCGCCGTGCGCCTCTGCTTCGACCCGCCCCCGCAGTTCCTCAATAACATCTTTAACAATGGCAAGGCCAAGACCAGTTCCTTTATCAGTGGTTGTCTTTCCGGGTAGCCAGATTTCCTCTATGGCCAACCGTTCGATACCAGGACCGTTGTCCTCCAAACGAATCGCCACCATTCCGCCAGACACCCGTGTCTGAATCTGAATGAGGCGAGGACCTGCCGTGACGCCGTACTTCGCCCGTGCCTCAAAAGCTTGCAGGGAGTTTGTCAGGAGGTTCGTAAAAATCGCCTCGAACGCCGCTCGTGGGCACCAAATCCGAAGGTCACCGTCGGCGTAGTCACGCTTCACCGTTGTTTCGCGAGCTTCCAAATACGGTGTGAGCAACTCCACAGTTTCATCAATCAACTGATGAACGGAATGACGGGCAGAACGCCGCTTCTCATGCTCTAGCAATCGCAATGTGACACTGGAGAACGAATAAATCGCCTTCGCTTCACCGTGAATGCGCTTCACTGCCTTGCTGCTTTCGTCACGGAACAGCGCGAGTTCCTGCGGGTCGCCTAGATATTCCTCCAGCAGCTTGGCGTCGGCTACAATGCCACGAATGGGTTGCTTGGTCTGGTGGGCGAAGGCAGCCGCAGTCGTGCCGACTGTTCCGAGAGTAAAATAGAGTTGAGCCGTTTCATCCTTCAATTCCACCTCGGCGTCGTGGGCCGATTGCATCTTTTTTACTGCGGCGGCAACTTCCTTGCGCTGCGTCGGCGGCAATTTCTCGATGACGGCCTCCATCTGCTTCTCAGCATCTTTCTTCTCCAGATGAACCCTCTGAATGGCAGCCTTTTTCCGTTGCTCGCGTTCCTTTCTCCGTTCGCGGGACATCCAGTCCAGTGCTTCGTCGGTAAATCTTCTGAGTTCATCAAGGGCATGACTCTCAACAAATCCAAGCCGGTCTGTCTTCTGCTGAAAAACGCCAGCCGGATCATTGATGCGAACGCAACCTAGTGAATTGTTCGTGCTCGGGCGCAACTCTTGGTGCTGTGAGCGGCGCAGATTCATGTCGAGCCAGTCGTTCTTTTGTTCCCCGTAAGGAAGCACTCGCACACCTCGATGATATAGGCGCACGCCGCCAAAGTGTTCCAACCAAGCTCTAACGTGTTTGACCGTGGTTGCTTTCACAGAGGCCGCAAACGCTTCGGCCGAAAGCTTGAACTCCCATAATTCAAAAGTAAGTGGCGGAACCTCGTAGATTGGGTTGGCTTTTTCCGCAGAGACATCAGCGTGCTTTCCGACGAAAAGTCGCTTTCCACCTGCGGAACGCACTTCTGTGGAGGCTCGGCCATCTTCGTGGATCGTGGCGATAAGATGGTAATTGCACTCGCCGAAATACCCCTCGTGCGCCAGTTTCTCCAACTCGACAAATTCCTCGGCTCGTAGGCTCGCTTGGAAGCCTTGGTTCTTCGCAAACGGGTCGCGCAAGAGCAAAATCACCCTCGCCAAACGCTTGATGTCTCCCTTGCTCCAAGGCGTCGGCAGTTGAGAGATGACGATTTCGGTTCCGTGTGCTGTGCCCATCGGCGCTTCTTCGCGGGTAACAGCAAGCTCCACTTCTTCCACCACTTTCGCCTGCTCGAATGCAGCCCAATCAATCTCCATCCGGTATTGAATGCCCGGCTCGGATTTTGGCCGCGTCGTCATCTCTACCTTTCGGCCGAGCCGCAGCGCGCCAAGGCGCCCCAAACCCTTGCTGCCAACAAGAAGCCGACCCGAAGGACTGGTTTCGCTACGGCTTTTCATGGAGTCGCCGACGATTAGCCAACCATTGCGGATTTCCTCTGACGTCATGCCGATGCCGTCGTCTGTCAGAACAATCGAGCCGCCTTTGATATGCACGCCTTTCAACTCGACGGTGCATCGCTTGGCGTCGGCGTCGTATGAGTTCTTGATGAGTTCGAGGATGCCTTGGTCCGGCGAAGGATTCAGTTCCTCGCCAAGCAGTCGCAAAATCGCCGTTGAGAACCGAAGACGCTCGGAGCTTGGCGGCTGCACTTGTTTGGTAGGCGTCTTTGCCATGATTCAAAGTTGGACCGGAATGGCTGCGACTGAGCCGACGGTCAGATGACGGCAACGAATGCGGGCGTTGAGGAATTCGTTCACCGCCGGAGTCTTGAGTTGCTTCATCAGTTTCCGGCATGTGCCGAGTTTCCCGTCTTTCGGTTCGCAGACAATCAGGTGGTTTTCCACGGCGATGGGGCGTTTGCCCGCGATGACGGTCGCGGTGGCGCGATACGGATGGCCGGGGCGTGAGGTTCGGCGGATGACGACGAAGGGTGGCTCATACACCAAGCCTTCATGCCGGCGCGACTCGGGAAAATGGCGCATGACTGTCCATGTCGGAACACAGCGCGGGTGGATGTAAGGATGCTGTTTGCCCTCCTCGGGGTCGCGATGCGGGACAACACGACCAACGTGGACATCAAAGAAGTCTGCGATAGTCGTGGTGGTTACCTCTGCGGGCGGGACCCATTCGTGAGTAGTGCCGGGCAACTCCACCTTTCGTCGAATGAGGTGTAGGAGAAACACATCCACGTCGGCGCTGTCGTCGAAGATGCCATAGGGATGGACGATTTGAACCTCGGCAAGTTGGCTGACGCGCCGACGCCAGTGCTCGGAGAATGAACCGGAGCGGAGAACTTCTGGAAGGATCGCGAGCATTTGCGTGTCCGGCTTGGCTTGTTCAAGCGCAGCGATTACAAACGCCGCAGCCTCCGTAATACGGCCTCCGGCCCATTTACAGCCTGCCGGGGCTGCTACTTGCCCGAATGGTGGATTTAATAAGAGGTGAGTGGCGCGGCTGAAAAGCTCAGCTTGTCTGAGTCCGTCAGCAACTCGGATGTTGGGGAAAAATTCGGCACTGGATATCTTCAATACTTCGTCGGATTTGTGTAGCTGGAGTGCGAGAAGAACAAGGCGTGTTCTTGCGCCTTCGATGAACTCATGATGCAGGTCTGTTCCGCTGAGTTGCTTGCCCCACTGCTTTAAAGTTTGTGGCAACGACTTACAGATAGGAAGCCGCCGGGCAGCTGCGATAAGCAGGTCGCCCATCCCACATGTAGGATCGTAGAAGACGCTTTTCGGGCCGAAGTCTGTGCCGCAGCCAATCAGTTTTGCCCCGAGGTCGGTCCCTGTAAAGAATGCGCCAAACTTACGCCTTGTTTCCAAAGGCGCTGCAAGTCGGAGTTCGGCACCCGCCTGACCATTCAGTGCAGCGTGCACACGAGCATTCCAATCGGTAGCGAGATGCGACTCTACCGACAGACGCTTCAACTTGGAAATGTAAGCGGAGTAGTCGCAAAACGGGCTGAAATTGGCTTGTTTAGGCATGGCTGGCATCATTGTTTTGCAGGCATTACATCTGGATACGGTCCGAGGAAGCGTTTTCCGTTAAAGTGGATCATGTGGTCGGGGTCTTCGGCGATCCAGACTTCGGATTCCCAGGCAATCTCCGACGCGAAGGTTTGCATGGTGCGACGGGTTTCAAAGGCGGTGACGCAGACGATATGCACATCCGACCCAGCGAACAATTCTTGGAGTTCCTTGCGGCGATTTTCATCCACTGGTCCGGTCTCGATCACGGGTTCGATGAGTAGAAGTCGGTTCTTGGCCTTGTGATGGATTATGACACCGGGAGGCTTGGTAGAAGAATCTAAGGTGACGCCGACTGCGGCCAAGGCTTTTAAATTGAGATGGACCATCTCACGTTTGGTGTCTCGGATGCCGAGTATTGCCGCACCTGGAGCCCATCGGGCGCAAAAAACCTCAATGATGGCTTTGACCAGCAGCCCGCAACGATCTTTTGGAGTGGCACAACCATCTGACCGACCCGGCCCAAACATTGAAGCCATGAAGTCAGCCACAGGCTCCGCCGTGAGGAACTGTCCGAGTTCTTCCTGGCGACTTCTGGGGTTTTCGATGGCTGCGGTTTTCATGGCGTCATGCTACCAAGCTGAGCTCCGTTTCACCAGCGAACAAACGGGAATTATTCGCAGGTTCGAGCGCATTCTTTTTCGCGAGGAACCCGGGGCAGACGGGAATGTGCGTGCTGGAGCAGAGCTGGCCGCGTTGAAAAGTGCAACGTGAGAAGGATGAACGAAGCAGTGGCGGCAGGGTTTCCGGTTTGATGCCGCGCTGGTCGAGTCTCTGGCGGACGCTGCGGTTGTTTTGCATGGGCTCGCGGGTGGTGACGGCATCGAAATCCTTGCTCCATTCGCAGCCGTCGGGCGGATTGACGAATTGGAGGTCAAACCGCGTCTCCGGCAACGGGTCGTTGGAGAAGGTGCCGCCGAGCTTGATGTTCGTCATCCCGGTGGCGGCGGCAGTGAGTGGTTTCATAAAATGGGAGAGATTAAGCAAGAGGGCTGGAGCAGGGGCAACGCGGGGAAATAGGTGCGAAGGTAGCCGAGCTTGGTGAGAAGCTGGCGGGCGGCGTCCTTCAGGGGAAGGGTCTGGAAATGGGCGAGGGCGGATTTCATGGGGATGCTGAAGTGCTTTGAGCCAGCCAGGCGCGGCCCTTGGCGGTGAGGCGATATTTTTGGAGGCGGCTGTTGGGTTTGTCGGGAAGAGTCCGCTCGATAAGGCCGACGCTTTCTGCGGCACGCAGGTAGTTTTGACGAAAGGTCGGGCGATGTGACAATCCTAGCGCTTTTTGTATGGCCGAGGGTGGAAGCGCTTCGTTCGCCAGCATTCGCACCACTTGTTTCACTGGGTCGGTGACTGGGTCGGTGACTGGGTCGGTGACTTCCCCGGTGATTGGGACCCCACTTCCTACCGCCCTCACATACTCTGCGGAGAACGGGAACTCCAACCAGAGGTCACCACCGGAGTGGCGCAGCTGGGGTTGAGGCGTGGCGGCGGCCTGACAAGCCGCAAAGATGCGCTGGATGCCGCGCCCCCAGGCCTCGATTTCCCCGGAGCGGAAAAAGGCGTTGGCAATGGCCGGGTTGTAAGGAGCGGAGGAATGCTCGCCGAGGAGGTTCTCCACCGTCCAGCCATCGGGCAACACCACTGGGTTCCAAATTTTCAAATGGTCCGCATAAACCCGAACCTGGACGGGAGCACCCATGGCATAGTCCCGATGCACGAGGGCATTGAGCACGGCCTCGCGCAGCGCGGCATCGGGCACGGGGTAACGCTCGATGCGCTGGATGCCCTGATAGGTGATGGCGGCTTTGAGATACTTCGTGCGAATGAGGTCGATGGTCTTTGCGACCTGAGTAAAGAGGTCGCCATGGATCGTGTCGTGATAAGCAAGGTCGGCCTCGGAGCGAAAGAAACCGATCTTCACAAAAGCTCCGGTGACGAACTTCTCTGGATCCTCATGAAACAGGAGGACGGCGGCTCGCTTGAGGTAGCGGCCCTCGGTGAGCTTGAGTTTGTCGATCAAAACGGCGTCGGAAGCGCGAAGATCCGCCGGCTCCAGGCGTCCGCTGGTGGCGGCGAGGTTGCGAAACTGACGGATGGCACTCGCGGACAAGTCACGGGCTTTTACTCCCGGCATGGGCACACCATCCCAGGTGCGGCCCTGTCTGCGGAGGAGGAAGCGATCCAGCGCGGCCCCTTTTAATTCCTGCAAGGTGCTGCCGCTACGCATAAAATAATGCCCGCGGCAGCTGATGGGGTGGGGATAAGGATCAACGACGATCTCAAGAAACTCGCCAGCCTTCTCCTGGCGCAAATTCACCGCCACGATGATGCCCAAGACATCGCGGATTTTGTTGGACGATCCAAAGGGGTCAGGCGTTGTAGTTTGTAGTTAGGGCGATCCAACTGGGTCAGGCGTTGTAGTTTGTAGTTGAGTGGATTCACACTCCTAATCTAATAGAGGATAAGTTAGTCAAAAGACGTCAGGTCTTGATTCTTGACAATGTTGCTCCTGACAGCGGCTGATGAGGGATGGCGCGACCCCTTAGAATCGAATTTTCCGGTGCGTGTTATCACGTCATAAACCGGGGTAATT
>Ga0075118_10002715_pt1 | contig 10895 bp, 11 predicted proteins | sample AntAceMetag02UKE_FD_69794 | JGI IMG/M metagenome (GOLD analysis project Ga0075118, IMG submission 69794) | Saline lake microbial communities from Ace Lake, Antarctica - Antarctic Ace Lake Metagenome 02UKE | ecosystem: Environmental > Aquatic > Non-marine Saline and Alkaline > Saline | place... | reverse complement strand
GACAAACTGCCTCCGTCCGACGGCTCGCAACGCGTAACAACCCCGCCCCTGCGGCACACGCCGCGCCAGCCCTGCGTCGCGTTGCTCCTGGGATCTGTCACGTCGTCTGCTTGTTCCCTCGCTGCCTGAACGTTGCTCAGTCCACCAGGCAGTAGCCCCATCGGCGTCGGCCTGGTCGCTAAGAATAGCGCCCGAAGCAGGGCTCCTGTAGGGCAGTCAGAAAACGTCAGGTCTTGACTCTTGACAAAATGCCTCCGTCCGCCGGCTCGCACCGCGTTTAACCATGCTCCTGCGGCACAGGTCGGCAAAATGAGTCAGGCTTTGTAGTTTGTGGTGATTGATCCCCATTCGATTCAACTCCAACGCGGCTAACCATGCTCACGCCTGAGCACGCCTGTTTGCAGACCACGCAAATTTATACTCACGTCTCGATCCGCAAGGTAAAGGAAGTGCACGCCGCGACGCATCCCGGCGCGAAACCATCTCGACCTAACGCTTGCGAATCGCAATGCGGCAATGCAGCATTGCCGCATGACCACGACCCTTCCTATCTCCAAGCGCGGCAGTCTGACCCTGCCGCCCGAACTGCGCCGCAAGATGGGGCTCGATAAGCTCCGCAATCCTCTGGTCCTGGTCGAGGAGCGCGATGGTGGTCTGTTCCTGCAACCCGCTGTGGCGATACCGGTGCGCGATCTGCCCAAGAAGCAGATCCAAGCATGGATTGCCCGCGACGAGGCGGAAATGGCGACGTTCCAAGTGGCTAAGAAAAAATCGTGAGGCTCTTCCTTGATGCAAGCGTCCTACTGGCCGCGAGCGGTTCGGCCAAAGGCGCGTCGCGCTTGCTGATCATGAAGGCTTCGGGGCACGGTTGGGAGTTGATTAGCTCCGATTACTGTGAGGAGGAAACAACGCGCAACCTGTCCAAGATCGGCCGCTCGGCGGCGACAACGTGGGCGGAGCAAATCAAGCCTCGTGTGCGTGTGATCGCGGCAAGCTTGGCGTTGGATAAGCCGCTGGTCTTTCCCAAGGCCAAGGATCGGCCGGTGGTCATCGCCGCTTTGGAGGTGGAGGCCGATTGGCTGCTCACCCTCGATGAAGGCGATTTCCATACAAAACTCGGTCGGGAGGTCTACGGCGTGAGTATCGCCACGCCGGGCGAGTTTTTGATGGAGCAACGCGCCCAAGGCGTGCTGTGAGCCGCCCTCCTTTTTAGCCGCTTTGACGCCGTCGCCGGGCTCGGCTGGGCGGCGTTTTGCTGTCCGGTTGGCGTTGCCCGCCGGCTGCAAAATGCGTTCGGATCTAGCGAGCCGCTGAGAACCTGAGACATTGGAGGTAATCCGATAATCTTCGCGCCCGGCGTGGCGTCCCTCGTTCCTTGATCTGGCGCGACCACCGCGCAGACCGGTGGAGTTACCTGGGATCGAACGGGCACCCAACTGCTGCTCCGCCGTTGTCTGAATGGACGTAGCGACTTGCACCGGTTGGATCTAGCGAAGCGCGAGATTGAGAGCCTGCAGCCGCTGGATGGTTCGGTTTTGCTGTGGAACTCAGATGCCGACAACCGGCCGACCGGAGTATGGGTGGCGAATCATGCTTATGCGCAACGTTTCGTGGAAACTGAACGATTGCCCAACGATGAATTCAAGCCGACTCGGCCGCTGCATCGTTGGCGGTTTAGACGGATCGCGGGCGTGCCATGTTTTGTGGTCGGCGATCTGAAGGTGGATGGACCCAATTGGACCTACTTTGACGCCTATGGAATGTCGGGGCATCATCTCTCTGATGGGTATGATCCGGGGGTGGTATCCTTGTTGGACCACGGCTTGCAGGTGGTGGTAGTTAACACTCGTGGAGTCAGTGGTTTTGGGCGGGCGTGGCGGGAAGACAGCCGTGAGGATTTCGGGTTTACAGAAATTTCGGACGTGGCGCGGGTGCGAGCCGCGCTGATCGATGAGGAGCAAGTCGATCGTCGGCGGGCGATCATTGGCGGCCATTCCTACGGAGGCTACATGACGTTGCTGGCGATGGCGACGCAGCCAGACCTGTGGGCGATGGGCGTGGCGGGCGCGCCGGGTGGCGACTATCTGCACTGTAATCGCGAGGCTAGTCCGCTGATTACGGCAGTAAATCGTGGCATGTTTGGGGGCGATGCTCGAACACACCCTGCGGCCTACCTTAAGGCGTCGCCGTTGACTTACATAGATCAGGTGAAAGGGCCGATCCACATTTCCGCGGGAAAAGCGGATTTACTCTGCCCGCCGCAACAAATCCTAAATTTTGTCGATGCGCTGAAGGAGCGAAACGGGCACTGCTAACTCCATTGGTTCAAGGGCGGGCACGGACCGGCGGATACAGAGGCGAAAGTGGAATGGCGCACTCGCCGCGTGGAATTTGTGTTGCGGCACTGCCAAGCGTTGGACCGGCAGATGAGCTGACCCTCGCGAAAAAAAAAACGGCCGCCTCAGAAAAGAGGCGGCCGAAGAAAGAAGAAGAAACTAAAACGGTGCGGCTAGCTCAGCCGAGCATGTCAGCGACCATCTCGCGTTCGCCGACGAGTTCGGCGTTGGTGGCGGCTAGTTTCGATTGGGAGAACGCATCGCTTAGATCGTAGTCGGTGATGACTTCGTAGGAACCCGAGGTCGTGGTGCGCACGGGCATGCCGGCCCAGATGTTGGGATCGAAGCCGTAGTTGCCCTCGCTCTTCACCGCGACCGAATGAATCGCGCCGGGGGTCGTGAGGTCACGCACGTGGTCGACCAACGCATTGGCGGCCGAAGCAGCGGAGGAGAGACCGCGAGCGGCAATGATGGCGCCGCCCCGTTTGCCCACGGTGGAGCAGAAGTCGCCTTCGAGGTAGGCTTGATCGTTGATCACTTCGGCGGCGGGTTTGCCGTCGATGGTGGCGTGGACGAAGGCGGGATACATCGAGGGGCTGTGGTTGCCGTAAATGAAGATGTCTTTCACCGCGGTCAGATCGACGCCGGCTTTTTTGGCGAGTTGGGCTTGAGCCCGGTTTTGGTCGAGGCGAACCATAGCGGTGAAGCGATCGGCGGTGAGACGCTTGGCTTGGGAGGCGGCGATCATCACGTTGGTGTTGGCGGGATTACCAACAACGACTACGCGCGCGTCTTCGGCTGCGACGCGGTCGATGACTTCGCCTTGGCCGGTGAAGATGACGCCGTTGCCCTTGAGCAAATCAGCGCGCTCCATGCCGGGACCGCGGGGCTTGGCACCGACGAGGAGGGACCAGTTGGCGTCTTTGAAGCCGGTCTCAGCGTTGTCGGTCAGAACCATTTCCTTGAGCAGCGGGAACGCGCAGTCGTCGAGTTCCATGGCGACGCCTTCCAGCGCTTGCATGGCTTTTTCGACCGGAATTTCGATCAGTTGCAGGATAACCGGCTGGTCCGGGCCAAACATTTGGCCGGAGGCGATACGGAAAAGGAGGGAGTAGCCGATCTGACCGGCTGCCCCCGTGACTGCTACACGAATGGGAGTTTTCATAACGATAAATTTGATACGGTGGAGTTAAACACAGCGAGCAGGGGGACGACACGCAAGAATTGCGGTTTACCAGCCGAATTGAGCAATTTTATGCTTTGGTCGCTGTGTTGAGACATCCAACGGGCGGTCTAGCGCCGCGAAGCTTGCATCGGCTTGGGCTGGAGCCCGGGGCGGTGAGGTTTCCGATAATGCCAATGAGAACGACTTCCGGATCCATCTGACCCGGAAGACCCAGGCCTCTCGCTAACGGCGGCGCAGCAAAATGGCCCAATCCTGATCGGGCGCTGATGGGGGCGCTCCTAACTTAACCCGTTGTCCGCCGGTCAGCGTGGTGGTGGAGCTCGATTGGAGTTCGCCGCCGTGGCGGGGGTCGAACCAGTGCACGTCGTAGGTGCCGTCGGTGGAGCTCATGTCGATGGCGGCGTTGCCGCCGTCGCGCAGGTAGACGAGATAGATTTCGCCAGCCTGGGCGAAGACGTAGTCACCGTCGCCGGTCACGAGATCGTTGGCTGCGGTCATGTCTTGGAAGGGGAGGTAGGTGTTGAAGAAATCGAGGGCGATTTTGGTCTGTTGCCACATCTTCTCGCGCACGCGGAGGTCTTCGCTGCTGAGGTCGCTGGTTGGGGCATTATTCTGCCAGCCGGCATACCACTCGACCCCAGCGCCGCCGGCCATGAAGACGCCCCAGAGGACATTTTTGCGGGGGCCATCGCGCATGGGGTCGTCGACGTCGGGGCGCAGGCCGTATTCCCAGCCGAGAGGCTCCGACATACTGACTAGCCAAGGCCGTCCTCCTGCGACGGACATCGCAAGGTGTTCGATGATGGGTTGATTGTAGTGCTGGTGGCGTTGGAGGGCCGGGCCTTCGAAATCCTCGAAACCGGCGAGCTGAGGGTATATCTCCGCAATCTCGATTTCGTGAATTACGATCGGGTTGTCGTAGGGATCGAGGGCGCGGATATGGCTGGCGAAGGCCTTTTGCTGCGCGGTGGTGATACCGATGCCGACCGCGCCGCCCTTATCGTCGGTCCAGCCGGTTTCTTCGCCCAGATCCCACGTCAGCGCGAGGTGGTGACTGAAGCGAGCGACCAACTCGCGGTAGTAGAGTTTGCGGGTATCCGCGAAGGGAGCGCCGCCGTCTTCGACTTCGAAGAGACTCTCGTTTTCCGTCTCCGCTAGCAGCATGTGGATGTGGATGCCGCGGTTTTGCAGATGGGCAAAGACCCACTCCCATTGGTCGAGTTTACTGACATCGAAACTGTCGCGGGTTTGGGGATCCGCCCAGGGCCACACGTCATTGCCATCACCGGCGTAGGTGAACGGCATGAGGTAGATGGAGTTAAGGCCCTGTTCGGCTAAGTAGTTGACCACGCCGATGATCCCTTTGGCGTCATCGCCGTCTTCGTCCTTCCAGTTGGGATCGCCTTCCTGCCAATCGGCCCGGTGCGGACCGAAGTGGTGGAGTTGGTCGATCCCGAGGGAAGGGAACTCGGGAGTTTTGGCGAAATCGTAAGTGCCGTCGATGCCGTCGAACGCCAAGAAATTCTCTGGGCTACCCGCGCCTCTCATCAGGAAATAGTGGCCGGACTGAGCGAACCGCAGGTGGTGCTTGTCGACGTATTCGAGGCAGCCGTGACCGCGGAAATCGCGAGAGTCACCGGTTACGGCGGGAGGTGCGATTTCGAAGCTGCCCTGAGCGTCGCTGAGCTGGATCGCCGTTCCAGTCGCATCGGAAATCGCGATACGTTCGCCCGTCACCATCGCCGCGGCGTAGTGCTAGGTGCCGGGTCGGTCGGGGGTGAAACGCGCCTGCCACTGGTCACCGTGATCGGCGTAGGATGAGCCGGCATGGCCATCGGCAGCGAAGAACCCGAGGATGGCGTAGGTCGTGCCCGACTCGGCGTGAGTGAATTCGACGGTGAGGCGATGGTTCCAGAAGGTCGCCGGATCAGCTTCCGATCCGGCGGGGCCGGTGAAGGTGAGCGTCACGGTGTGCTACGCGGCCAAAGTGCCACGCACGTCGGCCGCCGGCGTGATGATGGCGGTCAGCCCGAACAGCGTGCATGCTAGCACCGAGCGACGAAGGGTAGGTATCAGAGTAGTCATAGGGGAAAGAGGACCGTCCAAATTACACACCGCTTGGGCCGGAGCCATCTCGCGGGTGTGCGAACATTAACCTCGGTTAACTGAAGCGCGGAGCGAGCGCTTCGTAGGTGTCGTGAATCAGTCTTTCGGTCGTCGCCCAATCGATGCAGCCGTCGGTGATGGACACGCCGTAATCGAGGGCGTCGAGGGGTTGCGGAAATTGTTGGCTACCGGCGCTCAGGTTGCTTTCCACCATCGCCCCGATGATGTCGTCGTTGCCAGCGCTCACCTGCGCAAGCACGTCGCGCAAGACCTCGGGTTGGCGGCTGGGATCTTTGGCCGAGTTGGCGTGCGAGCAGTCGACCAAGATCGACGGTAGCAAGCCCGCCTGGCGCAAAGTCGCTCCGGTCGCAGCCACGTCGCTGGCGGAATAGTTCGGCCCCGACGAGCCGCCGCGCAACACGATGTGGCAATTGGGATTGCCGGCGGTGGCTACGGCCGAAGCGCGGCCGTCGACGTTGATTCCGAGGAAGGTCTGCGGTTGTGCCGCCGCTTTGATGGCATTGAGCGCGGAACCGAGGGTGCCATCGGTTCCGTTTTTAAAGCCCAAGGGCATAGACAAGCCGGAGGCCATTTGGCGGTGGGTTTGCGACTCGGTCGTGCGGGCGCCAATGGCGGACCAGCAGATGAGGTCGGCAATGTATTGCGGCGTGATGGGATCGAGCAGTTCGGTGGCCGTGGGGAGGCCGAGATCGAGCACCTCCTGCAAAAACGAGCGCGCCGTGCGCAGGCCTGCGGCGATATCGTTGGAGCCATCGAGGTGGGGATCCATGATCAGACCTTTCCAGCCTACAGTCGTGCGGGGTTTTTCAAAGTAGACCCGCATGACCACCATGATCCGGTCGGAAACCTGCGCGGCCAATTTGGCCAGCCGTTGCGCATAATCGCGACCCGCCACTAAATCGTGAATCGAGCACGGACCGATGATCAGTAGGAACCGCTTATCCTTAGTGAAAATCACGCGATGGATGTCTTCCCGGGAGCGCGTGATGAATTTCGATTGGCCCGCGGTTTTGGGCAATTCGTTGAACAGCTCGGCGGGCGAGGGCAGTTCTTGGGTCGCGGTGACATTGAGGTCGAACGTAGGCTGCATGAGCCGTCGAAGTTGCAACACGGAGCAGTCGCGGTGCAAGGCTGCTTGATGTCGGGAGGAGGGGGAGTTCAGATTGAGGACTTGGCCTCACCGAGTAATCTGGACAGAAGTTGGCCGGCCACCTACCCCTAAGTGACCGGCCATTTGCTTTCTTAGTTACCCCAAAACTACCGCTAGGCGGTAGAAGATGTAAATCTATGTTGCTAACGAAATGAATAGGGGGAAATTCGTCAACAAAAGATCTCAAAAACTTTCATAGAATTGTTTAAATGACTGATAATAAGAATAATATAAAAGGTTACAGTTTTGCAATACAGCGTAAATTCTGCCCCAATAACCCGATTTCAGTGGTGCAGGCGTCTGGGGAGGATGCCCTAGAGTTTCTGCAAGGGCAGTTCACGCAGGATATATCTAAGCTCAAAAACCAGGACATCGCGTATGGGTTCCTGCTGACGCAAAAAGGCCGTGTGTTCGGCGATGCGCATCTGCGTCGGCTCGGGGCAGAGGACTGGCAAATCATTAGCTGGAGCCTGACGGCGGCGGCGCTCATCGCGCGACTCGACGCCTTTATCATCGCTGATGATGTGGAGCTGGCCGATGGGACGGCGGGCTGGCGGGGGTGGCGCATCGGAACGGCAGAGGGCGGATTGGCGGGGAGCCAGGCGGGTGTCGGCCCGGGCGATCTCGTCGGGCTACCGGTGCCGGCCGCCGTCTCGATGTCGTGGAGCTACGTCATCGCCCCGGCGAAGGCAGCACCGCAGTGGGCCGACGGATGGGAGAGCGCCTCCGTAGATCAGTTTGAGACGGTTCGGATCGCGGCCGGTTGGCCGCAGGTGACGGCGGACTTGGGGCCGGATGACTTTCCGCAGGAAGGCGGGCGTCATCTGGCCGGGGTTTCATTCACGAAAGGATGTTACCTCGGTCAGGAAGTGATGGCGCGTTTGGCTGCCACGGGCCGGGTGCGTCGCGGGTTGGCTTTGGTGCGAGGAAGGGGCGCGGCACCCGTCGGTGAATTTAACCTCGCGCAAGGAGAGCGAAAAATCGGTAGCCTGCGCTCGCGGGTAGCGGTCAACGACGGAGGCTGGATCGGACTCGCGATGTTGCAGCTCGCTCACTTCGAGGAGACGCAACCCTTTACGGACGAAGCCGGCGTGTCGGTTGAGTTTGGTGGGATGGTAGGGGCCGCCGAGTAAGTCGGTGTGGCTGAGATTTACCGCTGGGCAGTTGATTCGATCTAGCAAGCCGGTTGGGGTGCGATGAAAGGGCCGCTCCATCATTGTGCTGATTGCCAAACTGCGATGCATTGCAGCGGTGGAAGATCTCGAACCCATAAAACGACTTTGCCGTTCGTTCGGCGCGGATGAGAAACAGGCTGAAATCATGGCCAAGCAATTGTGGAAACGGGCCGAGCAAATCGCGCAGGAACGCGGCTGTGATCAAGTCGAGGCGATGAAGTATCTGCTGGATATATCGCTCAAGGGAGCCCGCGGCGAAACGCCACCGGGATTTGAGGGCGGAGATCCGCCCGAGCCGAAAAGCGAACCGTAACCACCGATTTAGCGCACGCAGTCTTTGCCCTCGGAAGCCGGGTATGCCTCAACTGATTCCCGGATATGCAAAAACGAGTTTCCGAATTATTCCGCCAGAGCTTTGGCGCCGAGCCGCAGATCATCACCCGTGCGCCGGGCCGGATCGAGTTCATCGGCAATCACGCCGACTACAACGGCGGCACGGTGCTAGGGGCGGCGGTGGACTGCGGGCTTTGGGTCGCGGTGTCGCCGCGCCCGGATGGTCGTCGGCGTTGGCGGTCGGCCATGGGCGGCGGTGTCATCGAAACCGGTGAAACCTTGGTGAAACTCAAGGGCTTCTCATCGTGGATCAATTACCCGCAGGGCGTGATCGAGGCGATGGGGGAGTATGGGTTGAGTCTGCCGGGAGGTTTCGATTACGCGGTCGAAAGTGATCTGCCGGTTGGCGCGGGATTGAGCAGCAGTGCGGCGATCGAGCTGTCGTCGGCGTTGGCGTTTTTGGAGCTAACGGGTCAGCAGATTGATCGCGAGACGTTGGTCAAAATCGGTCGGCAGGCGGAGAACAATTTTGTCGGGGTGCCGTGCGGTATTCTTGATCAAGGCGTCTCGGGGTTTGGGAGAAAGGACCACCTCGTGTTCATCGATTGCCGGGGCCCTGAATTCTCGACGGTGCCGATGCCGGCCGGCGCGCATTTTTGGATTTTTAATACGCACACCCAGCACGCGTTGGTCGATGGCCTCTACAGTGCGCGCCATGCCGAGTGCATGGCCGCCGCAGCGGACCTCGGGGTGAATCAATTAGCGGATGCCTCGCTGGAATTATTCCGCACGGAAATGCATCGGTTGCCTTCGAAGGTGGCGAAGCGCGCCCGCCATATCATCGAAGAAATTGACCGCGTCGGTAAAACGATCACGGCGATGAAGGACCAGGATTTGGTTGCCGTGGGAGAGCAGCTCACTGCTTCGCACCGGAGTTCGCAGTTCGCGTTCGAGAACAGCACGCCGGAGCTAGATTCACTGGTCGACCAACTCACGACCATGGCGGGTGTTTATGGTGCTCGACTGACAGGTGGTGGTTTCGGTGGCGCCGTGATGGCGTTGACTGATGCTCGGTTTGGGGCGGCTGAAGCCGATCAAGTCGCGCAAGGCTACCGCCACCGCTGGGGGGCCGACCCCCAAGTGTTGCATATGCGCACCGGAGATGGAGCGGAGGTCGTGCAGTCGTCACCAGCATGAAGCTCGGGGGCATTTTTAACTGGCCGAGCAGTTGTTGGTAGCGATGACGCTGGTGATATCGCAGACTGAACTGACGAGTTTAGACGGCTGTTCGCACGGCACGAAATCAAGGAGCATTGAACGGATCCTTTTATGGTCCGGGTTGGGCAATATCATGAATCATTGGCCTGCCCCCTTTTTCTAGTGCCTCATTCAAAGAAGAGGGTGCCGGAGCCGGGAATATTATCGGCGGTGCGCCAGTCGGGTTGCCACCAAAGCTGGCTCTGCGTGGAACCGTCACGATCATTGACCGCGACGTTAATGCGCAGACCGTCCTGCTGCCACTGATCACCATAGATCTTGATCAAACTCGCGAGGGGAATGGCGACTTCGAGCGTGTAACCGGCCGCGGTACGACGATTGCACACAGTGGTGCCCGCGGGCAGCGATGGCGGTTCATACAGGTAGCCGGGATCGCGACCGTCACCGGGTGCCGGGGACGTGGCAATGAACACGCCGCCGGCTACGCTGGTTCGCGGTGCCCGTTGGATTTCTGGTGTCCGGAAATCCAAACGCAGCTCGATACCGTCTTGGACCCAAGGCGGAGAGTCTGCCGCGGAGATGACCTCGTCGTCGCGGACGTCGACGACGATCTGGAGGTGGGTTTTATCGTGGGCGAAACCGACCCGGAAGTTGGCGTCCTCGGGCCCCGTCCAGCCATCGTGGCGGGGATGGATCCAAGGGGTGTCGGTGATGGTATACAACTGATCCGCCGACCAGTCGGAGCTGTCGCCGTCGACCTGCGGGGAAACGGTGAGGTCGGGGAGTTTGAGGACCGGCAAGAGCGGGATGATGATGGATTCGCGCAGGTGCATTGCGGCCATATCGGCGGGCTGCAGTCGGGCTTCCCAGGTCAGTTTAGCGGCAGCCTGAGCCTGATGGGCCCGGTTGGGCAGCTCACCGGAAAGATGGAGATCGAGCGCACGACTGGACTTAGGCTGGAGGGTGAACGTTTGGCGATTGTCGGAGGTCGGGGCAAAGCCCTGGGTAAACGCGGCGTCCAAGCCGGAGAGGGAGGACAACTGGAAGGTGACTTCGACCGGAACGTCGGTGGGGTTGGATGATCGGACGTCGACCTGGTGGTGGGTGGAGGCGGTATCCGACATCCATAGGATATCGGGCACAAAGGTGTTGATTGAGACGGCATCGACGAGGGACTTGGATTCAGGGGTCCGGATGTCATCGCGGAGAATACCATCGAGCTGCAGATTGGCGATCACCGGTCCAGCGGAGGTCATCGTCACCCACGCGACCTGATCAAACTCCCCGTAAGACGGGCCACGCAGGCGACTAATACCGCCGGTGGATGCGAGGATGTAGTAACGGGCATCGTTACGCTCGGTTCGCAGATA
>Ga0075118_10002709_pt1 | contig 10920 bp, 8 predicted proteins | sample AntAceMetag02UKE_FD_69794 | JGI IMG/M metagenome (GOLD analysis project Ga0075118, IMG submission 69794) | Saline lake microbial communities from Ace Lake, Antarctica - Antarctic Ace Lake Metagenome 02UKE | ecosystem: Environmental > Aquatic > Non-marine Saline and Alkaline > Saline | place... | reverse complement strand
GATGTCTTGCCATTGACTGATGATTTCACCGTAGGAGTCAAATCTGTGGTGAGCATAGTTCAGGTCATGAGATTGAGTGTAGAACCAATCTGAGTGCTTTTGAGTTGGCCCAATTCTATGTTTGTTTGCGCTTAAGAGTGATAACACTCCGGTGAATCGCTCTCCTTCCAAATCTATAAGGTCTAATGATTTGTATTTCCGTAGCTGCCTAATAAACTTTAAAAAAAGAATTAACCTAGCGCCTAAGCCCTGCTCTTTGGAAAGCTTAACTCTTGGATAAAAAATTATGGTTTTTGGCTTTATTGAAGCCATATTGAGCAAACCGGAAAACCTTGGGTCAATGACTAATACAGTGTCTGGATACTGTGCAACAATGTCTCTTATCCAAGGCAGGCAAAGAACAAAGTTCCCTAAATAATGGGTTGGAAAGAGAAGTATTGGGCCTTGCGTCATTGCCGCCTCCAGTATTTCATCGGAAAGTAGAATTCATTCTATCTACAAGTTCAGAATAAGAGACTACCTTGAACTTGTATTCTTAAGAAATTTTTACGTTACATCAAGCTTTGTATGAGAAAGTAGAAACCATGCTAGTTGGAATTTCAGGATCAAGTGCCATTGTGAACTAGTATTCTTAAGGGAATCTTAAATAAGTCTTAAGAATATAATAGTTGAACATAAAAAATGTAAATCTCTACATTTGCTGCGCTAGTAGTGGGGCGTGGCAATATGCGGGTTCGTATTTCAGTAGATTACGCATCAGCTTGGTGGGGGAAGACAAAGTAGTAGTGGTATAGAAAGCCGACGAAGCTGCAAAAGAAGGGAAGTACAGAGTGCAACGTTATAGTGCATTATTAACGATGGTCTTGAATGTGTCAGGAGTATTTCTTTAATTTGCAGAGCGATTCGAACAATTTTCGAAAAGCGGATTATTGGTAGCCGTTGCGACAATCGGTTATCGGTAATGAGAAGTTCTCTACGATTTGGACAAAATAAATGCGACACCTTGTTCCATCAGAAGTGAATATTCACTGTAGTACCAGTGCCTAGTTCACTCTCGATGTGGATCTGCCAATCAAAGCGATCACAGATTCGCCTAACAAGATTTAGACCAAGGCCTGTGCCGCCAGGTTTGGTGGTATAACTACGGTCGAAAACCTGTTCGAGCTTATCAGTAGGAATGCCCTCGCCCGTATCGCTGATGCAAAAGCTATTGCTGCGCACGATAATATTGATCTTGCCAGGGCGTGTGTGCTCGATAGCGTTGCGTAGTAGATTGGCTACGCTAATCTGCAATAGGCTGCTGGGCGCATTCAGTATAGGGCGCGCATTGAAGTGGGTCTCCACTTGGATATTGTGACTGCGTAGTTGGTCGTCGTTGTCAGCTAGTAAGCGCTCCACAATAGTGCTCAGGTCTATTGGTGCAGTCTGATCGATCTGACTTACATCTTCGCGGGACATGTACAAGGTAGCTTCGATGAAGGCCAGCATTTCGCTGCAGGCGCGCTTAATTCGCTCGATGGCGCGCTTGGACACTGCACTTTGTTCGGTGCTGTCGAGAACATCTACGGCACCCATCATCACCGATAAGGGAGTACGTAATTCGTGACTTGCCGCGGCGGTAAAAGAGCGCTCGCGCTCTACAAATTGGTCCAAGCGCTCCATGTACTCGTCGAAAGCAGCCGCAATCTGACCAATCTCCGTACCTTGATATTCCTGTGCGATACGCAGACTACGCTGCCCGGGCCGAATATCGGTGAGTCTGCGTGAGAGTCTGCGCACCGGGGCCAGAATTGCCCGAGTTGCCGTAAAGCCCATGATTAGAGAGGCCACCAACACGATACCAAGACCATAGAGCAACATCATCAGCACGCGGTGTTCCTGATCCTCCCACTGCGTAATATCGTACATGAGATAGGCGGGGCGCCCTTGCAATTCCCCTACTTGAATCTGATAGACGAAATTCCCTACCAACACACTATGATGGGAACCTGAACTCAAGCGCGCAATCTGTTCGGGCACGACGTTTGCTGTTTCGCCAAAATAGAATTGCCAGCCGCTGAATAGGTCTGATGAGTGATATGTATCTTCGTCTACCTGCACTTTTAAGGCATCGAATTGTTGCGCTGCCATCTCGCCAAAGATGATCGCCTCCAGCTGTGTCTTGATAATCAATACGCCGCCTGCAAACAGGAAGCTGGTGACACTGACAATCAGCACCAACGCCAAAAGTACGCGGAAGCGCAGACTTCCAGTATTCAATTTCATTTTATTGCCCAATCTAAAACCTGTGTGGCTATTTCAGCCCTGTTGTAGTCGATAACCTGCGCCATGGACTGTGTGAATGAGTTTCTTCGCAAAGGGCTTATCCACCACATTACGCAAATGGTAGATATGCGTGCGAAGCACGTCATTGTCGGGTAATTCATCGCCCCAGATTAGAGTTTCCAGTTCTTCGCGGGACACCACACGATGAGTGTTAAGCAGCAAAGTCTGCAGCAACTTGCGTTGAATAGGATTGAGTTCCAAGTTTTGTCCGCCTCGTGTGGCCAACATCGTATCGCTGCTATATTGCAAATCAGCAACCTGTAATAGGCGGTTAGTTCCCTGATGTTGACTGCGTTTAACAATCGCCTCTAAGCGCACTTCCAGCTCTTTTACCGAGAAGGGCTTGACCAAATAATCATCGGCACCGGCCTGAAAGCCTTCGAGCTTATCATCCAGCTGATCTCTTGCTGTGAGCATTAGTACGGGCGTTGTCACCCGAGCCTGCTCGCGCAGATTACGACACAGCGTCATGCCATCTAGCCCCGGCAACATGATGTCGAGGACGATTACGTCGTAGCGTTCACTCGTCGCAAGCTGCAAGCCATGTGGACCATTGCTGGCAAAGTCCAGTATATGACCTTTTGGCTCCAGGTAATCGGCAATATTCGCCGCGATGTCCCGGTTATCTTCGACCACTAACACCTTCACTAAAGCACTCCTAAATAGGTGGATGCACAATCCTATGTCGTTGGTCCCTACAGAGGGTTAGTAACACATGAAGCATGTCAAAAAAAAGTGAAATTGCGCCTTTGACAATTTTTTCACATCCCACCAGCTAGGATGCGCTCAACGTTAGTATAAATGGATAAACAATGGTGAACAAAATCCGCACTTCCTTGTTTGGAGTCTTAGCCATCATGGCCGGACCAGCTTGGAGCCAAGACATAGAGCATGTCCACCTCAGTAAGAGTGAAACCTTGTCCTTCGCTATAATTCTCGAGCAGGCAATGTTGCAAGCGCCCGAGTACCGTGAGATCGCCGCGCGTGACGCGCAAGCCAAGGATCAAGAACGTATTGGGCAGAGCTGGATTGCTGGTCGACCCAGCGCGCAAATTGAATACATTGACGATCACTCTCTCACTAATATAGGTGAGCCAGAATTGACCTACGGTGTCGCCTTGCCGCTGTGGCGTCCGGGCGAAAAAAAGGCCATGAGCGCACTGGGGCGACAGTACTCTTTGCAGTCCAGCGGTTGGCAGCGCAGTTTCGAGTTGGAAACAGCCGGGAAGCTGCGAGCCAGCCTAGCCGATTTACATGAAGCTGAAACCCTCTTAGACGTGGAGCGCGAGGCCACCGAGGGTGCGGCAGAGTTGCTGCGGATTGTAGAAACGCTTTTTAACGCCGGCGAAGTGGCGCAATTGGATGTTATGCAAGCGCGTACGCTACTGCTCGCCCAACAACGCAATGAGTTGGACAGCGATGCTATGTTCGTGGATGCCGAGCGCACTTATGCTGTACTCACGGGACTTAGTGTGGCGCCGGCTAGCCCTCACTCCGAAGTACGAGTAATCAGCGAGGAGGTCGCCTCCACTCATCCGCAATTGCAATTATTACAAACTAGTTTAGATCTGCAAGATGCCAATATCAGCAAGGCAGAAACAGCTGCGAAGGGCAATCCAGTTTTAACACTTGGCTCACGTCGCATTGGCAACGAAACCGCGGTTGCCGTATCTCTTATCATACCCTTCGGCGGCAAGTCATTCGTCGGCGTTGCCGGCAGCACTGCGCGCCGCGCCAAGGTCGATATCGAAGTCCAGTACTACACAGCTTTGCGCAAGCTCAATGCGCAGCTGCACGAAGTGGAACATCAATTATTTACCCTCGATCAGGCTCTCCCTCTCAGCCAAGAACAAGCGCAGCTGTCGCGCGCGCAATGGACGATGGCAAGCAGCGCATTCGAACTTGGGGAGACAAACCTAAGCCAAGTTGTCATCGCTATGCAGCAGGCGCGCAGCAGTGCTAAAAATTTCGAAACCATGACCATGCAGTATCAAAGACTGATCACAGAATCTAACCAAATCATCGGAGTTCTCCCATGAAGTTAACTTTCAAGAAATGCCCTACTCTTATCTTGTTCGTACTGTTTTCTCCGGCATTATTCGCACAAGTAAATATTGCAATCTCCGATGCTGACATTGTTCGCATGGGGATCGTCTTCGAAGCAGTGCAGGCCTTGGACAATAATGCCGGCGCGCGCTTTCCTGCGACTATCATCAATTCGCCGGATTCAATCGCCAACCTCAGCGGGCGCTATTCTGGTGTGATTGAGCAATGGCATTTGAACCCTGGGAGCGCTGCCAGCGCAGGCCAGATTCTCGCAACTATCCGCAGTCCCGAGATACTCTCGGTCCAGAACGATTGGATAGCGGCAGTTTCGATAGCGGATAACGCACAGTTCGAATTACACAAAGACGAGATGTTGTTCGACAAAGGCGTGATCTCTCAGCAGCGCCTTTCACAAACAAAAAGTCATGCACAGCAAGCAATGTTTGCACAGCAAAGTTGGCGCGCGCAGCTGAGTTTAGCCGGCTTCAACGAAGTACGCCTCAATGCCCTTCGTGACAATAGTAGCGGCCTTGGCAGTTACTTTCTGATTGCGCCTAACACCGCCATTTTAACTCAGCGCATGGGCGCTGTTGGCGATTATGTGGAGGCAAATGCTCCGCTGGCATTTCTCAATTCAGGTGAGCGGCGCTGGGCCAGCATTCATGTCCCAGGTCGTTTCGCCATTAATATCGACATTGGCCAGACCTTCGCCGTTGCCAGTTCCGGCGAGACACTTAAGCTGCGCCAGAAAGACCTCGTGATAGATAGTAGCAATCAAACTATCGAGTTATTCGCCGAGTTCGACAACAACAATGCCTTTACCACGGGTCAAATTATCTCGGTTGTCCTGCCCCCTTCAAGGCAGGGCACGCTGGTACCGGATCGTGCTGTGGTGCACAGCGGAAATAGAACTACTATTTATGTGCGCACGAGCTCAGGCGTTGAGGCTCGGGAACTCGATTTACTCTCGGTTGGGGCCGACTACTTAGCGGAATCGGGACTACGTGTTGGCGAGATGGTCGCGATTCAAGGCAGCGCCGTTCTCAAAGGCATTCAACTAGGCTTGGGGAGCAGCGAGTAGTGTTAGCTTCCCTCGTACAGTCTTCTCTAAGTCAGCGCTTGTTGGTCATTCTTTTGTCGCTACTCTTAACTGGCTTTGGCGTCCGCGCATTGTTGGATATTCCGATCGACGCGTTCCCAGATATCTCTCCCACGCAGGTTAAGATCATCATCAAGGCACCGGGCATGACACCGGAGGAAGTGGAGTCACTTATCACTCAGCCTGTTGAGGTGGAGCTGTTGGGTATTCCCTTCCAGTCAATGCTGCGTTCAATTTCGAAATACGCGTTAACCTCAATCACCCTTGATTTTGAGGACGGCACCGATATCTATTGGGCGCGCCAACAGGTTACAGAACGTTTAAACAGCGTGTGGGGAAATTTGCCCGGCGGTATCAGCGGCGGATTAGCGCCCATGAGCACGCCGTTGGGGGATATGTTCATGTTCACCATCGACAGTGAATCTCTCACGCTCGAAGATAAACGCTTTCTGCTCGACTGGACTATTCGCCCCGCGCTACGCACTGTCCCCGGTGTCGCGGACGTGAATTCCCTTGGCGGGTTTATACGCACGTATGAAATACAGCCCAGGCGTGAAGACATGACGGCGCTAGGGATCAGCACGTTCGACATCATCGAAGCATTGAAGATGAACAACAAAAATGACGGCGCCGGGCGCATTAGCCAAGGCGAGGAAGTGATACTTGTTCGTGTTACAGGTGCCATAAGCAATCACCAAGACATAAGCAACACTCTTGTCGACAATATGGCCGGCGAGAAAGTTCTGCTTTCTCAGATTGCCAACATCACCACTGGCACCATGGAGCGTTATGGCGCCGTGACAGCAGACGGCGGTGCAGAAGCTGTACAAGGCTTAGTAATCGGCCTGCGCGGCGCGAACTCCCGTGACGTCGTGCAAGGCGTTAAAGATAAAATCGTAGAGCTTGAGGCCGCACTGCCAGGCGGCACTAGCATCAATGTATTTTACGATCGCACGGTGCTCATCGAGCGCGCCGTAGGTACAGTTACGAAAGCATTGCTCGAAGCGGTGGCGCTGGTGGTAATTTTGCTGGGCTTATTTCTAGGTAATGTTCGCGCGGCCCTGACAGTGGCGGTGATCTTACCGCTGTCAGCACTATTTACTTTTCTCATGATGGGGCAGCTAAATATGTCAGCTAACCTCATGAGTCTTGGCGGTCTTGTCATTGCCATTGGGCTGTTGGTGGATTCGTCGATCGTAATCGTGGAGAACATCGTATCCTCGTTAGCTAATCAACCCAAGGGCGGACAACGTTTACCAAATCTTCACATCGTCTATCGTGCAGTAAGAGATGTGGCGCTTCCTGTGACTTCAGGAATAATAATTATTGTGATTGTGTTCCTGCCCTTACTCACGCTGGAGGGACTGGAAGGAAAATTATTTGGTCCAGTGACAATGACAATAGTCTTCGCATTACTAGGATCACTTGTCTTGTCTTTAACGCTCATCCCCGTAGTGGCATCTTTTTTAGTGCGCGCCGATGGGCACGAAGAGCCCTGGTTGAGCCGCAAACTTACTGCAATCTATCGCCCCTTACTTAAGAAGGCACTGCATAGGCCTGCATTCCTACTTGCCGGTGCTGGGCTATTGTTGGCAACAAGCGCGGTGGTTTATCCCTTAGTGGGCAAGACTTTTATGCCGACCATGGATGAAGGCGATATTCTCATTCAATTGGAGACCATACCCTCCATTAGTTTGGAAGCAAATATCCGCATCGTGCAACAGGTAGAGCGCGAATTGATGGACAATGTGCCAGAGATTCTGCGGGTAGTCTCGCGTATAGGGTCCGATGAAATGGGGATGGACCCCATGGGATTAAACGAGACCGATATGTTTCTACAGCTGCGCCCGCCAGAGCAGTGGAGCGTCGCCACTAAGCCTGAGTTGGAGAGTCATTTACGGGAAATTATGGAACAGTTCGTAGGCCTGAACTATGGCTTCACACAGCCTATCGACATGAGAGTGTCAGAGATGTTGACTGGCTCACGGGGCGACGTTGCGATTAAATTATTTGGCACTGACTTGAGCGCCTTAAATCAAAATGCTCAGGATATTGCCGCCCTTATTGAAACAATTCCGGGTGCTATCGATACCATCGCCACGATCAATGAAGGGGCACAATACCTGCAGGTAACAGTCGATAGGGTAATGGCAGGGCGCTTAGGCCTTAGCGTGGATGAGCTGCAATTGCGCCTACGTGCTGAGATAGAGGGCATTGATGCTGGCAGCGTCATCGAAGGCACTGCGCGGGTTCCTCTGATGGTTCGATTTGAAGGCATTAAGGGAGATGGGTTAGCCCAGCTGAACAATAGCTTCATCGACCTGCCCGGTGGGGGACTGATTCCCCTTTCTGATGTCGCTACTATCGAGAGGGTGGAAGGACCGATAACAATTTCTCGCGAAGCTGGCCAGCGTTTCTCGGTTATCCGTACCGATGTGACAGAGCGAGATCTAGTTGGGTTTGTGGCCGAGGCGCAGCAGTTGATTGCCGATCGCATAGAGCTTCCCGAAGGCTACCGACTGGAATGGGGCGGCGAATTTGAGAATCAGCAAAGGGCGGCAGCAAGACTTGCACTGGTGGTACCACTGGCACTTTCGCTTATTGCATTGCTACTTTTCTTAACCTTTAATTCCATAAAGCAGACATTAATTGTGCTATCCAATATTCCGTTTGCATTAACCGGTGGTTTGATTGCGTTATGGGTGACCGGCGAGTTCCTCTCGGTACCAGCCTCGGTTGGTTTCATCGCGCTGCTCGGGATCGCTGTCTTAAATGGTGTAGTGATGATGACTTATTTCAATCAGCTACGCGCCAAAGGAATGGAGATTACTCAGGTTGTTACAGAGGGCGCGCTGCGCCGACTAAGACCGGTGATGATGACCGCTACGATCTGTGGCTTTGGTTTAGTCCCCTTGCTCCTAGCAACTGGGCCGGGATCTGAGATTCAGCGCCCATTGGCGATTGTGGTGATTGGGGGTTTGATCAGTTCAACACTGTTGACACTGTTTCTGCTGCCGGTTATTTACAAGACTTTTCACCGCACATTACAAAGCGCAGGTATTTAGAGATGAGCGAAACGCAGCAAACACAACCGAATGAAAGCCTCACCATGCTTGTGCTCAATACTGCCCCTGAGTTAGAAGAGGATCTTATCGACTATCTGCTTGGTTTGGAGCAAATTGAAGGTTTCACTTCCTACCAAGTACACGGCCATGGCGAGTACCAAAGTCTCAGCGTAGCGGAACAAGTGACAGGGCGCCGCAAGCGCTCACAATATGAGATTTTCTTAACAAGCTCTGCGATTCCAAAGATCCTGGAAGGGCTAGCCTCTAAGGTAGGAAAAGATATCGTCTACTGGGAGCAGACTGTTCGCAATTTTGGGTATATTAATTAGGCGCGCTTCATTGGCTACTACTCGACAGGAAGAGGCGCATTATCAAAGCTTGCAAAACAGCGCTAAAAATTCTGAGAAGATTTGCCTGTGTTCAAAGGCAGGTCTCTAGTGGACGATCAATAGATACATTTCAGCAGCTACTGCCGTAGCTGCTGAAATTACCGCTTTAAAATTGCCGGATAATGGTGTTGATTGTGTCTTTAGCATCGCCAAAAATCATGCGCGCGTTGTCCTTAAAGAACAAAGGGTTATCGATGCCAGCAAAGCCTGATGCCATGCCGCGCTTCAAAATAAACACGTTCTTAGCTAAATCTGCGTTGATGACCGGCATGCCGTAGATGGGACTGTCTTTGATTTCACGTGCGGAAGGATTAACAACGTCGTTGGCACCGATAACGATGGCAACATCAAAGCTTTCCATTCTTGGATTAACCTCATCCATTTCCAACAATAGCTCATAAGGAACGTCGGCTTCTGCTAACAACACGTTCATGTGACCTGGCATTCTACCTGCCACTGGGTGGATGCCGTAGACGACTTCCGTGCCATTTTCCTCGAGCAAACCTTGCAGCTCTTTCATCGCATGTTGAGCCTGGGCCACTGCCATTCCGTAGCCTGGAATAACGACAACAGACTGCGAGGCTTCCAACACGTAGTAGGCGTCCTCCGCTGACATAGGCTTTACTTCGCCTTCTATTTCCATGGTTGAGGTTTTTACTGGCTGGAAGCCAGAAAAAAGCACGTTAGTGAGAGAGCGGTTCATTGCTTTACACATAACGCTAGTTAAAATAATACCACTGGCACCTACTAAAGCACCGGCAACGATTAGCAAATTATTGCCGATCGCAAGGCCTGTAGCGCAGGCGGCTAAACCTGAGTAGCTGTTAAGCAGCGATATAACCACAGGCATGTCGGCGCCACCAATGGGGATAACCAACATGACCCCTAGAATGATTGCCAGTGCAACAAAGCCATAGACATAGGTAGCGTTTCCTGGCGCTAGGGTAAGCAGAACGCCAAGTACGACTAAAACAATGACAATTAAGCCGTTTACAAACGCTTGGCCGGAAAAAACTGTAGATCCGCTGCTGACTAACTTACTTACCTTGCCGCTAAGTTTTGCCCATGCAATGACGCTGCCGGAAAAAGTGATACCGCCAATAGCGATCGCAACTAGAGTAATAACGAGTAAGTAGGTTTCAAGAGAGGCACCGGATTTAACGATGGCAAGAGCAATCAATAAACTCGCTAATCCTCCTATGCCATTAAGTAGGGATACCATCTCAGGCATCTGCGTGAGTTCAATTTTCTTGGCAATAAACAGACCGAGCGCGCCGCCGGCAATCATAGCCACGATAATTAATTCGAACGCAATGATGCCTTGGTCCAGAAGTGTCACCACGATGGCAAGCAGCATACCTAGCGCTGAAAACGTATTGCCTTTTCTCGCAGTTGATGGATGGCCAAGTAGCTTAAGGCCAAAAATGAATAGAGCAGCGCACACGACGTAGGTCGCATTTATTATGATGCTAATATTTTCCATAGCTTATTTGCCTTTAAACATTGCGAGCATGCGGTCAGTGACAACATAGCCGCCAACCACATTAATAGTGGCTAAAAAAACTGATACAGCACCTAATATTTGCGGCAAAGTTTCATAGTCACCGCCTGCATAGGCCAGAGCTCCAATCAAAGTAATTCCGGAAACCGCATTGGCACCTGACATCAAAGGTGTATGTAAGGTTGCGGGTACTTTGTGAATTAGTTCGAAGCCGAGGAAAATTGCCAGCATCAGGATCATCGAGAGATAGATAAAAGTCATTTGACTGCTTCCTCGCTTAGTAACGCTTTAATGGTTGGGTTGATCAGCTCACCTTGATGGGTGATCAGTGCAGACTGCAATATGTCATCATTGATATCGAGTACCGCCGTTTGTTTCTCTGCGTCCCAGAACTCCAACAGCAGCGCCTGTAGATTATTGGCGTACATTTGGCTAGCGTCTAGTGCGACTTCGCTGGCCCAATGGCCGGTGCCGATTATGCTTACCCCAGCTACA
>Ga0075118_10002706_pt1 | contig 10931 bp, 9 predicted proteins | sample AntAceMetag02UKE_FD_69794 | JGI IMG/M metagenome (GOLD analysis project Ga0075118, IMG submission 69794) | Saline lake microbial communities from Ace Lake, Antarctica - Antarctic Ace Lake Metagenome 02UKE | ecosystem: Environmental > Aquatic > Non-marine Saline and Alkaline > Saline | place... | reverse complement strand
GCGACCCAAACACGTCCGTCCGGTAGTTTCCCCGGTTGATCACATGATAGATCGCACCAGGGTATTCGATGCGCGCTGTTCTAGCCATAATCCAACTCTTGGACTAGTAATCATCTCAACTCAATGTTGATATGTGACGACCTGACCCCGTCGGATTGCCCGACCCCGTCGGATTGCCCGGGAATCCAAGCTAACGATGCAGGGCACTGGGGGTTTCGAGTGCTAAGCATGATAGGGCTTTCTCAGATCGGCGGAGGGCGTTGGGTTACCCCTGCGCTCGCGACTATTTAGACCCTCACGGAATTCGGTAAATACTGACACTGACGGCACGCCTTTTTTTCCGCAGCCAACCCTTTCCCGAATCTGTCTTCCCCTGCTCGGGCCTCTTGTGCTTTCAGCCCGCAGATGACGTGACCCCAACCACTAAGCCTACGGCTGCGCCAAAGGCGATGTGTCCGGCTAGATGGGTCAAACCAACCGCAAATCCGGCTTGGTTAAATTCCTCTAAAGGGTGTTGCTCTGCAATCACCCAAACCAGAGCGAGGCTCACCATAATACCGTGGATAAAGCCGAAACCGATTCCGACAAAGAAGGACTCAGGGGGCTGAGCTAAGCCAAATTGGATCATCGCCGCTTTGTAGATCAGGGCGAAGACGACGGCCGAGGTCGCGTGGATGATCACTCCCGTGCGAAAGGCGTTTTCCCGCCGGCCCGTGACCAAACCTCCGAGGGCGACAATCATACTACCTTTGGACCTGTCGGCTCGGCTGATCAACGCCATAGTTGCTTCCATCGCCAAGGCGCCGACCAGCCCAGCAATCATTGATGTGAACCAATACTCTAAACTGGAGATGTCTGGATTTATGGTGTTAGGGGGGGGAAGCAATTTACCGAAGAATGCCGGAGCATCGGACACTTTATTAACCTACGAGTTGTCGGAGGAAATGCGAGCGCACCACGCATTTTCGACGGCCCTATCTTTCGCGTCTGGGAAAATCCGGTGCCTTCCAAGCGGGCTCGATCATCACAGTCCTGCTATCCCTCTCATCTAAGTGACAGCCAAGACGATTTCCTGGTGGCGGGAGTCGCTACCTGAATTCTTACGACGTTCCCGGATCTTTAGATTTTGCGTTCTACCGCTGCGGTTGCCCCCGGATCCACCCTATTGCTGCTTTTTACAAAAGGTAACTAAGCGAACAAAGGGCTGACGCACAGCAACTCTACCGCTGGATTTTGCCGGAGCTCGCAAAGGAAACGGAGCTACTCCGCCGAGTGTATTCCGCCGCGTTCGGGTGCCGTCAACCGGCTCCCTTACCCACTCCACCGCGGACCGGACAAAGCCGGTTTCAGGACCGGGAGCTACTCAATCACTTGGATAGTCGGGGGCGGCCTCGCGGGTAGATTCTCCGCGCCGACGTCGATGTTGTATTGCGTTGCAAGGATATCGCGCAGCCGGGCGGCATCATACAACTCCCCCTTAAAAGCGGTCGTCGGCACGCCATGGTGGCAACGGATACGTATGCTCAGTTCGGGGATCGAAACAGGAACCGGCGACGACGATGTCACCATTCCCCCGCGGGATCCCGTAGAGCCGATTCCACCCGTCGACGAACCAATGCCAATGCCACTGCCGGACGAGCCGATGCCAATGCCACTCCCGGAGGAGCCAATTCCGATTCCACTCCCGGAAGAGCCGATCCCCCCACCCATGGGAGTAGACGTGGATCTCATTTTCCATTTGGTCTGAACACTCTCAAATTCTTCCTCCACCACGAAGTGACTGAAGCCATACTCCAGCGAAACCTCGGCCGCCCGCAATAGGGCAAGTTCCCGCATTCTGTTGCTAGGTTGCCCTCCGGCTTGGTTCGACAGATAGGTGACCTCAAATTGGTCATTGCCGATCGGGACTGTTTTATGGCCGCCGCCGCTGCCCACTTCGGCGTAGGGAACGCCACAACCCGCGAAGACTAGCAGGAGCAATCCGGAGGGGATGAATAAATAAAGAGGTCGGACCATGGGGCTCGGCAAAACGGGGAAGCGTTTCGATGGAAGTCAGCGATGAAATGATGGCACACCCTTTTCATCGGAGCAAAGCGTTTCCTAACGAATCAAAATCCTCGGCTATCCCTGACGTCGTATCATAACTTTGGGGAAGTTAGCCACAACAAGGCACGAGACCTAGCCGGTGCCATGCGCCTATAAGCGCAAAACCGATGCCCGGCTGCTGACTGATGCGCTTGGGGCCTTTCTGTGGCTAAACCTCCTCTGTCTCTCAGTCACCGTGATCTCCTCCACCGCTCCGGGCTCCTCCTTCGTCCTTGCTTACGGCGGACCACCGCAGACGGGTCGCGCCCGGCTTCAGACCGGCCGACATCGAAGCCAGCCTCGCGGCACTTGCTCCCGCCAGAATATCTCAAAATGACATGCCCCGAGCGATGATCATTCATTCCTGGGATCTCCCTATTTCCTCGGCCGACGCACCAGACCTTCGGGGAGAAAATACGGCCCGGAAAAACTTTTCTAAGAAATCGTTTTAAATTTTGAACGAAACACGGCCCACCCTCGTCTTCCGCTTTGTTAGTTAATTGTTCTTTGGTTTAGTTCATAGTTTGTAGTTAGATTAGTCGGTAAGGGCGCCCTGGTTCACACTTTGGCGCCCTTCCTGATTTTAGGCCCTCGACTCTCCCTCGGACCCCACTAGGTCTGAATAATCATGCCGGATTTTCGCGCCTTTTGCTCTCCCTCCGAACAGGAACCTCGCAACGTCCAACTGGACCCGACCGAGTCGCACCACTTGGTCGCCGTCAACCGAGCGCGCGTCGGTGCAACCGTCGTCGTCTTCAACGGCAAGGGCACCGAATGGATCTGTGAACTAACCAAGGACTCCAAACGCGGGGCCGAACTGAAGGTGCGGTTTGGCCAAACCACACCACCCCTGCCTCACCACATCAGCCTCGCGCAGGCGCTGCCCAAGGGGAACACCTTCGAATTGATCGTGCGCAAGGCTACCGAGATCGGTGCCGCCGAGATCATCCCCCTCCAGAGCGAACGCACCCAAGTCCAACTCTCCGCCGAGCGTTCTGATCGCAAACACGAGAAGTGGAACACCGCCGCGCTCGAAGGTGCCAAACAGTGTGGCAATCCGTGGCTGCCCGAAATCCAACCGCTGCGCAACGCGGCGGCGTTTTTCGAGTCCGTCGGCGACTACGACTTGAAGCTCATCGCCAGTCTCCACCCTGGAGCCAAATCACTGAAAACTGTCCTCACCGAATCCGCCGCGAGTCTGGGTCGGGCACCGCGCCGGGTGTTGTGGGCCATCGGTCCCGAGGGAGACTTCACCCCGAGCGAAATGAGCATCGCGCAAAGCGCCGGCTTTGAACCCATCACCCTCGGTCCGCTGGTGCTCCGCTGTGAGACCGCTGCCGTTTACGCGCTCAGTGTGCTAAGTTACGAGCTGTCCTCGTCATGAACCCTTACGCCCGACGCTTCCTCACTACGCTCACCATGACTACCGCCGCTATCGCCGCCGACCCCGCCCCTGCGGAAGACCCCTACCAGTGGCTGGAAGAGGTGGACTCGGAGGCGGCGCTGGACTGGGTCGAAACCCGCAACCAAATCGCGATCGATGAACTCACCGACGATCCGCGCTACGAGGAAACCCGTGACGGCCTGCTCGAGATCTACAACTCCCGGGACCGCATTCCCGGGGTCTCTCTTTACGGGGACTACTATTACAATTTCTGGCAGGACGCGGAGCACGTGCGCGGCATCTGGCGACGTTGCTCCCCGGAATCCTACGCCACCGACTCCCCCGCTTGGGAGACCGTCATCGATCTCGACAAGCTCGCCGACGTCGAGGAGGTGAGCTGGGTCTGGAAAGGCGCTGTCGTGCAGGATCTGAACTACCAACGGGCCTTGCTGATCCTCTCCGACGGCGGCCAAGACGCATCCGAGTATCGCGAGTTTGATCTGCGCACCTTGGCGTTCGTGGACGAGGGATTCCGCCTCGAGACCGGGCGCAACCGGGCCGACTGGATCGACGCCGACACGTTGCTGGTGGGCGCGTTCGTCACGGCGGACGACGCCACGGTGTCGGGCTATCCGCGCAAGATCCGAATCTGGCAACGCGGCACCGCCCTAAAGGATGCCCCCGTAGTCCACACGATCGATCCGGAAGAAGTGGGTGCGTTCCTCAGCGTGACCGGCAATGCGAGCGGTCGGCGCAGCTACATCCATCACGCCGTCACCGGAAATGAGACCTTGTTCTGGCTGATCGAAGCCGACCAATCGGTGAGCCCGATTAAGGTGCCACGAAAGTCCGGGATTGGTTTTTTCCAAGATCAATTGCTGGTCGAATTGCGCAGCGATTGGACGCTCGACGAAGTAACTTATCCGTCCGGCGCCCTGCTCGCGACGAACCTGGCTTCCTTTCAGAACGGAGGTCGTGAATTCGAGATCTTGTTCGCGCCCGAAGCCCGCGTCTCCCTCGATTCGTATGCCACCACCAAGAATATGGTCGTGCTCAACCTGCTCAACAACGTGAACGGGCAGGTGCGTTTTCTGCGGCGCACCACGGTGGGTTGGGAACCCGGCGCTTTGGCTACCGCCGCCATCGGCAATGCGGCGGCTCGGGCCGTTGACTCCGATCTCAGCGATAAGGTTTTCCTCACCACGGCTAATTTCCTCGAACCGACCACTCTCAGTTTAGCTGACCTCGCGACCGGCGAAAAGATGGTATTGAAACGCACCCCCGAGTTTTTTGATAAGAGCGGGTTGGTGATGACACAGCACGAGGCCACCGCACCCGATGGCACCAAGATCCCTTACTTCCAGGTCGCGCGCGCGGCTCTCAAACTCGACGGCAGCAACCCGACTCTGCTCTCCGGTTATGGTGGATTTCAGATCCCCATGCGACCCAGTTACTCGGGCTCCTGGGGCCGGGCTTGGTTGACCCAAGGAGGCGTCTACATCCTCGCCAATATCCGCGGCGGCGGCGAATTCGGACCCAATTGGCATCAAGCCGCGCTCCAGGAAAATCGTCAGGTCTCGTGGAATGACTTCATCGCCATCGGGGAAGACCTCGTGGAGCGCGGGGTCACTTCGCCTGCCCATCTCGGTATCATGGGCGGGAGCCAAGGCGGCTTGCTCGTCGGGGTCGCGTATACGCAACGCCCGGATCTATGGGGCGCGGTGGTATGCCAGGTGCCGTTGCTCGACATGCTCCGATTCCACAAGCTGCTGGCCGGGGCTAGTTGGATGGGCGAATACGGCAACCCCGATATCCCGGCCGAACACGAATTCCTCGCCGCCTACTCGCCCTATCAAAATATCTCCGCCCACGCGAATTACCCGCGGATCCTATTTGTCACCTCCACCCACGACGATCGGGTGCACCCGGCGCACGCCCGCAAGATGGCCGCCCGGCTCGAAGAATACGGTCACGATTTCCTCTACTGGGAGAACACCGAAGGCGGCCATGGCGGCGCGGCCAACAACGCCGAACGCGCGCAGCTCTGGGGGCTGAGTTTTACTTTCCTTTGGCGGGAGCTGAGCGGAGGGAAAACTGACTAGTTGTAACTGTCGGGCGTAAAGCCCGACCCACGTCAGCGGAGTCCGCGCCCTGCTGGGTGGGTTGGGCTTTATGCCCGACAGTTTCACAACCCTGGCCGGATGAAACGGCGCGCTCGGCGAGCACACCCGACCTCAACTCCACCGTTCGTTTTTACAGCAGGAAACGAAGAAAACAAAGCCACCGCTTCGCTGCCAACCGATCAGGCGAATCACGGCTGACTCACGGACCGCGATAACCCGTTATGCCCCCGCGCCTGGGCTCAGGCGGGCCTTTTGTTTCCTGCTGTGAAAAACTCAGGCTGATGGCCTCGAAGCTTACCAGACCAGCAAGCCGCCGGCGTAGGTGAATCCGGCGCCAACGCTGCAAAAGATGATCTTGTCGCCGGATGCAAAAATTTCCTCTTCGGCCGCCCAGCCTAGCGCCATCGATACACTCGCCCCAGACGTGTTGCCGTATTTATCGATCGTGACGACGAAGCGTTCGTAAGGAATCCCCACCCGCTTCGACACCGCGCGCAAGATGCGTTCGTTCGCCTGGTGCGGCACGATCCAACCGATGTCGTCGGTCGTGAGTTGGTGCCGCTTCATCGTCTTCTCGATCTCATCCGCAAACGCCTTCACCGCGCCTTTGAAGACGACCGGACCGTTTACTTGCAGGTAAAAGTCATCGACATTCACGTCCTCGGGTTTGGGCCATGGCTTGTTGGCGCCGCCACCCGGACGTTGGATCGCATCAAATTTGCTGGCATCCCCGGAGAGGCCCATGCGGTGCAGTCGGTGCCCGCCGGGCGCGTCCGTCAAAATCGCTGCTCCGGCGCCGTCCCCAAAGAGAAACGCCGTTTCGTGATCTTTCGGGTTGGTGATGCGCGACAATAGTTCAGCCGTCACTACGATCACGTTCTTGGGGCCACCGCCCAAAATCAAAGACCGCCCGACTTCGAGCCCGTAGAGCCAACCGGAACACGCCGCGTTGAGGTCAAAGGCCAGGGCCGAATTGATGCCCAGTTTTTTCGCCAAAGCGCTAGCCATGGCCGGCACCGGTTGGTCGGGAATCAAAGTCGCCATGATCACGCCATCGATGCTGGTCAGATCTACGCCCGACTGTGCCAAAGCATGTTCCACGGCAATCACGGCGAGATCTGTCGCGGTCTCACCTTCGCCCGCGTAGCGACGTTCGCGAATGCCGGTGAGCTTGATCATCTCTGCTTCGGTGCGGCCGGGGAATTCCTTCAAGACATCCTTGGTCGAGCGCACGTTTTTCGGCACGGCAAATCCCACTCCGGCGATGCAGACGGTTTGGTCCGCTCCAGCGGTCGTCGCGGCAAGAGCAGGCGCTGCGATCGGAGCAACTTCAGTCGGACGAGCGGCTAAATAGCGGCCTACATCATCACCCGAAACGCGACCAGCCGGGCCCGTCGCAGCGATGTCGGTGATCGCGGCGGGATCCAATCCTGACTCGCGGATTAACTTCACGGCGCGCGGGGTCCATTTGGGGCCGGTGGTGGACGCTTCGGGGTCAGCGACCCCGGCTACAGTGGAAGCAGGCGCGCGTGCGCGTGCGGGCGCAGGAGAAACTGTAGCCGGGGTCGCTGACCCCGGTTTCATCGCGCTAGCAGCGGCAGTCGCAACCGTCGTGCCTTTTACCTCCAGATGCTTGAGTGAAATATCCTCCGTTTCGATCCGCATGAACGGCGAGCCCGAGGGCACGATATCGCCCGCGCGCACCTGCATCGCGCTCAATACCCCGTCGCACGGGGCCTCGAATTCGAACACGGATTTATCGCTTTCGAGCTCCACGATCTTGTCGCCTTTGGCGAAGCGATCACCGGGTTCCACCATCACATCGATGACGGTCAATTCGTTGACGGTCGCGCCCATCGAGGGGATCGGCACATCGATCAAAAAGGTCTGCGCAGTGGAATCGGCCATGATAAAATCCGAATCGTGCGGTCCCAAAACTCACGGGTCAACGCCTGCGGGCGCATTTCCGCGATCAGTTTTTTACCACTCGCCAGACCGCGAGGCAGCGTCCGATGAGTCCCGCCAACTCGTTCAACGGCACCATGTTCGGACCATCGCTGATCGCGTTGGTCGGATCGGGGTGGGTTTCTAAAAACAAACCGTTGGCGCCCGCCGCCAGAGCGGCCTTGGCGAGCGGCTCCACGAATTCGCGTTGGCCACTGCTCTGGCCATCGCCCGCGCCGGGTAACTGCACGCTGTGGGTGGCATCCAAAATCGTGGGGTGACCATTCGTCGCCATGATCGGGAAGCTGCGCATGTCCACGACGAGGTTCTGGTAACCGAAGGTCGTGCCGCGCTCGGTCTGCCAAATCTCGGCCGCGCCGCCTTCGCGGATCTTGCCGACCACATGCTTCATATCAGTCGGAGCGAGAAATTGGCCCTTCTTCACGTTGACCACGCGACCCGTCGCGGCCGCCGCAAGGAGCAAATCAGTCTGCCGACTCAAGAAGGCGGGTATCTGCAAAACATCGCACACTTCGGCCACCGGGGCGCACTGCTGGGCGTTGTGAATATCGGTCACGACGGGCAAGCCGAACTCCGCTTTGACCATCGCTAGTAACGCGAGGCCGTTCGCCAAACCGGTGCCGCGATCTCCGGCAATGGAGGTGCGGTTGGCTTTGTCAAACGAGCCTTTAAAGACGATCGTCAGATCGGGCTGCGCCGCGCGCAGTGCGACCAATTTCGTCGCCACCGCCCGGCAGACATCGGCATTTTCGAGCGAGCAAGGACCCGCCAGCAGGAGGAGTTTGGACGGATCGTAGAGCATCGGTCAGGATGCCTTGGAGGGTTTCTTCGCTACGACTTTTTTCTTGGCCGCTTTTTTGGTCGCCACCTTCTTTTTCGGTTTGGCTTTGGCTTTGCTCAGCGGGCCCGCCTTGTGTTTGAGCGCTGCTTTAATAAAGGCCGCGAAGAGCGGATGGGCCGCGTTGGGCTTGGACTGGAATTCGGGATGAAACTGCACCGCGACGAACCACGGGTGGTTTTTGATTTCGATAATTTCGACGAGATTGCGGCGAGGGTTGATGCCACTAACGACCATGCCGCCCTTTTGCATCGCACCGACGTAGGCGTTGTTGACTTCGAAGCGATGCCGGTGGCGCTCGCGGACGTTTTCCACCCCGTAAGCCCGCCGCGCGTGCGTGCCGGGCTGCACGGCGCACTCGTAACTGCCGACCCGCATGGTGGCGCCTTTATCGACAATTTTTTTCTGATCTTCCATCATAGTGATGACGGGATCCAACGCATCGGGATCGAACTCCAAGGAGTTGGCCCCTTTGAGTTTGAGCACGTTGCGACAGAACTCGATCACCGCGATTTGCAGTCCTAAACACAGGCCGTAGTAAGGCACCCCGTTCTCGCGAGCATACCGCGCCGCCGCGATCTTGCCCTCCGTGCCGCGATCTCCGAAGCCGCCCGGGACGAGAATGCCGTCGAGCCCTTTGAGCAGCCGGACACCGTTGCGAGCTTCCAGCTCCTCGGCATCGATGCGGCGGAAATTTACGCGGCAATTATTGGCGATGCCGGCGTGCGTGACGGACTCGTAAACGGATTTGTAGGCGTCCTGCAGTTCGATGTATTTGCCCACCACGCCGATGGTCACTTCGTAGCGGGGATTTTCGATCCGCTTCACGATGTTGTTCCACAGGTTGCTGTCGGGCATCGGCCGTTTCAGGCCGAAGAGATCGACAACCAATTCGTCCAATCCTTCTTTCTGTAACGCAATCGGGAGCTTGTAGATCGAATCCACATCGCGGCATTCCACGACGGCTTTGACCGGCACGTTACAGAACATCGAAATCTTATCACGCATCCCGTGATCCATCGGATGCTCGCAACGGCACACCAAGATATGAGGCTGGATGCCGATTTCGCGCAGTTTTGCGACCGACTGCTGGGTCGGCTTGGTCTTCAACTCTCCCGCCGCACCCAGATACGGCACGAGGGTCACGTGAATGAACAGGCAGTCGCGCGGGCCCACCTCCAACGCGAACTGACGCATCGCTTCCAGAAACGGTAGGCCCTCGATATCGCCGGTCGTGCCGCCGATTTCGGTGATGAGCACGTCGACGTCTTTCGCGCCTTGGTAGATGCGCTCTTTGATCTCGTTGGTCACGTGCGGGATGACCTGCACGGTTTTCCCGAGATACACACCGCGGCGTTCGTTTTGGATAACGCTTTCGTAAATTTGGCCGGACGAGAGGCTGTTGAGCCGAGAGAGTTTTCCACTGGTGAACCGCTCGTAGTGGCCCAGATCGAGATCCGTCTCGGCGCCATCTTCGAGGACATACACCTCGCCGTGCTGGAACGGGCTCATCGTGCCCGGGTCGACATTTAAATAAGGGTCAAACTTCTGGATGCGGACCTTCAGTCCCCTCACTTCGAGCAGCGCGCCAAGCGCCGCAGCTGTCAGCCCTTTGCCCAAGGAAGAAACCACCCCACCGGTCACGAAAATATATTTCATCGACTCCGGTTATTGGGGGCCCACGAACTGAGACAAGAAAAAGCTCCGATCCAGCGCAATCAGTCGCCTCAAAAGTAGCCCAGGCCCCACCACACCGCGCCCCCGACCAACGCGATCCCTGCCAGCACCAAAATCACGAGCACCGTGAGTTTGAGGATCTTTCCGAGCAGCCACAGGACCGCCAACGCGACCACGATGCCGCAACTCGCCACCAACCACCGGGGATAGGCCGATAGCTGGATCATAATATCCTTAAGGTAGGTGCTTAGTTCCTCCATCGCCCTCCAGCAAAGCGCGTTCGCCGCTGCCGCCAAGTCATTCCCGCTTGCCTCTCCCCCTTCGACTGCCCCCTTTTGAACCTATCGTGCGATCCAAACCACAAGTTCTCTGCTGGCTCACCTGCGACGGTGTGCACATCGACCCGGCCACCGGCAAACACACCATTCTGGGCGTCTTTTCCAACATCCGGGGCCGTCAATTTCCGCTCACCCATCCGTTCATGGTCTGGTTTTTGACCCTCAGCGATGTCCCCGAAGGCGAGCATACCATCAAGCTCTCCATGGGCGTAGACCCCACCAACCTGAAGTCGCTGATCGAGCGTCCCTTCAAATCCGCCGGTCCGGTGCAACGCATCAACCTCATCAACGAGGTGCGCAACCTCTCCTTTTCTGAGCCCGGCGACTACGGCATCATGATCGAGATCGACGACGAGCCCCTCCTCGCGACCAACCTGCAAGTCTCCCAGTAGTTCCCCGGCCCACCCCGCATAATTCTCCGCATCCTTCCGCTGTAGCCGGGGTCGCTGCCCCCGGTCCCCTCCCACTGCTCCGGGGTCAACGACCCCGGCTACATCTCCCAACTCCCCCGGTCCCCTCCC
>Ga0075118_10002701_pt1 | contig 10945 bp, 4 predicted proteins | sample AntAceMetag02UKE_FD_69794 | JGI IMG/M metagenome (GOLD analysis project Ga0075118, IMG submission 69794) | Saline lake microbial communities from Ace Lake, Antarctica - Antarctic Ace Lake Metagenome 02UKE | ecosystem: Environmental > Aquatic > Non-marine Saline and Alkaline > Saline | place... | reverse complement strand
CCCGCTGCGATAGGACCGCGCAGGTAAGAGCCCCTGCTCACAGGCCTCGTTGATTTCCTGAGCCATGGTGGCGTAAAAATCCATAGCTTGGGATGGTGTGTTTGCATGTCCCGCTTTGAGGGTTGCCTCGCGCAGGGCCCACATCATCCAGCCTCCACCAATTTGCTCCTGATCTGCCGGGAGGTGAGTGAAGAATTTTGATGCACCGGCCCAACCGTGGGCGACTCCGGCGTCGAATTGCTGCTGTAACTCATTGAATTTCGGGCTGACCCGCGCGATGGCCTCGCGTGCTTGCCGAGTTACGGGCACGAAGGGGAGAGTTGGTCCTACCTGCACTCGCAACAACACGCCGTAGGCATCCTTAAATTCCGAAGCGCGAAACTCGCAGGTGCCAAACCAGCCATAGTGATGCTTGTTGAGAGCGCTTACCGTGAAAATGGGCAAACATGCTATCCCTAACCCAAGACCAATAAAGCGGAGGGCGCGACGACCTAGATTCGGGGCATCTCGCCACGCTTGAAAAATATAAGCTCCAGCAAGTAAAAGCAGGCTCGGTAAGATCCAGAAGCTTTCCTCTCGAGTGAGATAGAAAGCCCCTGTGGCCAGACCGAATAATAACGTCCAGGAGATCAAACGACGTGGCGATTCCGTGCGGCGCAGATACAACGCGATCAGAGCGGCAAACATGATGAGCGCCAATGACCCGTAGACCTGTTGGCGCAGCACGCGCCCCATGCCAGGCATGTCGTAGGTCATCGGATTGCACAGCAGCACCGCGTATATGGTGAAGCGCGCGCCAGCCGATTTTATCGCCGGTCTTAGCGACTGGGTGAACAGGGCGCAGGCGGCTGCATAGAAGGTGTGCTGGGCTAGAAAGAGCGGCAGGCCCACCAGGAATGAAGCTGCAATGAAGAGGGAGTAGAATGGTCCTTTGGCGAGAGTGAGCTCGTTGTAGGGCCCCAGCCAATTTCCGTTGATCAGTTGCTGAGCGAGTTGAACGAACAGCAGGTCATCATGCGCTGCGCTGCTGATTGCGAAGATGCCTTGGCCACGAGTGAACCAGAGCTTGATCCCAGTGAGAATGATGGCTGCCGCCAACCAGAACCATCTGCGTCCTATTGCGGTCATTCGGACTTTGCTCTGGTATCAAGGCGAAGCACGCCGAGAAAGAAACTGGTCAGGATCATCTGAAATCCGAGCAACATGCTGAGAGCACCGGGTATGACCCAACGGAGTGTTTCGGTGGGTTGCAGGCTGCCGAAACCTTGATCGCCCCAGAAGCGCACCGCTCCGATGGAGAGAATAAGGCCAATGGCGACAAGCATGCTCCCCGCCACGAGGCCAACCTCCAAGGTGAGATACCTGGTCCATTTCTCAAAACCAGCTTCAGCGCGGTAAAGTCCTGCGCGAACAGCGAATAGTTTGCTGAGCACAGCGAAGGAAATGGCCTGAAATCCGATCAGAACCGCTACACCGGCGAAGAGCAGGGTGTGCACATCGAAGGTGATTTCTCCCAATGGTAGTGGCCCTGGTAATAAAGCGGCACCGACCGCGATTCCTAGCGTCATCAGTATAATACCCGGATACCAAAACAACCAGCGTGGGCTGAACAGCAGCATGAAACGCAAGTGCCGCCAGCCGTCGCGCCAGGGGCGAAGGTGGGGTGGGCGATCGCGTCCGTCTCTGCGTAACACGGTGGGCACTTCTTCGACGCGGAGACCGAAGAGCACGGACTTGATGACAATTTCGGATGCGAGCTCCATGCCCGTGGTGCGTAGATCCATGCGTTGGTAAGCCTCGGTTGTGAAGCCGCGCAGGCCGCAATGAAAATCTCCGATGCCGGTGTTGAAAAACAGGCGACCGATAAAGGAAAGAATGGGGTTTCCGATATGACGGTTTTTCCAAGGCATCGCGCCGGGTTCGATTCCACCGAGGAATCGGTTGCCCATGACCAAATCTGCTCCGGCTCGCAGTCGTTCGACGAAGCGTGGTAGGTGGGCGAAGTTATAGCTCCCATCGGCGTCACCCATGATGATGTATTTCCCGCGTGCGGCCGCGATACCTCCACGCAAAGCATTGCCGTATCCCTTAACCGAGACTGGTTCGACTCGAGCGCCGTTGTCGGTGGCGATCTTTTGTGAACCATCCGTGCTGCCGTTATCGGCGACAACGACCTCTCCGACTATATTGTTCGATTGCATGGCATCGATGGCTTCGCGGACACATCCAGCAAGAGTCAATTTCTCGTCCAGACAAGGAATGACCACGGTCAGTTCGATTTGGTTTAGAGTATCGTTATCCGGCACAGTGAAAAATTTTAGATATGAGGAGCCACTTCCGCGCAAAAGCCAAGCAACGCTTACGAATCTCTGCGACGTTGGCCGAGCCAGCTGACGGTAGCGCAGATTGCGGCAATGAGCACGATGATCCAAAGAGTAGAATGGAAACCCGCGTATTCTTCGGCCTCTAGGCGGTGTTGAAGTTTTTTCGCCAGTTCGGGGTCGTCAGTTGGCACGGGAGCAGCAGCGGCGACCCATGCTTCGGTATCAGTTCTTCCGTCGTAGAGCACCACGCGAGCGTAGCGCCCCTGATATTTGCTGAGGTCAACCTGCCAATAGTCGATGCCGGTTAGGTTGGGTCCGGGGCAACCAATCTCGGTATCTGTCGATTGTCCCGTTGGATCAAGAATGCGAATGCGGAGACCATTTCCATGTCCAATTGGATAGCCGGCGAAAGGAACGACAAGCCATGGGGTCGTGATCTTAAAAGTAGAACTGAGAATAGTGCCGGTGAAGCCAGGCCCATCCGGGGCGCTTCCGAAAAATTTGTTTCTCAGCACAACTGGTGTGATCGGAGCGGCTCCTTGTAATCTGGAGGAATCAAATGCCGCAGAACCATAAACGGAGAAAGTCACCTCTTGAAACGCTTCATCACCGCCGAGGGTTTGTTGCCACCTCTTCTCTTGACCGAATGCGAATGGATTAGACCATGCCGAGAGTAATAGGATCGCGAGACCACCGATTATGGCAGAGATCCGCCAACGCCAAGGATCTCGAAAATCATCCGGGATAGGGTCGGTCGTTTCAGAGGAAAAGCCGTTGCGTAAATACAGGCCAATCGCCAGCAAAGCGGCGATCAATCCGGGGACGAATAGCCAGAGCCATATTGATTGGATGGATCGGGCTGCTCTTTCGCTGAATCCAGGTGAATTGATCGGGAATACTGATGAAGGTAGCACCGCCGAAAAACGGGGAGAATCGAGCAGTTCGATTAACGAATCGATGTCATGATAAAGAAGCCCGCGAGCATTGGGCGCTTCCAATGGAGCGCGATTTTGGTGCAGCAGGTAACTTTGGATGACATCACGCCGAATTTCGGCATCACTGGCGGCAATGTTATGAAAATGACGGGATTGTCCTTCGAGGGTGCCAGTTGTCAGACCGCTCACGAGCAGTCCACTCCAGATGACAGCTAGCGAAAGTAAGGCCGGGCGCATTTTCCCTGAATTGGGAATGAGTCGTGACAATGCCATGATGCCTGCCAACACGCCAATAAGATGTAAGTCGCCATAGCGTGAATCGAAACTTCCGCCAGCATCGGGTAGTTTTGATGCAAGGAAAAATGCGTAGGAAATATTCCAAAGACCGAGTGAGAAAATGATTCGATCAAATGGCGTGGTCTCTGACCTGTTGCGCAGTCGCATGGCGTGGATCAGCCAAGGAAGTAGCATGATGCCCACGGCTCCTGGCAGAGCACTGGGCCATCCCAGCAGATGTAACCAAGCGTGGAAGAAAGAGATCGGATTTTGAAAAATCGAAGATGCCGAAAGCCCTTGTTTCAGTATTAGGCAAAGCACCAGACCCATCGACGCGATGGAAAGCGGGACGATGTGATCGCGAAATTTCCGAGGGCTCGTCCAAAGGAATGATGCTACGACGACAAGAGGTGTCAGCCACATCCCATCAATGGTGAACAGAGCGAGCAGAGCGGCCACTTGGGCGACCCACCAGAAACGGGTCCGAGGTTGCTGAGTGCAAGTGCCGTAGATGTGAAGAACCAGAAAAACCAGCGCGAGAGTAGAGCCAGATTGATAGCCCCAAGTAATATTCTCCCATGCGTGAGGGATGCTTCCCGCGAGGACGAGAACGACCACAACGGGCAAGGCGGCTATAGGCGTGAGAAATCGCATAGCCCACCTAGCGATGATCATAACAAAGCCTGTGAACAGCACGGCGTTAACAGTCATTTGAACCAGGGGATCCCATTTCCCTGTGATCATTAACTGTAGCCAGATGAAGACCCGGTTCCACAGAGGGATATGCTCACCATGTGGAATGAAAAAATCTCCCAAAGTTAAAGTGCCGTCGAGCCATGGTCGCACGACTTGCAACCCTTCAACCAACCATTGATCGTAGCGAGGAACGTCGCTGGCAAAGAGATGGATTTCTCCGAGACGTGCAGCAAAGACGACCACCGCAGTTGCACCAAGAATTAGCTTTGGGAGTAGTGATGACTGGCGCTTTTCCTTGAGGGAGCGCTCACTGATGCGAGCGGGTGAGCGCCACGCTTGGCATGCATCGATCCCGATTGCCGCAAGTGCGATCAGGTAGAGGGGATAAGCGGATGCGAGCGCCGCAGTGCTTTGGTTATAAAACGAAGTTACCTGGACCAAAATGTTGATGGCGAGGTAGGCGGAACAGGAAGAAAGCAGCGCGATCGCCAAACCAAGACCGAACGAAATTTTTCGATCAGCGATACTCTCGAGGCCACGCGCAAAGCCGATCACGAGGAGGAGTGGTCCGAGCCACGACATCACACGTCCGAATCCGAGTCCGAAGGTATCAAGCACCGCGAGTTTGTTTTGGCGGTAGAGCTTGTTTTCGGGACTCTCTTCGACGGGCGAGCGCGGTGCATAGCTTAGCGGGGTGCCAATGTAGTCGCGGAATATTTTCAACTCGGCGTAATCGCCCCGACTGTCTGGCGAATAGGCGGTAAAACCATCGAAGGTATAAAAGTAGCGAGTGTATTCGATGGCCGTTTCATAAATCGGGCGGGCTAGGCTTCGATTCAGAATCGGCAGGAAACCACTTCGGGCAGGACGTGAAGAGAGGCTGCCATCATCGCAGGCTTGATTTACTTCATCAGCGACTTGGCGATAAAAGAGTGACACGGCTTTGGCATCAGGTGCGAGGCCGGCCGCGACTACAGCATCGCGCAGAGCCCACATGAACCATCCACCGCGGATTTGTCGGTCGACGGTGGCGAACCGAGTATTATCAGCCCAGTGATCTCCGACTGGACCTTCCAAGAAGGGCTGCAATTTCGCGAAAGTGGGACTGATTTTGTAGGTCGCCTCGCGCATCTCTCTGGTGACTGGCACTTGATCGAGGTTCGGACCTACTTGGGGACGAGTCAGCGCGCCATAGGCATCCTTGAAATTGGCATCACGGAACTCGACGGTCCCAAACCACCCGTAGTGTTGCCAGTTCAGGGTGCAGATTGTGAGGATAGGTAAAGCCGCTGCGAAGATGAAGATGGCAGTGCCGCTCGTTAGACTCCGCCAGCGCTGAAATACTTCTTGGCGTAACGACCCCCAGATGCCGAGAAAGAGCAGCCCCACGGCAGGCATCAGCCATACACTTTCCTCGCGGGTGAGCCAAAACCCGCCGAAGGAAATCCCCGCGATGGTCGCGGGGAAGATCATGCGACGCACAGCTTCGCGTCGACGAGTGAAGAGCATCACTAAGCCGGCAATGGTCAGGAGCGCGAGTGGGGTGTAGAGGTTTTGCCGCATCAGACGCGTGAGGTTCGCGGCATCGTAGCTGATGGGGTTGAGCAGCAATAAAAGGTAAAACCCGCACTGGAATGCGGAGTGCCGCAACCAAGGTTTCATCGCTGAAGTGAGGAAGGCGCAGGCTCCCGCGTAAAAGAGCTGTTGCGCTACGATCAGAGGCAGACCGATCCAGAAGGTTGCCGCGATGAAGAGGGAGAATAGGGGGCCTTTTGCCAGAGTGAATTGGTCATACGGGCCCAGCCACTCTCCATTAATAATATGGGCAGCTAATTTGACGAATAGCTGGTCGTCATGAAAAGCCGGACCAATAGCAAAAACTGTCTGTGCACTGGTGAGCCAGAGTTTCAGGACTGTGAGCAGAATCGCCGTCCAGAACCATCCGCTTCTGATATTTATGCTGGGCATAGGCGGATGATAGATTGATGAAGCATCATTTAAATTCGATACCGCTCCAACCAGTCCAATCAAAGGCAAACTCGTTATATGGTCCGGCACTTATTCGAAGATAGACGATGCCTCGTCCTTGGGGGACCTTCGCATGGAATTTATGGATGCCTCGATCGTTTACTTTGTGTCGAGGATCGAGAAAACGTTCATGTATGACAGTGGGCTCATTATTCTCATCCGACCAGACGATTGAGAATACGGCACCATTGGTTTTCCCTTCAGCGGTGTAAGCACCTTCAATGAAACCATAGTAGCCGTTAATCTCGCCTGCTCCCGAGGGCACTTCGAAAACCATTTCACTGGGCGCATGCATGATCATTACTCGGCGTTTGTCGATCACCTCTTCATTAGGTTCCTGCAGAGCGGTATAAGAGGAGGGCGCGTCTACGAACATGTGGAATTTCGCTTGATCTGCTTCTTTGAAATAAGTGGTGCCAGCTTCTGATGGGGGCATTGATGAGAAACTCACTTTGATATCTTTCTTGAGGCAATCCAAGTTCTGGGGGGCCGTTTCGATCACAATGGCTTTGACGCGTCGTTTAGGAGTGCCACCCGACGCGCGCATGAAATCGAGTAGGTCATTAATTACTGGGTTGAGCATGAAACCCGCTCGGCCGATCGGTCCCGGTAGTCTGTGAACTGATTCAAAACCGTCTTCATCGATGATACGAAGATTAACAAGAGGTGGTTTGAAGAAAAACCTCCGAAGTTTTCCGAGGAGGTTAAACTTGTAGTCAATCTCGACCCAAATGAGCTGATCGTTGAGATCGGAAACATCGATTTGTTCATTGGGATGGGCAGTAGCTTTTCGGATGAATTTGGGCTCATAAGTATCTGCATCAAAGGCCCCAGGCTTGCGTTGCCAGATGGTGAAACCCTGTTCTGTGTATAAATATTTGTAGCGCTGAATGAGCATTCTGAGCGCATGCGGATCGTCCATTGTTGCCAGTCGATTATCGACTGTTTGTAATTTGAACAGCACGTATTCCGGCGCGTTTTCACCGGAGTAATAGTCATAGTTCAGTCGTGAAAGGTAGGGCGTGTAAGCGCTATAGCCCTGAAATATGGGTCTGGGCTGATAGTTGATGCCATTAAAAATTGCGACGGATTGTTCAAAGCCCAATACGTCTACTGAGGCATCAGCAATTTTAGACTTGGACTTGAGCTTTATCATATCGACAAAGGCTTTTTCTTTTTCGAGAAGGGCTTCATAGTCCCGATGACTATCCTCGATATTAAGCGCGAAATGGATGTTTCGATTGAAGGTGCCCTGAGAATTGCCGAAAGCGCCGCGAACAAGCCCGGGCAAGACTGATTCCATTCCGATCAATGCTGTTAATCCAGCAACGGTGAGTATCGCCCTTTTAGGCAAACGAAACCTTGGCCCATCTTCCATCATTAGCACTGAAGTCACGATCACCGTCAGGGCTGAGTAGTAAAAGCCGACCTGATGTCCATCTGCTCTGATAAAGCCGTGCTTCCAATTTAAGTAAATGAAAGCCCCAACTCCGGCCGACAGTGCGAATCCACGAATACGGTCTACATGACCAAAGATATTCAATACCGCATGAACGATCACCAATCCGAGAACTGTTAAGCCCAGATAGAGTTGCTGGGGAGGGCAGGAAAATCCCATCGCATCCTGATAGCCTTGGCTTATTTGCCATGAACTATAGAAATATGCTGGTAGATTGCCTAGGTGTTGTCCGCATAGCATCCAGCCGAAGATAAACATTCCCGCATAAATCAAAGGGAGGCTTAGAGCAGTCTGCCACTTTCTCTGGGTCCAATAGCCAAGACCGGCGGCCAAGCTTATCAGCGCAACGCATAGCACAATGTTGGTAAACTTGATGAGAGAGAGGAAAACTAGCAGTCCTACGATTGCCAGAGAGCTCCAACGCCAAGAGCGGTTGCTCCGCTTGATGAGTTCTAAACCGAGAAGGGCGATTGCGATCTGATGAGTGGCATCTTGGTAAGAGAGTCCAAACAGAAAAAAGAACGTGAAGAAAAACAGGCGATTATAGCCGTTTAGGCGCAATCCATGCCAGAAGATGATTCCAGCGAAAGTGACTGCCAGAAAGGCGTGCCATGTTATCAGACTGGCCCATTGCCCCCCCCAGTAGGTGTTTCCCATGATATATCCCAATGGGCCATAGGTGAATACGACTTCGGTGCCAAATTGACGGCCCTCGACGAAAAACTTGCCCAAAGCCATCCGCCAGGAGGCATCCAGATCATGGGCGGGAAATGCGGGGACGTGAAAGGCAACGGCGACCAAAACGAGGAAACCGAGCACACGAAACACCCAATCAATGACAGTTGGTTTGGAGGGAATAGCGCCGTTCTTATCCATAGATATAAATATTACTAGAATTACTTCTTGGAGGGTCTAGCCACAAATTTACTGAGAACTAAAAAAGCCATATATTTACTATTCAATGATATGTATGGCGCAGCCGATACGGAAAAGTCTTATTCAAATCGTGGCGTAGACCAAAAGGTCCAATCTTTGGAGTTATTCCCCATGGCGTCGGTTTCAAGCACGAGATGAAGATTGTCTGAATTAAAACTTGGAGGCAGGTCGAGGGTCACCTCATGCAAGCCACGATGCTGAGGGTAAAGATTAGGCTCTAGCCGATGCTCTCGCAGTTGGGTGCGGGTGTCCCCGTCTACTAAGGTAATAAAAAAAATGGCCCCATTTGTTGCGTATTCTCCTTCGATGGCGTCATCAGGAAACCCATAAGTGATTTGCACTGACGATGCTTCGGGCGGCACTTTGCTAATCATGAATCCTGGAGCGTGAATCAGACGCATATCCTGCCCATGGATCGTGCGAATGCTCGTGCCCACTGGAGAAGCAATCTCGTAATCAGGGATGTCGTGTCGCAACGGGGCTCGACGATGATAGACAGCGAAGTGTGAGTCAAAAAGCAGAAGATTTCGTCCTGCGATATCGAGATTCTCAATGTCGTCCCGGCGATCGAAGTCTTTTACTCGTTCATAGCTAAGTGCTGCCAGAAGAGGAGAAAAATGCGTCAAATCGCCCTCTCCGTCAGCTCGAAGGACTAACCAATTGGGCTCTAGATATAGTATCAGATTCTGCCAATGTATCCCCACAATTTTGCATGCTTCGGGGACTTCTCGAGAAGACATGCCAGGCCAGTCGTATGTTTTAAGCCCAGAAAAATAGCCGATGTAGCCCAGAGGTTCCATGAAGACTGTGTCTTCAGGTTCGGAGTGCTCTTTAATCCACTCGCCGATCAAACGTCGGTTGCCGTCCTCCACATACATTTGCTGGGCTTTGGCCTGCTGCGCCGCTGCGATGGTGAGTAACAAACCGCCAGAAACCGCGGCAACACAACCGGCCCCGACGATCCAGCGAAGTGAAGAGCGGTTCGTTAGCCATAGCTGACCGACTGTCCCCGCGAGCGCGACCCAGGCTAAGAGAGTGGTGGCGGGTAAATACCAGGGGAATGGGAAGTAGGGGACAAAAGAGAGGTAAGAAATGGCGACAAAGTAAGTGAATGAAGCGATCCGGCATTCAAGACGAAGGCGTGGAATCAGCCACACCATTGAAGCGATGATTCCGAGGATACGCCCGAACGGAAGACTCCATGAGGGCCAGGAGGGAAACATATAGTAGGCCGGCAGAAAACTGCCCTCCGCGGTGGTGGTGCCCTTCCAAATTAAGTAGGGCAGTTGCCAGATCCCGTGCAGAAATTTATGCAGAGCTGCGCCCTCTTCGGTCATGGCCGCTTTGGCCACAATGGTGTGAGGTATAGGGCTCCCATAATACCAACCAGCCCAAATTAACCATGGACTGTAAATTGCGGTAGTGAGTAATCCCGCTTTGAGGAACAGCAGCAGTTGCTGGCGTCGATCTCCACCAGTGCGGTCAGGTTGATTAAAGAGCCAGCATCCTGCGGCGATCAGGCCGATATAGATGAAACTATCGGGTCGAGTCCACATCAACCCCGCCCACGCGGCCCCGAGATGCTGCCACTGTCGAGGCCGCGGACTCAAATGCGCCCAGAGCGCATAGGCCAGGAAAAGCAGCATGAAGGCGGTCTCCATGCCGTTGATGGTAAAATCCAGGGACTTGGCATCAGTGAGTAACATGACTGCAAGCAAAGCGGTAGCGATCGATGGCCAAGCGAGCTTACGCATCAATGAGACCAAGAGTGTAATCGCCCCCCCGAACGCTGCGGCACAGATCCCTCGAAACAACCAGAGGGCTGCAGTATCGGAATTAGTGCCCGTGACGAAACTGCAGACCGCCGGTATTAACACTCCCAAAGGCGAAGTAAAAGTATGCAAGCGATCCCCCACATTGTAGACCAGCCCATTGCCCGAGGCTAGATTCTTACTCGAACGAAAAGTGATATAGTAGTCCTCCCAGACGCGATTGGTATAAAGGGCAAATAAGAGCGCCAAAACGAAGCCCGCAATAAACGTGATGCGTAAGGTGGGAAAATTGCGGATAGGTTTCATGGAGACTCGAGGATATTTAGACTACCAAGCTCAAGGGCAAGAGGGGGAGATAATGAGAGAACATTTAGCTGCAATATGTTAAGGACAATTGAACTAGTGGTAACCCGCTATTTGACTATGATGTAATCTGTCCGATTTGGACCGAGGTTGAAAATAATCACCCGATCACTTCGACCAGCGCGTCACCCGTAGACGCGCATTGAGCGGTTTACC
>Ga0075118_10002695_pt1 | contig 10965 bp, 13 predicted proteins | sample AntAceMetag02UKE_FD_69794 | JGI IMG/M metagenome (GOLD analysis project Ga0075118, IMG submission 69794) | Saline lake microbial communities from Ace Lake, Antarctica - Antarctic Ace Lake Metagenome 02UKE | ecosystem: Environmental > Aquatic > Non-marine Saline and Alkaline > Saline | place... | reverse complement strand
CAATGATTTTTCGGCCCCCGCCCCTGTGAGCCCGACCCTGCGCCGTAGGGGATGAGACGCCCTTTTACGAGAATCGCAAAAGGACCGCCCGTGTTGCGCCAACCCGCTTAAAGAGGATTTACTTTGCGCTGCGAAACTGGGTGTCCATACTTCATTGAAGTTAGAGAAATTTGTCCCATGAAGAATATGAAAATAGCACTCATCCTGATCGCCGCTTCGATCGCTCTCGCGACAGCCGACGAAGAGAAGAAGCACATTGGCGTCGGCGCCCAACCCGAAGCGGACGCCGAAGTGATCATCGACGGATCACGTAAGATGCTCGATGAAAAATGGACCTATTGGAAGGGGCCCCGATTTCGCTCTGCGCTGCCTATTAAATGGAAGATCGTCGCAGACCCGGTCGATGCTGGCACCGCGGTCCAGACGGATGACCCGGCCGCCAAGGGCGGGAAGTATGGCACCGCCGACATCGTCACTAAAAAGGAATATCGCGACTTCCGCCTGCACATCGAATTCCTGATCCCTAACAAGGGCGGGAATAGCGGCGTCTATCTGCAAAACCGCTACGAGATTCAAGTACTCGATGGTGACAAGACGAAACATGGGATGGCCGCCGTGATCAACGAAACGCCCTCACCTTACCACGCCTACAAAGGTCTCGGGAAGTGGAACTCCTACGACATTGTCTTCCGCGCGGCGCGATTCAAAGAAGGCACGCTGAGCGAGAAAGCGAAAGTCTCGATGTATTTCAATGGCAAAAAAGTCCACACGAATGTCATGATTAACCAAGTCTGGGGTGGCGAAAATTCTGGTCTCGACGGGGGGAATGATGGTGGCAAAGGCATCACCGATGTGCCTGGAGGACTCAAGCTGCAATGCGAAGGTCACGACGTACGCTACCGCAACGCCTGGATCAAAGAGCTGGATCTCAAAGAGAACGACACTGATTTTTAAGCGCAATTTTGCTCAAGGCTCTTCGCGCCAGAGAATTCCAGGGTTAGGACGGAGCCGGGAAATCTCTGCTGAACAAAAAAAGCCCGGAGTGCGCAATAGCAACTCCGGGCTTTTTTCAGATGGTGTGGCTTAGCGGTCGACGCGGGCCGAGCCCCCTCCGACGAGTTTTGCGACTTCCTCCTTGGTGACCATGGTGGTGTCGCCGGGAGTGGTCATGGCGAGCGCACCGTGGGCCGCGCCCCATTCGACCGCTTGGGCGGCCTCGTTGAATTCGAGGAAACCGTAGATCAGTCCGGAGGCGAAAGAATCACCGCCGCCGACGCGGTCGAAGATTTCAAGATGCTCGCGGTTGACGGAGTTGTGGAATTCTCCGTCATGCCAAGCGAGGGCGGCCCAGTCGTTATCGGAAGCACTGTGGACTTCGCGAAGGGTGGTGGCGGTGGCCTTGAAGTTCGGGAACTCGGTGACCGCCTTTTTGATCATGTTCTTAAAGCTATCGAGCTGGAGGCCGGTGATGTTTTCCTCATCGACGCCTTCGACTTCAAAACCGAGACAGGCCGTGAAGTCTTCTTCGTTACCGATCATGACATCGACATACTTGGCGATCTCGCGATTGACTTCCCGAGCCTTGTCTTGTCCGCCGATGGACTTCCAGAGGGACGGGCGGTAGTTGAGGTCATAGGAAACGATCGTGCCGTGTTTTTTGGCAATTTTGCAGGCTTCGATGGTGAGTTGGGCATTGCCCTCAGAGAGCGCAGCGAAGATGCCTCCGGTGTGGAACCAACGGACCCCGAGGGTTCCAAAGATATGCTCGAAGTCGAAGTCATCGACGGTGAGCTGACTGGCGGCGGTGTGGCCACGGTCGGAGGTTCCTTTGGCGGCACGGACGCCGAAGCCACGCTCGGTGAAGTTGAGGCCGTTACGAGCGGCAACACCGAGACCATCGAAATCAGCCCATTTGATAAATTGGGTATCGACTCCGCCTTGGAGAACGAGGTCTTCGAGGAGGCGGCCGACTTCGTTATCGACGAATCCCGTGAGGACGGCGGCGCGTTTGCCAAAGCAGCGGCGGAGACCACGGGCGACGTTGTATTCGCCGCCGCCTTCCCAGGCTTGGAAAGTTCGGGTGGTGCGGACGCGGCCGTCACCGGGATCGAGACGGAGCATGATTTCGCCCATCGAGAGGATGTCGTAGGCGCATTCTGAAGCTGGTTTGATATCGAGGCTCATAAGATTGATGGAATACTAGAATTTAAATGACACCGTTGGCGCAGAGAATGTCGTCTGCTCCGGCGAAAAAGTTGATGGCGTTGTTGAGGCAGCGGTTCGCTTGGCGTTGCACGGATTCGTGGGTGCGGGAGCCAATGTGGCTAGTGATGATACAGTTTGGGGCACCGATGAGTGGGTGATTGGGAGCAGGTGGTTCGGCGTCGAGGACGTCGGCACCGTAGCCGCCGACCTTCCCTGATTTTAAGGCTTCGGCCATATCCTGTGTGTTGACGAGTTCGCCGCGGGCGCAGTTGATAACGACAACATCGTCGCGCATTTCGGCGATCTTGGAGGCATTGATCATGTCCTCGGTTTCCTCGTTGAGGAAGCAGTGGAGGGAAACGACATCAGAGTTGTGAAGGACCTCGTCCATGTCGGCGCAGCGTTTCACGCCGTATTCGGAAGCAAAGGCTTCATCGAAGTAGGGATCAAAGGCGATAATCACCATCCCGAATGCGCGGGCGCGGATCGCGACTTCCTTGCCGATGCGGCCGAGTCCGAGGATGCCGATGGTTTTCCCCATGATTTCATTGCCGACGGGCTTTTTCCAACCGGCGACCCATTCGCCATTTTGGACGGCGACGGCATTGGATTGAATGTCCTTGGTGATGCCGAGGAGGAGCCCGAAGGTGTGCTCGGCGACGGTGGTGTGGTTGACGCCAGGGGTGAAGAGGACGGGGATCTTCTTCGCGGTGGCGTGGGCCACGTCGATTTTATCGAGGCCGATGCCGTATTTCGAAATGATCTCGAGCCGAGGGAGGGATTTGTCAATGACGGCCGCGGTGATGGCATCGTCCCCGCAAAGGAATGCCTCGAACTCGCCGGCGAGCTCTAGCATGGCGGCTTCTGAAAGTGGTCCGCGAGCGCGAACGACTTCCCAGTCTTGGGAGTTCAAGAGATCCTGATGAGTTCCAGGAGTGTCCTGGAAGGAGGTCGTGGTAAGGAGAACGCGTTTGCTCATGATGGAATGTGTCTAAATTTTTGTGACAGGTTGCTAGTTGAGGAGAGGGATTTTTGCAATGAAAACGAGGCTATCGAGTGAGAATTCCTTTTGCGGAGGGGGAGCGGACGGCCTCGATGAGCTTGGCGGCGGTGGCGCTCCAAGTGAGTTGATCGGCTTGCGCAAGAGCTTCGTGATAGCCCAAGGTGGAGTTCAAAACGATGGAATAGGCAAGCTTGATTTCCTTACGTTCGGTTGGGGTGAAGCCACCGCGCCTGAGGCCGATGACATTTAAACCAGAGAGCTTGTTGGTTTGATGAACAGTGCAATAGGGCGGAACGTCCTTGGTGATGCTCGAGTTGCCTTGGGACATCGCGAAGTCGCCGACGTGGACGAATTGGTGGATGCCGGCGCCTCCGCCGAGGAAGATTTTGGAGCCCAGGAGGCAGTGGCCGGCGATCATGACATTGTTGGCGAGGATGTTGTCATTCCCGATTACGACGTCGTGAGCGAGGTGGGCAACGGCCATGAGGAAATTGCGATCGCCGATGCGGGTGTGGCCGCCAGGCCGGGTGCTGCGGTTGATCGTGACGTATTCGCGGAAGGTGTTATCATCGCCGATTAGGACGCCGGATTCGGTCGCGGGGTCGAAGCTGAGATCCTGTGGTAAGCTGCCGATGACGGCGCCGTGTTCGATGAGATTGTGCGCGCCCATGATGACACCACCGCAGATTTTGGCGTGGGAGGCGATGCGGCAGCCGGGACCGATCTCGACATCGTCCTCGATGATTGTGAAGGGGCCGACCTCGACATCATGGGCGAGTTTAGCGGTCTTTGAGACGAGGGCTTGCGGGTGGATTGCGGACATTAGTTTTTGAAGAGGTCGGGAACCTCGACGGTGAGGAAAGAATGATCGGAGATGAGTTCGAGGTTTGGAATCTCGATGGTCCGTTTGGCGACATCGATTTGGATTTTGTGCCGAGCGACTTTCAGCTGAGTTTTTGGCGGGAGGAGATTGATGAGGTCATCGCTCGTTTGGATGCGGGTTCCCTTGTTTTCGCTTTCGAGCCATTTTCAAGCAAGGAGTTTAGATAAAGTCTGGATGTCTCGCCTTTTCGTCATGGACGCGATTGTTAGGTAGTCCGGGCTATCTCGGAAGAGTTCAAAAAGCCCGTTTTCGTGCTCTTGATAAAAAGTGATTTGTCTACTCGAATCTCGGCGATCAAGCTCCGGGCGTTCCGAAAAAGGCTTCTCGCTTTTGATCCAGTCATAGATCACTTCGAGGTCCGCAAGGGTTTGTTTCTGGGACAATTCGGCGTCAACTGGAAGTTCGAGAAGCTCCCGGGCGGTGAGCTTGTGGGGAGCATCGACCCCATAAAACATCGAGGGCTTTTCGAGATCTTGAGTGTTTTTTTTGATGATGGCTTTGATGTTCTTCACGAATCTGAGGATAAAGCGGGTTTCTCCTTTTCGAGAGTGAAGGAAGTCTAGGCGTGAGATTTTCAGTTTCATCCAATGTTTTTGGAGCTTGTTAAACATTTCCTTCCGCTTTTTGAGATCCTCAATGTCGGCCAGATGCTCGAGGGATTGAAAGATCCTATTCGCGGGGGCGCTCGTAATGAGGAGCCAAACTAAACTCGGTTCACTCTGAGTGATGAGAGCTTTGAACCGTTCGGAAAGTTCAAGAACGGCGATGGCGGTGTCCCAGTCTTGCTGGCTGGTCCGATATTCAAATAAAGTGTTTAAGTTGAGGGCGGAAATGTTGAGCTTGGTTTCCCATTTTAATTCATCAAAGAAGCACGGACAAATTCCGGATTCGCCATTCGTAACCCGGATCATGAGTTTGCGGTTGAGTTCCTGGTATTCGAGAGCGGGGGAGCCCGGAGTGATATCCCGGATATGGCGGCCAGAGTGATCGCGTTGGTAGTTTTCCTTACTGGCAATTTGCAACCAGGTTTTGGCTGACGAAAATTGTGTGAGGAGAAAGAGGAGTGATAGAATTTTCATGGCTAGAGTTCGCCTTCTTCGGCGAAGGAATAGTATCCTTGGGTTCCGTCGGTGGGGCGTCCGATGACAAGGTGATCGACGAAGTTCAGCCCCATTGTGGCGGCGGCTTTGGCGAGGTTTTGAGTGAGCGCTTTGTCGGGGCCGCTGGGCGTGGTGTCGCCGGAAGGGTGATTATGGGCGATCACGAAGTTGGGGGCCTGGTCGATGAGGACGGGACGGAGGATTTCAGAGATTGAGGCTACGGTCTGATTGGTGGAGCCACTCGAGAGTTCGCGCATCCGGATAAGCTTGCCATTGCTGAAGAAGGTCAAGACGAAGAGTTTTTCGGTGGAAAGGTGGGCAAGTTGGGGAGCCAGGAATTGGTAAATCGCAAAGCTCGAGGAAAGCACGGTGCTGCTTGAACCATCGCGGGCGGCGCGTGACCCGAGTTCGAAGGCGGCTTGAAGTTGGCAGGCTTTGGCGAGGCCGAGGCCGTGTTCTTTACAGAGTTCCTTGAGATCAAGGCGTGCCAGCGGGACGATGCCGCCGTGTTTGCGAAGGAGATGCCGGCCGATCTCGATGGCGCTGGCTCCCTTGGTGCCGGTACGCAGGAAGATCGCAAGAAGCTCTTCGTTCGAGAGAGAGGCGGCACCCAAGGCGGCCATCTTCTCTCGCGGTTTTTGATCGGGAGGGAGGTCGTGGATGCGCTGATGTTCGGCCATCTAAATGAATCTTCGATTTTTCCCGGGGAAGTGGCAAGCTCTCCCCGTGAAAGAGAGGATGATTGTATTTTTCGACAGTGATTGTCTGATGTGTCAGGGGGCGTTGAAGTGGCTGAATCGGCTCGATGCCGGGGACCGGTTACTCTTTGCTCCTTTGATTGGGGCGACGGCTCGGAGATATGGGATTGATCTCACGGACGACTCAATAGCGGTGGCTGAAAATGGACGGACGTGGCGGGCCAGCGAAGCTGTCCGGTTGGCATTCGGGCGCGCTGGAGGGCTGGGGCTGGCGGTCGCAGGGATATTGGCGGTGATTCCCATGGGAGCGCGAAACTGGGGATATCGCGTGATTGCTCGAAATCGAAAACGGCTCGTGTGGAATAAGGAGTGCGGGGTTCCCGAGGAGGGAATGAGGGAGAAAATGCGCCCTTGAGGCCGCTATTCTTCTTCTTTTTTCTGGGGTTTAATGAGCAGCGGCTCAGGCGCGATTTCGTCGATTTCGATTTCCATGAGGAGTTCTTCCTGTGCCTCCCCGGCCATTTGAACCTGGCGCACCGTAGAAAAGAACATCAATGAGCTTGCGGCAGTGAGAGTGAGTTGAGTTTTAATGAACGTAAATAAAAGCATTCCCATTCCTAGGTTGTAGCGGAAATTGTAGAGCAACTCAAGAGGGAGCGTAAAAATCTCAATTTCTTTTCATTTTTTTCTCTTGCCAGTCGAGGGGGGTGGGCCTATCCCTTCGCCCGTCCTGAAAAGGTTTCGGGGGCGTTAGCTCAGTTGGTAGAGCACCTGCATGGCATGCAGGGGGTCAGCGGTTCGAATCCGCTACGCTCCACCATTTTCCGTGAAAGCGGAAAGTGGGGACAATCTCACAGGACGATGACCGGCCCAAGGCCGGTTTTTTTGTCAAATCGACACCCCAGCTATGCTTAACGGACAAGATCTTGCTCTCGCTTGCGCGAACGCCGCCGATGAATTAAAAGCCGAAGATATTCGTATCTTTGACCTGCGGGGGATTTCCACGCTCACCGACTTTATGGTGGTTTGCTCGGGGAATTCCCAACCTCACTTGAAAGCGATTGTTCGCGATGTCGAGGGCAGCGTTCGTGAGAAAGGGTCTGATCCCGCTCTCCATACCGAAGGCAAGGCGGCAAGCCGTTGGGTCGTGATTGATTTTGTGGATGTCATGGTTCACGTCCTCGATCTGGAGTTTCGTAAGCATTATGCTCTTGAATCTTTGTGGGGCGATGCCAAGGAAGTGGTCTGGAATGACCACGATGAGGATTGAAATACTAAATACCGGGACGGAGCTCCTTTTGGGCTCAACTGCAAATACGCATGGGACCTGGATGGGGCAGGAGCTTGTAAAGCTCGGCTTGCGGGTGCAACGGCAGATGACCGTTCCTGATGGCGTTGCAATTGAGGAAGCCTTAGTTGAAACGACACGCCGGTCGGACGTTGTTTTGGTGACAGGTGGTCTCGGACCGACGAGTGACGACATCACGCGAGAGGCCCTTGCCAAGGTGCTGGGAGTTGAAATGATCGAGGATGAGGCGGCCCTGAGATCGCTTTACGAATTTTTCGAGAAGCGGAACAAGCCGATGGTCGATGCCAATCTCAAGCAGGCCCAAAATCTGGTGGGAGCTGACATTCTCCCGAACAAGAATGGGACCGCGCCGGGCATTTATGCTCCGCCCCGGCTTGGGGGAGAGCCGGCTTGTGCCGTCTTCCTTCTCCCGGGGCCTCCACGGGAACTCTATCCGATGTTTCACGATGAAGTGGTGCCACGGCTCAAGGCACTCGCGGGCGTCGAGGCGATTGATAATGTTGTCGAGCTGAAATTTGTCGGTATTGGAGAAAGTGATTTTCACGATCAACTCGATGAGGACCTTGCGAAAATTGAAGGACTTGAGGTTGGTTATTGTGCGCGACTTGGCGAGGTGGACTTGCGTCTCATTGGTTCTGACGAAGTGATCGCACGGGGTCGCAAATTGACTGAAGCTTGCTTCTCGGAGTTCCTTGTTTCCGATGATGGCGCAAATCTTGAAACGGTTGTGGTCCGCGGTCTGGATGCGGCGAAGTTGACGATGACCACTGCCGAAAGTTGCACTGGTGGTCTTGTCGCGAGTCGATTGACGAATGTTCCGGGCGCAAGTTCAGTGTTCACGCACGGATTCGTGACCTACGCAAACGAGGCTAAGGTCCAGTTGCTCGGGGTTTCCGAAGTGACTCTAGCGGCTCATGGTGCGGTGAGTGAAGAGGTTGCCGGAGAGATGGCTGCTGGTGCGCTCCGGGTGAGCGGTGCCGATGTTGCCGTCTCAATCACCGGGATTGCCGGGCCGGGCGGGGGAAGCGAGGAGAAGCCCGTGGGGACCGTTTGCTTCGGCGTCGCAACTCACGCCGGAGTGGAAACCTTCCTTGAAAATCATCCTCGCAGTCGGCTCGATTTCAAACAACAAGCGAGTCAGCGTGCCCTCGATCTGGTGCGGCGGGTTCTGTCGAAGACTCAATCGTCCGCGTTAAATTTTCCGTTGTAGCCGGGCTGATAGAGGGGGAGCTTAAGCACTTGGGCTATGATTGCGAAGTGCTTGTCGTGTGCAAAGACGGCGGCCTCTTTTTCGAGTGCAATCGTCGCGATCATGATGTCATTCCATGGCAGGGTGTGGTCTTCGGCTCTCAGCTTGGCGTAATGATCGGCGACCTTTCGCCAAATCTTGTGATCGCTGGTGAGGTAGGGGATAAGGTCGAACCAAGGCTTGATTTTCACAAACTCGTTGGGCCGGGCTCCGCCAAGAAATTCCATCTCAACAGCCCCGCAGAGAGCCCCCCCTCGAAGGAATCGAGGAGGCCCTTAATGGCAAGCTTTGTGGGGAGATCGCTATCTCGGCGGAAAAAGTCCACCCAGGCACTGGTAGCAATAAGAACCATGGCGCTCCGCGATCTGAGGCTTCGAGTTCGTTCTTGGTAAGAGGGTAGTCCGCGAACTCTCCTGCCATCACCATGTCGGCGAACGTCTTCACCATTTCGCGTCGAACAAATTCAGTGGTGGCTCTGGTGATAGCTGGCCCTTTCTTAGACTTACCAGTCAATTTCATCGCCTGTTCCAAAGTCTCGTCATCTATGTCGACCGTGATTCGCATGGACTGGCAGTCCTTTAAATGATGATTAAATAAAGATGCAAATCCTCAAATCGCGTATTTATTCTTCATCGTTTGATGTTTCTGGGACGATCTCGTAGAGAAGAGCATTATTTTTCACGAGGAACTCTTTGGCGAGAGCGTTCAATTCGGCGACGGTTACCTTGCCGTAATCGTCATCCCGAGTGCGGGCCCAGTCGAGTTTGTAGGGCTTCTCTTGGCTGCTCCCAAGAACGGTTTCGAGCCAGTAGCCATTATCGCGGAGGCTTTCTTTCAAGCCGGATTGGATGGGCTTAAGAGCGCGCTCCAGTTCGTCTTTGGTCACTCCGTCCGTCGCCATTTTATCGGCAAGGGTGATCATCAGTTCACCATATTTTTTGGTTTCCTCTGGCTTGACCTGAGCCATCGCTTGCAGCATTCCCACATCGAGTTCCTGACTGGGAGAGGCCCCGGCCCGGGGGCTGTAGGAGCCACCCAACTTTTCGCGAATTTCCTCGCGCATGCGGTCACTGAGGATCGAAGCAAGAAGATTGAAGCGGCGTGAAGTTTTCACCTCAGTCCCGGTGGCGGGAATCTTCCAAACGGCCATCGCCGCGGCATTGGGGATTTTGGAGTCGAAGGTCAACTTCATTCCTCCCGGACGTTTCGGGAAGTTAATTTTACGGCGCTCTGAAAAGTCGGGCTTGGCGGTCTTGCGCTCGGGAAGGGCTCCAAACGTTTTTAAAATCAGGGGAATGGCAACCTTTGGATCGAGATCACCGACGAGGGTGAGTTCGAGAGGAGCTTCCTTGAAGGCTGGCATGACCCAGTTCTTAACCATCTCACTATTATAGGTCAGGGCCTTTTCCTGAGCCGGGAAACCAAACCTAAAATCGCCACCGTGGAGATCGCTGGTCAGCTTGATCATCGCTCCTTGCATCGAGTGCTCGAGCTGATTGTAGAGCATGGGGAGCGCCATCTTGAACATGCGCTCGCCTTCGGGGCGGAAACCGGGATCGGTGAGATAGGCTGCCATCAGTTGGAGTTGAAGCTCCAAGTCTTCGGGCGTGGTGCGGCCGGAAAGCGAGAAGCTGGCTTCATCGACGCCAAATCCAATACTGACGTTTTTACCCGCAAGGATCCGTTGGAGGTCATCTGCCGAGTGTTGCCCGAGACCACCGGCCTCGAAGATGGCACCGGCGAACCGGTCAAGCCCCGAAGTGTCATCCGGTTGGGTGAGTTGACCGGAACCAAAGCGAGCATTGAGGCTGATCGAGTTTTTCTGAAAGTCGGTCTGCTTGTAGTTCACACGGACATTATTCGAGAGCATGATCTGGGTTGCGCCTAGGTCTTCGATCGTGTTTTCTTGAACGACCGTGCTAGGATTTCCAAATGTGGTGTAGGCGAAAGGTGCGAGTTCTTCGCTGGTGGGCGCGGTCACTTCGGATTCGCTGCTCTTGAGAAAGAGGACCTTGAGTTTATCGACCGCGCCTTCGGGGGCCTTGGGTGTGGTGAGAACGAGTGAGAGGTCTTGGGTGTCCCAAAATTCGTTGAAGGCCTTTTGGCAATCTCCGGCGGTGATCCCATCGAGTGCCTTCTTGACTAGCTCGAGATCGGTTTCTGGTGTCGTGAAGACATTCTTCTCGCCAATTGCGCTAATGAATGCCGAAGCGATTCCGGCCGAGCGTCTCGTTTCCTTCCGTTTGACGGCCTCCTCTGCCGAGTTGATGAGGTTGGCTTTGACTTCCTTGAGTTCCTCGCTCGTGAAGCCAAATTTGACCGCTTTTCGGAGTTCCTGCTCGAGGATGGGAATGGCCTCTTTCCATTTCCCTTCGGCCGGAGTCACTTCGATCCCGCCTTGCTCGATCATATTGAAGTAGGCGGATCGTCCTGCCGATCCTGAGAGAATGGGAGACCCTTCTTCCTTGGCGAGAATACCGAAGCGACGGCTCAAAATGCCATTCGCGATGGCGAGTGG
>Ga0075118_10002687_pt1 | contig 10977 bp, 6 predicted proteins | sample AntAceMetag02UKE_FD_69794 | JGI IMG/M metagenome (GOLD analysis project Ga0075118, IMG submission 69794) | Saline lake microbial communities from Ace Lake, Antarctica - Antarctic Ace Lake Metagenome 02UKE | ecosystem: Environmental > Aquatic > Non-marine Saline and Alkaline > Saline | place... | reverse complement strand
TTTGGCACGGACTGACGATAGGCCGCTCTTGCGGCGATCTCGAAAGCAACGGCCGAGGAGTCAACCGCGTGGAAAGCACCATCAGAGAGAGTCACCTTAAAGTCCAAGCAGGGGTAACCAGCAAGGACCCCTTTCACGAGTGAGGTCTTGAAACCTTTCTCGACCGCTGACCAGAATTCCTTGGGAACGTTTCCTCCCACAACCTTGGATTCGAACTGGAACCCTTCACCCGGCTCAAGCGGAGTGAGGGTATAGTCGATCTTGGCGAACTGCCCGGAACCACCAGACTGCTTCTTGTGGGTGTAGCTGTCGGAAAGCTCCTTGGTGATGGTCTCGCGGTATGCCACCTGAGGGGCTCCCACGACAACTTCAACCTTGTGAGTGCGCTTGAGGAGATCGACCTTAATGTCGAGGTGAAGCTCACCCATTCCCCTAAGAATAGTTTCGCCAGAGTCGAGGTCGGTCTCAACCCGGAAGGAAGGATCTTCCTGAATCATCTTACCGAGAGCATTACCGAGCTTCTCGGCATTGGCCTTATCGATCGGTGAGACCGCAAGTGAGATCACGGGCTCCGGGAAGATCATGGGCTCAAGCGTGGCAGGATTTTCCTTGCTGCAAAGAGTGTGACCGGTCTGGACGTTCTTAAGACCCACTAGGGCGATAATATCACCCGCTTGCGCACCTTCAAGTTCCGTCCGAGTGTCCGCGTGCATCTCGACGAGACGACCAACGCGCTCGGTCTTACCGGTGAAGGTATTGAGAATGGTGTCCCCCTTTTTGAGGCTACCCGAGTAAATACGAGTGAAGGTCAAAGCGCCGAACTGGTCGTCCATGATCTTGAAGGCCAGCGCACGAAGTGGGCCGTCAGCATCTGCTAAGGCGACTTTGCCGGTCTTATTGCCCTCATCGTCAAACTCAGGCTCAGGCTCAACTTCGAGAGGAGAAGGAAGGTAGTCCACGACACCGTTGAGAACGTTTTGAACACCCTTATTCTTAAAAGCGGATCCACAGAAAGCGGGGAAGAAATCAAGCGCGATCGTTCCTTTGCGGACGCACCTTTTGATGGTGGCGATATCAGGCATGTTGCCTTCGAGGTAAGCCTCCATGACCTCATCATCCTGCTCCACCGCAGTTTCAATGAGTTCGTTGCGATAATGCTCGGCCTTTTCCTTAAGATCGTCAGGAACATCCGTGACCTCGAAATTCTCAGGTAAGCCAGTGTCATCCCAGATATAGGCTTTCATCTCGAGAACGTCGACAACGCCCACAAAAGTGTCTTCGAAGCCAATCGGAATGGTCATCACAAGCGGATTGGCGCCGAGGATATCCCTAGTCTGCTGAATCACGCTGAAGAAATCAGCACCAATTCGGTCGAGCTTGTTGACGAAAATAATACGAGCCACTTCAGAGTCGTTGGCGTAGCGCCAGTTGGTCTCGGACTGGGGCTCAACACCGCCAGATCCGCAAAAGACACCGATACCACCATCGAGAACCTTCAGAGAACGGTAGACTTCAATCGTGAAGTCAACGTGCCCCGGAGTATCGATGATGTTCATGCGGTAACCGTTCCAGAAACAAGTCGTGGCAGCGGACTGAATGGTAATTCCCCGCTCAGCTTCCTGGACCATGAAATCGGTCGTGGACTCGCCATCGTGGACCTCACCCGTTTTGTGAATTTTACCGGTGAGCTTGAGGATCCGCTCGGTGGTCGTGGTCTTTCCGGCATCAACGTGTGCGAAGATGCCAATGTTACGGTATTTACTGAGGTCTATCATGATATACTGTCTCGGGAGACGCGGGTCATAATCACCAGCCCACCCTTTTGTCGAGTCTGGAGCGAGACTTTCTAGCGATTACCGGCGATTTCATTCCGATTCTTCGTTTACAAATCTTGGTTTCCTGACATTCAGACCACGTCAGATCGACTTTCACTAACACATGAGCACGAATTACTTCAATACTCTCCCTCTCCGCCGCCAGCTTGACGAGCTCGGCACTTGCCGCTTCATGGACGCTTCTGAGTTCACTAACGGCGTCACTGCCGCCAAAGGGCTCAAGATCGTCATCGTCGGCTGTGGAGCCCAGGGCCTGAACCAAGGTCTCAACATGCGCGATTCCGGTCTCGATGTCTCCTACACCCTCCGCGCTGAAGCAATTCAGGAGAAGCGTCAATCTTACCTCAATGCCACCGAGAACGGTTTCGCCGTCGGCATTTATGAAGAGATGCTCCCTACCGCGGACGTCGTAATGAACCTCGCTCCCGACAAGCAGCACACCAAGGTCGTCGAAACCGTCATTCCTCACATGAAAAAAGGAGCCGCTTTCTCCTACGCGCACGGTTTCAACATCGTCGAGGAAGGCACCCAGATCCGCAAAGACCTCACCGTGATCATGGTCGCACCCAAATCTCCCGGCTCTGAAGTCCGCGAAGAATATAAGCGCGGCTTCGGCGTCCCCACTCTTATCGCCTGCCATGTTGAGAACGACCCCTCCGGCCAAGGCATCGAGCTCGCCAAAGCTCTCGCAGTCGCCCAAGGCGGCCACAAGGCTGGCGTTCTCGAATCCTCGTTTGTTGCCGAGGTTAAGTCCGACCTCATGGGCGAGCAGACCATCCTCTGCGGACTCCTCCAAGCAGGTTCTATTCTCTGCTTCGAGAAGATGAAGGCCGATGGCATTGATCCCAAGTGGGCCGTTAAATTCATCCAGAACGGTTGGGAAGTCGTCACCGAGGCTCTCAAGCACGGCGGCATCACCAACATGATGGACCGTCTTTCCAACCCCGCCAAACTAGAGGCCTTCCAGCTTTCCGAGGAACTTAAGGACATCATGCGCGAACTGTTCTACAAGCACATGGACGATATCATCTCCGGCGATTTCTCCAGTACCATGATGGCTGACTGGGCCAACGACGACGTCAACCTCCTCGGCTGGCGTAAGGACACCGGCGAGACCGAATTCGAGCAAACCGAAGGCGAAGGCGAAATCACCGAGCAGGAATACTTCGATAAAGGGATCCTCATGGTCGCGATGGTCCGCGCTGGCGTTGAGCTCGCATTCGAGGCCATGGTCGAGGCCGGCATCGAGCCCGAGTCCGCCTACTACGAGTCCCTCCACGAGACTCCCCTCATCGCGAACACCATCGCCCGTAAGAAGCTTTACGAGATGAACCGCGTCATTTCCGACACCGCCGAATATGGCTGCTACCTCTTCAGCCACGCCGCTGTGCCCCTCCTGCAAGACTTCATGTCCAAGATCGACACCAGCGTCATCGGCAAAGGCCTCGCCGCCTCCGACACGAGCGTCGACAACCAGACCCTCGTGCAAGTCAACGCCATCATTCGCGACCACGACGTCGAGTATATCGGCACAGAACTCCGCGAAGCGATGGGCGCCATGAAGCCCATCACGGTTTAGGCAAAGCAAGCATCACTTTCAAAAGCCCGGCGCCTCCCACCAAGGCCCGGGCTTTTTTAGGCTCTTAATTCACCTTTCAGGCCATGCCCACCGATCCCATCCTGACGACGTTCGCCCTTCTCAAGAGTCTTGTGGCCGGTCCGCTCCTCGTGGGAGACCTCCCCGAGGCGAAGGCTTTCGTGCTTCGCAATTTCAGGTTACCCAACGAAGTTCGACACCTCAACCTCGAGCAGAAACTTGGTCACCTTTACGAGGACGCCCTTGCCCAATTACTACAGGCTTCGCCACGCTTTGAGATCCTCGCCAAAAACCTCCAGATTCAAAAAGACATTCACACCACCGTCGGCGAGCTCGACTTCCTCATCCGTGACCTGATCTCCGGACAACTGATCCATCTCGAGCTTGCCACAAAGTTCTATTTAGCGGTCCAGACAAAAAAGGGCCTCACCCTCCCAGGCCCGGATGCCCGCGACAATTACTTCAAAAAACTGACCCGTCTCCGCGAGCATCAACTCCAACTGCCAACCCTCTTCAATGAGCATCTTCCGGAGACTTTTCGCAACCACGTGATCATCAGCTACCCGTTAGTTTACGGCTGCCTTTTTGATCACATCGAGGCCCCTGAAATCGCGAGGCCAGAGTTCACAAATCCCAGCTGCCGTCGCGGAAAATGGCTCCACCTTGATGATCTTTCGAATCACTTTGGAAGCCCTCAGGAGTTCCAAATCGTCCCGAAACACCTCTGGCCCGTGCCTTTTGAATACCTGAGCAACCTCCAACTTGAGCCTTGGACACCCACCGGCCCGATCGAGCGCTGCCTCATGGTCAAAACACCCGGAAATAATGAGCCTCTCTTTATCGCCCCATCGGGTTATCCAAATTCATGAAGGCAGGGTCCGATAAATGAGCCGCAGAGAATCCAACCTGAGCCGCGCACTCCCAAGGGCCGACCCTAGCGCCGCCCGATGTTCTTCAAGCTCGGTGATTTCGTCATCTCCAATGAGGGGATTCACTTGCGCCAAATCGACAAGCCGGGCCTTCTCCTCATCAAGTGATTTCTTCATCGCAGCGAGAGCCTTGGCAACGACAGTTTCCCGTCGCTGACCGGCAAGACCGTCGAGAGTCTTGAGCATCCCGGGAATCATTTCGCCCGTGACCTTCGGTTGATCCAGAAGCTTCCGGTGATTCCCCCGCCGAAGTACGGCCTTCATCAGCGCTGGGTTCGCCGTGAGATCCTTCCCCTGATAATCTACCGCCACCCGGATTGGCACAGCGGGCAGGTAATGATCGGTTTGCAACGAGGCCGGAGCGACACATTCTACGAGATAATAGGCCTCTAGGATCACCGACTTTGGCCCCGGAGCTTCCCAAACCCCGAAACAACTATTGCCGGCCTCACTGGAAAGAAGAAGATCGATGGAGTTTCGCACCATGGGGTGATCCGCCGTCATAAGTCCGATCTCCTCACGGCTGAGTGCCCGCTCACGATCAAAGGTGACCCCCATTCCATCCTCGGGCAGATTCGGAAAGGCGTCGGTCGCACCATTGCCCTGCTGCAAGAGATAGCCCCGCGAATCAAGCTCTTCGACCGCGAGACCAAAGTGATCGAAGAGACGAATAATCCAGTCTTCAAATTCACGATCGCCATCCCAGGCGTCAATCTGCTCGAGCGTTTTCTCAATGCCACCATCTCCCTGTGAAGTGAGCGCGAGGAGACGGTCCGGACCGCGCTCCATCTGAGCCTCGGTCTCTGCCCGAAGCTTCTGCGACTCCGTAATGAAATCCGCCAAAGAATCAGCCTTAATTTGCTGGAGACGCTTCACGAGAATCTGCGCTCCTTGCAGGTTTTTCTCGAAGGCATTGAGCCCTTCCTGATACCACCGAGCATAGCGCTCACCGGGATCTCCCTTCACGTAAGGAACATGAATGTTGATCGTTTCTTTTTGGCCAATCCGATCGAGTCGTCCAATCCGCTGCTCAAGAAGCTCCGGATTTTCAGGCAAATCAATCAGGACAAGATGATGCGCAAATTGAAAGTTACGCCCCTCGCTCCCAATCTCGGAACAGATGAGCAAATCTGCGCCATCTTCCTCTGAAAAATAGGCGGCATTGCGATCCCGCTGGAGAAGGGTGAGTTCCTCATGAAACTGCGCGATCTTCATATCGACCCGATCCAAAAGAGCCTCGGTCAGAGCCTCGACCAACTCAAGAGTCTTCCCAATCAACAAAACCTTTTTGGAAGGATGTTGCTTCAGGAAGTCCACCAACCAATCGACCTTTGCCACGAAAGCATCTTCGCCCTCGAGTTCGATGAGATGAGCCTTCCGTTCCGGAAACCCGCTCAACTGCTTGCGGGTATTTCGAAACATGACCCGTCCGGTTCCAAACGAATCCAGTAAATCGCGCACCACTTTTTCCCGGGCACCTGGCTCATCGAGGGCCGCCAAGCCCTCCGCGATCCGTGGTGACCGTTCTGCAAAAAGGGCAGCATCAGGCTGCTCTCCGGCTTGGACAAGATCGATGGCATCAGCCACTTGTTCATAATACTCCGACTCCGCCATAAAAGCCTCCAAGTCATTATAACGATGGGGATCAAGAAGCTGGAGACGTGCAAAGTGCCCCTCCGCTCCGAGCTGCTGGGGAGTGGCCGTCAACAGGAGAACCGAAGGCGTCTCAGAGGCCAGCGCTTGCACCAGTTCGTAACCCTCACTGGCCTCTTCTGGACTCCACTCGAGATGGTGGGCCTCATCGACAATCAGAAGATCCCACCCCGCTACGATCACTTGGGGAATTCTCTCGGGATTCTCCAAAAGGAATTCCTGCGAACAAAGAATGAGCTGGTTCTCCAAAAAAGGATTCTCCCCCGGGATCGCACGGCATCGCGCCTCATCAAAGATTGCAAAGAGGAGATTGAATCGTCGTAGGAGCTCGACAAACCATTGATTAACCAAGGGATCTGGCAGTATGATTAGAACGCGCTCGGCACGTCCAGTGAGATGGAGTCGATGAAGGATCAAGCAAGCCTCGATGGTCTTTCCAAGGCCCACCTCATCCGCGAGAAGAACCCGTGGCGCCAGCCGGGATGAAACCTCCCGCGCAATCGCAATCTGATGCGGAATCAAATCAACCCGCCCTCCCAAAAAACCACGCACGGGTGACTGGCGAATTTTAGACGACCGAAAAAGAGACTCCACTCTAAGATTAAAAGTCCGGAGTTCATCGATCTGCCCACCGAGAAGCCGGTCATTGGGCTTCGAAAAACAAATCGAGTCATCCAACTCCCCTTCGGAAAAAGACTGCTCTCCCTGATGGTAGGTTAAGAGTCCATCTTCAGAGACAACCTGATCGATCGTGATGGTTTCCCCAGTGTGGATAAGAACCTCATCGCCCACTTTGAAACGCACTCTTAAAATCGGGGCGGAATCGACCGCAAAGATCCGCTTTTCTTCTGCCGCGGTGAATAAAATTGTCGCCCGGCCCGATCCAGCCTCCAAGAGTATTCCCAGTCCAAGTTCGGGTTCACTGGTGCTGACCCATCGCTGTCCGGGTGTGAGTTTTTCTCGCATTGGCGGAAGGCATAACGGGGAAGAACGAACGAGGGAACCGCGAATGGTGAGAATCTCCACTTTGATGATATGAGCTTGGCGACAGACCGGGCGTCCCTAGGATCGCCACCGAAGGATGAAGGAGTTAAAAGACGGAATTAGATCATTGGTTCGGATTGATTTCCGAGGGCATGTCCACAAGAAGTTTCGCGGAACCGATGCCGAGACACGCTTCCAGAATGAAGTGACCGTCCTCAAGGTCCTGGAAGACCGCGGAGCCACCAATGTGCCCCGCCTCATCGGCCACGATCCTGAAACCCTCACTCTCATCACCACCAATTGCGGAGCACCCGCCCCGCTTATCACCAAAAGAAAGGCCACCGCTCTTTTTCAAGAACTCGAGGACACCTATGGCATCAGGCACGATGACCCCGAACCTAGAAACGTGACCTACTCAGCCCAGTTGGGGAGGTTCTGCCTCATCGACTTCGAACTCTCGGAGATTCTCGCCATCCCGGAAAAGCTAAAAACAACCAAAACCGACATCCTCCGGGCGAGCTGGGCCGCCACGAGCATTAAGGGGCGCAAGCACAAGGCCAATGACGACGCCTTCCTCGCCCTCACCGTCAATCCCGCGTCCACCGATCCTCTCCCAAAATCAGGCGAAATTCTCCTTGATCCCTCCCACCTCGTCCTCGCGGTTTCGGATGGCATGGGTGGACGCAACGCAGGCGAGTTTGCTTCCCGCCTCCTCATGTCCCGCATTCGCAAGGAAGCCGCGAAACTTTACCACCATCTAGGGAGCGAGGATGATGCCCAGTCCGCCCTCGATGCCCTCCTGCGACAATGCCACCACGATGTCACCGACCTCGCCAAGCAAGGCGGAAACACCAAGGGCATGGGCGCAACCCTGACGATGGTCTGGATCAGCCACCAACGCCTCTTTTGGGCCCACATCGGGGATTCACGACTCTACCTCATCGATGACGAAGGCGTCCACCAACTCACGAAGGACGATTGTCGGGCATGGTATCAATGGCAACGAGGCGAAATCACCGAATATGCCTATCGGAACCATCCCCGCAAATCCGTCCTTAGCGATGTCCTCGGAGGGAACGAGCACGAACCTTTTCCCAAAACCGGATCCCTGCCCCTCAAGGAAACCCAGCGCTTCATGCTCTGTTCCGACGGCATCATGGACGGGCTTTGGGAGAAAACGATTCACGAAATGCTGGCCGTAGAGCGTCCTGTTTCCGAAACCGTGGCCGAAATGAGCCAGAGAGCGATGGCGAATGATGACCGCGACGATACCACCATGATCGTGGCCCGAATCTCGCGAATTTAGAATTCAAAGTTGGCACACCAAGTGCTTTTTTCGGATAAGGAATTGCCATACGGTGGAATATTTTGAAGCCTCAATGCGATCCAAAGCTGGGAGCATCAATTCCAAGCAAACAAATCAGACCAATGGCTAAATACCGACTCGATTACATCTGGCTGGACGGCTACACGCCCGTTCCAAATCTCCGCACGAAATGCGTCATCAAAGAATTTGACGAATTTCCAACCCTTGAGCAGCTCGATGACTGGGGCTTCGATGGTTCTTCAACCCAGCAGGCCGACGGAGGCGACTCCGACTGTGTCCTGAAACCTGTGGCCCTCTATCCTGATGGCACCCGTGAAAATGGCATCCTCGTCATGTGCGAAGTGATGCTTCCCGATGGCTCCGCCCATCCCTCAAATGCTCGCGCCACCGTCCTTGATGAAGAAGACACCTGGTTCGGCTTCGAGCAGGAGTATTTCCTCGAGAAAGACGGCAACATCCTTGGTTTCCCCATGGGCGGATATCCTGCTCCTCAGGGAACGTATTACTGCGGCGTCGGCTACAAGAACGTGGGCGACATCGGCCGCGCGATCGTGGACGAGCACCTCGACCTCTGCCTATACGCCGGCATCAACCACGAAGGTATCAACGCCGAGGTCGCGATGGGCCAGTGGGAATTCCAAATCTTCGGAAAAGGCTCCAAGAAAGCGGCTGACCAGATCTGGGTCGCCCGCTTCCTCCTCGAGCGTCTTTGCGAAGAGTATGCCGTTGATGTGAACTACCACTGCAAGCCTCTTAAAGGAGACTGGAATGGTTCCGGGATGCACGCGAACTTCTCGACCAAGAAGCTCCGCGAAGAGGGCGGCAAAGAATATTTCGAAAAGCTCATGGCTCAGTTCGAGAAAAACTGCATGGAACACATCGCCGTCTACGGACCCGATAACGATATGCGCCTCACCGGTCTCCACGAGACCCAGTCCATCGACATGTTCTCATGGGGTATTGCTGACCGCGGCGCTTCCATTCGCGTTCCTCACTCCTTCGTCAAGAACGATTGGAAGGGCTATCTCGAAGATCGCCGTCCCAACTCTCAAGGCGACCCCTACGCCATTGCTTCCCGTATCCTTCAAACGATCCAGGAGGTCAGCTAGTCTTCCCAAGACTTATTCCTTTCAAAACGGTCACCGGCTCTCCGGTGTCCGTTTTTTTGGCTCCAGCTGACCTGAAAAACGGCCCCTCCGACTCCTCTTTTTTGAAACTGCCTCTTCAATACTAAAACTTGATTGTAATCTCCCCAGGGTGAGTTAAATTTAAGTCTGTGGCATTCGCTTTGGAGCAAATCAATTTGGAACCTGGGAGATCATTTCGATGCCTCTCATGGGACGATAATGTTTCCGATATCACAAGGAATTGTGTCGATGGGAGGCAGGTCAAACTGGCTGGCGTAGGTGCCCGCTGGCATTTTCATCCGCAATACGAACTGACTTTGATCACCAAGGGCAAGGGGAAACGTTTCGTCGGGAACCACGTCGCGAACTTCACCTCTCCCGAAATGGTCCTCATCGGCCCGAATCTACCCCATTGTTGGTTAGATTTACGGAACTCCTCAGGCTACTCGCTGCAATTCATCAACGACGGGAACCATCCTTTGGGACAGCTCGACGAGATGCGGGCCTTGGAAGAGACTTTCCGGCAGGCGAGCTTCGGCATTCGTTTTACCGGACCTATCGTTGGCCGCGTCGAGACTGCTCTGAAGACCATCGTGGGGATGTCGATGCTCGCCCGCCTCGCCAAATTCATTGAAGTCTTAGGTGAGATTGCCACGGCACCCACCGGTGACCGGCAGCTCCTCTGTGACACCAGCGTGACACTCAATCAGCATGACCCCCACATGGCTGCGATCAGCCGGGCGGTGGGCTATGTCTTGGCCAATCTTGAGGAGGAGATCAGGCTGGAGGATCTCCTTGAGGTCACCCATATGAGCAAGCCAACCTTCAGCCGGCATTTTAAAAGCCACACCGGTCGCCCGCTGACGGCATTCATCAACGAGGTCAGGATTGCCAATGCCAAACGTCTGCTGGCCGAGACCGACCAATCGATCACCGAGATCGCCTACCAATCGGGGTTCCAAAATCTTTCCCACTTCAACGTGCAGTTCCGCAAGGCTTCTGACGAATCCCCCAGCGTTTACCGAAGCAAGGCCCTGAGGCAGACCCGAACTCCGGCCCCAGTGACGGCAAATCTCCAATCTTGAAGTTAAAAACCCACGGTTTTTACGAGTAATCTCCGATTTCCCAGCCCTTCCGGTACTCTCGCTTCAGGAGTTTATGGGCCGCAGCATGATTGGTAACCGCGAGCTTCGCGGCGTCCCAATCGAGCCTCTCATCCGGCGTCCGAATGGCGACCGTTCCGAGCAGGATGGCTTCCGTCATCGGGCCGGTTTGCTCGAAATAGGACTCATTTTTAGCCGTTCCGAGAATGGCATCAAGGAAATGGTGGGAGTGATTACGAGGATCGAGTTCCGGTTCCGATCGTGGAGCATCCTTGAATTTCTCGAGCGGATAAAGCTGAGGGAGTCCGCCATTGGGGATCAGAATGGCCCCTTCGGTGCCCACCATCAGAGCTGATTCAGGCGGATATCCCTCTCCCGGATACCACTGCTTCGCTTCTTCAGGCGGGTAGATCAATCCGTCG
>Ga0075118_10002683_pt1 | contig 10982 bp, 8 predicted proteins | sample AntAceMetag02UKE_FD_69794 | JGI IMG/M metagenome (GOLD analysis project Ga0075118, IMG submission 69794) | Saline lake microbial communities from Ace Lake, Antarctica - Antarctic Ace Lake Metagenome 02UKE | ecosystem: Environmental > Aquatic > Non-marine Saline and Alkaline > Saline | place... | reverse complement strand
TCCCGCAAACCGCCTCTCACCCCCCCCTTCGCCGCTTCAAATCCCTGTCATCACTCCCGCTTCGTGATTTCCCTTAAGACTGCATTCAAAACGCAAATCCCTCCCGCCCACTATTTCGACGCCGGGGCTTAAATTAAGGGTCGGGGCCGGGATAAAGAGTCGAACCCAAAAGATGAAGATTTAGCCAACGAACGCGTTAGCCGAAAATGCGCCGCCGCGGAGCATTTCGTTGATCTCTGAATTAACCTGCAAGCAACGAGGTTCACGCGACGACGCATCACCCTTTTGCCGATTGCTCAAGCGCGCCTACAGCATTGCTTCGATTTACCTATTTGAGGAGCGCGTGATGCGACTCAACGGAATGCTTCCAGCATGCAGAGGCTCAATCTCCATACGCCTAGGACTAGGCAGCAGCTCCAACGCCTCAGACTGCAATTTTCAGGATCTTTCAACTTGCGGGTCGGTGATCTCGCAAACGCACTGGTCGGCATGTCCGCCTCTCTCTCTTCAAACGATGCCCCTTGGGGTCTCTACGAACGCCTGTTGCCGCGCGAAATCGAGGCGATCATGGCGGCTCGCTCCATCGCTTATCTTCCTTGGGGCGCCCTCGAATATCACGGCCATCATGCGGCGGTCGGACTCGATGGTCTCAAAGCTCACGGGCTTTGTCAGCGCCTCGGGGCGGAAGAAGGTGGCCTCGTGTTGCCGCCGGTTTACGTCGCGGCCAATACCATCAAAATTGCACCCGATTTGAAGTTTCCACATCACTCGATCGACTTCGCCGAATCGACTTTGAGCCTGCTCGCTCGCGAGCACTTCGACCAGTTGGCGGATGAGGGGTTTACGGTCGTCTTCACCTTGTGCGGTCACGTCGGTCAACCGCACTACGATTTGATCAAGGCCGAGGCCACCTCCGCAAATGCGCGCCACCCCGACACCCACTTTATCGCCACCTCTGAAACCGATCTGGTCTCGCCCGAATTGTTCATCGTCAATCACGCCGCGCTCGGTGAGGTGGCGCTGCTGATGGCCACCGATCCAGACTGCGTAAAACTGGACCGCCTGCCCGCCGATCGTGAACCGACGTTGCAAGACGATGCGGTTTGGGGGCCTGACCCGAGACCGGCGACGGCTGAGCTCGGCGAATCCTTTATCGCGGGCTTCGTGGCGGGTGCCCGCGCCGCTATCCAAAAAATTTACCCCCACCAAGCTTAACCCTTATCATGAATTACCGCACTCTCGGCCGCACCGGTCTAAACGTTAGCGAAGTTGGATTTGGCACCTGGGCCCTCGGCTCTCCCGTCTACGGTGACGTCGCCACTCAAGATGCCACGGACGCCGTCCGCGCCGCGCTCGACGCCGGTATTACTTTTTTCGATACGGCGCCACTTTACGGCACCAGCGAGGAAGACGGCATCGCCGAGACGGTGCTCGGTCGCGGCCTCGGTTCAGACCGCGATAAGGTCACAATCGCAACGAAGTTTGGTCGTTTCCCCACCAAGGGTCACCTCAATACCTACTTCAACGCCGAAGGCGTGACCGAGTCCGTGGAAGGCAGCCTGCGGCGCCTCGGCACGGACCGACTGGATGTATTGTTTTTCCACTCTCCCTTCGGCCCCGACCAGATCGAGGACAGCGTCTGGCAGGCGCTCGAGGATTTGAAGACCAGCGGCAAGGTGCGCTTCGTGGGGCACTCGATTTCCCTCTTTGATGACACTCAGGGCATGGCGCGCGAGTGGGCGGCCGCGGGCGGAGTCGATGTGGTGCAAGTGGTCTACAGCTTGATGAACCGTGAGGCCGAGGAGCTAATCAATGATCTCGCCGCGCAGGGCATCGGTATCGTCGCGCGGGAATCGCTCGCCAATGGCTTCCTTTCTGGCGCGTTCACCCACGATACCACGTTCGGCGAGGGCACGATCAATGCGCGCTATTCCCGCGAGGAGATCGTCGAGCGCGTCGATGTCGCCGACGCCTATAAGGCGCTACTGGTCAGCGGCGAGGTATCTTCGCTAGCCCAGGCAGCGCTGCGGTGGGTGCTCGAGAATAAGCACGTCGGTCTGGTGTTATCGGGCTCCCGGCATCGGGCCGAAATCTTGGATAGTGCGAGCGCCTCGGATCTGGCACCGTTCAGCGCTGAGCAAATCGCGGCCGCGCAGAAGCTGCACCTCAAGGATTATCCGCCGGCTTGAGGTGGGGGTGACGGGCGTCCGGCCCGGAGCTAGGTCGGGTGGGCGGGCCGAGCGCGCCGTTTCAGTGGTTAGGCGATCGGCCTCACGTTCGCCCCACCCAGCGCGGCTACTCCAGTGCGTTCGGCGGGCTCGGCGAGACTCGCCCTACCTCCATTGGGGGCGAAAAGGGTTTTGCTCGGGGGCTGGAGTTCGCGATGGGGTTCATGGTCGGCACCACCCGCGCGGCTACTCCAGTGCGTTCGGCGGTCTCGGCGAGACTCGCCCTACCTCTATTGGGGGCGAAAAGGGTTTTGCTCGGGGGTTGGAGCGGGGCAGGCTGGTGGGCACGATTTACCGTCATGGCTGCCGCTCCTGAAAACCATCACCTGCTCGACCACCTAGTTCATATTGGAGTGGAGCCTCCCGAGGTGATCGAACTGTTAGACTACGTCGACGACCTGCTGCTGTGGATGAAGGATGCCGATGGCCATTACCAGTGGGTCAACACGACGTTTTTGATCAATTTCAATATCGGCAGTCGGTCGGAAATTATCGGGCGCACGGATTTCGATATTTGCGAGCCGCTCCTCGCTCACCAATACCGCATCGACGACGAACGCGTGTTGGCCGGCGAGCGGATTCGATCCCGCGTGGAGCTGGTCGGCCGGTTCAATCACACGGCCCGTTGGAGTCTCACCTCGAAGATCCCCTTGCATGATCGCGCCGGCAAAATCGTCGGCAACGTCGGCATCACGCGAGCCATCAAACACCTAGCGCAGGAAGGGCTCTTTGCTTCGCCCCTCAGCCCGGCGATCTGGCATGTGGGTCAAAACCTCAGCGACTCGATCACCAACGCGAAATTGGCCAAACGCTGCGGACTGTCCCTGCGGGCTTTTGAGCGGCAATTTCAATCAACCTACGGTATGTCGCCGCGCGAATACGTGCGTAATCTGCGGGTGCGGATGAGTTGCCACGCCCTAGTTTTCACGGCGCGCACCCTGGCTGAAGTTGCGACCGAATTCGGCTTCGCCGACCAAAGCCACTTTACCAAGGAATTCCGAAGATTAATGCAAGAGACCCCTCGCAGCTACCGTCTCCGCTACTCCGATCCGTGATCGGCGAATCTGACGAAGCGGGAACCACCCCACCGCGAGTTGGCGGCGGTGGGATCGTTCAATCCGACGCTTTTAGACCAAAAATTGTCGCGGTCGTTCTAGCAGTTGATCGCGATTGCCGTTAAGGTTTACTGGTTTTTCGCCTTCCGCTGCGACTTTCAGCTTTCCCCCTCCCCTCTCCCCCTCCCCTCCTCGCAACGTGCCGCCTGTTTCAGCGCGGCCACCTGCGAATAAACTCCGTCGTTTTTTATGCCTCCTCAAACCGTTCAGGACCTGACCACCCTCACCTCCTCCGTCCAAAGCCACGTCGAAGGTGCGCTCGAAGATACCGGCGGCCTGCTCCGCCTTGCGCCCGCTTGGGTGCCGCGTTCGTTTCTACAGCCGGGGCTGCGCCTCAAGCTCCACCCCAGCGATACCTACGCCTACGGCCTTGATCGCGGTGGGATCGACGAGCGGTGGTTCGCCTCCACCACCGAGGCCGCCAACGAAGGTCGCGTGCCCGATGAGGGCCTCAGTTATTGTATCGTCGGCCACCAACGTTTTACGCTGCGCGATGCAGTCGACGCTTGCGGCGCGACGTTAATCGGCGACCGCCTCTGGAACGAATACGGCAAGTGGCCCGTCTACTCAAAGTTCTTCGATAACATGGGCCCCATCCCGCATCACCTGCACCAGAACTGGACACAAGCCGCCCTCGTTGGCCGAGAGGGCAAGCCCGAGTCCTACTACTTCCCGCCCCAGCATAACAACGTGGGCAACAACTTCCCCTACACGTTTATGGGCCTCGAACCGGGCACCACTCGCGCTCAAGTCCGCCAGTGCATCGCCGACTGGAACAAAGGCGACAACGGCATCCTCGATCTCTCCAAAGCCTACCGCCTGAAACCGGGCACCGGCTGGCTCGTCGATCCGTGTATCCTGCACGCTCCGGGTAGCCTTTGCACCTACGAGCCGCAGTGGGGCAGCGACGTCTTCGGCATGTATCAAAGCCTCGTCGAAGGCCGCGAGGTACCGTGGAGCCTGCTCGTCAAAGACATGCCCGAGGACAAACATCAGGACATCGATTTCATCGTCGACCAGATCGACTGGGAGAAGAACCTCGACCCGAATTTCAAGGACAACCACTACCTCGAACCCGTCCCCGTCGCCGACACCCGCGAGCAAGGTTACGTCGACCGTTGGATCGTCTACGGCAAGGTAGCCCAGAAGCAGTATTTCACCGCCAAGGAACTCACCGTCGATCCCGGAGCCACCGCGACCGTCACCGATACCGGCGCCTACGGCCTCATCTGCACGCAGGGCAGCGGCCGCATCAACAACCAGCCGCTCGTGAGCCCTAAGATGCTGCGCTTCAACCAACTCTCCGAGGACGAATACTTTTGCACCGAAGCCGGCGCCAAAGCCGGCGTGACCTTCCAGAATACCAGCTCGACCGAGCCGCTCGTATGCCTCCGCTACTTCGGCCCCGAGGCCAACCCCGATGCCCCCGTCATGGGAGCGTATCGCCAGAACCTCTTCGCTTAAGTTAACACCAAAACCCCCACCCCCATCATCATGACTGAAAACAACTTCCCCAAACTCCACAACGCCATGTGGCCCGGCATCGTCGGCAAAGGCACCCCCGGCGACGACCCTTTCATGGGGCTCGATGAGATGCTCAAGCTCACCGCCGCCGCCGAAGTCGATGGCGTGAAATTCGACGGTGTCGACCTCTTCCTGAGCGACCCGCACACCTCGATCGACAGCAAGGTCAAGGACGTCAAAGCCCTCGCCGCCAAGCTCCGGAAACACAACCTCTTCGCCGGCTCAATCGTGGCTCCCGTTTGGGGCGTGATCGGCGGAGGTTCGGCCATGGGCAGCGCCGCCGAGCGCGCCGCGTTCCTCACCCAAATCCGTAAATCCTGCGCGATCGGCTCTCGCTTGCGTGAGCTCGGCGTGCGTCCCCACGGCGTCATCCGCATCGACTCTTCCGCCTCCGTCGCGGAGTGGGCTGCTGATCCCAAGGGCAATTCCAAGATCATCGCCAACACCTTTAAGGAAGCAGCCAAGATCGCGAAAGATCACGGCGAGCGCCTCGCCGCCGAAGGTGAAATCTGCTGGGGCGGCATGCACAGCTGGAAGCACATGCTCGAGCTACTCGAAGCCGTCGGCAAACCGAAGCTCCTCGGCTTCCAAGCCGACATGTCCCACACGCTGCTCTACACGCTCGGCGAGAATGCGCCCAAGCATCGCATCGTGCCCAAGAACTTCAATTGGGAGCCGGAGGCGACGCACGCTGCGCTCACCAAACTCTCCGACGCGCTGCGGCCTTGGACCATCGACTTCCATGTCGCCCAGAACGACGGCACCGTTTTCGGTTCCAGCCACCACGAGAAGACCGGTCGCCACTGCCTCGCCAACGATCCCAAGGGCAAACTCAACATCGTGCGCGACTCCGCCTACTGGCTGCGCAACAGCAAGCATCGCGTGACCAAAAAGATCCGCCACATCTGCTGGGACGGTTGCATGTTCTCCAACGCCGTCATGGCTCAACCCCAGACTTGGAACGACATCCTCGCCGCCATGATCGAGGTGCGTAAACACCACGGTTGGTCCGAATAATAATCCGCAAATTTACCCCTCATCATGAAACCTCTCAACATCGGCATGGTGGGTTACGGCCTCATGGGTCGCGCCCACAGCAATGCCTTCCGCAAGGTCCGCAACTTCTTCCCCGGCGAGTATCAACCGGTCCTCAAAGCCATCTGTGGCCGTGACGGCGCACCGGCGCAGGCCTTCGCCAACACCTGGGGCTACGAATCGGTCGAGACCGACTGGCGCAAACTCGTCGAGCGGGCCGACATCGACCTGATCGACATCGCCGCACCGAACAACGTTCACGGGGAGATCGCCATCGCCGCCGCTAAAGCCGGCAAGATGGTGATGTGCGAAAAACCGCTCGCCATGCACGCCGCGCAAGGCGACGCCATGGTCGCCGCGGTCGAGGCCGCCAAGGTGCCGAACATGGTGTGGTATAACTATCGCCGCGTTCCCGCCGTGACCTTGGCGAAGCACCTGATCGACGAAGGTAAACTCGGTAAGATCTTCCACTACCGCTCGCAGTTCCTCCAGGACTGGACCATCTCAGCCGATGTCCCGCAAGGGGGGCCTGGCACGTGGCGTCTCGACGCTGCCATCGCTGGCAGCGGTGTCACCGGAGACTTGCTCGCCCACTGCATCGACACTGCGCAATGGCTCAACGGCAGCATCAATTCCGTCACGGCCATGACCGAAACCTTCGTCAAAGAGCGCACCGACTCCGCGACCGGTAAAAAACGGGAAGTGAAGATCGACGATGCCAGTGCGTTCCTCGGTCGCTTCGACAACGGCTCCCTCGCCATCTTCGAAGCCACCCGTTACGCCCGCGGCCACAAGGCCCTCTACACCCTCGAAATCAACGGCGAACACGCGTCGCTGAAATGGGACCTGCACGATCTGCATCGCCTCCAATATTTCGATCACCGCGATGATAGTCGCGTGCGCGGTTGGCGCTCCATTCACCTCAGCGACAGCGATCAACCTTACATGAGTCACTGGTGGATTCCCGGGGTGCAAATCGGCTTCGAGCACACCTTTGTGCACCAGGTCGCCGACTTCCTGGAAGGCCTCGCCAATGGCACCAACGCCGCCCCCACCTTCCGCGATGCGTTGAAAACGGATCGGGTGACCGACGCGGTGTTGGCCTCGGCCCAATCCGGCCAATGGACCGACGTCGCGGCCGCTTAACCTCGCCTAGCCCTAGCCCGCCCCATGATTACCCCCTCACTTTCGCGCCGCGACTTTCTGCATAAAACTACGTTGGCCACCGCCGCTGCTGCGGCCATGCCCGCCGTCTCCTCCGCCGCCCATCCCGGCATAAAAAATGGCCCCACCCCGAAGTTTGGTTTCAATCTGCTGGTGTGGTCGGCGACGGCTTCTGAAGCTCTTTTCCCGCACGTTGATCGCCTCAAAAAAATCGGCTACGATGGCGTCGAGATCGCCATGGGCCAACAGGACCCTGCCGTCTACCGGCATTTCGGGCAGCACGTGAAAGACAACGAGCTGGAGATCAACTGCGTCACCGTGCTCTCCCCCGAGGCGAATCCGGTGAGTCCCGACGCCGCCATTCGCGCGAAAAGTTTGGCGATGTTGCAGTGGAATATTGATCGCTGCGTCGATGTCGGCGCCAAGATCCTGTGCGGCCCGTTTCACTCTGCCTTTGCGACCTTCACGAGGGCCGCCCCGCAGCCCGAAGAATACCAGCGCAGTGCCGAAGTCCTGCACGCCGCCGGCGACTACGCTCAGGAGGCCGGTATCCTGCTCGTGCCCGAAGCCCTGAATCGCTTCGAGTGCTACCTCTGCAATACGGTCGCCCAACTGAGCCATCTGGTGGAGCTCACGGACCACCCGCACGTGCAAGCGATGTATGACACCCACCACGGCAACATCGAAGAAAAGACGCACGCCGGCGCCATCGCTCACATCGCCCCGCACCTGCGCCATGTTCACCTGAGCGAAAACGACCGTGGCACCCCGGGTGATGGCCACGTGGACTTCGATGAGGCGTTTCAAGCCTTCGCCGCGATCAACTACGATGGCTGGTTTACGATCGAAGCCTTCAGTCGGGCCGACCCCGATTTCGCCAACGCGATCAACGTCTGGCGCAAGTTTTCGCCCGACTGGGAGATCGCGGAAAAGGGTTACGTTAATTTGTCGAAGGCCATGCGCAAAGCGGGCTTCCAGCGTCCCGCCTAAATTACCCCCCGCCCCATGAAAACCATCATTGCCCTCTCCGCGCTGCTCGCCGGATCACTCGTCGCCAACGCCGCCGAAGAACATATCCCAGTCGAGTCCCCTTTTAACGGCCAAGATCTGAGCGGATGGTCGGGCGATCCTACCATCTGGTCGGCGGAGGACGGCACCATCACCGGGCGTTCCACCGCTGAGGCCCCCCTCGAAGCCAACACCTTTCTGATCTGGAACGACGAGGTCGCCGACTTCGAATTCCGAGTCGAGTTCAAGTTGACCGGCGAAACCGCCAACTCCGGCGTCCAGTATCGTAGTAAGGTATTGGATACGGAGAACTGGATTGTCGCGGGCTATCAAGCCGACATGGACTACGCCAACCGCTACACTGGCATGCTCTTTGAAGAACAAGGTCGGGGCATCCTCGTGTCCCCGGGGCGGAGGCTCGAAATTCTGCCCGGGTTCACCATGAAAGCACCCGTGGTGCGGACCATGGCCGGCGATACGCCGCCGGGAGTGCTCAAGGCTACCCTCCGCCAAGGCGACTGGAATGCGTTGCGGATCGTCGCCCTTGGAAATCACGTGCGTCATTACGTGAACGGCGTGCTCACGGCAGAGTCGATTGATCGCGACCCGGAACATGCGGCCCTGTCCGGCATCTTGGCGCTCCAACTTCATCGCGGTCCACCGATGACGGTGCAGTTCCGCGACCTTCTGCTCCGACGCCTGCCTTAGGCCGCTCCCCTTTTCACTACCCCTCATGCCTTCCCTGATTTTCCGCCCCTGCCAGTACCTTTTCATATTGGGAGGCATCTGGACCTCCGCCAGAGCCGAAGATCTGCCTCTGGCCACTCCTTCCGCTCAGCTCGAGATCGCCACCGGTTTTCGCGTCGATCTTCTCTACACCGTGCCCAAAGAGGACCAAGGGTCGTGGGTCGGCATCACTTATGATTCCCAAGGTCGACTGTATTCAACGGACCAATACGGGGACGTCTATCGCATCACTCCGCCGGCCACCGATTCCACGGCCGTCGCGCAGGTTGAACCCTTAAACCTTTCGTTGCCGGAGACGCCCTTAGGAGATCCGGAACGCGCCGATGAAGCTCGGGATAGGATCATCGGAGCGCACGGTCTCCTCTACGCCTTCGACAGTCTTTACCTGATGGTCAGTGAGAACTTCAGCAAACAAGGTATCTGGCGGCTGCGCGATACGGATGGCGACGATCAGTTTGACCACTACGAACATTTGCAGTCGCTGCAAGGTCACGGCGAACACGGTCCCCACTCGCTGGTACTCGGGCCGGACGGGAACTCGATCTACATCATTGCGGGCAATTACACCGGCCCACCTCCCGGCTTAGATTCATCCCGCCCGCTCCATGCGGGTGAGGACCATCTCCTTCCCCGTATGTGGGACGCCCGCGGGCACGCTCGCGAACTTTACGCTCCGGGAGCCTGGGTCGCTCGCATGGATCCCGACGGCAAATCAATCGAACTGTTCGCCCAAGGATTTCGTAATCACTTCGACGCGGCTTTTGACGCCAATGGCGAGCTCTTTACGTTTGATTCCGACATGGAGTGGGATATCGGCACACCGTGGTATATGCCCACTCGCATCAACCACATCGTCAACGCCGGCGACTACGGTTGGCGCAGCGGAGCCGGCCGTTGGCCGGAGTATTATCCGGACAGCTTGCCCGCTGTGATCGACATCGGCCCAGCTTCTCCGACCGGCACGGTCTTCGGCACCGGCGCGAGGTTTCCCGCCAAATATCAACGCGCGCTTTTTGCCGCCGACTGGACCTACGGCACGCTCTACGCGATCCATCCGCAGGCGGACGGCGCGACGTTCAGGGCCGAGAAAGAAGAGTTCGTCACGGGCAAACCCCTACCCTTAACCGACCTGACGGTGAATCCCCATGACGGCGCACTTTACTTTTTGGTGGGAGGTCGCCGCACCCAATCCGCGTTGTATCGCGTGACCTACGTCGGGTCCGCCGACACCTCTCCCGTCTCGCCGGCGGAGCCGACGGAGGCGGCGAAATTGCGCCATCAACTTGAACGGTTAAACGCTACCAATGCTGGCCCCGAGTCGATCGATCAGGTCTGGCCGCATCTCGACAGCGAGGATCGTTTTATCCGGTGGGCGGCCCGCACCGTCTTGGAGCGTCAGCTTGCGTCCAATTGGGCGGAACGCGCGCTCGCCGAGAATCGACCGGTCGCGGCCATTGAGGCGCTCATCGCGCTGATTCGCATCGGACCAGATCGGTATCAAAAGCGTATTATCGAGTCGTTGCGACGCATCGACCTCGCGGACCTAGCCATCGACCAACAACGCGCTTGGATGCGTGCCCTGCAGTTGGTCTTTACGCGGATGAGTCCGCCGTCGGCCCACAATCAGGAAGCCCTGATAACTTACCTCGATCCTCTTTTTCCCCATGCCGATGCTAGGGTGAACCGATTGCTCGTGGAGCTGCTGGTCTACTTGGATTCACCCACCGTGGTGGCCAAAACCGTGCCCCTGCTGCGCGTGGCCGAGCCCTCCGGCATGGCCGCGGAGGAATTAGGTAGTGATGCCCTCATGGCCCGCAATGACCACTACGCGGAAGCGGTGAAAAAGGCTTTGGCCAGTCGCCCGGATCGCCAGCAAATCGCCTATGCCTATACGCTCCGGCACGCCACCGTCGGATGGACCCCGGAATTGCGGCACGACTATTTTGCGTGGTTCACGACAACGTCGGATTGGCGCGGCGGGGCGAGCTTCAAAGGGTTCATCGAAAACATCCGCACTGAGTCTCTTGCTCACGTGGTCGACGCCAAACAACGCGAGCTGCTGGCCGACTTATCGAAAGCTCCCGTTCACCAATTCGTGCCCGGTGCCATCGCGCCCCAGGGTCCGGGCGAGGTTTATTCGGTCGACTCCGCCATGAATCAT
>Ga0075118_10002682_pt1 | contig 10982 bp, 12 predicted proteins | sample AntAceMetag02UKE_FD_69794 | JGI IMG/M metagenome (GOLD analysis project Ga0075118, IMG submission 69794) | Saline lake microbial communities from Ace Lake, Antarctica - Antarctic Ace Lake Metagenome 02UKE | ecosystem: Environmental > Aquatic > Non-marine Saline and Alkaline > Saline | place... | reverse complement strand
CCAGTTAGCCAAGTCGGCTTCGGTCACTTCAGTTTTAGTTTCGGCGCGAGTTCCGGACACGCGCCGATTAAACCATCATGTAGTCAAATTGTACAGTTACATTTGGGTGACAATTAGATGCCTTTCCCATGACTCCTCTTTCGCCACACTCCAGCAGTTTCCCTGCCGAACACTACTGGCCTAGACCAGGGAATCCTCCCGGTTTAGGCCCATTTATTTCCACCCTTATCACTTATCACCAACATCTTGCGCCTACGGGACAGGCTCTAAATACCAGAAATACGTTCAAATCGTGAGCACCTCTTTTGCTCCCTGATTGACTACCTTTCAGGCACTTGGGTATCATTCTCACGCTCAAAGTGGGACACTATTGGGGGCGACCTCCGTGTCGTCCGCCGCCCCGCAAACGCAAAAAGGCCGGCGGCTCACCCCGCCGGCCTTTTTGCGTCCTGCTGCTTCGATCCCCAGCCCACCGATTGTTTTTCTTAGAAATAATCTAAGACGCTCTTCACCAGAGACTTAGTGCCCATATCCCACGCCGTCCCCCCGCTCAAGCCCTTGACGACTTTGCTAGAGTCGCTCGCAAGCCACCGCCATGATATTCCGCCACTCACTCCGCTCCCGACCCGCGCCTTGGCTGCGCGTGCTCGCGGTGGTCTGCGCGGGCTTGGTTTTCACCCTTTCCTCCGCCGCATGGAGCCCCGCCTTGCACGCTTGGTTGCACGGCCACACCGAGACCAACGGCCTCGCCCGCGGCCACGACCACGCCGCCTGCGCACACACGCCCGCGAAATCGCAAGCGCCGTCATCATCGCAAAATCCCGGCCCTGACTCAGCTGAAGCCCCACACGATTGCGCCGTCACCCACTTCGCGGGCGGCCAGCTCCTCGCGATTCCAATCATCGCTATCGCCCCGCCTGAAACGCATCCCCTCCCATCCGACACGACCGCTCGCGACTTTCTCATTCCGTCTCCTCCGCGCCACCTGCAACCGCTCGCGCAAGCTCCGCCGGAATCCTACTGATACTCCACCGTGACCGCCTACGGTCGCTTTGTTGCCGAGGCCAGAACGAGCCACACGCTCGCTCGATTTTTTGCCAGCTCACGCCGTAGCCGCGCGAGTCTCGGTCCCAAGCCCGGTTCCTGTCCGCAAAATCGCCTGACAACTCTGCGCGCATCCACCGCGCAACCAAGCGCTCCGCGCCGCCACACCGCGACGCCTGCCTTACATCCCGTCCAGACTCGTAATCGTTTAATCTTAAAATTCATAATCATGTTTCGTTCATTACTCCGTCAACCCGCGCTCGCCGCGTCCGCCTCCCTCGCCCTCGGATCCATCGCCCATGCCCAAGCCGTCCTCTACACGAGTGGTCACGGTGACATCGGCATCGAATACGAAGTCGGCTCCAACGAATTCGAACCCCACTGGCACATCGGCGCCGGTGCCACCATCGATGGTTCCCCGCTGATCAGCGAAGCCGAATACGCCCCTGACCAAATCATCGCCCGCACCACCACCACCTTCGCTGCGCTCAGCGGCGCCAATACTTGGCTCGGTGTCACGGTCGGAGATACCGTTTATCGGATGGGCAACAGCACCTTCCAGCCGAACCTAGGCTGGGCAACCGAAGAGGTCGGCTTAGAGACCGAGTGGGTCAACGAAACCATCACCATCGAACCCACCAGTTGGAGCGGCTCCAACCCCGGCCACTTCGCGCTCGTGAGCGGCGGGGATGCCTTGTTCTCCGCCTTCGGAGGAGGCATCGCCAGCAACGCTGGGGTCTTCGACGTCGCCTCAGGACATGCCCACGCCGCCTTCTACTTCTCCGATCCGAGCGATTACGAACTCACCTTCACTTGGACCGGTGAACATGTCATCGACGGCGCAGTGAGCGGCACCGGCACCTTCGGCTTCCAAGCCATTCCCGAGCCGTCCTCCGCCGCCGCTCTGGCCGGACGCGGTTCGCTGGCCCTCGTCGCCTTGCGCCGCAAATCTCGCGCCTGATTCCCGCCGTGCTCGAATTCCGGACACCTTGCCTCCCGCTCCACCGGCGTGCCTTCACGCTGGTGGAGCTCCTTGTCGTGATCACCATCTTGGGCGCCTTGGCCGCGATCTCGATTCCCGTGATTGGTAATGTCCGCACCGCTGCGCACCGCGCCCAATGCGCGTCCAACATGCGCCAGATCGGCATCGCCTTGCTCGCCTACGCGAGCGAACACGGCGGCAAACTCCCGCCCACCACCCACAGCACTGCCGTCATGGCCAACGGTCGATACGAAAGCTGGATCTACAAACTCGCACCTTACCTCGGCGACGCAGACGCCGTGCGCATCTGCCCGGCCGATAACCCTGCCCGCCAACAACGTATCCGCGAGACCGACGGCCTCACCAGTTACAGCCTAAACGACATCGTCTTCGATCCCGAGGACGGCACACCCGCCTACAACCGCGTCAACCTCATCCCGCACCCCGGTCGCACCAAGCTCTTGTTCAACGTCTCCGACGACCGACAGGTCCGCCGCGGCTGGGACCACGCCCGCGACCGCCTCAAAGGCTCGGCCAACTACCTCTTCGCCGACGCTCACGTCCAAAACATCGAGGCCCGCAAAATCAAAGCCCTCCTCAACGCAGGCATAAATCCTGGCGCAGTTCCGCTCTAAAACCGCCCGTTCCCACGCATGAAGCTCCCGCCTTTCGACCCCTCCTCCCACCTCACCCTCAACGCAGAAACCGCCGACCGCCGCCTCCCGGTCACCGTCCTCTCGGCTACATCGGCGCTGTCCTCGAAACCGGCGCGCCCGATACCTTTATCTTCAGCACCGCCGTCATCCCCGAGCCCTCTTCCTTCGCCGCCCTCACCGGTCTGGCCTCACTCGGCCTCACCGCATCCCGCCGCCGTCGTCGCGTTTAAACGATTCCTCACGCCCCGATCACAAGGGCGCCGGCTCACCACCGACCCCGAGAACGGCCTGCCCGTGCACCGCGTCATCATCGGAGGCTACGGCACCATCACCGGTAAACACGGCTACTCCGGCGCCATCTCCCAACCCACTTCGGCCCACCCCGACGGCGGCGACTGCTGCGGCACCTGCTGACCGCGCATCTTCGGCCAACACAACCTTCCCATTGCCCTCCACCACGCACCACATCCTCCGCCTGCGCGACGTCACCGTCTGCCACGGCCGCGTCACCGCCCTGCGCGGCGTCTCGACCGAGCTGCCCTGTGGTAGCGCCATCGCTATCTGCGGCCCCAACGGCTCGGGCAAAAGCACCCTCCTGCGTGCCTTACTCGGCTGGCATCCGCTGGCCTCCGGCGAGATCCTCATCGGCGACGCCCACCCGCGCCACGCCCTGCCCCGTCTCGCCTACCTCCCGCAACGCCAGACCATCGACTGGGATTTCCCCCTTCATGTGCGCGCCGTCGTCGAGCAGGGTCGCCTGCCCGCCCTCGGTCTCTTCCGCCGCTTCACCGCCGCCGACCATGCACGCATCAGCGAAGCCTTGGCTGAACTCGATCTCACAGCCCTCGCGGATCGCCCGCTGCACGCCCTTTCCGGCGGTCAACAACAACGTGTCTTCCTCGCCCGCTCCCTTGCCCAGGGCGCGGATATTTTTCTACTCGACGAACCGTTCGCCGGCCTAGATCTGCGCGCCACGGGCGAACTCCTCCGCATGATCCGCGCGTGGAACGCCCGCGGACGCACCGTGCTCGCCGTCGTCCACGATATCGCCCTCGCCCGCAGCCACTTCAACCACGCTCTCCTGCTCGACACCGACCTCATCGCCTCTGGCCCGAGCGCCGAAGTCCTGACGGCGGAAAACATCCGCCGCGCCTATCACCTGCCCTCCGCTGCCGAGGAAGCCCTGCAGTCGCTCCGCACCGCAACCTTTCCCTCATGAGCCTCGTCGAATTTTTCAGCGAACCGTTCCGGCATGATTTCATGCGCCGAGCGCTCATCGTGTCCGCCATGCTGGGACTCAGCGGCGGCCTGCTCGGCCCCCTGCTGGTGCTGCGTCGCATGGCCCTGATGGGCGACGCCCTTTCCCATTCGCTTCTCCCCGGCATCGCCCTCGCCTGGCTTTGGTTTGGCCCCAGTCCCGCCGCGTTGTTCGGCGGCGCGCTGATCGCCGGCCTGCTCACCGCGCTGGGGGGCGCACTCGTCAGCCGTCTGACCGTCATCAAGGAGGACGCCGCCTTCGGCGCCCTGTTTCTCGTTTTCTTCGCCGCCGGCATCGCACTGTTCAGCGGTCTTCCTACCCGGCTGCCGCTCACCCACTTTCTCTTTGGCAACATCCTCGGCGTATCCGCCGGCGACCTGCGAGTCGTCGCCGCTATCGTGCTCGCCACCCTCGCCGCGCTTTATATTTTCCGCCGCCCCTTGTTGCTCGAAACCTTCGACGCCTGCTTTCACCGCGCGACCGGCGGTTCGGGTCGCCTCACCCACCTCGGGTTTCTAGCCTTGGTGGTGTTGAATCTGGTCGCCGGCCTCCAGACCATGGGGGTGGTGCTGGTGCTCGGCCTCTTCCTGCTTCCCTCCGTCGTGGCCAGACTTTGGTGCGAGCGCCTCGGCCCGCTTCTCGTACTTTCCAGCTCCCTTGCCCTCGTCTGCTCCGCCGGCGGCATTCTGCTCAGCTATCACGCCAATCTCCCCAGTGGACCGGCCATCGTGCTCTGCCTCGGCGGCGTCCTCCTGCTCTCTCTCCTGTGCGCCCCCGAGACGGGACTGATCCCGCGCGCCTACGCCCGTCTGCGCCCATCCGGACGCGTTCGCTACACCACCGACTAATTTTCCACCCATGAAACTGTTACAAAAAATCACCCTCGCCGCCTGTCTTCTGTTGCCCGCATGGCTCGATGCCGCCGTTCAGCCCCTACGCATCGTTTCACTCCATCCCATCCTGACCGAGTTCGCCACCGCCATCGGCGGCGACGCTGCGACTGTGGAAGGCCTGGTTCCAGGAGGAGTGGACCCCCATACCTTTGAGCCCGCCCCCAAACAAGTCGCCGCCGCTCTGGCGGCCGACCTCGTCCTCGCCACCGGATTACACCTCGAGGGCTACCTCGACCACCTCGTCGCCGGCGACGGGCACCCCGAGCGAGTCCTTCGCGTAGGCGAACACCTCCCCTTCGTGCTCACATCCGTTCACGTTCACGAAAACCATGACGGCCACGACCATAAAGACCACAAGCACGAAGAAGCCGATCCGCACTGGTGGCACGGTATCAACAATGCCCTCTTTGTTTCCGATCTTCTGCGCGCTGAGCTCACTCGCCTGCGTCCCGCCGAAGCCGAGGGCTTTGCCCGCCGAGCCCAGCTGCTCCAACAACGTCTTTTCGCCCTTCAAGCCTGGGCCGCGGCGGAGATTCGCACGCTCTCCCCGGAGCGTCGCCAACTCTTCACCACCCACGATGCCTTCGGCTACCTCGCCCGTGATTTCGACTTCACCGTGCACCCGCTCTCGGGCCTAAGCACCGAGTCCGAACCAAACGCCCGCCGCATCTCAACGCTCGTGGACGAAGTGCGCCGCCTCGGCGTTAAAGCGGTCTTCGCCGAGGATTCCGCCTCGCCCCGCCTCATTCAGACCCTTGCAACCGAGACCGGGGCCAAACTCGCCCCAGCCCTCTACGCCGACGGCCCCGGAGCCACGGGCAGCGGCAGCGAGACCTACGAGGCCATGTATCGCTTCAACTTATCAACCATCGTGTCCGCTCTGCGCTGATCCGCCTTCTCCCGACTCCGCCCCCGCCTTTTTAAACTCCACCACCATGCCCACCGCTGAACTTCCCTCCCCCGCCCGCATCCCCGTCACCGTCCTCACCGGCTTCCTCGGTGCCGGTAAGACCACCCTCCTCAACCGCATCCTTACCGAACAACACGGCAAAAAAATCGCCGTCATCGAAAACGAGTTCGGCGAGGTCGGGGTGGACAACCAGCTCGTCATCCAGGCCGACGAAGAACTCTTCGAAATGAACAACGGCTGTATCTGCTGCACCGTGCGCGGCGACCTCATCCGCATCCTCGCCCGCCTCGCCAAACGCACCACCCCACTCGATGGCATCATCATCGAGACCACCGGCCTCGCCGACCCCGGCCCCGTCGCCCAGACTTTCTTCACCGACGAGGAAATGAAGGCCGCCTACCGCCTCGACGCCATTGTCACTCTGGTGGATGCCAAGCACCTCCTCCAACACCTCGACAACGCCCCCGAGGCCAAGGCCCAGATCGCCTTCGCCGACGTCATCCTCCTCAACAAGACCGACCTCGTCGCCCCCGCCGAGCTCGACGCTCTCGAAGCCCGTATCCAGAAAATGAATGCAGCCGCCCGCCTGCACCGCACCCGCGATGCCGCCGTGCCTCTCGCCGCCGTGCTCGACGTCGGCGGCTTCAATCTCGGCCGCGCCCTCGAAATCGCCCCCCAATTCCTCGAACCCGAATACCCCTTCGAGTGGGGCGGTGTTTACGATCTGCCCGCCGGCACCTTCTCCCTCGTCATCAACGAAGGCCCCGACCCCGAGATGGACGTCGCTCTCTTGCCCGTAAAAAGCCTCGCCGAGCCCGAGCTCGCCACCGCCCGCGAAGCCGCCGTGCTCATCTATTCCGACTGGGAAACCGTGCTCCACCCCGGCGTGCCGATTGTGCCCGGCTCCGACCTCCAGCGCCTCAAGTTCCCCGCCTTTCCCTCCACTTTCCCGGTCACGATAAAGCAGCCCGGCCATTACGCGCTCTTCACCCAACACCACCCCGACGAGTTCACCGCCACCCTTCGCCGCACCGCCGCCGACCCCGCCACCGCGCTCACGCCCGTCTGGGCCCACGTCTTCAAACCCGACCACGAACACGACGACGAAGTCACCTCGGTCGGCATCACCACTCCCGGCGACGTGAACCCCACCAAGCTCAACGATTGGATCGGCGAACTTCTCCGCACCAAGGGCAACGACATCTTCCGCAGCAAAGGCGTGCTCGCCGTCAGAGGCTCGCCCAACCGCCTCGTTTTTCAAGGCGTCCACATGCTCTTCGACGGCAAATTCGACACTCCTTGGGGCAAAACCCCGCGCACCAACACCCTCATCTTCATCGGCCGCAACCTCGACCGCGAAGCCCTCAACGCCGGCTTCCGCTCCTGCCTCGCCTGATCCCCCTCCACCGGCATCGCCTCCTTCCTCTACCTGTCATGCTCCCTCCAAAATCAAGCGCCGACCGCCGCCTGCCCGTCACCGTGCTCTCCGGCTTCCTCGGCGCGGGCAAAACGACCGTGCTCAAAAACATCCTCGCCAACCGCGAGGGCCTCCGCGTCGCCCTCATCGTAAACGACATGGCCGAGGTCAATATCGACGCCGCCCTCGTCGGCCACGGTGCCGCCGCCGTCTCCCAACTGGGCGAAAAAATCGTCGAACTCTCCAACGGCTGCATCTGCTGCACCCTCCGCGAAGACCTCCTTCTCGAAGTCGCGCGCCTCGCCCGCGAAGGTCGCTTCGATTACCTCGTCATCGAATCCACCGGCATCGCCGAGCCCCTCCCCGTCGCCGAGACGTTCACCTTCGCCGGCGAAGATGGCGTCAGCCTCGGCGACATCGCCCGCCTCGACACCATGGTTACCGTCGTGGATGCGTTTACTTTCCTCCACGATTACACCTCCGACGACTCGCTCCATGATCGCGGCCAATCCACCGGCTCCCAAGACGACCGCACCCTCGCCCAACTCCTCGCCGAGCAAATCGAGTTCGCCGACGTCATCATCCTCAACAAGACCGACCTCCTCACCGAGGACCAACGCGAGATCGTCACCCACCTCGTCCGCACCCTCAACCCCGACGCCCGCTTCCTTCTCGCGGAACACGGTCGCGTATCCATTAAAGAACTACTTAATACCCGCCGCTTCAGCTTCGATGCCGCGAGCAAATCCCCCCTCTGGCTCCGCACCCTGCGCGGCGAGGAACACTCCGAGGCCGACGAATACGGCATCCGCAACTTCGTCTATCACGCCACCCGCCCCTTCCACCCTGAGCGCTTTTCCGCTTGGTCGCTCACCCCGCCCGCCGGCGTCGTCCGCTCGAAAGGCTTTTTCTGGCTCGCCACCCGCCCCGACCAAGTCGGCGAGTGGTCGCACGCCGGCGGCATCTGCCGCACCGATGTCGCCGGAAGTTGGTGGGCCACCACCACCCGCTCCGATTGGCCCACCACCCCCGACGCTCTCGCCGTGATCCATAAAAAATGGACCGAACCCCACGGCGATCGTCGCCAGGAACTCGTCTTCATCGGAGCCGCCGAGATGCACGAGCCCGCCCTCCGCGCCCTGCTCGACGCCTGCCTGCTCACCGACTCCGAATACGCCCGCGGTCAACGCCGCTGGAGCGCCTACGCCGATCCGCTCCCAACTTGGGATTAACATCTCTCGCCGCCTCACCCTAGACGACTTTGCTACTCTCACAAAATGAACACTGATTTTATCATCCCGACCACCTACACCGAGTGGCGCTATTGCATCGAGCAGCGCTGCCGCCAGCCCCTCACCCCCGAATACATCGCCGCCCGCCTCACCGCCCTGCGCGACCCCGCCGATCCCCACTCCCGCGAGTTTAGCCGAATTCACGGTCCCGCTCACCTCCTCGCCGTGACTCGCTGGTTCGAGCAAGCGTCCGCCGAACTTCCTTCGGCCTGACCATGTCCGCAGATTCACAGATTCTCGACGTCGCCATCATCGGCGCCGGCCCTGCTGGCATCGGCCTCGCTATCACCCTCCAGCACGTCGGCGCTGCCCGCGTCGGCTTGCTCGAAAGCCGCACCGTCGGGGCCAGCTTTCTCCGCTGGCCCGCCGAGACCCGCTTTATCACGCCCTCCTTCTACGGCAACCCCTTCGGTCTAGTTGACCTCAACGCCATCACTCCGACCACCTCACCCGCCGACCTCCTCGGCGAGCAACACCCCTCCGGCCCCCACTACGCCGAATACCTCCGCGCCCTCGTCGCCCACCACAAACTTCAACTCGCCGAAAATTGCGCCGTCACCGCCCTCGCCCTCCGCGCCGACGGCCTCTTTAACGTTCTCACCTCGCGCGGTCCGCTGCTCGCCCGCCACGTCGTCTGGGCCACCGGCGAATTCCACCACCCCGACCACGCCCGCTTTCCCGGCGCCGACCTGTGCCAACACTACGCCGAAGTCCCGTCCTTTGCCGCGCTCGCCGGTCCGGAGCGTATCGTCATCGGCGGCTTTGAAAGCGCCTTCGACGCCGCCTGCCACCTCGTCGCGGCCGGCCACACCGTGGGTGTGCTCGCCCCGCGCCCCACCTGGCTTCTCCCCGACGAAGCCGACCCCAGCGTCATCCTCACTCCCCACACCCGCAGCCGCATCGAAACCGCCCTCACCACCGGCCGCCTCGAACTCATCGACGGCGCCCGCATCATCTCCGTCACCCGCACCGACTCGCTCTTCCTCGTCACCGCCGAAGACGGTCGCACTTGGCGCACCGCCCAGCCGCCCATCAACGCCACCGGCTTCCGCAAAGGCGGCGGCGCGCGCCAGATCGAGCCGCTCTTCGCTTGGGACCCGGAGACTGGGTTCCCCCTGCTTACCACCGACGACGAATCCCCCCTCACCCCCGGCCTCTTCCTCGTCGGCCCCCACGTGCGGCACGACAAAATCATCTTCTGCTTCATCTATAAATTCCGCCAACGCTTCGCCGTCGTCGCCCGTGCCCTCGCCGGCCGCCTCGCCCTCGACGCCGCCCCGCTCGAAGAGCTCCGCGCCAAAGGCTTCTTCCTCGACGACCTCTCCTGCTGCCTCGCCACCTGCGAGTGTTGACCCACAGATGCACTCCAGAAAGCGCGGCAACCGCGTCGGTTCTTAATCCATCTTCCAGTTGAAGCCGGGGGTAACACAAACGGGTGTCAGCGCTTGGCCGGAGCGGCAGTTTTTAACTGCCGGGATTGAAGCGTGCCCTGTTCTATAGTCGGCCTGCGTGCCATCGGCGGTTGAATACCGCCGCTCCCCTAATCTGCCCGACGCCCTGACATCAGTTGGTGTTAAGCCCTTAACCGGGGCTGACAAAAGTTTTAGCTTGCGAACGGGGGGGGGGGGCAAGTTTTGCGAGGCTTGCTTAACCTAAACGCACAAAAATAAGATCATGTCCAAAAACCGTCTTGTCCGCCTCCTCGGCCTCGGAGTCGCCCTCCTCGCCGCTCCCGCCATCGCCTCGGCCGTTGTCTTGAACTTCACCTTTAATGGCACTGCCAACGAAGCCACCAACGGCTACACCATCGGCCAAGCAGTCAGCTTCACCTTTACCCCGAAGAGTTCTGGCCCGATGACGCCGAATGGCTCAGCCACGGCGGGTGCTACCTATAGATGGATTGACGAGAATAGCCAAACCGACCCTGACTTATTCGCCTCGGTCAGCGGCACGGGCTTGAGCGGCACTTGGACCCGCCCAGCGACCAATAATAATTCTCCCTGGAGTAATCTTTCCGCATTTGCCACCGGTCAGCTAATATTCTTCGCCGCAACCGAATCCGTTGACGACACCGGCCTCTCGGCTAACGGTCAGGCCTTCAATCAACTCAATTTAGATGCAACCTTCACCGGGCTGGGCGTTTTATTCGATCCAATCACCGGCACCCTGCCGGATCCGACGGATTACTTCGGTGCCAACTTGATCGGCACTTACGCGGTAGCATCGCAAAGTGCTCCTTATCTCGCTACATTAGGATCCTTCACCAACTTCACCCTCACCAGCCTGACCATCTCAGCGGTGCCCGAGCCCAGCAGCTTCGCGGCCATCGCCGATGCCATCGCGCTCGGCGGCGTGCTCGTGCGTCGCCGTCGCCGCGCCTAAGTTTTATCGGGCAAGCGGGTTGGGGACAACCCGCTCCACCTCGCTCCACCCCAGCCCCTTGTGCGCCCGCCGCCCGAGGGGCTTTTTTGTGTACCATACCCGACGAGCCTCCACTCGCTCACGCTCGCAGCTACGCTTCGGATGCCAG
>Ga0075118_10002665_pt1 | contig 11025 bp, 11 predicted proteins | sample AntAceMetag02UKE_FD_69794 | JGI IMG/M metagenome (GOLD analysis project Ga0075118, IMG submission 69794) | Saline lake microbial communities from Ace Lake, Antarctica - Antarctic Ace Lake Metagenome 02UKE | ecosystem: Environmental > Aquatic > Non-marine Saline and Alkaline > Saline | place... | reverse complement strand
GATTCTAGTCTTGGAAATAATAATAAAATCGATTTGGGAATTACCATATCTTTAAATTCTGATTTCGATTGCTTTTACGACGGATACAAGACTTTATTCGCATCTATTTAAATACCTAATTTTCCTTGTAAAGATGTATAATTAGAGGCAATTTCAAAAAGAGCATTTCATCTTTATGTAGGTTTGATTCAGTATTTTCGTTTAACTTTTTGTTTTATTGAAAATATTATTGTTATTTCTGTACAACTTCAGTTTTCATGAGAACCCATTTATTACGTTTGTCCATGTTAATTTTAATTGTTTCATAAAAGTCAAACTTATCTAGGTTATTAAACGGGAATGCTAATTAATAGTGAAATATCAATTCTTAATATTGGAATAGGAAATCCAGTATCAGTTCTTAATATGCTCAAGAATATAGGACTATCTAGTCGGTTGATCTCCAGTGCAGAAGAAATTAGAACCGCTCAAAGATTAATAATTCCAGGAGTTGGTCATTTTGGTAAAGCTATTGATCTTTTGAAAAAACTAAATCTTATTGGGGGAATTAAAGAACACGCTCATAAAGATAAACCTATACTGGGTATTTGTCTAGGAATGCAACTTCTATGCAATGGCAGTGAAGAAGGAGGGGCAGAAGGCCTTGGATTGATTGATGCCGATGTAGTTAAATTTAAAAATCTTAATAATGACTTGAAGATACCTAATATGGGATGGAGAGAAGTTAATATTTATGATCATAAATTGAAAGAAGGCTATGAAGATATTCCAAGGTTTTATTTTACGCACTCCTATTATGCAATCTGTAATAAACTTGAAAATCAGTTTATTACTGCTGACTATGGCATTACATATGCTGCCGGGATAGCGAAATGAAATACATTTGGTTTTCAGTTTCATCCAGAAAAGAGCCACTATTTTGGCAAGCAACTTCTTGAAAATTTGTTTCAACATAATAATGCTTCCTAGAGTAATCCCTATCCTTGGAATTGATGGTAACAAACTCGTTAAAACCGTCAAGTTTAGAAAGCCAAAATACATTGGTGATCCTCTTAATGCAATTAGAATATTCAATGAAAAAATGGTTGAGGAAATTGCTATTTTGGATATTAGAGCTACAGTGAATAGAACAGAACCAAATTACCAATTGATTGGTGAAATGGCAGAAGAGTGCTTTAGTCCGCTTGCTTATGGAGGAGGTATCCGTACGATTAAACAAGTTGAAAAAATATTTCAATTGGAAATTGAAAAAGTTGTCTTGAATTCGATGGCATTTGAAAGACCGGAATTGATAACAGAAATTTCAGATTCTTTTGGGGACCAAAGTGTAGTTGTTTGTATTGATATTAAGCAAGATATTTTTGGAAGAAATCAACTGATGAAGAATTCGGGCTCAAAGAAGACTAGCTACTCAATTGAAAAAGCCATCGATGTTTTTCAAGAAAAAGGAGTTGGTGAAATAATCATTCAAGATATTAATAGAGATGGTAGTTTTCAAGGTTTCAATATCGATTATATCGCAAATATTAGGGAACTAATTAAAGTTCCTTTAGTAGCTCTCGGAGGATGCAATGGAATACAAAACATGAATAGTGTTTTGTCAAAAGGAGCAAATGCAATTGCTGCTGGTTCTTTGTTTGTATATAGAAATAATAACCCTAATTCTATTTTGATCAACTATCCAAAACATAACGTAATTAAGAACGAATTAAATTAATTTAAAATGAATGAAAATGGATAGTTATCAGCAGTGTTCAAATTGTGTGTTAGACACAAAGGATGATGCCCGGATTTCGTTTAATGTTGAAGGGGTCTGTGATTATTGTACAAGTTATTTCGATAATTACGTTGTAAATGCTCCTTCCAAAGAAGAACTTGATAAGAAACTAAAGAAAAGTATAGCAATAATTAAAGAGTCTGCTAGAGGCAAAAAATACGATTCAATAATGGGTGTCAGCGGAGGAGTTGACAGTACATACTTAGCACTAAAGGCAAAGGAGTGGGGGTTGAATCCACTATTAGTGCACTTTGACAATGGCTGGAATTCAGAATTGGCGGTTCAAAACATTAATGCGATCATTGACTATACTGGATTTGAACTTTATACATATGTAGTGGATTGGGAGGAATTTAGAAGTCTTCAGTTGTCCTTTATTAGATCAGGAGTGCTTGATTGGGAATTGCCGACAGACCATGGGTTTTACGCTTGTTTATTTAATCAAGCCTATAAACGAGGAATTACAGCAATATTAACAGGCCATAATTATCAGACTGAAGCTATTCTCCCAAAAACCATGAGATGGAGTAAAATGGATGTTGCTAATATAATTGATATAAACAAAAAGTTTGGTTCTCGTAAAATTAAGAGCTTTCCTTTACTTCCCTTCTGGAAAAGTACTTACTATAACTTTGTGTCTGAAAACAAGCGATTTAATTTGCTTGAATATATAGACTACGATAAAGAAAAAGCAAAGTCAGATATTATTAATATTATAGGATGGAAAGATTATGGCGGTAAACATTACGAATCTTTTTTTACAAAATTTTATCAAAGTTATACCTTATACAAGAAATTTGGGGTTGATAAAAGAAAAGCCCACTTAAGCAATTTAATATGTTCGGATCAAATTACCAAGGAACAAGCAATACATGAGTTGAAATCCTTGCCTTATGAAGAGATTTCGATTGAACAGGATATTGATTATTTTATTAAAAAAATGGAAATATCGAGAAATGAATTTGATTTGCTTATGGCAGAAAAACCAGTGTCGCATTTGGTGTATAAATCCTATGAAACTGGGCTTTACAGAACCCACGAAAAAGTAATGAGAAAACTTAAACCTTTGACGTCAATAATTAAAAAACTGATGAATTGAAAATTCAAATAGTTTCTTTTATTTTCCCTCCTCAAGCTGGGATTGGAGGAAGAAGGTGGACTAAGTTTTCAAAGTTCTTCTATAGTCAAAATATTGACTTTAGGATTATAGCGGCTGGACCTCAATCAGAAACTCCTTCTCAGTGGTCAGATGATATTTCGAAGTATGAGGATAGGATTATTTATCTAAAATCGGGCTATCCAGACATATTGTCTGAGTATCCGGAAACTCTTATAGATAAGCTTCGCTACAGGTTTGCAATTCATAAAGCAAAATTTATTACTGGTGGAAATTATTATGATAAGTCAATTTACTGGTTAGGACCTTTAGAAAATGAGATTACTAAGAATTTTAAAGATGGATATCAAAACCTTATCATTTCAGGTGCTCCGTTTCATCAAATGGAGTTGGTTCGTTTAAAAGAAAAGTTGCCTGATATAAAAGTTTTACTTGATTTTAGAGATCCTTGGGTAAGTAACAGAACAGCTTTCGGATTCAAAGAAATGTCAACACAACGCCAGACTTATGAGTTGGAATTAGAAAAAACGGTTATTTTAAGTGCTGATGCAGTTGTATCAGTTGCTCAAAAAATGGCAGATTACTTTACTATGATTGGCGCAACAAAATCTGTTTGTATACCAAATGGGTTTGATTTGAAAGATTATATTGGATTTGAGCCGAAAAAGGCATCAGAGGGAGAGTTAACATGCGTTTTTGCAGGTTCTCTTTACAATGGATTGGATTTAATTTTAAAGGAGTTTATTAGAACAGTAGAGCACTTAAATAGAAATTTTCCAAATAAAATTAATTTTAAGTTTATAGGAACAATACCAAACTGGGTTAAAAAAAATACTGAACAAATAGATAGTATCACTGTTTCTGAGCATGTTTCAAAAGAAGCAGCACTTTTGGCTATAAATGATTCGGATTTTGGAATGCTCTTTTTAACCGAAGACATCAATTATTCTGTATCCTCAAAAATGTTAGATTATATTGCATTAAGCAAGCCTATACTTTGCTTTTCAAAAACAGAGAGTATAACAGGTAAGTTGATAGAAGAAAAGGGTTTAGGGTATTCACTAAACTTAAAAACCATAAAAGATAAATTAATGGATGTGATCAACAAACCTTACAAAATAAATCAAGAAGAAATGGATAAGATGAAACAACAATATGAATTAGAAACGTTAAGCATGGATTGGATTAACTTGATAAATACTTTATAAGTTTAATGAGCTGCATAATAAGTTTCTAACTTATTATTTGTCTGTAAAACTTATAAAAAGTTCATGCTTAAGTTCATTTTTTTAAAATGAAAAACAAGATAATTGATTTAGAATAATGGTTTCGATAATAATGCCCAATTATAATAAAGCTACTTTTTTGGCTGAAACCTTTAATTCAGTTTTAAACCAAACGTTTACGGATTGGGAAATTATTCTGGTTGACGATGGAAGTACTGATGATTCCAGAGAAATTATAGCAAATTTCGCTTTAAAGGATAAAAGAATTAAAGCTGTATATCGAGAAAAACAGATAAACGGTGGTTCAGTATGTAGGAATATTGGAATTGATAAGGCTATAGGAGAATTCATTATGTTTTTAGATTCGGATGATCTTTTATCACCTATGTGTTTGGAGAAAAGGGTTGAGATTATAGAAAACAACAAACAGTTAGATTTTGCCGTTTTTCCAATGGGTTCCTTTCTTAAAAAGGTTGGTGACCTAACATACAGTTGGAATCCAGTCAAGGAAAAAGCCTTAGAAAATTTTTTAAGTCATGAATTACCTTGGGCAATATGCCAACCTCTTTTTAAGACTAGATTTTTGAAAGAAAATAAGTATCGCTACAGCGAGAAATATAGCCGTCTACAGGATGTGCATTTTCATACAATAATGCTGTTAGGTGATCCCTTTTTTGAAACAATAGCGGGTAATCCGGATTGTTTTTATCGGGTTGATGAAACTCGAAAAACCGACATCAACATTGAATTTTATAGAAAATATGCGAATTCTGTAATCCTGTATTTCCAAGAAATTAATGTGAAATTAGGATCAAAAAGCATTAAGCGAGAATTGCATAAAACCTTGCTTAATGCGCTCTATGAAATTAATATTGGCAGAATATCTAACAAAATAACTAAAGAACAGTATTACAAATTGTCCAATGATGTAAGGCTAACTGCAGAAAAATCTGTACTTATCCTGCGCTTATATAGTGGCTTATGTTCCTTGTTTCCATTTAATATTCGGGGCTTACGGTTTTTGTTTTTAAAAGTTATTTAGGAAAGTTTTATTCATCTGCAAGTAAATTAAATTTAATGCCAAGAAAATTTATAATTTTTTCATTTCTCCTAAAAGCAGTTGTAATTCTAGTATTTTATGTACTCTATCAAGAGTACGCGAATAATTCTGAAATTCTGTTTGGATTTCCTAGTTCAAATGATGAAGGAATAAATATCATTCCGATTGCTGATTTAGTTTAAATAGTTATCTGTGGTGTTGGTAATTTCAATAAATACACCTGAGAGCACAAACTGGGTCTGATTATCCACGGATTTAATGACATTAATTTGACTCAATTAGTCGCTAATCGGGACAAAGAAAGAATTTTGAGCATTGCAAATGCTGAGTTTGTTAAGGAAAACGAAAATATAATTGATAAATATTTATCGATACTATAATAAATTAAGATTTGTGAATGCATACAGGAACTTGAATAACAAAAGATTAGTAGATCAAAAAGTAATTTTAACCTAGATTTTTACTATTCTTGGTTCTATAAAAAATAAACAGAATGATTGGAGTCATAAAACCATATTTACTTCCAATTGGGTAAAACGAGCGTCTTTTTAAGGGAGTTAGGAAAGGTGACTTTCTACATAGGAAGAGCAGAAGAAGGAATTCTCAATCTGTTGATTGTAAAAATAATAGAGAATAAAAACAAGGGCCAAGGGTTCTAAAAAGATTAGACGCTTGAGTTGATCTGAAAAAGTATTCAATTAATAGTTTATGAAATTTACATTGGGAAACTTAAATTTGCGTCTTATTACGAAGAAGCATGGCGGATTATTGATTCTCCTATTTTGGCTGATTATCCCACTTTTCAATTATTCCAATTTAGTTTTTTTAGTACATGACAATCTTGACCCGAATGTGCCTTGGATACTGAACCTGATTAGAAGTGGAAAACTATTTGCTCCAGCCACCGCAAATTTGGATCATATTTTTAATGGTATTCCCCGTTTTTGTTTTCAATCGGAGTATTTTTTATACCTGTGGTTCTATCAAATATTTGAGCCTAAGTTAGCCTACCTGCTGCATTATATGTTCTTGCATTTGATTGGCTATATCGGTATGTATTTGTTTTTGTTGAACTACGTATTGGATGATTCATCTAAAAAGTTCGCAACTTGGATTGCTCTGTGTTTTGCATTATTACCGTTTTGGCCCACCGGCTCACTATCTATAGCAGGTATTCCTCTTTTCGTTTTTAGTATTCTAAATATAGGGCAGCTTAAAAAAGTGAAAGTCTCTTTGGCTTTAATTCTACTATATCTTTTAGGGAGTTCATTCTTCTTTGCGCCGCTTTGGGTTATTGTTGGTATTGGGATATGGTGGTTGACGCAGTATACTTCTGCAAACAGTAAAAAGGGCTGGTGGATTATGGGTATAGTTCTATTCCTTTCTTTGATGATTGGAGTCTTAATAGAATGGCGCTTGTTCTACAATCAATTTGGATTGAAAATTCCTTCACATCGTGTTATGTGGAACGCAGTTGAACTTAATTTAATTAACTGGAAGGGCTGGTTAGGAATTAGTCTGAGACACTTTGTTTTTGGGCACTTTCATTTTCATAGTCTCCATATCTTGGTGGCAGCTGTCGGAGTAGTTTGGATTGGTTTTGTACTTGTGGTTAAGAAATCAGTTTCAGCAGCATTGTTATTGATATTGGTAATTGCTTGCATAAGCCTAATAGGGGTAGGTCAAGATTTATTGTTATATAAAGAGATGGTAAAAAACACTCCATTGAATGGACTTAATGTTCGTTTCTTTGTTTTTACACCCTTTTTGTGGTATTTGTTTTTAGCTGTTATCGTAAGAGAAATTATAAAACTACAACCTCAATGGATACTGGGGGTTAAGGCAGTGTTGGGTGTTCAAATTGTTCTGTTAAGCTTTGGTTTTATTAATAAAGACTTTTATGGATCAATATATTCGGAAAACATTTTCTCAAATAACATAATGAAATTTCAACCCGAAGAGCAGGTGGATTGGGAAGATTATTTCCTGGAAAATGAGAAAGCAGCCATTTTTGACATCATCCCGCTCAACGAAAGAGTTGCTTGTATCAATTTTGTGCCCGAACGGTTGCAATATTTAGGTTATAAAACTGTAGGTGCTTATCAGTTCTTTATACCGTTAGAATCAAAAAAGGAATTTAATGAGCTAATGCCTTATTTGAATTTAAAAAAGCTAACTGCTTGGGGCAGCAAGTCTTTCTTGGAAATTCAAAACAATTCTAAGTCAGAGCAATTGGATTGGAAGAAATTGGCAGTAAATTACGGAATAAATTATATTCTTTCATCGCGTGAATTGAATCAAATTTATTTAACTCAAATTTATTGCTATTCTGGCATTTATATCTATCAATTAAAAATTTCAAAGTAAGTTGACTATCATAATTCTACAATACCCATTAATTCTATATTGTAAATTGTTTGTTGAGTAGAAAATAAACTTTTATGAAAGTATTAATTACACAGTCTAATTATATTCCTTGGAAAGGGTATTTCGATAATATAGCACAAGCCGATGTATTTGTTATTTATGATGATATGCAATACACTAAGAGGGATTGGCGAAATCGTAATAAAGTAAAATCAGCTGGTGGTTTAAAGTGGTTGAGCATTCCAGTTGAAGTTAAGGGTAAGTTTTTACAGAAAATTAATGAAACAAAAGTTAGTGATACCTCGTGGAACATAAATCATTTAAATGCTATTAAAAATTATTATCGAACGGCTCCTGGGTTTAAAGAAAATAGTGATTGGTTGGAAGCACTATACATGGGATGTAATAGCGATTGGCTATCGGAAATTAACAGACACTTTATAGAAGGGATTATGGAATATCTAGGTGTGAAAACGGAACTTAAAGACAGTAGAGAGTTTGAGCTAGTTGAAGGTAAAACTGAAAAACTGGTAAGTATTTGCGAACAATTAGGTGCAAAACAATATTTAACTGGACCAGCGGCAAAAAACTATATGACGGAGGATTCGTTTTTAGAAAAGGGTATAGAAGTTTTATACTCTGATTACGGAGGATACAAAGAGTACGAACAATTGTATCCTCCGTTTGAACACGGTGTTACAATTATAGATGTCATTTTGCACAAAAGTTTAGATTCAATGTCTTGGCAAAACACCTAATAAATGAAAATATCTATTATAAGTCCTGTATATGGTGCGGAGACAATAGTTGCAGAGCTTGTCAGTCGAATTTCAAATGTCATGGATTCCCTAAGCTTTGACTATGAGATTATTTTAGTTGAAGATGGTAGCCCAGATAAAAGTTGGGATGAAATCGAACAAGTTTGCTCTAATAATAAATTGGTAAGTGGAATTAAACTGAGCCGTAATTTTGGTCAACACTATGCAATTACAGCAGGTCTTCATACAACCACGGGTGATGCCGTTATAGTTATGGACTGTGACCTTCAAGATAATCCAAAATATATTCCTATTTTAATAGACGAATGGAAGAAAGGAAACGATATAGTGTACACAAAGAAGAAAGAAAGAAAGCATAGTTGGATTAAAAATTTTACAGCAAGATTATTTAATTTAATTTTTAATTATTTGGTGGACAATAAGTCGTGGGAAAATTCAGTCTCAATTGGTAGTTATAGTTTATTATCGAGAAAGGTAGTTGATTCATTTCTATCTGTTAAAGATTATCGCAGGCATTACTTGATGGTGTTGAGATGGCTTGGGTATTCTTACAGTATTATTGAAATACAGCACGAAGAAAGGTTTGCGGGTAAAAGTTCGTATAACTTAAGTAAGTTAATTGTTCATGCTCTTGATGGTATTACTTCTCAATCTGACAAGTTATTGAAGCTTACAATGGTCTTAGGCTTTGTAATTTCCACTATTTCATTTTTAGCTGCCATTGTAGTAGTTTCATTAGCAATTTACACTAATTTTAGTCATGGTTGGTCGAGTTTGTTTGTACTCATACTATTTATCGGTGGATTAATAATATCAAGTATTGGAATTAGTGGAATTTATATTGGTAAAATTTATGAGCAATCTAAAGGTAGGCCTTTGTATATAATTGAAAAACGTTTAAACTTATGATAGCTGAAGCACCAGGAACCATATTGCAAATGATGTACTTGTCTGATCGTATCAAAAAGAACAAATGGAAAACCTTTTATGAAATTGGATGTGGCAAAGGGATATTTTCAAAATTGTTTCTTAAGGCAGGTCTGTCTGGAGCTGCTATAGATCTTAATTCTAGGGCATGTGAACGTTCTGCAGAGTTGAATCAAGAATCGATTTCAGTAAACAAATATTCGATCTTGAATGGTGATTTTATGTCGATATCGAACGAGAAAAAGTATGATGTCATATTTAGTTGTATGGTGATTGAACACATCCCCGATGAGCCAAGGAAAAAATTCCTCGAAAAATGTAAATCTTTGCTAAATGAAAATGGAAGGATAGCTTTTTTGGTGCCAGCCTCCAAGAAACACTGGGGAGTTGAGGATGAAATAGCAGGGCATATTTTGAGGTATGAAAAGAGAGATGTATTTGAATTAGCTGAAAACTTAGGAATGAAAGTAGATCATATCTCGGGACTTACATTTCCGATTAGCAATTGGCTTTTCCGGATATCCAATTATATGGTGGCTAAAAACGAATCTCAAATGTTGAATAAATCCCAGCAGGAGAAGACGATATACACTGGTAGCAGAGAAGTGAAATATAAAACTGACTTTCCTGCCTACACGGCTGTACTTCTGAATAAGGTGGTGTTGTATCCGTTGCACCTACTGCAAAAAACATTCTCCAACAAAAGTGAATCAATGGTTTTGTATTTTGAATTGAGAAAGTAAGATGAAGTCATACGGGATAACGAAAAGTTCTAATATCTCATCAAAAGATGATGAGATTATAGAAGAGTTAAGGTTAAACGGCTATTCTATAATAGAAAATTATCTCAACAAAGAAGAGTGTGAGGAATTAACTCTTAAATTAGAAAAGGTATATACTGAACAAGAAAATTCATTTGGAAAAGAGAATTTGATTGAAATACAGGAGTTGAACACTTGTAGAATGCCTTTTCTTTACGATGTATATTTTGCTGGAATATTAAGTGATTCTTGGGTCGTTGATTTGTTCGAAGGATATATCGATGGTAAGCTAATCCTGCATCTTCAAAATGGAATTATCAATAGACCAAAAAAAGAACATCACCAGACTTCTTGGCATAGAGATTTACCATATCAAAACTATATTACATCTGAGCCAATTGGTTTGAACGCTTTCTATTGTTTGACTGATTTTAATAAGGGAAATGGCGGTACGATATTATTACCATATTCACACAAAATAGAAAGCTTTCCTTCTAACAGCTATGTTGAAAAACATGCAATCCAATTAGATGTGCCTGCGGGTTCCTTGTTGTTGTTCGATAGTTTTGTCTACCATAAAGCTGGTAATAATACTTCGGAAGAAGTTCGATATGGTTTAAACCATTTGTATGTAAGGCCTTTATTGAAACAACAAGTTGATATTTGCAGGGTTATTGAAGATTGGTCCAAATTCACAATAAAACAACAAGAAATACTTGGGAGAAATTTTGCCGTTCCAAAAAATGTTGATGATTTTCGAAAAATCAGACAAAATAGAAAGAAGTAATGAATAATAAACTAATTATAATAGGTAATACTAGTAACGCCAAATTGGCGCATTATTATTTTACAGAGGATTCGGAATATGAAGTAATAGCCTTTTCTGTAAACCAAGACTACATTTCTGAATCCAACTTTTGCGGTTTGCCTGTTGTTCCTTTTGAAGATTTAGAAACGAAATTTCCTTCTGACCAATATTATGTTTTTGTTGCTGTCGGTTATAAAGACATG
>Ga0075118_10002663_pt1 | contig 11029 bp, 5 predicted proteins | sample AntAceMetag02UKE_FD_69794 | JGI IMG/M metagenome (GOLD analysis project Ga0075118, IMG submission 69794) | Saline lake microbial communities from Ace Lake, Antarctica - Antarctic Ace Lake Metagenome 02UKE | ecosystem: Environmental > Aquatic > Non-marine Saline and Alkaline > Saline | place... | reverse complement strand
CATCGCCAGCTTAGACCGCTCGCCCCACCCCCAAATAGGTTCATGCCAAAAAGGCGTATTTTGAGGTGCCCTCGGCAGGAATCGAACCTGCGGCCAAAAGATTAGAAGTCTTTTCCTCGAAGCCAGTATTTGGTTGTAAACACAAGGGTATCTGCTTGCGCTGGTTTGACCGTGCATCCAACGTGCATCGAAACCTATTATAAATTTCCACCGTTTTCGTCTTTTCTCGGGAATATCTTCGGAAGACGGAAATCTCCATCAACAAGAAAACACGGGGCTGAGGTGATTGCCGGGGCACTGGACCCGCGCTTCGAATGGAAGCGACCGACCCTTAGGCCACATTGCTGGCCCTAGAACAGCTCTACAACCGACCGCCCTAATAGAAACGTGTGCCCGCTCTCGAAAAGCATCCTGGGGCTGTGGGGCCCCGGCGTCGCGTACTAAGCCAAACGAGCTATTCTCGACTTATGAAGCTTCCAAATATCTTTCGCAGTATCAGCCCAGCCGAGCCGCCGCCAGCAAAAATCTTGAGGCTTCCAATTCTGGAGCCAGGAATGAACGCCAGTGCGGAGTCCTATTTTCAAGAGGCACTGAGGGCGCTCGGCCCCGGGAATCATAATTCTACCCTTCAACGCGCTGATGGGCCCTTTGGGATGGAGACATCCATTTACGTGAAGGGCAAGAAAATAGCTCAAATGCTTCGCCAATACGACGACGAGCTTGGACCAGAGCTCTCAAAGCTGGCAGAAGCTGGAGTCACAGTTGAAGCCGCGATTTCGATTGATGAAGAGCTCGAAGTCAAAATTCTGATTCCCTTTCCCCAGGAGCTAATCCCCTGGCTTCAGGCGTCACCCGATGTGAGGCCTTCATTGCCCCTCAAGCCTCCAAGCGCGGTTCGCATAAAGGAAAGTGGAAAGTTCCAGCCTGCTCTCTCCGCGATTCTCGGAAAACTAACCGAGTGGAAAGGCACCATCCGACTCGAGCTGAGCCAGGAGACGTCGGGTAAATATGCGGGACAATCAAAAATCATCGCCTTCGTCGGAGACACGCAAATCGGGACAATCGGAGCGCGCTACAAAGACCAAGAGCAAGCCTTGTTTGAGCGAATGGAAGACTCGGGCCCGCTTGACCTGAAAGGCTCTATCTACCTCTCCGCCTTCGACGGGGAACCCTACGCTTCTGTGTACCCCTAAAAATGCCGCACCAAAAGAGGCAACAGCCGATTTCGGCACTTGCAATCCCTCTACTTCCCAGTCGGGCTGATACGTTTTGAGCGTGCGAACCCCTGACCCCCAGTCAAACAAAGTACTTCCAGGGGCTTCCACCAATGTCCACGCTTAGTCTTGCTCTGCCGAAGTAAGCCATTCGTGGACAACCCTGGAAACCGTTGGATTCGGTCAATTTTTGGACTTTTGAGGGTATTTCTGAGGGTACGAATTGGGCTTCGGAGAGCGATTACGCGTCATTAGACCGTAGCCGGACTGGACTTCGCAGATACCCCACAGCTCTTTCGAGTGTCACGATGCTGTCCTCAGCCATGCCCAGAACACCATTGCAATTGCCACAAATAATCCCCCGATTGCATGCGCCACAGGTTGGGACAGAGCGGCAACAACCGTGGTCGTGGTCAATGTGAGGTCCTTTTTTAGCTCGACCAGAGAATTTGGTCCTACAAATTCGACACTTGTTCCCCTGACTTCTAAGCTCCGCTTCAATCACGTCTTTTGTCGTGCCGTAGTTTGAAAATTGAAACCGGTCACCCGACCAACCTCTCACCGTGCAATCCCTCGAACAGAATGTCTGGTCAGTGTGTTTTTGAAGAAATAACACCCCGCAGTGCACGCAGGCTCGCTCTTCAAAAGAGGCTTGGGTTTCCAATTTCATACGACTCCTACCGGCTGCTCCCTGGCATTTCTTCGAGCAATACTTTGAGGTTGACCGATATGGCTTGAATTCAGTCGTGCATATTAAGCAACGAGACAAGGTGAGGTCTGGTCTCTCCAGCCGTCGACCTGAAGCCAAATATCCGACCGCTCGAGCGACAACGCTTGCGCTGTCCATTCCAAGACCAAGCATCGTGTTACAACCCCCACAAATCACGCCCCGATTGCACTCTCCGCATGCCTTATTTCCCGAGCAACAGCTGTGGTCATGGTCTATAACCCATCCCCGCGACTTCTTGGAATTCCCGAAGGGTCTGTCGCAAATAGGGCAACAATTCTGTTGCTTTTTCAGGACTGTTTGCACATCTGACAAGCGCAACCGGTAGGAACGCCATAACCTTCTGTCGCGGAATTCAGGCGAAGAAGAGTCAAACCTCCCGCGACATTTTGGTGTGCAGAATTTTTGTGTTTTTGACTTTTTCTTAAATGGGGCTCCGCAAGTAGGGCAAAAAACCTCGGGCTCTGCTGTGCCATTGACAAGATGCAAGTTTTTCCGCCTGTAGTCCGAACCGCACAGCTGTGAGCAGTAGCGGCTCGTTTTCATTCTCCGGGGGAATTCGACGCCGCAGTTGAGGCATTCCATTAGCACAGGTGGGAAAACTCGGAAGGATTCCGTCGACCTTGCGCCGGTCCGTTGAGTTTCAGCTCTGCAATCCCCGCAATAACGAACGGTGTGCCAGGTTGGAAAAAAGTGAACTCCACAACCTCGGCAAATTGAGCCCTTTTTTTTCTCCTTCAGGCTTAATTCAATCTGACAACTGTTGCTGCAAAAATAATGATTCTCCCTCTTAGGGTCGAATAAATTGCCACAATTTCGGCAGGCTCTTTGGATGCGGACTGATTTTCGAGCTTTTGCTCGCTCGCGCCGTTGGAAATTTAGAATTTCCGAATTTTCACTTCTATAGACTCGCATCTTGTAACGATTCCGACATTTTGCAGAGCAAAAACGCTGAGGCCTGCCTGCATTGCGTGGCATAAACGGGCCGTTGCATTCGTCGCAAGTGCGCATGTGCTCAACCTACAAACATGGCTCTGCCGGAGACTTCTTTTCCAAATTGAAGACCAAGGCAAAATCTGAAAAATCAACAACTGAATTGGACATGGCTCCAAACTTATCAAGGAGTGCCGACAGAGTCAGATAGGCAACGGTAAGGTGCCGTCTCAAGAGGAGCTTTCGGCACTGCGGAGGAGCATGAATTTGGGGATTCAGACGTATTGCACCAGAACCCAAGTCCCGCAGTTAAGCTGATTTCCAGGCATCAATGTCTCGTTGGAAGTTGGAATGACGGTGAGCCAGCACCAAATTATGGGCCTGGCAGTATCTGGCAGTGTGACGATTGCGGTACCAATTTTGTTTATCAACCCTTCGGGTCTTGGCGGTGTTGGGTCTTGTTGGTTCCAGCGGGCCTTATGGCGGTTGTCCTCTACAACATGGTGACCTTTCTGACGCGGGCCCGCGGAGGCAATGGCTGGTGGATGCTTCGGAGTGTCATCGGAGCTTCTCTGTTTGGTGGAGTTTTCTATGTCGGCCTTGCGATTGCGTTTCTGCAATCATTTGACATCATTTGACCGGTCTTTTTGGAAAATGAGGCTGGCCAAAACCCAAACTGACTAAGCCACATAATCCTTGTTATAAGTTATCTACAGCCGCTCCAACAACTCCACAACACCCAAAACCTGTTGCCCTCAAAGAGAGTCCGCGCTCAAACCGGGGACGAAGCATTCAAGCTCCAAGGAACACCAGCCAAGCAATCCGAAAACGTTCGTTTTCGTAACAACTTCCGACTCGCCGGTGACCCTGCGTCAATTAAACGCTCAGACTATAAAACAACTTGATACTTTATCTTTGACAAGTTAGCACCCTTTGTTTTATACTTTGTTCATGACATTACAACGACTTGGCTATGGACGCGTATCGACGCAGGACCAGAACCTTGAGGCACAGCAAGACGCCCTCAAGGCTGCTGGCGCTCACAAAATCTTCATCGAGAAAATTACGGGCACCAAAGCCTCCCGACCAGAGCTCGACAAGCTTCGCGAACAAATGCGCGACGGTGACACTTTGGTCATTACTCGTCTTGACCGCCTCGGCCGCAGCACCAAAGACCTTCTCTCAATTTCGTCCGAACTAGAGGAGAAGCGCGTCGAGCTTGAGGTCATCGAGCAGAACATCAACACAAAGACCCCCGAGGGGAAACTCTTCTTCACCATGATTGCCGCTATGGCCGAGTTTGAACACTCCATGATGGTCGCCCGCACGAAGGATGGCTTAGCGGCCGCTCGCGCCAGAGGACGCATGGGAGGCCGCAAACCCAAGCTCACCGAAGCTCAAAAGCAACAAGTGAGGAAGCTTTATGACGCAAAAGAGCTGACGGTGAGGGAAATCTCGGCGCTGTTTGGCATCACTCCCCCGACTGTCTATCGAGCCATTACGGACTAGTGCTCCTCAAATTTCCGGTTGGCAACTAATTTTGCGTCCGGCGGTGGCCTCAGCACCCACCCGCCCCATACGGTATTTCCAGGGAGGGCTATATTGCTTGCAAAACCCCAACGGTCTCTTCACGCCCAATTAGGGTCGCACGGTCAAGGCCTAAATTGAAGACTTCACAGCTAGTCTCAGGGAGATAACAGCACTGGTGGCAGGCTCCTTTAGTGTTCTCGATGTCATGGTCGAGCGGCGAAATGCAAATTGGGTCGAGTCCGCACCACGACCCGGCCGTGAGCGCCTTCTCAACTAGGGACTCAAACCTTCCAGCCCGGGCAAGTTCGACAAGCCCACCCATCGTGCCAACGCTGTCCCCGGCGGCTGTGTATATCAAGAGCCCTAGGGCGCCGTCCTCGTCGTAGATTCGGTCCCGAATTGACGCAGTCGGGTATCCACACTCCAGAGAAGCAGCATTAATGAGGAGATGGGCGAATGTGTGTGCCAAAATAAATCTTTGCCCGATAATCCGGTCACGAACCAGTTGAGGGGGGTAATTCCCGAGAGTGCGTCCCTCCCAGTTCTTGAGATGCTCTTCGTTGAATTCTAAATAAATGCCCTCGCCATAGACCCTGTGAGCTGGCAACCAAGACCGGGTCATCGAGTCTTTGTCCGGGAGGGAACCCCACATCTGAGCCAGCCCTTCACGGGCCTCTCTGGTTGACGCCGGCGGCGTGTCACGCGAGAAACCTGCTAAGACCCGCGTTTCCGCCAATCGATGGACGGCCACAACCTTAGAGATGAGCGCCGTCTCACCAAACCTTTCACCCTCAAATCCAGTGATTGGAATAAGTTCAGGGTCAAGAACAGGGGGCCCATCAGCGGCGAACCGGCCCCTAGCTCCTGATGTGAGGGCGTTCATCTCGCCTGCTCTACCCGCGTCCTCGCCCACCAAACTGCCGGAGCGGACATGAGAAACATGCCGCTCGAGGTCCTCAAGCTCAAGTTTTGGAAATATTGTTTGGCCTCGCATCAAAATTTGCTTCAGAATCTGTGTTTGGTCGCCGCCAAGAGCCCTGACAAGAGAATTTGTTCCCTGGTCTTCCTGTAGCCAGCGAATTAGAGAATCGCTAAGCCCGTCGGGAGCCGGGAGGTGCAAAGAGGAGCGCACATCAGGAAAGTAGACCTGAGTCGCAGTTCTCAGCAGCAATTTCATCTCGCTCCGGCAGTCTTCGTTTTCCGCCTCAGGCAACCAAGCGCGCCGCCCGGTGCACTTCTTAGTCCACGTGCTGCTTCCCCGTCCGGTCGGTCCAAAAAATTGCTGTTTGCCACACTGCCGACACCGAACCAGCGGTCTACCACTATCCGTTGTCTCCTTGTATTCCAGCGCCGAATAAGTGCAGTCAATGCCTTCATGTACCTCAGCATGCCAATCGACCTCATCAAGATGCCCGTTCGGACAGCAGAGGACTACCGGGACCTGCTGCGTTCTCCAACCGTATTTTTTTCCCTTCTTGCATTCATCCCTGGAGCACGAACCGATAGAGGGGTCCTCAGCGCTTCGGGAGAAGGAGATGCTGCTGCACCAGGGGCTTGTGCAATATTCAGCAAGGGGAAAACGGACAGAAGGGATGAACCAGGTGCCGAAGTCCGCTTCACCTGATTCAATTACCGGCGGCTGAATGAACCGCCTGACCCCAAGCTGGTTTTCCAGCGCAAAGTCGTGCAGTTCGTAAGCGCTGATTCTGTTCTCACGTTGCTTGTTTCGGCTCGTCTCGTCTGGGCCATCCACTTGGATTCCGCGGACCCAGTCATTGAGCCCAGTCATCAAAACAGTTACCCCTGAACGAGACACGACGATTGAGCCCACTCCTAGGGGTCCAACAATGTGGTTCCGCCGAACCGGGGTGTAAAAGGGCTTTGGCATCAGAAAAGGTCCTCATCTTCTGGGTTATCGTGACCGGTCGAAAGGCCTAATGGCACGGTCCGGTTAGTTCCTCCTGGCCTGCGAGCGACCTGGACTCCGCACTCTAGGTCAACGGAGCGCATCGACATCGGAACAATCCAATGGTCGAAGCCCTCCGCTGCCGGGGCGGTGTCGCCTGCTCTTAGGAGCAAACCCTGCGCGTCCCAAGTGGCATTGCCTTGCCTCTCAGCTACGCGAGCGATTTCAAGGAGTCTCTCAATTTCAATTTCCACCGCCTTCATGGCGTGTTGGTCTCCCGATTCAGCCACCCTCTGCCGTATCGAAGCGAAAAGGTCGTGGGCCTCGGGCTGTTCCAATGCCTGCATTGGTGGCAGGTTGGAGGTAGCTCTCAAGACAGTTGTAACCATGCCAGACGCGGCACGCCCCAGGGATTGAGCCGTGTAGGGAGTGACGCTAACCGCTTCAACAGCTCCATAGAGGCGCTCGTGATTCTGTCTGAAATTCTCAAAATGAGAGCGGTCTCTCACGTTGTAAGGAGAGAGGACTACCACTACAAGCCCCGGAGCTCGAATGTCCCGCCCGACCCTGCCAGTCACTTGTATATATTGGCTCGCACTCTTGGGTTGACCCATCACCGTCATCAGTCCCAGACGGGGCACATCGACCCCAACCTCAATCATGGAGGTCGCAAAACACAAGTCCACACTCCCTTTTTTTTGTTTTGGCAGCGAAAGGCTGTTCATGAGGTTAGAGATGTTCTCTCCTGAAGTCGCAGTGAGCTCCCTAATATTAGAAACGCTTCGGACAGAGCCTCTCGAACCGTCAGATTTGAGAACACCGGTCCGGACACCCGACCGCTGAGTGAGACTCCAAGTGTGGATTCGTAACGACGCTTGAGTCGCGGCTAACTGCAACCCAAGACTCCGGCGGCTACTAAAAAACGCCAGATTAGTCCACCACGCATCTCCTTGTTGACTGTCTATATTGTCCAAAGCAGCCGAGCCGTGTGCCATGGCAGAAATAACTCTTAGCTGGGATTCAACAACTGTTCCCAATCCCCTCGCGCAGACTGCGACGTAAGTCTTTCCTAGCTGGCCTGAATCCGACCCTTGGCTTCGCGAAAAAAAGTTATCTTCAATCTCTATGCCGTAAGGGGGCAGAAGACGTGTCTCGCTCCTGCCGTAAAGACGTGAAATCTGCGAATCAAAGTTCTTCGTTGTTGCAGTTGCTGCAATTATGCGAGGCTTCGCGCCACCTTTTGCGACGCACAAGTTCTCGAGCGCCAGCTCGTAGAGCGCGTTCATGCTGCCAAGTGGTCCTGCAATCAGATGAAGCTCATCCTGAATCATCAAGTCCGGAGGTGCGGCGAACCTTCGAACCCCGCCCTCTTCATCCGATTTCAGCCCGAATAACTTGCGGGCCTCTGGCTTCCAAGCAATCTGGGCAAATTTGTCGATGGTTCCGATTAGGAAAGATGGCGGCAGGGCATAAATATCCTCGTCAACTTCCAACACCGGCAGCCGCGTGAACTTCCCGTCAGCTTTGGAGAAAGGGCACGCAGCGTCCGGACAATGAATCGAAATGTGGATTTTGCCAGCCTGTCTCAGGGGTTTCTTCAGATATCCCGACAAAGAGCCATTTTTTGCTACCCCCATCTCGGCGCTACACCAGGGACATTTCGTCAGCAAAAAAGTTCTCTGAGCGTTACGCCCCTCTGCCAATTTTGTGAAATCCTTAATCGCGTCTGCCCAGGAATTAGCCGTGGTCGAACCTCCAAGCCAGGCTCCTATTCGGAAATGCACCCGCTTGGGGCCGTCGAGAAGAGCAGTATTTGTCTCTCTAATAATCTCCAACGCGCAGACCAACGCAGCAGCTCTCAGCACCTGCTGTGTCGTGAGCAACCTGAGTGTGTACCTCATCATGACGCTGACCCGATACTTGGGTTGTTCAGCCCTTAACAGCTCTTGTCGCCTCTCCCAAAGCATCGTAAAAGCGGCTAGGGCGAGGTAGGCCTCGGTCTTGCCACCGCCCGTTGGCATCCAAATGATGTCCACCTGCCCCCTACTGGGGTTTTCTTTATCAACCAGCGGAGCAATGGAAGCGAGCAAGAAAGCCAGCTGGAAGGGACGCCAAACGGCCTGGTTCTCAAAATCCAGTTCTCCGAATCCAAAGGATTCAGAATTGGGATTGAAGTCCGGGAGACCGTGGGGCGAGCCAACTGAATACCCAGGGCTGTCTAGGGCAGAGCCAGCCTCCGTGGGGACTCTTAATTCAGCTTTTGCTGCGACCCTTTGCGCGTTCATGGCCAAACAGACCCATCGAAATATCTGCCCAACCTCAGGCTCAGATGTAACTATTTGCCAACCAGAGCGCATATCCGCAAGAAACTGCTTTGCGGATTCAATATGTCTGGCTGCTGCTGTCTGATGACGGGGCTCAGTTAGCTGATGAACTTCAGCTTCTTTTGACGTTATCCACACCCCGTAATCATCAAGTAAATGTTCGATGGACCCCAGGGCCTCCTCATTTGAAGTTGCTAAGTCCAGCATTCCAAGTTTGTAGCCACTCCCGTCGGGTCTGCTGATTTCCGGGTCCGGACTTTGGACCGTAACTGCTGGCATCACGTCGGTTGAAACCAACCAGCCACCTTCCAGGTGCTCCGCCCGGGAGTCACTGCCATGTCCGACGCTCATGACAGGGTGGTGACGGTAAAGCAAGGAAAAACTTTCCTCCGATGAATCTCTATCGAATCTCCCGCGAGGGTAAGGCAGTAAGGCGCCAGAGTAGATTGAGAGTTTTGATTGGAATAGGCAGCTCTGCGAGACCTCGTCCGAGGTTGCTGTTTCGTTGACAACAAACACTGTACAAATTTTTTCGCTTCCCACCCCTTCCTGCACAGAAAGCCCGACACGAAAGCTGAGACCTTGTGCTTCAAGAAGCTGCTCTACGTTGTTTTGAGTGCTCAGACTCAGCTCAATTCTCAGGGGGGAACGACGCCAAAGAGTTTTTTCTCTACCCGCCACAGAAACTTTGAGTGGCTCATAAGTAGCACCTGAAACAACAACTTCAACCGTTAAGGTTTCCGGTGGAATGTGAATCGAAAGGGCCAAACTGCGGGGCCGACCAATCGGTTCTTCGGCAGGGATGGGAGCCTCCGCATCGGCGTCGCCCGCAGAGGGCTCAGGCAAATCCCCCTGAGGGGCCAGCTGGACATCATCCGGGGCCTCGTCGATATCGCTTTCTTCAAGGGCCTGCTGCTTGAGGGACAACTCTGCGCTTTGCTGCGTGGTCATCCTTGGATAGAGGATTCCAACCCCATAAAGAAAGGCAGGGGGTCGCGCTAGAACTTCGTTACCCAGACCATCATGCATCGGCTTATTTAGTCTGACGTCACCAGGAAATTCCTGTCCCTGCGTTACAACCCTCGGTTCCCCATCAAAGCCCGGCCAAATCTCTAATTCGTCCCCCTCAGGACCGTGCAGGGCTAACCGAAGGTTCCTGACCATAAGGTCTCGTGCAACTTGAGGGGTAACGAAAGCCATAATCTATATTCTCCTCATGAATTCGGTTTGTTCTATAACAGGGAGCAGAACCACAAGGTCTTCGGTTGCCCGCGTCGTCGCGGTAAGGAACAGTTCAACTGGGTCAATCAGACTGCCTTCAAAGATTACGACGGGTGACTCAAGCCCCTTAAAAGTTCTAACTGTGGATACGCTCGCTTCATTTACTCCCGGAAAATACCCTTTCAGCCCAAACCGAGCCGTCACTTGCTTCTGTCTCGAGACATCGCGCACCAGCACTACCACCTCTTCTGGCTTACGGCTTTTCAGAGCTGAATTCAAAGCATTTCGAAGGGCCTCGTCAGGGCTTCCTTCTACAAACATCACAACAGGACTCTCCGCACGTTCCCGTCTGAGAAAATCTCTGTACAAGTCAGGACGGTCGGTCATTGTTTGAACCCATCGTCCATGGGGCTCAAGATTCCTACAGTTGTCCCTTAGGAGTAAACGTGTTGGAACCCCACGTAGCTGGACCAAATTTTCAGCGCGAGAGTATAGGTCTTGGTTCTCGAGGTCTCCCGTGAACAACCACCGGCCATTCTCAAGCCCGCCAACCACTAACTTGTCGAGGACTCGGAGAAAATGTGGTTCCAGAAGGTCTTGAATTTCATCCACGACGAGGTAGTCCACCCGCTCAGAAGGGTCAAGCTTGTCAACGCATCGCTCGGCAAACCCAGCCCACCAGGCCGGATTGGCTCCAGGAGGGGGCGTTTCATTGAACTTTTCCACCAAGAATTGAAAAAAGCTACTCGCAGCAAATTTGGGTGCGCATGATTCCTTGAGTTGTCTCCCCAACATCGTGTTGAAGCAGAGGACCCGAACTTTTTGACCCCTAGCTGCCTCCCTCCTTGCTGCTTCGATTGCCACGACCGTTTTCCCAGCCCCCGGAGGACCTTCCAAAACAATCCGCTCGTTGCCTTCAATCGCATCCAAGATTCTCTGTTGGTCCAGAGTTGCCGTATGCAGGTCCTTTTCCAGCCGCTCTTTTCGAACGAGAGGGCTAGCCAATACATCAAAGTCCGGCCTCAACATTCGCCGCATCGTTTGAAATGAGTCGGATGACCAGAGCGCCCCCGGTTCCTTTCGAATGGCTCCGATAACCCCCTCAACAAGGCGCTCGACAACAGAACCATCACGAGGTGAAAGTTGGCATTCTGCATCCAGTTCAGCAATCGCA
>Ga0075118_10002655_pt1 | contig 11047 bp, 19 predicted proteins | sample AntAceMetag02UKE_FD_69794 | JGI IMG/M metagenome (GOLD analysis project Ga0075118, IMG submission 69794) | Saline lake microbial communities from Ace Lake, Antarctica - Antarctic Ace Lake Metagenome 02UKE | ecosystem: Environmental > Aquatic > Non-marine Saline and Alkaline > Saline | place... | reverse complement strand
TTAGTTTTGCTAACATGAATTTATTTTGTTAATAAATTAAAATTTATTTCTTTTTACCTGCGACAGTCTTTTTTGAACCACGTCTTGTTCGAGCATTTGTTCGTGTACGTTGACCACGTAGTGGAAGCTGTAAACGATGACGTTTACCACGTAAACAATTAATTTCTGATAAGCGTTTTATATTTAAACTAACTTTTCTTCGTAAATCACTTTCAACAATATATTCAGCTTCTAAAATTTCACGAATTAAACTAACGTTCTCATCTGTTAAATCTAGTGTTCGAATATTTGTATCAATATTAGCTTTTGTTAAAATATTTTTGGAACTTACTATACCAATTCCATAAATTTTTGTTAACGCGTATTCTATTCTTTTCGCTCTGGGTAAATCGATACCTGCAATACGTACCACTTGAATACTCCTTTTATTTTAAATTAACCTTGTCGTTGTTTATGTTTCGGATTTTTACAAATAACCCGAATTATCCCATCTCGACGAATAACCCGACAATCTTTGCACATTTTTTTAACTGAAGGACGAACTTTCATATATTAGTAGGAAATAAGTTTTAATAAATTTTTGATAATAGCAGAGTTTGTATCTGACGAGTTGTCTCGACGGTAACACCAACTAGAATAAGTAACGAAGTGACACCTAACCCATATGAACTACGGATATTCGGGATTGTCACTAAAACCGCTATAAATAGTGCACCCAACAAAGTTAGACGCCCAATTGTTTTCTTTAAAAAAGCGGCAGTTTGTTTACCGGGCCTAACTGTCGGAATTGTTACAGCCATTTTATTTAATTCTTTGGCTATATCTTTTGGATTTAGAATTAAATTTGAGTAAAACAGACTAAAGGCTATTATTAATATGAAATTGATACCGGCATAAAAAATAGAAAGAAATTCACTATTATTTAAGCTGATTGGTAATATTTGCAAACTAATAATATAATTAATGATAACACTAAAGAATGTTAAAAAAGTTGATGAAAAAATAACAGGCATAACCCCACCCTGGTTAATTTTTAATGGGATAAAGGCTGCCAAAGATTTAGAACGTGTTCGGGTGTTCTGTTGAACAAATAATTGTTTAGCAGAAACGAGAGGTATTGACCGAACGGCTTCTTGAACACAAACTATTCCAACTATTAAAAGTGTAAAACTTAAAAAACTTACACTAATTGAAAATAGATTACCTGATTCTAAAATTGTACTTATTGTATTAGGTAATGTTGATAATATATTTAAACTTATTAAAAGAGATGAACCATTACCAATACCATTTTCCGTAATTAAATCACTTAACCACAATACTATCATAGATCCTGTTGTTAAAGCTAAGGTAATTTGAAAACAAATATCAAGACTCCAATTAAAAAAAGTTGGACGTAATGAAAGTGAAATTGATAAACTTTCAAATATAGCGAAAAACAAAGTTAAAATACGAGTATACTGTTTTATCTGGCGACGTCCACTTTCACCTTCTTCTTTTTGTAGCCTTTCAAGATATGGGACTGCAGTTGTTAAAAGTTGCGTTAAAATAGACGCATTAATATTTGGAAGAATTCCTAAACTAAATACACTTAAAACTAAATTTTCACCATTGAAAAAAGGCTTTAAGGAAGGAGTTGAATTTAATACATTTGCAAGGTAACGCTGATCAACATTTGGTATCGGAATAAAATTTCCAATTCTTATTATTACAATAATAAAAATTGTATAAATTATTTTTTGTTGTAAATTATCTTTTGTTGAAAGCTGCATTAGATACTTTTATAATTTATGAATAAAATTTTTCCAAAGGTAAATTACGCTCGAAGGCAACCTTTTCCGGAGTTTTTAAATTTTCTAAGGCACAAATTGTTGCACGTGCATTATTTAAAATATTACCCGCCCCTAATTGTTTTGATAAAATATTTTTAAGCCCTACTAATTCTAAAACTGTTTTCGTAGAACTACCTGCAATTACTCCAGTACCTGGTGATGCGGGCTTGATTAAGATAGAACAAGCCCCAAAATTACCAACGGTTAAGTGTGGAATAGTTTGTGTTTTAGTAATCGGAATTGTAATAAGATTTCGGCGTGCATCAGTAATACCTTTAGTAATGGCATTTATAACATCATCTGCTTTACCAACACCGACTCCCACTTGACCATTGTCATTCCCAATAATTACAACTGCTTGAAAACTAAGTTTTTTACCACCCTTACAAACTTTTGTTACACGATTTATTTGAACAACACGTTCATTCCATTTTTCTTTGTTTTGAGATCGAGATTTGATAGATCGTGTAGTTTTTTCTTTATTTTCTTGAGAATTTAACATATTTTTTTAAATTAATTAATAAATTATTTAAAATAATTTATTGTTTATTTACCTGATTTTCCAGCTTTCTTTAAAACAACTTCATTTGTATAACGAATTCCTTTACCTTTATAAGGTTCTGGTGGACGTGTTGCACGAATTTTAGATGCAAACAACCCAACACTTTCTTTATTTATACCTTTTACAGTTAAATTAGTATTAGCTTCTACAATGACTTCTAAATTTTCTGGAATTGTAAACACAATTGGGTGACTATAACCAACATTTAAGGTTAATTGTGTATTTTGAACCTGAGCTTTATAACCCACACCGATCATTTGAAGTTTTTTCTCAAATTTAGTGTTAACTCCATTAACCATATTATTCAATAAGGCACGTATTAGACCAAATTTTTCACGTGCACGAATACTTTCTTCTGTTTTTTCACAAGTAAGTATATTTTCATTTAATTTAACTGTTACTCCATCAGGAATAACTAAGTCTAAATTACCATTTGGTCCACTAACGGTAATTTTTCGATTTTCTATTGTAATCTTAACGTTTGGTGGTACATTAATGGGTAATTTTCCTATACGTGACATAAATTATCCTTAGTATTTGATAAAATTAATTTTTTAATTTGATTCAATTTTAATGATCAAATTTATAGTTTACTGACCTAATTTTTTAAAATTTAACTTAATAAATTTCACATAAAATTTCACCACCAATTTTTAAAGATTTAGCATTTTTACCAGTCATAATACCCTGTGACGTAGAAATAAGACATATTCCTAAATTTCCTAAGACAACAGGTATTTCTTTTGAAGATTTATAAACACGCAACCCAGGTTTACTAATTCTACCTAGTGAAGTGATTACTGGTTTACGCTTTTTATCTACATATTTTAAAGATATAAGAATAACATTAAAATTATTTTTTATAATCTGAAAATCTGCAATAAACCCCTCTTCTTTTAAAATAATTGCAATACTATTTGTAATTTTTGTAAACGGAACTTTAACTACATAATGCTGCGCATTATTGGCATTACGTATGCGCGTTAACATATCTGAAATTGTATCATTTACCATTAGATATTTTTCCTCTTAATAACAATTTAATCACGAAACGGAAGACCCATTTTTTTCAATAGAACTAACCCTTCTTTTGCTGTTTGAGCCGAAGTTGTTATAGTAATATTAAAACCTAAACTTTGATCAACGCTTTCATATTCGATTTCTGGAAATATTAATTGATCGGTAATACCAAAGGTGTAATTCCCAAATTTATCAAATTTTTTGGGATCTAATCCTTGGAAATCTCGAATTCTTGGTAATGCTAAATTTATTAATCGATCTAAAAAAGAATACATGCGTTGACGACGTAAAGTAACCGTAACACCCAATTCCATCTCTTCACGTAACTTAAAACCTGCAATTGATTTTTTTGCTTTAGTTACAATGGGCTGTTGTCCAGTAATTGAGCGAAATTCATCAATACTTTTTTTAAGTATTTTTGTGTTTTGAGCTAAACTACCTAGCCCACGATTAATTTGAATTTTTTCAATACGTGGAATTTGATGAATATTCGAATATTTAAAATTATCTTTTAAATATGGAATAACCTCTTCCTCATATAAATTTTTAAATTTTTGTACCATTTGTTTTTTAAGTTATGATATTAATTTTTGTGTTTTTTTAAAAATTCGAACTTTTTTACCGTCTTGAATTTCAATAGCAACTTTACTTGTTATCCCATTTTCATCACATAACATGACATTAGAAATGTCTAACGGTGCATCAAACTGAATAATTTTTCCAACTTCATCTTTTTTTGAAGGTTTAACATGTTTAATTTTTGTATTTATACCTTCAATAACAACCTTTCCTTTTTTATGAAATAAGCTCTTAATTTTTCCAGTTTGACCCTTGTTTTTACCTAAGATTACTTTGACGTTATCACCAATTTTAATTTTCTTCATTCTTAATTCCTTACAATACTTCAGGGGCTAATGAAACAATTTTTGTAAAACTTTTATCTCGAATTTCACGTGCAATAGGGCCAAAAACGCGAGTGCCTCTTGGATTATTTTCTTTATTTATAATAACAGCGGCATTATCATCAAAACGAATACTCATTCCATCTTTTCTACGTAATGTGTGGCGTGTTCGAACAACAACAGCGCGAACAATATCCGAACGTTTTATTGGCATATTTGGTGTTGCTTCTTTAACAACACCAATTATAACATCACCAATAGTTCCATACTGTTTATTATTCCCAAGAATTCGAATACACATAATTTTTCTTGCGCCAGTGTTATCAGCTACAGTTAAGTATGTTTGAGGTTGAATCATAATTCTTAATTAGAAATTTTTGTTTTGTTTAAAATCTGTTTTAGTGTCCAACGTTTTTTTCGACTTAATGGACGAGTTTCAGAGATGACGACTTTAGCACCTAGTAAACATTCATTTTTTTCATCATGTGCCATAAAACGTCGAGTTTTTTTTACTGTTTTGCCGTAAAGAGGATGGGGATATCTTTCTTCAACAGTAATAACAATTGTTTTATCCATTTTAGTACTTACTACCGTACCGATTTTTTCCTTGATTGCCATAAATTTTCCTAATGAATTAATTAATTTTGTTTATTCTTTAGATTTTGTAAAGTCAATAATTGAGATATTTGACGTTTTTTATGCTTAAATTCATGGGGCTTAAAAGCTTGACGAGTAATTTTTTTTATTCTCAATTCAACTAACTCTTGAGATAAACTCAATAGCTTTTTTTCAATGTCATCTGAAGCAATGTTTTCCATTTTTGTTTGTTTTAAAAAAAACGTCATATTACTCCTTAACTTTTGTAATAAATTTTGTCTTAACAGGTAATTTATATGCGGCTAATTTCATAGCCATTTGTGCTAATTCGAGAGGAACTCCTCCTAACTCAAATAAAATCGTGCCTGGTTTTATAACAGCAACCCAATAATCAACTGTACCTTTACCTGATCCCATACGTGATTCAGCAGCACGAGCAGTAATTGGTTTATCTGGAAAGATGGTGATCCATAACTTCCCACCACGTTTAATTGAACGTGTAATAGTTCGACGTGTTGCTTCAATTTGGCGTGAAGTAATCCACCCACACTCTTGAGATTGTAATGCAAAATCACCAAACGAGATCTTATTGTTACGGTATGCGCGACCTTTCATACGGCCACGATGTTGTTTTCTAAATTTTGTTCTTTTTGGACTAAGCATAAATTTTTTAAATTCAATAAATAGTAGCTATGATTTATATTACTTCACCTTTAAATAACCAGACTTTAATTCCGAGTATGCCATAAATCGTATGTGCTCGTTTTTCAGCGTAGTCAATATCAGCACGTAATGTTTGTAACGGAACTCGACCTTCCCGAATCCATTCTGTTCGAGCCATTTCTGCCCCATTTAATCTACCTGAAACTTGTACTTTAATTCCAGGAACATTAGCAGCTTGTGAACGTGAAATTGCTTTTCTAACTGCACGTCTGAATGCGATTCTTTTTTCTAATTGCTCTACTATAAAGTCACCTAATAACATTGCTTCAGAATCAGGATTTTTTATTTCACAGATATTAACAGTAATATGACGATTTATAGAAATTAATTTTTGTAATTTTTTATAAATATTTGTTAACTCGGTTCCTGAATTACCAACTAAAACACCAGGTCTCGCACTATGTACTATAACCTCTATTTTATTACAATTACTATTACGTTTTATTTCGATTTTCGAAATTCCCGCATCTTTAGCTTTTTTATCGAAAAATGTTCTAATATTTGTATCTTCTTCAATTAATTCCGGATAGTTTTCAAATGAAGTAAACCAAACTGAACGATGTTTTTGTGTGGTTACTAACCGAAATCCTAATGGATTTACTTTTTGTCCCAAAACGAATGTCCTTTTATTTAAATAAATTGTTAACTTTTTTCTTGTACGGTTATTGCAATATGACAAGTTGGTTTTCGTATACCATAACCTTGACCTTGTGCGCGTGGTCTAAACCGACGAAAGACAGGACCTTGATCAGCAAATGCTTCACTTATTATAAGATTTTCTTTATTTAAATTGAAATTATGTTCAGCATTGGCAGCAGCTGAATATATTACCTGCCAAACTGGACCGCATGCTTTATAAGGCATAAATTCAAGTAACATTAAAGCTTCTTTATAAGTCTTTCCTCGGATTTGATTTAAAACACGACGTACTTTTCTAGGAGACATACGAATGTAACGTCCCACTGCTTTTGCTTCTGTGCTTGTGTTATTAGTTTCAGTCATAAAATTTAATAAAACTTATTTTAACGGCGTGCTTTTTTATCACTTTTCACGTGTGAACGGAAAGTTCTTGTTGGTGCAAATTCACCCAATTTATGCCCAACAATTTGATCTGATACAAATATTGGAATATGTTGTTTTCCATTGTAAACAGCAATTGTATGACCTACCATAGATGGTAAAATTGTTGAAGCACGTGACCATGTCTTGAGAGTCGATTTTTTTCCCGTCTCATTCATTTTATTAATTTTTTCTAATAAATGATATGCAACAAACGGGCCTTTACGAAGTGAACGTCCCATATTTATTTTCTTCTTCTTACAATATATATATCACTTGATTTATTATTTTTACGTGTTTTAATACCAAGTGCGGGCTTACCCCAAGGTGTAACAGGTCGTTTTCGTCCTACTGGTGAACGTCCTTCTCCTCCTCCGTGTGGATGATCACATGGATTCATAACAACTCCACGTACGGTTGGACGAATTCCTAACCAACGTGTTCGACCTGCTTTTCCAATTGTCATATTACTTGAATCATTATTTCCAACTATACCAATTGTAGCAAAACATTCTTTTCGAATTAAACGAATTTCTTTTGATGGTAAACGTAATGTTACATATTGCCCCTCTTTTGCAAGAATTTTAGCGCTTGTACCAGCGGCACGAACAATTTGACCACCACGTTTAGGAATCAATTCGATATTATGAACATCAAGTCCTAATGGAATATCAGCCAACGCTAAACTATTACCAATTTCAATTTCAGCGCTTGAACCCGATGAAATATAACTATCAATTTTCAAATTTTGTGGATATAAGATATAACGTTTCTCACCATCCTCATAATTAATTAAAGCGATACGAGCATTTCGGTTCGGATCATATTCAATACTAGCAACACGGCCTAAAATATCATATTTATTTCTTTTAAAATCAATTAATCGATATAGTTTTTTATGCCCACCTCCACGATGTCGAATAGTAATTCGACCCTGATTATTACGTCCACGTACACGATGATTTGAAACAGTTAATAGTTTTTCAGGTTTAGCTTTTGTGATTTCATTAAATGAGGAAACTCCTCGATTTCTTGTTCCGGGTGTGTTTGGTTTAAAAATGCGTATAGTCATATAAATTTTATTTTAAACTTATGTTTTAGATATCAGGAAATAAATTAATGCTATCACCATCTTTTAACGTTATAATTGCTTTTTTATAGCGTGATTTATAACCTGAAAAGCGACCTACGGTACGTTTTTTATTAGGTTGTGTAAGCGTATTAATTTTGATTACATTTACATCGAAAATAAATTCCATTACTTTCTTTATCGTAAATTTATTTGCTTTACGATCAACCATAAAGGTATATTTATTACCTTCTAATAAACGTGTTGCTTTGTCACTAATTACAGGATATTTGATAACATTTAGCATAGTACGTAAATCTTCAGTCGTTGAATCTTTAGTTTCCATCACAATATCTCTCCTTTATAACCTCAAATGATAACTCGTCGATTATAATCCTTTTAGCCTTTGCTACTTCCGTAACATTTAATTGATCAGCTAGGATATAATTAAAATTTTTTAAATTTCTAACAGATAACTTTAAATTTAAATTTGGTTTAGATGTAACAACTAAAGTTTGTTTTTTAGTATCAGTTCCTAACCTTTTTAAAAAATCACTAGTTTTTGCTGTTTCAAAATCTAAATTATTAACGACTGTGAAATGATTTTGTCTATTAAAAAGAATCGTTCGTAGTGCTAACTGTTTTTCTTTTTTGTTTATTTTTTTAGTGACAGATTTTGGTCTTGGACCAAAAGTAACACCACCACCACGCCAAAGTGGTGAACGATTTGAGCCAGCACGTGCACGCCCAGTTCCTTTTTGTTTCCAAGGTTTACGCCCACCACCACTAACCTCACTCCGTGTTTTTGTCGAACTTGTATACTGTGATTTATTACTATTTGCAGTTTTAATTGCACGGTGAACCACATATTTAGCTTTATCCGCAACGGTTAAGGGAAAACTACCTTGATGTAAAATTCTATCTTTTTCTGGGTTAATATCAAGACTGGATAATACTTGATATTCGAATGTTTTAATAACCATTTATTCGATGATGATCTAAATTTTTAAATTTTTTATCTTAAACTCGCTTGGTTGGTTTAATGCTTAATAAATTACCTGGTTTACCTGGTACAGCACCTTTTACAATCAATAAATTTTCTTCTGTATCAATTTTTAAAATCTGTAAATTAGATACCGTTGTTTGCTGGCCACCAAGTCTTCCATACATTTTTTTACCTGGAAAAACACGGGCAGGCGATGAGCCTTGACCAATTGAACCCGGTTCACGATGATTTTTTGATCCATGTGTCATGGGTCCACGTGCAAAATGATGACGTTTTTGATTTCCGGCAAAACCTTTACCAATTGATTTTCCAGTAATATCAACAAATTGACCTACTGTAAAATTTTCTACATTAATTACCTGACCTAATTCAAAATCTTGAATATTTTGAACTTCATATTCTTTTAAATATTTTAAGGGTATCGAATTGGATTTTTCAAGGTGTCCCAATTCCGGTTTTGTTAACTTTGTTTTGGCAACTTGTTTATAACCAATTTGAACTGAATTATACCCAATAGTATCAAGTGATTTAATTTGAGTGATTGTACATGGACCTACCTTTATTACAGTAACAGCATTAGCATCTCCATTTTCTGTAAAAATTTGAGTCATTCCGACCTTATTTCCTAGTATACCTAGCACGAAAGATTCTCCCTTTCTGTTTTATATTTATAAAATTATGTTTTTATAGGTTTATCAAGATTTATACTTTTTTATCTTCTGTATATAATTATTATTGTAAATAAAATTTTAATGTTTGTCTAGTAATACCAAGTTTACTTTAATAATATTAAATTATTAAATTAAAATATAAAAGGGTGGGAAAAGAACTTATAGAAAATTGATAAGAAGGTTTAAAGGAGTATATAATAGAGTTAAATAATATATTTCTTACTTAAAATAAATAAAATTAAATCTTTATTATGAACTTATTCATTAGTCTACTAGCTAGTACAAATTTTGCAAATGGAATATATCTTATATTATTTCAAACAATGTTATGCTATTGGTTAGCATTAAAGTACCCAAAATTAACGATTGTAAAAAATTTATGTTGGGTTGGGGTTATTGCTTCTAATGTTTTACTATTTTTGCTATTGGGTTTTAGATGGCTAAATTCTGGCTATTTTCCATTAAGTAATCTATATGAATCACTTTTATTCTTGGATTGGTGTTTACTTTTTATATTAATAGTTATTGAAATAAAAAGTAAAACAAAATTAATTGGAGCGATTATGTTACCCATCACATTACTTGTAATTAGTTTTGGGAGTCTTATCTTACCTGAACCTATGCAAAGTGCTGCACCACTAGTTCCAGCATTACAATCAAACTGGTTAATGATGCATGTAAGTATGATGATGTTAAGCTATTCAACATTAATTTTGGGATCATTATTATCTATCTTATTTTTGGTTCTTACAAATACAAAAAAATTCAATTCTTTTAACAACGAAAAAACTAGTCAAAAGCAATTACTTGAAAGTATAGATAACTGGAGTTACCGAACAATTGGATTAGGTTTTCCCTTTTTAACAATTGGTATAATTGCTGGCGCTGTTTGGGCTAATGAAGCATGGGGCTCATATTGGAGTTGGGACCCTAAAGAAACTTGGGCATTAATCACTTGGTTAGTTTTTGCAGCTTATATACACGCTCGATTGACACAAGGTTGGATAGGTAAAAAAGCCGCAATTTTAGGATCTGTAGGATTTATTGTAGTATGGATTTGTTATTTAGGTGTTAACTTTTTAGGGCAAGGATTACATAGTTATGGCTTTTTAAGCTAATTATTAAAAAAAGTCAGAAAAGATTTTAAGATAGTTCGAATAAATTTTTTAATTGAAAAAATTTATTTGAATTTTTGTAATATCGAATAATTAGATCTATATCTGGATACGCTCAAAAAAAGAGATTATCAACATTATTAATAGAAAAAACACAAAATAGGTGGGATAAAAAATTTACGTATCAATTTAAGCTTTAAATAAACATGCATATAATAAATTTTTTTAGTTTTTTAAATAACATACCTAATAGAAATATGAATCTATTTGACTGGCCTAGAATGATTTAATAAAATAATTACCTTTTTAAAAAAAGTATAACTAAGATAGTTAAAGATTAAAAAAAAATAGAGCATCGAACTAGATTCCCGAAAAGCTACCCTTTCAGTATTTTCATCGCTAAAATGTTTCACGTATGAGTTCGAGATGGATCAACGTGGTTCCACTTTGCTAAAGACACTCTATATATAAATTGAAAAAACAATAAGTAA